>ENA-UONS01000305-UONS01000305.1-human-gut-metagenome-genome-assembly--contig:-CS19-NODE-305-length-58733-cov-17.083524_pt1 | contig 58733 bp, 39 predicted proteins | sample MGYA00242458_ERZ724005 | MGnify/ENA metagenome assembly ERZ724005
TATAAACATAAGTTATACCCACCCGGCTTAGGGTCGGGTGGTATATAACTGCCTATCATAATTATAATTAGGGCTTTCCCCTTGTGTATTGGCATATTCATTCTCTGATATAAATTTATAAGTTATATAACCTGTATTGGCTATATACTGTGGATAAAAAGGCCACATCTCAATACCATTAGGATAAAACGGATATGGTGAAGAAGTACCTGGAATTTTCATTGTCATACTCATTCGAGGATCTCTATCAATAAATTCACTTTCCAAAGTTGAATACCCTTGAAAACATTTAGATTTAGTAATAGGTAATCCATCGATACACAGATACATATCTGCTAATTTTTTAGTAGGAACATACCCTATTCTCTGAATTAAAGGAGGGAAACAGTGAGCTTCAATATCTTTTTGATATCTTCTATCTAAAATACACTCTCTTGAATCATCACCTTCTTCAATAAACAAATAACGATAACTTTCTTTTCCTTTGTCAGTATACAAATCATATTCTTCCGAAGCTATAACTGCAGTTGAAGCAGAAATAGCCAAATCTAAATACTCTATATATTCACCTGTTTGATGATATTTATTCCATGTTCCTTCAAACAATGCAACCCTAGCCATTAACGCCTGTGCAGCCCCCTTTGTTATACGGCCAATATCTTCCGATGATAATTCTGAACGAAGTAATAAATTATCAGAAGCATCTTTCAAATCTTGCAGAATAAAATCTACTATTTCTTTCTTCGTCGCTCTTTTAGAATAAAGTTCAGGACTGTCTATATCCAAAACTTTTGTTATAAGAGGTACCCCTCCGTATAAACGAAGCAATTTCCAATAATTATATGCTCTAAAAAATTTAGCTTCACCTATATATTGTTTTATTTCATTACCCAAATCCGATTCTACAGCCTTCTCTAGTATATTATTACAACGACGAATATTCACATAAGGACCACTCCATTCACCAGATGTCTCTACAGGCTGATAAGTACCATTACTTATACTATTATTTACATTAAAAGCAATGTCTGATTGAACATCCCAATATCCTCCCGCATCGTACGCTGGAAATCCATCCAAAGAATAATACAATAAATTAGCTCCTTTTTTAAAATCATCAGATGTTTTCCAAAATACATCATCGTTAATTGTATCTTTAGGTGTTAAATCTAATTCTTTACAACTCACCAAAGCCATTAATATTATATATATATATAAAATATTTCTCATACAAATAAAATTTTAAAATTTAACATCAATACCAAATGATATTACTTTATTAAAAGGATATACAACTTCTGATTGCCAATCACTACGGTCTTCTTCCGGATCAAATGAATTATTCCATGTTCCTTTTGAAAAAGTCAACAAATCTTTTCCTGTTATATAGAAGCGAATACTATTTAAACCTATTTTTTTACACAACAGCTGTGATAAGCTATAACCTAATGTAATATTCTTCAAGCGCAAATAAGCAACATTATCTACCCGATTTTCAGAAATATGACCATTCCAGTCTCTCAAATTATCATAACCAACTCCTCCTGGTATAATTCTAGGATATTTAGCTGTAGGATTTTCTTCAGTCCAGTTTTTCTCATAAAAGTATTCAAGAGGCTGATGCCATACCCAATAATAAGGTTGTGCAAAATCGCCAGTACGAATAGTTTTCCGACTGCCAACTCCTTGCCACATCATTGATAAATCAAACCCTTTATAAGACAAATTAATAGTAGAAGAATAAGTATATCGAGGTAATTTATTCCCCAAATATTTCATATCTCCTTTGGTTCCATCTGCAGGATTACCAAAAGCTGTAATCTTACCATCACCATCTAAATCAGCATACATAGCATCACCAATACCAATATTTGCCGGAACACCCTCTAATTTTTTGTATTCATCCAATTGCTGCTGATTCTGAATAATTCCATCAAACTGATAGCCAAAGATTGAATTTAATGCATATCCTTCACGAGCCCAAACGATACCTTCATTATAAGCATCTGCTGCTTCCAACTCTATAAGTTTATTCTTACTATCACTTATTGAAGCCGATATTGAATAGTCAAAATCTCCTTTTCTATCTGCCCATTTCAACGCTATTTCCCAACCATTTGTACGTAATTTACCAGCATTAACAGTAGGCGCAGATCCTCCAAAAGAAGACGGCAATTCAATTCCAACCAACATATCATCATTTTTTTTCACGAAATAATCCACGCTTCCACTCAAACGTGAATTCAAAAAAGCGAAATCAACACCTACATTCATATTCTCAACAGTTTCCCAAGTTCTTTCTACAGACGCAATAGAAGATTCTGCGCCAGGCAAACCAACATTCGGAGTACCTAAAGGATAATTTCCGGATATATAAATTAAAGGAATATAGTCATAATTTCCAAAATTAAGTTCCTGGTTACCTGTTCGTCCCCATGATGCACGAAGTTTCAATATATCAAATATATCTAAATCCTGTATAAATGATTCCTCAGACATATTCCAACTAGCAGAAACAGCTGGATATATAGCACTCCAACGCTTTTCTGGTGCAAATTTGGAACTACCATCCTTTCGCATTGTCCAATCAATATAGAAGCGACGATCATAATTATAACCCAATCTACCAAAAAAAGAGGTCAAGGCATTATCTGAAGCATTACCTCCAAAATTATTAGTATACTCCAATTTTGTTTTATCTGCCAAATTCAAAGTAAACAAATTATTATTCAAAAAGTTCTTTCCCCAACTATACTGATATTCTGTATCGTATCTTTCATGAGATGCACCTATCATTAAATTCAAATTATGTTTTCCAAAATTCTTATTATAATCAAAATAAGCAGTATAGGTATTATACAAACTGTAAGAATTCTCATAAGATGCAGAATTTGGATCATTACTAATACTTTGTATCCCATCATCCCAATTATATTGAGAGAACTTTCTATAATTAGCATTTTTTCTCCAAAATGCTAATTCAACGCTAGATTGTCCAATAAGGCGTAATCCATCAATAATATCTATTGTCGCCTTTGCATTTAATAATAGCTTTGAATACTTACTAACAGCCTCACCGCCTTCAGTTAAAAACATTAAAGGATTCTGATAATTTTGATATGTATAGTAATGACCTTGAGGATTGCGAACTGGCAAATAACTCCACATTCTTGAAACATACGATAAAGCTGATGATAACATGCTTGGCTCTACTGTATTTAAATGATCATAAGTAGTACGAACTTCCATTCTTACTCTATTCAAAAATCTAAAATCATTATTTATACGAAAATTATATCGTTCCGAATAATTTTTTCCTTGACTAATAACACCATCATTTTTCTCATAACCTGCAGATACTAAGAAAGTATTATTTTCTCCTCCACCTGAAAAGCTTAAACTGTGTGACTGTTGCAGACTGTTATCATATACTACATCGTACCAATCTGTATATCCATAAAAGGCCGGAAAATTCTCTAGAAATTTCATCCAACCACCATTGGGGTCTGGAGCCGCACCCGCATCAATTTTATCAAAAACCTCCTGTGAAAGACCTGGTTGTCCTATATTCCTTAAGCCTTCATCACACATTTCTGCTAGCTGACGCGTATTTGCCATTTTCTTCATAAAATGAGGAATTTTAATTCCTATATTAAACGAATAATTCACAGCAACTTTACCTGATTTTCCTTTTTTTGTCGTAACCATTACTACACCATCTGCAGCACGAGCTCCATATATAGAAGCCGAAGCATCTTTTAACACTGTTATATCTGCAATGTCATTAGGATTCAATACATTCATATCACCAGGAACCCCATCTATAAGAACTAAAGGTTTATTTCCATTCATAGAAGAATAGCCACGTATTTGCATAGCAAAGCCCTCTGCTCCTGGCTGTCCATTTGTACGAGTGATTGTAACACCTGGTATTACACCTTGCAAAGCATCCATTGTATTTGTTACAGGTTTTGATTCCAACACATCACCACCTACTTGTGTAATTGCTCCTGTTAAAGCCCCTTTAGCCCTTGTTCCATAACCAATTACAACCACCTCCTCTAATAATTCGGAATTCTCTTTTAAAACTATATTTAAACGATCCGCATTTTCTATTCTTCTTATTTGAGAAGCATATCCAATATATGAAATTTCAACCTCAACTCCCTTTGTTATATCAGATAAAGTAAAATCCCCATTAACATCTGTTATAACTCCATTCGTTGTACCTTTTACTAAGACACTCGCTCCAATAATAGGTTCCCCTAAAGCATCCTTTACATTTCCATGAATCGTTAAAGACTGGGCGATAGACACCGATACAATGCAAAACAACAAGAGCAACGACAAAGTAGCCCTATAAATTAGCATCATCCTTTGTTTGTTTTTCATAAGTTTATTATTAAAAAGTTAGTAATACAATATATTTTTTTATTTACACATATTTAAAAAATGGTAAGCAGCCAGATGATTAATATCCAAACGCAACACTTCTTCGAAGAACTCTCGCGCTTTTTGTCTATCGCCTTTGCCTAGATAACCCATACCCATCACCAAATTGCAATGAATTTGATTACGTACGTTCATGTCATCGTCCCAGATAAGCAGGTCAGGAAGTGACACGGCGAAATAGTCAATCTTCACCTTATCGAACAGATGCTGTTCACCATGGCTTATCAGACGATTGAAGCGACTGTTAGCCTTGGCCTCATCGCCCAGCTTGCGCCATGCAAGGCCCTGATAGAAAATCTTGTCGGGTTGCTGGTCGTTGTAGAAGAAGGCGATAGCCGGCTCGGCCGAGCCTTGCGTAGCCATGCGGAAATAGCGTTCAGCTTCAACGGCATTGCCCAGCCCTTCGTAAGCGCAACCCATCCAGTAGTGAACATCGTTCTCTTCGGCATTAATCAGCTTACCTTCGCCCAGGTTATCAGGATATTTCTCGGTTTCCTTCAGCAGACGGACAGCTTCGTCGTAGCGGCCGGCGGCTATGGCCTGCTTGGCCAGTTCGACGCGGCAAAATACATATTGCATGGTCACCTTGCCTTCACCACCTTCCCACGGATGAAACTTGCGGAAATTTATCAGATCGTAAGCTTTCTGGTATTCGCCCAGCTGGTTGTAGAGGGTGATGCGTTCGATACAGAGGTCGTCGCGCTGAGCCACTACCTCGGCATGTGCTTCGAGGAAGTCCAGACGTTGGCGATGCGGATAGCGCATCTTCTTATACAGCTGGTCAAGCTCCATCAGGATACGTGCGTCGGTTGTATCGAGCGAGTAAGCCTTTTCCAACAGTTCGACGGCCTTCTGCTTGTCACCCCGCTTGTTGTAGTAGGCCAATGACAGATTGCGCAACACAGTAGGAAAACTGTCATCGATGGCTACAGATGCTTCCCAACATGAAACGGCTGCATCATAGCAACGGGCAGCGTACCAAAAGTTTCCAAGGTAGTAAGGGGCCTTGGCACCTTCCTTGTTCAGGGCGATGGCATCCTGCAGCATCAGCACTTCTTCTAGCTTATTGGGGAAGCAGTAGTCGGGCAACATTGTCTCGGCCTTCTTGTAGTAGGCAATGGCGTCGGCCTCATTGCCTGAACGGGTTGCGTAGTAACCCAATGCATAGTAAACCATCGGATAGGTTGCCTCCGCATCTTCGGTAATGAAGCCCAGCAACTGCGATGCTTCGTCGTACATGCCGGCAGCGGCATAGTCGATGGAGTATTCCATGTAGCTGTGTACGGCACCACGCATCAGTGCCTTCATCTCGGCCTTCACAGCAGCGGCTTCCTCGTTGCAGCCTTGCAACAGGTTGATGAGGTAGGCCTCAAAGCGACAACCCATGTTGAACTTGTCGAACTGCAGAGACTCAGCGATGAGCTTACGGGCCGACTCGTAGTCGCCCATCTTGCGCAGGAAGGACACTTTCAGCTGGCGGCCTTTGTGGTTCAGCCAGTTGCGGTAGAGCGAACGGTCGATGTGTTCCAATCCGTAGGCATAGTCACCGCGCATCATGTCAATCTGTGCCAGTCCCATGTAGCCTGCGTCCTGCCATGCGGCATTCCAGGTAGCTTTAAAGAAGGCATCGTAAGCACCGTCCACGTCGCCCTGCATCTTCTTGCTCCAGCCAAGGTTGTAGTAGGGTTCGCCGTCATACGGATTTGGGTTACGTTCCGTCTGCGTCTTAATTGCCCGTTCAAAATACTTCTGAGCCTCTGCAAAACATCCCCTACGCATCAGCAACAGACCAACTGCGTTGTTGCAGCGGATGTCGCCTTCGTCACGGCTCAGGGCTTCCATATAGTAGTCCATCGGCAGATAAGTGGCGTGACGATACTGTTCCAGATGATGGCCTGTCAGGAAGAGCTGCTCCATGCTAGCTATCTGTTTCGGGTCAAGGGCAGCCTTGGCAGGTTCTGGTATCGGCTTGATTTCGGGCTTATCAGCCTGATAGCTTACCAGCGTATGGCCTTTTTCGTCGAGTACAGTCAGCTTTAAGTTTTCAGGACACTCACCGTCACAGGCCACAATGGCTTCGTACGACTGAGCAGGCGATACCGCAGTGAGTGCATCCAGATAGATTTTTCCGGATACGGCATTCACCAGCATCACACGGGCTTCACGGTGGGCAGCGGTGGTATACAGAATCACCTTCATTCGGCCGTCGGCCTCGGGTTGCAGGTTTACCAGCGCATCGCGGGTGGCGTTCTTCACCATGCCAACTTTCTGGTAAGGCATAAAATATTGTACCCACGATTTCTCTTCGTAAGGTTGCAACCAGGTGAAGTCGGGCTGATTATCACAATACATACCGGTCATCAGTTCTATGTACGGTCCGTCCTCATCAGTCAGATTGCGGTCCCAAGCCTGTCCAAAGTCACCATTACCCCAAGTCCACTGTTTCTTACCGGCATTGACATGATGGTCGGCCACGTGCAGCAGACCAGCCTGGATATGTTCTTCGTATCCACCCACAAAATCATACTTCGAATTAATGGCCATATAGGATGTAGGCACAGGAATGTTTTTATAACGGGAGATGTCCACACCTTCCGAATAGTCTACCTTATAATAAGTGCTTGTAGCAATAGGAAAGCTGGACACAGCGCGTTTACCATGATCAAAGACAGCATTTACATCAGGTGGGAACACCGAGTAATAGTCTTTGTTCACCACAACAGCCGGATTGGCCCACCAAAGGAAAGTTTGCGGGAACGGCGTGCGGTTGTAAACCTTGGCTTTGATTTCGATGTAGGCCTTGCCGGGATAGAGTGTGAAACCGGCCATACCCTTGGTACGGAACATACGTTCTACCTCGCTGCACCAGATGGTCTTACTACCGTCAGGAAACTCCTCGATGGTACAGTCGGTAGGCAGGTAAGTACTAGGACGATGGTGTTGCGGCCAATTGAACTCGATACCTCCGGAAATCCACGGACCTACCAACCCCACCAGAGCAGGTTTAATCACCTGATTATAGTAAACGAAATGACGTTTCTTTACTTTGTCATAGGCCATCTGTATTCGCCCACCCAATTCAGGCAGAATCATCAGTTTAATATATTCATTCTCAATAAAAAATGCATGCCAAGGTCTATCGTGCTTCTCATCCTCCACTTTTTCTATCACCGGATAAGGATACACCGAGCCAGAACTTCCCTGATAAACGCGCTTTTCCAGGAATATTGGGTTCTTCTCTTCTTTTCCTATTCCATAAGTTGGCAACATTACAACCTCTTCCCAAGCCCGTACCTCTGACGTATTTACAGTGCTTCGGATCAAATATTCCGTTATTTTCTCCATATTCTATTAGCTATAAATTAGTAACACTTCTTCTCTTGATTAATCAACATAAGCATCAGGCCCTTTTGTATCCTATGACCTAAAATAGGATTCAATCTCAATGTAGATTTTCTCGATTTTACTTTTACTATACTATCTCCTTCTCCAAATCCTCCAATGACTTTCCCTTTGTTTCTGGAATTTTACGCCATACAAACAAAAATCCACCCAAGCAAATCACGGCATAAAGTAAGAAAGTACCTCCTGTACCTAGACTCGAATTCAAGAAAGGGAAAGTATACGTCAATAAAAAAGATGCAAGCCAAAGAGCTGCTGTACAAACAGCCATTGCCACACCACGCACCTTATTGGGAAAGATTTCTGATAACAACACCCATGTAACAGGCCCCAATGACATAGCATAAAAACCAATGGCCAACACCACAAATACAATCATTATAAAACCTGTAAAATGAAAAAAATAGCTCAACCCAATCAATGTATAAATTCCAGCAAGTCCAATAGAGCCTATCAACATTAATGACTTACGTCCCAAACGATCCACTGTAAAAATGGCAATGAATGTAAACAACAAGTTCGCTATGCCAGTTACTACAATATTCATTAATACATCAGAAATACCATAACCCGCAGCCTGAAAAATTTCCTGTGCATAATTAAAAATTACATTCGTTCCACTCCACTGTTGAAATACAGCCACTACAATACCTATAACCAGCACATTACGTAACTTAGCAGAAAAGAGCAAGGACAATGTACTACCTCCTGTATGAATCTCAGGAGCCACCACTTGTCTATAAGTCTCCAATTCCATTCTAGCATATTCATCACCTCCTATAAATGTCAGTACTCTCCTTGCTTCATCCAAACGTTTTTTTCCACACAGCCAACGCGGACTTTCTGGTATCAATAATGCAAACAGAAAAAAAATACCTGAAGGCACACACACAGCCCAAAACATCCAACGCCAACCCGTCTGACCATTCCAGGATTGAAGTATATCGACAGAAGTGGCATCAGCAGGTACAGGTTCAGCCAATAACATATTGACAATCTGTGCGCCAAGGATCCCTAACACAATAGTCAATTGATTTAATGTCACCAATTTTCCCCTAATTCTCGCCGGTGCGACTTCTGCTATATACATAGGTGAAAGATCTGCTGCTAATCCAATAGCCATTCCTCCCATTAAACGAGCCAAGACAAAAGATACCAATGTATCACTTGCTCCCGTTGCCCATGATGAAAAAAAGAAAACCAACGCAGAAACTATCAACAACCGCTTACGACCATATCGATCGGCTAATACACCTGCAGCTGTTGCTCCTAATAAACAACCAAACAAAGCAATGCTCATCGTTAATGCCTGCATGCTTTCATTGTCCGCAATTCCAAAATAAATTTCGTAAAACGGCTTAGCCCCACCTATTACTACCCAGTCATAACCAAACAGTAATCCCCCCATAGCTGAAACCAAGCAAATAAAATAAATAAAGAACTGATTATTAGTTTTCATGGTTATATTAGCATGTTTTTCATTTTAATACATTTCAGGAATCAACAATCATATTATGAAAACATAACTCAACAACATCACAAGTCATGTTTTCGTCATCATTATCGATAGTGCAAAATAACAGCAATTTAATCGGCTGCAAAATGTAATATCCATAGGATAATGATGTAAAATCACACGATATTTACTTCACTATTGTACAAAACGAATATATCATTGAGAATTACAAGATATTTGCCCATTAAAAAACAGACAAAAACACCCTCTCGGTAACGAATAATACCTATATTTGCAAAAATCACATACTCATGGAACACAAAAAAGACGGATTCATAAACCAAAGAGCCATTGTTTTACCACAAACTATTAAAGAGATATTGACACACAATGAGCTGACCAGCCTGCTTTATGTAACCGATATAGGCTACTATCCCAATGCTACCGGCCATTACCGCACACGTCATGAAGGTGCTGAGCAGAATATTTTAATCTACTGTACCGAAGGAAAAGGTTGGTTCAGCATAAACGGAATCAGGCAAGAAGTAACGAAAGGGCAATTCTTCATCATCGAAGCAGGATTACCACATACATACGCAGCCTCCGAAACTGAACCTTGGAGCATTTACTGGCTTCATTTCACCGGTGAAAAAAGTCACCTATTTCATTCTATTTATAATAAGGTATACAGCATAGATGAAGCTCCTGAGGCCCGTCTTAAAGACAGGATTATACTTTTTGAAGAAATATTTCAGAATCTGGAAATGGGCTATAGTACAGAAAATCTGGAATACACTACACTATGTCTGTGGCATTTCATTGCCTCTTTCCGTTTCTTGTCACAATACAGAGAAATAAACAAAAACAAACGGGGAGATGTTATCCAGGAAGCCATACAACACATGAGAAATAATATAGAGAAAAAACTAACTCTAGAAGACATAGCTACACATGTAGGTTATTCACCCTCACATTTCGGACAGATATTTTTAAAAAAGACCGGCCAAACACCACTCAATTACTTCAACCAACTGAAAATTCAGAAAGCCTGCCAATTATTGGATTTTTCAGAACTGAAAATCAAAGAAATAGCCGAAGAGCTGGGGTTCTACGACCAATACCATTTCTCAAAAATGTTCTTCAAACAAATAGGAGAAACACCTACACAATATAAAAAACGCAATAAGGGATAGCCCAATGAATAAAAAATTTATCATTGATAGCTCATCCCCAATGCTTTTTCCGCCTCCACCTTGTCCTGTCGCAGACGCTCCGTCAGTTCTTCCAAAGAATCAAATTTCAGTTCTGCCCGCAGGCGACGAACAAAAAATATACGCATCGGACAATGGTAGATGTCCGCATTAAAATGAAAGATATGTACTTCTATGCTGCGGTCCGTACCGTTGTTCAGCGTAGGCCTATAACCGATGCTCAACATTCCGCCATAGCAAGTGCCCTGCACTTCAACCCTGACGGCATATACACCGTCAGCCGGCACCAACTTATCCGCATCGCCAACCTGCAGATTTGCCGTAGGAAATCCCAGTTTACGACCTACCTGATGCCCTTCCACCACCTTACCCGACAGGAAATACTCATAGCCCAGCAAGGATGCGGCCAGCTCCACCTCACCAGCCTCCAGCAAACGCCTTACAGCCGATGAGCTGACCGCTCTGTCCCCTTCGCGCAGGCATGGACCAGCCGGAATCACATCCATCCCCAGCTCACGTCCATACGCCACATAATCCTCAAACCCTTCACTACGGTTATGTCCAAACCGATGGTCATAACCTATCAGCAAGGCCCGGATGTTATAACGGTTCTTCAGCACCTCCATAAAATCATGAGCCGACAAAGCAGCCAGGTAAGGCGTAAAGTCCAGTGTCAGGCAATAATCCACCGCCGTAGCACTCAGCAGCTCCACTTTCTCTTCATAGGTAGTCAGCAGCTTCGGACAGAATTCCGGCTGAATAACCTTGCGCGGGTGCACCGGAAACGTAATGACAGCCGACGCCCATCCCCGTTTGCGTGCCTCCGCACACACCTGGTCTATGAGATGCCGATGCCCCCGGTGCACACCATCAAAGAAGCCGATGGTAGCCACACTTGGCAGATTATTTGAACAGATGGCTCCAATCTTCATGTGCAACAGGAGTATAAGTAGCTATGCCCAGTGTTTCTGCAGCCCGGCAGTTCATGGGCGAATCATCAATGAAAAGAGTCTCATGCGGATCAATGCCCGTATCATCCAATACTTTCTGGAAGATGGCCACATCGGGCTTTGCCATTTTCATTTCAAATGAAAGGAATATATGTTCAAAATAATCCTCCACCCTGAATCCCTTATAAGGGAAGGCATGCTTGCACGACCATTCCCAGTGAATATCATTGGTATTACTCAATAAGTAAACAATGTAATTCTTTCGTAAATTAAGCAAAAGGTCGAGCTTATAAGTAGGGATAGTGACCAGAAAACTATTCCACGCCTGGTCTATCTGTGCATCTGTCACCGGCTTGCCAATCCTTTCCCTTATCTGCTCGCGAAATTCAGCAGCCGTAATCAATCCCTTCTCATGATTCAGAAAGAAATCCTGCTGATGGCATACATCGAGCATGGCGTCTACATTCTCCAGTCCCAGGCGTCTGAAATTCTCAATACAGCGCTCCCGATCCAAGTCTATCAATACGCCACCAAAGTCTACCACCAGATTCTTAATACCTTTCATTTCCATAATTTCTATCCTTATTTCAATTTTTTCTTTTTCAGTCGTTTCACCAAACGTACTATTTCACCCGCCCAGAGCACCAGCGAGGTGGACCCTATAATCTCCAGCCACGTCAGGGCATCGAGCGGTACAGTGCGGAATACACTGCCACCAAACTGCACTATCAGGAATTGCCCAACCAGTATGGCCGCCACAATCAGTTCCATGCCATACGATTTGGAAATGTTCCTGAACGCCGAATCCGCCGTACCAAATACACGCGCATTAAACAGGTTCCAGAACTGCAACATGACAAAGAACGTAAAGAAGACAGTAAGGCGGCGGGGCGTCATACCTCCCTCCAGCTGATGGAACGTAAAGAGCATACCCATCAGCACCACCAAGAACAGCAGTCCCATACCCAGAATATTGTAACGCATGGGCCGGGTTATGATGAAGTCACTGCTGCTACGCGGCTTTTCCTCCATCACGCTCTCGCTGGGAGGAATAGAAGCCAAAGCCAGTGCGGCAAAAGTATCCATAATTAGGTTCACCCATAACATCTGAGTTACCGTAAGCGGCAATTCCGTACCAACAAACGAGCCCAGCAATACAATGAACAACGCCACAAAGTTAATGGTCAGCTGGAATACGATAAACCGCTGTATATTCTTGTAGAGCGAACGTCCCCACATGACTGCCGTCCCGATGCTGTTGAACGAATCGTCGAGCAGTGTAATATCACTGGCCTCCTTGGCTACCGAAGTACCCGTACCCATCGACAGACCTACCTGTGCATGGTTCAGAGCAGGAGCATCATTAGTTCCGTCACCCGTCACAGCCACCACCGCACCTTTCTTTTGCAACAGCTGTACCAGCCGCTGTTTATCCGTGGGGCGCGCCCGCGACATCACTTTCAGGTCCATCACCCTATCCAGTGCCTCTTCGTCACTCAAAGCTGCAAAATCGGCTCCTGTAATACGGTTACGTTCCGTATCTTCCGGTGTCCACAACCCAATCTGGCGGGCTATCTCCGTAGCCGTACCCGGCGTATCACCGGTCACAATCTTCACACTGATACCTGCCGAACGGCACTTCTGCACAGCGGCCGGCACATCAGGACGAATAGGGTCGCTGATAGCCACAATACCTATAAAAGTCAAGCCTCCGTTTTCCACCAATGCCGCGCAATCAGTTTCCTTCGTATCCCCCAGCGGCTTGTATGCCAACGCCAGCGTACGCATGGCTTTGTTCTGATAGCCCAGCAATTCGGCTTCATAGCACTGCTTTGTCTCTGCTGTCAGGTCGCATTTCTGCATCACTATCTCGGGTGCTCCTTTCACATACAGCACCTGCTGTTTCAACAGCGGCGAGCTTACCAATGTAGCCATGTATTTCCGCTCCGTAGAGAAGGTCAGCTGACTGGTTACCTGCGCAGCTTCGCGCAAGGCCATGCAGTCTTTTCCCTTACCGGCCAGCCAAAGCAGCAAGGCCACCTCCGTGGGATTACCCACTCCTTTTGGCTTCTCACCCGGCGCATCCGTCTCCACAAAAGCCGTAGAGTTGGCGCAAATGCTTTCGGCCACCAGGTCTTCATCGTTCACTTCCATGTGTCCTTCCTGCACCTGCATCAGGTTCTGTGTCAGCGTTCCGGTCTTGTCCGTACAAATCACCGTTATGGCTCCCATTGTCTCGCAGGCGTGCATCTTGCGCACCAGGTTATTGGTAGCCAGCATACGCCTCATGTTCAGGGCCAGACTCAACGTCACACTCATGGGCAGTCCCTCGGGCACAGCCACCACTATCAGCGTCACTGCCATCATGAAATACTGCAACGTGGCCTGCAAAGCCGGCATCCAGTCGCGGAATGTATGGAAGGATGAGAAATCATAATACAACAACACATCTTTCACGAAGAATACGGCAAAAGCCAGCCCGGCTACCGTAAAACCTATCTTGCCTATCAGGTTGGCCAATTTGGTCAGCTGTATATTGAGCGGCGTGGGTTCCGTATTCTGTTCCGAACTCTGTCGAGCCACCTTGCCTATCTCAGTGGCATCGCCCACGGCTTCCACCTTCATCACTCCGTGTCCGTCTACCACCGTAGTACCCCTCAGCACATGATTAGATGGATATGTGGCCTCACTGTCAAAGTCCGCCTCTACCGTTGTCTTGTTCACTACCGGTTCTCCGGTCAGGTTCGACTCATTGACCTGCAATGAAATGGCTTCCAGCAAGCTACCGTCGGCAGGCACTTCCTCACCGGTCTCCAGCATCACGATGTCGCCTACCACCACATCCTTGCGTGGCACCTGCTGCACTTTGCCGTTGCGCACCACCTTGACCAGTGTTTCCTCATTAACGGCATTCAGCAAATCAAACTTCTTGCCAGCATCGTATTCAAAGAAAAAGCCAATACCCGTAGCCAGCAGAATAGCAAATATGATACCGATTGTCTCGGCATACTCATTTTCTATAATGGAAATAATCAATGAAAACAGCGCTGCCACCAGCAAAACCCTCACTACAGGGTCCTCAAATTTCTCTAAGTACAGTTTCCACAATGAAGGTCGTTTAGGAGGTGTCAGCAGATTGATGCCGTGTTCTGTGCGATTACGACGCACTTCTTCGTCGGTCAGGCCGGCGTAATGATAATGATTCTCTCTCGTTGCAGCCATGCAAAGTTTCTTAGGTTTAGAATTCGTGCCGCAAAAATACAACAATAATCGCAAGATAGCCAAGTTATTGACCATATTTCTTAAAAAGGCAGGCTACTCACCATACAAGAAAAAACATCAGATTCATGAACAAATACTCCTGACTGGTTGTTACTATTATCGTATAAACCACTTAAAAAGAATTTAGATTATGGACAAGTATGTATGCACGGTATGCAATTATGTATACGACCCCGAATTGGGCGATCCCCAAAGCGGCATCGCTCCCGGAACAGCTTTTGAAGACCTGCCCGAAGACTGGGTATGCCCCCTCTGCGGTGTAGGCAAAGACGAATTTGAAAAAGAATAACGGAAACAGAGACTTTCTGAAACAAAAAGAAACGAGCCATAGCCTGGCGGAGACTTTTCTCCCACAAGCTATGGCTCATTCTTTTCTTCCCTGGCCAAGTGTATCCACCTCTCCAAGGAAGCATATTTCAGTCATTCGACCTCTCAGGACGCCTTCTTTTCCTTGATGTCGCTGCTGGCTTCGACCACGTTCACCACATAGTCGCCCAGCTTCTCACACTCGGCAATGATGTCCATGTAGTACACACCCATCTGGTAGCTGTACTCCTTGTTGTTCACATCCACTATGTTCTGGTTCTTCAACTGGTTACGATAATTGTTTATCTCATTTTCCAGGTTGAACGACTTGTTCACGTCAATGCTCTGGTACTCCGAGTGCTCGGGATGCTCCAGCACCACAATCATCTGTGCCAGTGCCTCATCGGCCAGCTTCATCATAAAGTGGATATGCTCATACTGCTTCTCCACAAAATCCTGGTTGGACTGTCTGCGCCGGTTGATGGTACGCGCCAGGTTATAACAGCTGTCACCAATACTTTCTATTTCAGTCACCTCACGCAGCATAGCCCTGATTTGCAGCTTACTTTCCGAACTCAGCCTGCCTTCCGACACCTTGTTCAGGTAGTTTGCAATCTCCAGCTCCATGCTGTCACTGATGTTCTCGTATTTCTCTATACGGCTGAACACCTGATTGAAATCATCATCCTTCTCCGTATGCAGCAGTGTCTTCACCATGCCAAACATGCGGTGTGTACGCTCGGCAAACAGATGGATTTCCTTGCTGGCCTGAAGTATGGAAAGCTCGGCTGTAGACAGCATACCACCCGTAATGAAGCGCAGCCTGTACTCCTCGTCCTGCTCCTTCTGAGGAATGATGGCACATACCGTACGTTCTATAAACTTCACAAACCAAATAAGAATCAGCACATTGCAGATATTAAAGCAAGTATGGAAAGCCGACAGCTTGAATGAAACAGCCACAGCCGGATCATTGCTGCCCATCACATTTTCCACAAACCACGATACGCCCTCTGTGAACGGCACAAACAGACAAAGCACCCAGATGACACCAAACACATTGAACACCAGGTGCGCCAATGCCGCCCGCCGGGCCTGTGTATTTCCGGTCAAAGCCGCCAGATTGGCCGTAATGGTAGTACCGATATTCTCGCCCAGCACCAATGCCGCACCCAATTCAAAGCTAATCCAACCGTTAGCACACATAATCAGCGTAATAGCCATCGTAGCAGCCGATGCCTGCACAATCATGGTCAGGATGGTTCCGATAAATACAAACAACAGGATGGAGAAGAAACCCATATCCGTATAGTCCTGCACGAAAGCCAGCATGTCAGGGTTCTGACTCAGGTCGGGCGCATTGTTCTTCAGGTAAGACAAGCCCATGAACAGGAACGAAAAACCAAAGATAAATTCACCCAGCGACTTACGGTTACTCTTTTGAGAAAACAACAGCGGAATGCCAAAGGCCAGCAAAGGAAGGGCAAAGGCTGCAATATCCACCTTGAAACCCAGAGCCGAGATAATCCATGCCGTCACCGTCGTACCGATATTGGCACCCATTATCACGCCTATAGACTGCGACAACGTCAGCAATCCTGCATTTACAAAGCTCACCACCATCACCGTAGTGGCCGAGGAAGATTGAATCAATGCTGTAATCAGCATACCCGTCAGTACACCGGTTACCCGGTTGGTTGTCATAGCAGTCAGAATTCTTCGAAGCCGGTCGCCCGCAAATTTCTGAAGCCCTTCACTCATAATTTTCATTCCGTAAAGGAATAGTGCCAGCGAACCAAGCAGCTTTAAAAAATCATAAAAAGAATACTCCATCTTTAATTAATTAAGAGGTTTCTTTGCTCCATCTGTTATTACCTCTAACTTTAACGAGTAAATCACTCAAAAAAAACGAAAGGTCATGAAACACATGTTACAAATTTGTTGCAAAAATAATAATATTTATAAAGATTTCCCTATAGGCAGTTCACTTTTGGATATTTATTACGGTTTTAATCTTAATTTTCCTTATCAGGTAGTAAGCGCCAGAGTCAACAACAAGTCTGAAGGACTGAACTTTTGTGTCTACAACAACAAGGACGTGGAATTCCTCGACGTACGCAATCATTCGGGCATGCGCACCTATGTACGTTCCCTCTGTTTTGTGCTCTACAAGGCTGTCAGCGAACTGTTTCCGCAAGGCAAGCTCTACGTGGAACATCCCGTATCGAAGGGCTACTTCTGCAACCTGCGCATAGGACGTCCTATTGAACTGGAAGACGTCATCGCCATCAAAAAGCGCATGCAGGAAATCATTGCCGAAGACATCCCCTTCCACCGCACCGAGTGCCACACTACAGAGGCCGTACGTGTCTTCAGCGAACGGGGCATGACCGACAAAGTGAAGCTGCTCGAAACCTCCGGCGACCTCTACACCTACTATTACACACTGGGCGATACCGTAGACTACTACTATGGCAACCTGCTTCCCAGCACCGGCTTCATTAAGCTGTTCGACCTTGTGAAATACTACGACGGCCTGCTCCTGCGCATCCCCAACAAGGAGAACCCCGATGTGCTCGAAGACGTGGTGAAACAGGAGAAGATGCTCGACGTGTTCAAAGAACATCTGCGCTGGAACCACATCATGGGGCTAAGCAATGTAGGAGACTTTAACCTGGCCTGCATGAACGGACATGCCACCGAACTCATCAACGTGGCCGAAGCTCTGCAGGAGAAAAAGATAGCCCAGATAGCCGACGAAATCTACAACCGCAGCCTGAACGGCAACAAGGTGAAACTGGTGCTCATCTCCGGCCCGTCCTCGTCAGGCAAGACAACCTTCAGCAAGCGTTTGTCCGTACAGCTCATGACCAACGGCATACGTCCCTACCCCATAGCCATGGACAATTATTTCGTCAACCGCGAGGACACTCCTCTCGACGCCAACGGCAACCATGACTACGAGTCGCTCTATGCCCTCGACCTCAAGAAGTTCGAAGAAGACATGCAGGCACTGCTGCGGGGCGAAGAGATAGACCTGCCCACCTTCAACTTCACTACCGGCAAACGGGAATACAAGGGCAACAAACTGCGCATAGACGAGCATACCGTGCTCATCCTCGAAGGCATCCACGCCCTGAATCCCGAACTCACGCCGCAGATTCCTGCCGAAAATAAATTCAAAATCTATGTTTCGGCCCTGACCACCATATCGCTCGACGACCACAACTGGATTCCTACCACCGACAACCGCCTGGTACGCCGCATCATACGCGACTACAACTACCGCGGCTACTCTGCCCAGGAAACCATATCACGCTGGCCCAGTGTACGTGCCGGCGAGGACAAGTGGATATTCCCCTATCAGGAAAACGCCGACGTCATGTTCAACTCGGCCCTGCTCTTCGAGTTTGCCGTACTGCGCAGCCATGTGGAACCTATCCTGAACAGCGTGCCCCGCAACTGCCCCGAATATGGCGAAGCCTACCGCCTGCTCAAGTTCATCAAATACTTCACCCCTGTGCAGGACAAGGAAATACCGCCCACATCGCTCCTTCGCGAATTCTTGGGAGGCAGCAGTTTCAAATACTAAATCTGCATCCATCCTGCCGTTTCTTCTGGCGACGGATTTATGCAGTTCCATGTGGGGAGCAGGACAAACCAGTCCTGCTCCCCACATTTCTTTTCCCACAGCCTCTTGCCCATAGCCCTTTCCTTGAAGATTCCGCTACGCAATGCCAGTATCCACTGCCGGCAACAGAAAGCAAGAAAAGAAGCAAAAAGCATTACCTTTTATCATAAATTAGCACCAAATAAGAAAAAACCGCCTACCTTTGTAGTGAAAAAGACGAATAAAACCACTTTCGCAAGCCTGTGCCACCGCAGACTGCCACTCAGCACCTGCCACCCGGCCTGTCCTGCGAAACCCAACCACATCAACCAATGAAGATAAAAAAGACAATGACCCTCCTGCTGCTGGCCGTCACCCTGCTGTGTAGCCATGCCTACGCACAAAACCGCGGCAGCGAACTGATGAAACAGGCCGAAACAAGCCTTTCGCAAAACGAGTATGTCAAGGCACGCTATCTCTTTCTGCAAGCCTACAGTGCCTTTATCCAGCAGGCCGACTATGCCAATGCCGCGAAGTGTGCCGTACAGACAAGCGCCCTCTACCACCGCGAAAACTACTACAAAGAAGCTTTCGACGTGCTGAGAGCTGCCGAACAGAATATCCTGTCGGCCAACCAGCAGAACGCACAGGCACTGGCCACCCTGCGATTCCCCATCACCAAGGAACGCCTGCGCATGTACATCAAGCTAAAGAATACCGCACGTGCCCAAGACCAGCTCGGCCAACTCGAAGAACAGGCCAAGACTGCCGGCAGCGACTCACTGAGTAACGACCTGCTCTATACGCAGGCCACCTACTACTACACCTTCGGCCAAAACCAGCAGGGCGATGCCGCTTTCAACAAGCTAGTGGCTCAGTACAACAACCAAAAGAAGTACGACCAGGTAAAGGAATGCTACAAGACCCTCATCAGCATAGGCCGCAGTGCCAATAACTCCGCACTGGTGTCACGCACCTACGAAAACTACATTGCCTGGAGCGACTCCGTGCAGGCACTCATTGCCCGCGACGACTACAACGTACTGAAAGCCAAGTACGACGAAAGCCTGGCCACCATCCAGGACAAAGACTCCTCGCTCTCGTCGCGCCAGTACATCATTGTCGGACTCTGCATTCTGGCTGCCATCTTGGCTGCCGCACTGGTGTTAGGCGCCATCGTATTGCTGCGTTTCATCGCCCTCACCCGCAAGCAGAAGAAAGCCATCGAAACCGCCAACCAGCACAACGAACTGAAGACGCAGTTCATACAGAATATCTCAGCACAAATGGAGCCCACACTCGGCAAGCTGGAACCCACCAACCCCAGCGTACAGGCCCTGCGCTCCTTTACGGCACACATTCAGGAGTTGTCCGACCTGGAGAGCAACCTGTCGCAACCTTACGATATGGAAGAGCGGAATGCCTGCACCTTCTGCGAAGGACTGATGGAGCAAATCAAGCCCCTGACCGCCGAAGGCGTTACCCTCACCGTCAACGCTCCCAAACTGAGTGTGAAGGTCTGTACCGAGCCTCTGGAAAAGCTCCTTCTCCACCTGCTCAAGAATGCAGCTGCCTACACGCCTGCCGAAGGCAAAATCTGGCTGGACTACAAAAAACGTGGTGCGCATACCCAGCAGTTCATCGTTACCGACACGGGCTGCGGCATTCCTGAAGACCGCCGCGAAAACCTCTTCAAGCCCTTCAGCGAAGTACGCGACCTGACCCAAGGCGACGGACTGGGCCTGCCCATCTGCTCGCTCATGGCCACCCGCATGAACGGTTCCCTGAGCATCGACACCGCCTACACCAAGGGAACGCGCTTCGTACTGGAGCTGCATGTCTGATAAAACAAGTGCGGACTGCATGTGCTGCCTCTATTCCATCGGGCAGTCCAGCAGTCCGCATCTGCATGTTTAGCACTTGCCAAACTCAATTCCTTTATTTCTCGGAAATAACAGTGACGAAGCTGATAGCAGGCAGATAAACTTTCACTGTACCATCCGTTACTTCAGCCTTACTTTCCTTCATGCAGTCCTGTGTATTGGTGACAAATACCTTAACCGACTTCACACCATCCGGCAATCCCGAAATGACAGCATGGCGGTCAGCACCATTATTCACCATGTGAACAGCATATTCTCCGCGTGCAATGTTGCCAAATGCGGCTGCATTCACATGTTTATTGTCGTTGGTAAAAGCCAGCGCCAGCGCATCGGCAGGAGTAGAAGCCAGCTGCTTGATGTTCCAGAAGCGTTGCGTAGGACGCAACGGACCGGTGGAACGATAGATGCCATCCCCCCACAACAAAGAATAATCAGAGGTGAGCTGCCATTGCAGGATGGATAGCGGCTGACAAATGGCACAGATACGTGTATAAAGATTTATTTCATACAAAGCAAAGGTTGATTCATTGAAGATTTCAGAATACATGTGTGCTGCAGCATCCGTACTTCCCTCACCAACCAGCAAGGGTACATTGATCTGCCGGGCAGCGTCTCTCCACTTCACCAGTGTGGCGTCATCGCATCCCCTCCAGGAATGGAAAGAAACGGCACCAATATACGGCAGGCAAGCAGGGTCATTCAATGCAGGAAGAATAAAATCGAAGGTCGTGGCATCGGAGTTATCACCCAACAACATTTTGGTCGGCAGATTCAATTTAGCCAGGTAAGCACCGAACTCTTTGATAAAATCGGCATGTTCTTGCGGAGTAAACAATACATCAATGCCCAAGTCAGACTCATTGAACGAAAACATGACAAATTCTACCCCGTGATACTTTTTCATATAAACCAGATAATCAGCCATCGACTTGAATATTTTTTCTTTCTTGGCCGGATTCAAGCGGTGAGCAGCTATATTTCCGCGAGGTTTGTCGAAATCACCCTCAACGGCCCAACGGGGCGGGAACCAGGTACTCAAGATAACCGGCATCCCTATCTGCTTCAAACGAACGGCCATATCAATACTTCTTTTCAGACGGTCAGTTTCACCATTCTTCAATATGTTTTCAATGGGATTCATATCCTCTTCAGGATGCCAGGCACTCCACGGAAATTCCACCCTGCCATAAGCAACACGCAGGTTGTTCAGGCAATAGTCCACCACCTTGGGGTCAGCAGACGGATTCTGCATACGGAAGTTGCCTCCAAAACCTACAAACAGACTACCCGGTTTCTGTACATCAACCGCAATATTCGCATCAGAGTGATCTATCACACCTGTGGCATACAGTTCCATCCCAATGGAATTACGATCGCCTTTTTTCAGCGAAGAAGCCAGTTGAATATACACCACCTGGTTGCCATCCTCCGCTTTCACAAAGGACTTCACAGAACGTTCAAACTTCAGCTCCAGCCTTCTTGTGGGAGCAGTAACGGCTATCTTTCTCCCGCTACGCTTAATTTTGGCAGCGGCATAATGCTCGGCCGGAAAGGCCAAACAGAAATAAGCAGCCTGGTTGAGCGTCGTATCGGAAGCCATGTCAATATGAATGCCGACACGTTCCTTTGCCAAATCCACCACCTTCTGGGTAAACTGTACCTTACGCATGGAAGTAATCACTTCCTGACTGTTTCCATCGCGGTGATAACGGGGCCGCACCTGTTTTTCCTTACCGGTGATTTCCATATTACCATCCAAGTCACCCACCCGCAACGTAGACTCAAAATCAATCAATTCACCATCCACACGTACACCAGTGATGTTACTCCAGGCCATCACCTCCGTCTGTGCTACCGACATCGACGCCTGAAAGCAGCCTATCAACGCCAGCAATCCAATCTTCAATAATCTCATGTTTTTCATAACTATATAAATTTATTTCCGTTTTTCAGGTGTATAGGCCAATCATACAAGCTATTCACGTTTCGCACGTGCAAGCTGAAAGCCGACTGACCAAACTTAATCTTGTGATTACGACTTTAAAGAACAAAATCAAAAGATTGCTTTTCCAACTCCATTTCATACTGCTTAATAAGTGCATCATAACTTAAAAAGGAAACTCGTTTATTCTGACGCAACTCATCAAAGGCATGAAAATTCATCTTCATCTCAAATTCCGGTTTACGCTTCGCATCCGCCACAATCGTCATCCTGACATAGAAGTCCTGCAAATCATTGAATTTCAGCAATGAGTTCTGAATATCAGTCGAATGTTCTATCTCAAAGAAGGTATGAGGCATATCACGTTGATTAAACCAGATGGTATCAATCGTAGAGCTCCGCTTCACTATCTGAGGATAGGAATAAGGGGGCAGCCCGTCAAGAGTGGAAAGCTCATGCAGACTTTGCCCGTTGTAGAATTTTTTATTCTTATCCTGCGACGGTATGAAGGTCTGCATCTTACGCAGCTTCCCTATTATCAGCAGAATGCCCTGATAATACGTATGATTAAACATGCTGGTGTTTTCCGAATCCTTATTCTTATCGGTTTCCACTATAAATCCCCGGTCTTCAATTTCCTTTCTATACTTCTCAAGACCATACAAGCCCGGTTTAATCTTATAGATTCCCTTGGTCTGCTGAACAATACGACGAATGCTTGCAAATGGTGTCTTCGTTTTCCATTCACAATCCTTTATCTTAAAGACTTCCCTGTTCAAATCACCCAAAGTGGCCACACCACCCAGCTTGTCTAAGGTTTCTATAACCGCTTCATATTGTTTCATGCCAACCTGTAATTTTATAAACGTGTTTTTCTTACCTGACTGTCCAATAAAACAGTTACATGCTTACTCTTTGCAGGTAATTTTACTCGCATACAAATGTACGAAATTGCAGCATGATTATGGATTGACATCTTCTAAAAAAGCGACTTTTTTATTCCCGACTCACCCCAACAGCTCTGACCGGCATACACTTTTATCCGGCCAGCAACCTGTCTCATCAATATACGTGCCTACAAGTCCCTGCTCCCTCATCCCTAACACGCCTCACCGTCAACCTCCCAGCACCTTTCCCCTGCCAACCAGCCAAGAATGGAATAGCACCCGCATACAGTGTGCCTATCCCCTCACCATAACCGACCGTCCGCTCTCTATCATCAGCTTCTGCCACTTGCCGCAACCTGCCGTTCAGCAGGCAAACGCTGTTTGAAATCCGCAGCCCGTCGACACTGCAGAAAGCCAGATACACCGCCAGCTCGTCGCTCTCCCAGCCCAGGGGCAGACGCAAGCTGCATCGCCCGTCGGAGCGGCTGCCTGCCGAAAGCTGCCAGATGGCTTCGCCGCGCGTCCGGTTGTAGACCAGCAGCATGGCCACGTCACCGGCCGCCGCATCGCCTTCTACGGTGTTATTGCTCCACGAAACCAGCATGTTGCCACCCATACGGCCTACAGATGCGCCTGAAGCAGGTGTCAGACTGCCTTGGCTGATACGCACCTTCTCAAAATCGAGCACAGCCTCCTGCCCATTGCCTGCAAAGGCATGGTGCATCAGGTAGGAAATGGCGGCATTATAGGCTGACTTTCCCTGTTCATAATTGCGGTATCCCACTTGGATAAAAGGCAGAATGGTTTTCAGAAAGTTAACAGCAGTACGAAATTTGCCCCGCTGACACTGCTGCCGTTCCGTATTGGGGTTGCTCACCCGCGCCGCACGCGAGCGAATGTAGTAGATGTTTTTCCACCGGCAGCCTACTACCGGGCCTACCTTGCCCGAGAAGCCCCCCAAAAGGCCTTGAATCATTTTTCCCATAATCGTTTGTCGTTTTAGTTGTGTTGTCTAATGTCCGAAGAGTGAACCATACAGCAACAGTCGGGAAGCATATTCCCGCGGCCGCAACTTTTCGTCACTTCTATCTAGTTTTAACTTTGTATGCAAATATACAGAATTCATACAACAAACAAAAACTATTTTCCAAAAATTAAAATTCAATTTTCACCCGATACAATCCCTACATTCCCCCTATCCTCTCCCTCCGCACACACCTGCTCCGTATTTGCTCCGTATCTTCTTCGCTCTATAGGAAGAAAGGAGGAACGGAGCTAATACGGAGCAGATAGGAGGAAAAGGAATAGCGAGGTAGTAAGATGGAATAAAATGAAGACATATTTTTAGAAATATGCCTCTAAAAAGCAAGGAACTCAAAATACACATTTCAACAATCAGAGAATGTACCCCAATCAAAGTATCTCAAACTCTCTTCCTTCGGGAAGGAGGAGTCCCCGATAGGGGGAGGTGGAAGGTAAAAACATATAGTTTTGACCTACAATATATCATGCCAACCTACCACCCCGCCCGCTAGGCACCCCTCCTTCCCGAAGGAGGGGAGTTGGATAGATTTACAACTTCACTTTAGAAAATGCAACACAAGGATAAGCTACCGCATCAAATGCGGGATGACGGAAAGAGGAACTGCTAAAAGCCTTCTTCTACAATACGCGAATAAAAGTATAAAGTTATAAGATGACAACAACAATAAAACCTATAACCGACCTATTTCCATACACATAAAAAAGGACTTTATAGCAATAAACAACCAATATCTGCAAACACAAATCGGCCTAAGCTGTAAAACGACTTACATTCACCACTGGTATCGCAAGCATACCGCATTCTCCCCTCAGCAGAGCTTTCAGCTTAACAAAACAGCTATATTCCCCAACGGGTGCTCTACCAGCGTCTCTGACTCTGTAAAAATATGCCAGGCATCAGTATGCAGAATTTCACGGTAAGAAGTATTTCTTTCCTTATGTATCGGTATGACCCCAATGCGTGGATTTACTATCTCACAGACCTTGCGAAGGGTAGCCACATCAGCATGACCGCTGGTATGGAAACCGTCGCGGGTACCGTCTGCAATGCGCTCGCCAAACAATTCCCTCAATTCAAGTATCCGCTCATTGCTATATGGTTTTCCATGCTCGGCATAACCACTCCACAATGAATAAATCAGCCAGGCTGGATCGTCCGCATATTTGCAGAGCAAGGCTTTCACCAACGATGAATGACTGATACGAACAGGCATCAGAAAGCCTTGCCGACGCATTTTGTACCACAGATTATCAACCTTATTATCACCCAACAGACAGACTTTATCAAAACAGAAAAGCTTCTGCCTTTGCCCGGCATAGCGGGTAAAGATATCCAGCACATGCTGCTGATACCGGTCTACGCAGAATAGCCGCCCCGTTTCTTTGCACGCCTGATGAAAGGAGGCCAGCCGGTCAAGGTCGGTAGACGAGCACAGCGCAAATACATATTTATGCTTCTTGAGCAAATCGATGACGTTATCTTTGATATCAGCTTCCTTCCATACACTCTCTGTCTGCCGTCCCAGCATGGTACCTTCCGTAATAAGAATATCGACACGTCCCACATGGCCCAACAGAGTAGGTTCCAATCCTTTGCCCAGATAGCCGTGGCTGCGGAAATCGCCTGTATGAAGAATGGTCTTGCCTTCACACTCTATCTTGAACATATAGGCGTCGAAAGCCGAATGGCTGACAAAATAGGGAGTGACAAACAGCTTGCCCTTACCGCCAACATCTATCCGCCGGACGATGGTATATGTCCGCATCCGGCCGATAGCCTGAAGTGTTTCTTCCTGATGCAAGTAAGCATATTTGCATTGCATGACTTCCCGAGCTCCGGCACCGATGTACTGCGGAATATGCGGCGGCACCCACGGCAGCAGCCCCACATGGTCGCCATGATAATGCGTATAGAACAGGGCATCCACTCCATCCGTCAGTTTCTCCACCTCGGCTTTCGTCAATTCCTCTGCACGGACACCATCCGCCTCATCCGGGCTGTTGCCCGGCAGGTTACTACCAAGGTCAATAAGTACCCTACAGCCCTCGGTCGCAATTTCTGTAATGCAGCCCCCTATCTGACGGGCACCGCGGTGGATTTGAATTTTCATGGATATGCTACACACAAGGTTTTACATAACAGTTGTTCCATTGTCAATTCCAATTTTTACACCCCCTCATTCAGTTTCCGAAAACCACGAACCGCCGGTGTCAAAGAGAATACAACAAAATGGAAGAAACAAAACATAATCAGAGGAGTTGACTGACTGGCTGATAACGATATGTCACAGACAAGGCATTCGTATTCAGTTCAACCAAAATCTCCTCCAACTTGTCTTTTATCAATGGATGAAGATCATCGGCCAGAAAAACGGCCTCAACCGTCCGAATGCGCTTACCCTCAATAGCCGTAAGAAGCTGTTGCAAGCCTCTGTAACACGCCCTTTTCCGATAAACTTCTTCAGGATACTTAATCCGACCCGTAATAACGAGATGTACCGTCAGATTGGCATAATACATCAGTTCGGACAGAATGCCTACTTTCCTGTTATCAGTATTCACCGTATCCTTCAGTTCGTATATCCGAAAAACATCATGACTGATTTGCCATAAATCCACCTGGCTACTGCCACCCGGAGTCAAAGCTGTGGCCTTCGATATTTCCCTATCAAAGAGTCCTACCGGCAACTGGTGATGGACGGTTAAAGGAGATTTTTCGTTCAATGCTCTACATATCCTTGCTTCAAGTATAGCTTCGGGTTTTCTAATGCTGTCGTTTGTTTCAGAAACACATTCACTTTTATTTTCTGTGGTAGGAAAGTTGACTACAAGCTGCTGGTGCGCCTGCCGGAAAACCTCTATTTCCGCAGCACGGTCTTTATCAACGGTAAACCAGAAATAATTCCGGCAAGCCCACAATACCCTGAGAAGAAACCGGTTGTAGTGTTTTTCTTCCGTGGCTTGTTCTTTACTGTAACAGGGATTATCCCATGTCAGCACAACCGAGGACACCCGGTTACCCAGGTAACTCCGCAGACAGAATATCCAGCCTTCAAAGGCCGCACAGTCTTCCTGCATGTTCTGCCTGACTCCATAACCATCCATCATAACCCGCAACACTGAGCCTTCCAGCATAAAATCAATATGCCGGGGCGGTTTTACCGAGGGAACGGACGCTCGTATGAATTCAAAAATCCCCTTCTTATCCATCATTGATTTTGCCAGAATATCATTCAACACTTCAGTTTTTCACAGCCTTCTGCCTATAAGTCCCTATTACAAAGACGGCAGATTGTGCACCCTCATATCGTCAAATAGCAAATACAAGGGCTTAAACGCTATATAAAATTGTTTAAGGCAATCTTCCCGGACTACTTGTTCAAGACAGCACAGCCAAATAACGTACGAATCCTACTCCTTCGCCTCCTCCTGCGGAATACGCACAGAGGTGTACAGTTCGAGGATGGCGGCAATGGTGAGACTGACAATCCATTCGTTGCCGTGGGTAAAGAGCATGAAGGCACCGGTAAGCACCAGGATAAGGGCGCCGAAGATTTGCTGGCGACGCAGGCGTTTCACGTTGGGGTTGCGGCTGCTGGAAGGAGAATTGATTTGAGCCAGGGCAAAAAGGGTGGCACCGATGGTATAGACGTAGGGAGAGAGTTCCCAACCGGTGATGTAGACGGCTGCACCTACCAGGGTCATCACACCGCCAACGACGTAAAGCGCAGGAATCAGCTGTTTCATTCTATATCGTCTTCAAAAACAAAAATATCTTCGTTGGGCTTCTTCATCAGGTATTTCTCGCGGGCAATGCGCTCTATGGCCGACGAGTCGGCCTGAAGTTCATTGAGCCGTTTGGTATTCTCCTCGTATTCAGAACGATATTTGCTTATTTCCTCACGCAAGAGCATTTCCTCACGGGTGTAGCTCAGCCTGCGTATGATGCTGTTCTCGTCGAGGAACACAATGATGACTCCAAAGATACACAACGTCAGCAGATACTTGTGCCGACGAACAAACGTCCAGAGTGAAGCAAGTTTATTCATTCTCCCTACATGATTTAGAAGTTCCGCCGACAAAGATAAGAGGAATAACTGAAATATTTCTTTTTTTTGCGTACATTTGCAACCTATGTGTGCCCTCCGGGGCATGAAACTGATAACCCAAAGACTGATAGCCTTGGCCTATCGGGATGTGACAAGAAGACCTGAACATGGAAAATTATATAGTATCTGCGCGCAAGTATCGCCCTTCGACTTTTGAATCGGTGGTGGGCCAACGGGCTCTGACCACTACGCTGAAGAATGCCATCAGTAGCGGAAAGCTGGCTCATGCCTACCTTTTCTGCGGTCCGCGTGGCGTGGGCAAGACGACGTGCGCACGTATCTTTGCCAAGACCATCAACTGCCTGAACCCCACGGCCGACGGCGAGGCCTGCAACGAGTGTGAGTCGTGCCGTGCCTTCAACGAACAGCGTTCGTACAACATACACGAGCTGGATGCCGCGTCGAACAACTCGGTGGACGACATCAGGCAACTGGTGGAACAGGTGCGCATACCGCCCCAGATAGGAAAATACAAGGTGTACATCATCGACGAGGTGCACATGCTGACAACCTCGGCCTTCAATGCTTTCCTGAAGACACTGGAGGAACCACCCCATCATGCCATCTTCATCCTGGCCACGACGGAGAAGCACAAGATTCTGCCTACCATCCTGTCGCGATGCCAGATATACGATTTCAACCGCATCAGTGTGGAGGACACCATAGCCCACCTGGCCTACGTAGCCTCGAAAGAGGGCATACAGGCTGAACCGGAGGCACTGAACGTGATAGCCCTGAAGGCCGACGGCGGTATGCGCGACGCGCTGTCCATCTTCGACCAGGTAGTGAGCTTCACGGGCGGCAACATTACCTATCAGGCTGTCATCGAGGACCTGAATGTGCTGGACTATGAATACTACTTCAGGCTGACAGACAACTTTCTGGAAAACAAGGTGAGCGACTCGCTGTTGCTGTTCAACGAGGTGCTGAACAAGGGTTTTGACGGCAACCACTTCATCACGGGATTGTCCATGCACCTGCGCGACCTGCTGGTGAGCAAGGACGACGTCACCCTGCCGCTGCTGCAGGTAGGTGCCAGCATACGCGAACGCTACCGCGCACAGGCACAGAAGTGCCCCGTCAACTTCCTGTACCGGGCCATGAAGCTGTGCAACGACTGCGACCTGAACTACCGCACCAGCAAGAACAAGCGGCTGCTGGTGGAACTGACCCTGATACAGGCGGCACAGATTACGGCAGAGACGGACGACGTGAGTGGTGGGCGTGGCCCTAAGCAGACATTAAAACCCATCTTCAACCAGGCTGCCGCACAGCCTCAACAGCAGGCAACGCCTGCGTCTCCACGTCCGATGCCTCAACCGAAACCGGCAGCCCCACAGGCGCAACAACCTGCAACGGCTGCCCCTGCCCCTAATGCCGCACCTGTGCATGCGGCACCTACGGGACTGCTGCCCCAACAGACGGAGGAGAAGAAAATCCCTACCATGAAGAAGTCGGGACTGGGCATCTCCATCAAGCATGCACAGACGGCCGAACCGCAGAAGGCTGCCGCACCCGTTGCCGCGCCCAAAACCACGGCAATGCCCGAGGAGGACTACATGTTCAACGAACGCGACGTGAACTACTACTGGCAGGAATACGCGGGCAGGATGCCCCAGGAACAGGTGGCACTGGCCAAGCGCATGCAGACCATGCACGTGAAACTGATAAACAGCACGACCTTTGAGGCGGTAGTGGACAATGGCATCATTGCCCAGGAGTTCAACGCGCTGGTACCTTCCATACAAAACTACCTGCGCACAAGCCTGAAGAACCGCAAGGTGACCATGACCGTGCGGGTGAGCGCGCCGGAAGAGAAGACACGCGCCTACAGCAAGGCGGAGAAATTCCAGATGATGAACGAGAAAAACGACGCATTGCAAAAGCTGAAGGAGAGGTTCGGGCTGGAGTTTTATTAAACCAAGTTTTGACAAAAGCAAAACTTGAAGGAGTTAGAGGGAATTAAAGGGAGTTATCGCCCGCCTCGGCGGGCTAAGAAGTTAAAAGCCAATAGACAAGTAAACGACGTCTTCCATAGGGTCACCCCGCACTTGACGCGGGGTCTTTTTCTTTGTCAACACTCAGGCCCCGCATCAAGTGTGGGGTGACAGTTTGAGGAATCGGGCACTGACCGTTAACCGCTAATCACTAACCGCTTTTCTCATTTTCTTATTCAAAATAGAAAGTCAGCACCACCATGCGCGAGGAAAGGCGGCTGACGGAGTCGGTGAACTTGCGCAGTGACTCGTCTACAAGGTCGTCGCGCTTCTGCTGCAAGAGATTGGTCAGTCCGAAACAGAATTTCAGTTCAGGAATGAGCTTGAAATAGGGCAGGTAGAAATCGCAGCCCAGACCGACCTCTACATAGCAGTCGAAAGGCTTCACCAGCAGGGCACGCCCTTTCTTTACTCCGAAATCATAAGTTGGACTAAGCCCCGCCACCAGATAGGGGCGATGGTTGTTGAAACGCTCGGCACTGAACTTAAGGTTGAGCGGCACGGAAAGATAGGCCGACTTGACTACCTGGCTGAACTCTTCGCCACTGCCCTGCTCGCGAAACACCACTTTTTTCTCGCCGAAATGCAGCTGGGGAATCAGGCGCAGGGCCAGGAAGCGGTTGAGGTAGAGCTCGCCCAACACACCGACGGTGAAGCCCGGCGAATACTGGGCCACATCGGCAAACCAGGTCTCGCCATCGGCCGTGACATAGCCGGAATTCTCCACTTCAAAGTCCTGCACATGCAGGCCAGCCAGGAAACCATAGTGCCACCTCCGCTGGTCTATGTAGGGGCGGTTCTGCACCTTACGCTGCTGCGCACAGGCAGCCAGCACCAAAGATGCCAACATCAGTATGGTCAAAACAATACGCTTCACACTGCTTAAACGGCAGATAAGGCGAAATATTGCCCGGCCAACGAAAAAGGAGAAAAGCCGTTATTTAGACAGGATACAAATTGTATCTTTTTTTACCCAGCAGGGAACAAGTAATATGGAAAAGATGTATTTTTGCCAAACCAAATTAGTACTAATAATTTAAAATCTGAAAAAAATGGCTTACGTAATTAGTGACGATTGTATTGCTTGCGGCACTTGTATCGATGAGTGTCCGGTTGGCGCTATCTCTGAAGGTGACAAGTATTCTATTGACCCTGAAGCTTGCACTGAGTGTGGTACTTGCGCAGACGTTTGTCCGTCTGAAGCTATCCACCCGGGGAACTAATACAATCCTAAGAAGGGAAATAGGCCCGACCTCCGCAGTGTGAGGCCGGGCCTTTATTTTTTTCAGAAGAAAGCAGCCGGCCTGCCGAAATAAAATGAACAGCGAATATGAAGGAAAACACACAACTGCCACTGGTAGCCGCCTACCACAACAACGCCGTAGACAAAGAGCATGAACTGACCGCACAAGCTTACCGCGACCTGCATGTGGAAGACTTCTTTGCCTATGCCGACCATACGGCATCGTACATAGGCAAACAATACCTGTACCACCTGCTGAGGCAGGACAGGCAATCGGAAGTGTGGAAACAGGAAGCCCTGCTGGACAGGATGAGCCGGGAAACCGGGTGGCGGGATAAAACAGGACGGATACTGGCGCAGACCGGAAAAAGCGAGGCAGGCTATATCTGCCAGCTGTTTCGGGAAAACATAACGCTGCTGCCGAAAAAACGCATGAACCTCATACGGGTTTGCCGTTTTCTGCCTTTTACCTGCCTGGGCTTACTGCTGCTGACACAGGCTGCCGCCTGGCTCTATCTGCTGACGCTGACTGTTCTGGTGAACTTTGTTTTCCACTACCAGAACAAGAAATACATATATCAGTATTATCACTCGGTGCCCCAGACCGGCAAGATGCTGGAACAGGCCGAACAGCTGTGCCGGGAAGAAGGACTGGCAGCCGTCAGCCCCGGCATAGCGCAGACCATAGAGGCATTGAAACCGCTGAAACACTCCATCCGCTTCTTCCGGTTGGGCATCAGGCTGGACGGCGACATGGCACTGCTGGCTTACTGCCTGACGGAACTGTTCAACATATTCTTCCTGACAGAATGTTACTCCATCGGGCGGTCGCTCGTCAGGCTGCATACGGACAGAAAACGGCTGGAGGAAGTTTTCAGGTTTATAGGCCGGGTGGACGTGCTGCGTTCGGTGTCGCTGCTCCGAAGCGAATTGCAGATGTACTGCCTGCCGCAGAGAGACAATGACCGGCAAGTGCTGAAAGCGGAACAGGTGTATCACCCGCTGGTGGAGCGGGCAGTGGCCAACGACTTCTGCCTGGCGGGGCAGTCGGCCCTGATTACGGGCTCGAACATGTCGGGGAAGACCTGCTTCATACGCACAATAGGGATAAACCTGCTGTCGGCCAAGGTGCTGAACACCTGCTTTGCCCGTTCGTTCAGCCTCAACATAGATATGCGGATAATGACCAGCATACAGAACAGCGATGACCTGCTGGCAGGCAAGAGTCTTTTCCTGCGAGAGGTGGACTGCATCGGGCAGATACTGAAGAAGGTACGCGAATGCCCTTGCCTGGTACTGATAGACGAGCCTTTCGGAGGGACGAACAGCCGGGAGCGAATGGCCATCTGTGCCTCGGTGCTCTCGACACTGGCCGAAAGCGGTTCGCCGGTGCTGGTCACCACGCACGACCTGGAACTGCACAGATACCTGGCCGGCAAATACCAGCCGTTCTACTTCTGCGAGCAAATCAGAGACAACCGGCAGTTCTTCGACTACCGGCTCAGGGAAGGAACAGCCACCTCGCAGAATGCCATCGAGCTGCTGCAACTCTATGGCTACGACAGGGAGATAGTGGAAAAGGCCAGAGAACTGGTTGGGAAAGTGCCGGTATAACCGGTTCGCAAAGCTGCAGTACATGGATGACGCAGTAAGCCGCGCCACCGTACAGTATCAGCCCAACCGCCACTGCCGCATGGCGGAAATGACGGAATTACCGGCCATACTCCCCGTCACAAAGCTTACCGGAAGAGACTATGCCGTGCATAACGACAAGCCATGGGCCACACTATGGAACGTATCGCCCGAGCGAAGCTTGCCTTCCCCGAACAAACCAGCAAACACCCCCTGAATGGAACGAGAAAGACTGCTTCCACCCGTCAGATAGACAGAGTCAATCTGTTCGGGAGAGTATCCAGAGGCAGCCAGCATGTTCTTCACATAGCTTTCAATGGCGGCTATATGTGTACCTATCATCTGCTCATAGTCGTTGTAGCCCAAATCCGTTTCAAGAGACAAGTCCTCCTTGATGAATTGCAGAAACGACTGATCATGCCCTGAGAGCCTGATTTTGCTCTTCTCAATTTCCTTGAACAGAGAATACACATAGTTATGGTCTATCAATACACGCACGTTGTTTATCCTCGGGTCGTTGTTTGAGAAGACATAATACTTATCCATCATTCTTCGGGGTTTGGAATCCTTCAGAAGAAAACTTTTTTCCCAGTTGCGCAATTCGCGATACAACTGATGGGGCACTTCCAGGCTCTTTCCATACGACTGATATTCCACTCCCCGACCCAGCAGAGGAGTAATGCGGTGCCACATGATTTCAGAGTCGAACAAATCACCGCCTATATACAGACCGCCATGAGCCAGTATGTCATGGCTGCGGTCTTTACGACCTATCTTGTCAGGCGAGAGGCTGATAATGGTAAAGTCGGACGTACCGCCACCAAAGTCAGCCACCAGAACGGTTTCTGCCTGTTGCAGGCCACGCTCGTAGGAGAGGGCGGCCGCGATGGGTTCGAGCTGCAACTGCACTTCACTGAAGCCGGCATTGCGGGCAGCAGTCAGCAGACGGGCTACGGCAGTCTTTTCCTCCTGCTCCTTTTCCGAAAAAATGGCCGGACGCCCCAAGGTTACTTTGTCAATAGGAAAACCCAGAAACTCTTCGGCCTGTTCCTTCAGTTTCCGGATGATATAGGTGGCCATCTGGTCGGGTGTTACCTTGCGGCCTCCAATCCAGGTAAAAAGGAACTTGTCCTGCTTCAGCAATGTCTTGACTGACTTCAGCAAACGGCCTTTCATACCTTCTTCCACGTATTTCTCTTCTGCTTCACGGCCTACATAGCAGGTGTTGGCATCGCCCTCCGGAAAATAAAGAATGGATTGCAGCGAAGTGGTAAAAAGCTCTTCACGGCTGGACAGGTCGGTGATGGAAATGACGGAATTGGATGTACCGAAATCCAATCCACACGATAAATTCTCTTTCTGAAATTGCTTGGTGCTCATATTCATTTGTCTCTTTTTACTTATCTGCATGCTACGGCTATATCCTGAACCGATGTCGGAAGCACTCTTCTTCAGCGTCTCGGTCCTGTAACCTTTATTCCGGAAGAAATCGGAGCGTAACAAGAAAAAACAGAGGCAGACAGATACAATATTCCTGCCGGTTCTTCATGTTACAGAACCAACTCCCGACAGGAACTATCAGCTACATATAGCGGTTTATAACAGGGAAGTTCCATTCCCTTTTTGGCAAATTGGTCGCAAAAATAGTAAGTTAAGCCATTACGAACAAAAAATCTGCCCGGAAATGTGCAGCCACATATCCACAACCACCGTCGGACATACGCCATCCGGCCTCACTGTTAACCTAACGTTAACCTGACGATAACCTGAATGCCGCCGCCACTGCCCTACCTTTGCTCCCGGTAAAACAATTAAGACATACAACCATGACCGCATTGATACCTTTGATAGTCCTCATCGCAGCAGGACTGGCACTGCACATCCGGCGTTACCGGACGGGAGAGCACCGCAACAGAGAAGAACGAAACCTGATAGTGGCCTACACCGTGGTATGCCTGTTGGCGCTGACGGTACTGCTCATGAGATGCTCTTACCAGCTGGGCAAGGAGCAGGCCATACAGGACAGCCACATCACCCGATAAAAGCCTATATGCTCCATGAACAGACTGAAGAAACTACTGCACAAGAAAGTGAGGATAGTAAGCCCCACCCAAAGCGACCTGTCCTACGGCCACAGTCTCCGGGGTGAGGAAGTGGAACTGACAGTCTCTGACGGCACCGTGCGCGAACTGACCGTACTGTTGCTGGCACTGGTACCCGTACTGCTGCTGTTTCATGCCTGCCACGGCAGCGGCAACGACACTTATTTTTCGGTGCAGGGACGTGTATGCCTCGGCATGGTGGGAGGATGGCTGCTGGGACATGTCGTCAGTCCGGCGATGCAGGCCCTGCTGTACACCGTCCTGGCGCCCGGTGGATTCTGCTCCGTAGTGCTGCTGATAGACAGGCGCAAACACGACCTGCGCATACACTGTACGGAGTCGTTGCGGCTATGGAAGTTGCGGCTGGTGCTAGGCGTATCCCTGCTGCTGGCCGTATTCCTCCCCCTCGGCGTAGGACTGATTGCCGGCTACCTGCTGCCCTGCGTGGCAGGGCTCTATGCGCTGCCCCTGTGCTTCAACGACCTCGGCAGGCTCTGGTGCCTGCGGCTGTTCAGCGGCAGGGCGTACTATACGGAGAACGTAGACGGAGGAAGATAAAACCGAAGGATACTTAACCTGACGTTAACGTAACGATAACCTAACACCTGCCCGCAGCACCCTACCTTTGCGGCATACAATCAGGAACAACTTAATAAATATACATAGCAACATGAAAAGAAAAACAAGACTGGCATCCCTGCTACTGGCCGGATGCTTCTGCCTGACGCCCGATGCACAGGCACAAACCATTCCCGCTGTCCCCATGGACAAGGCAGTGAAAACAGGTCAACTGGACAACGGCCTGACCTACTACATTCGTCACAACGAATACCCGCAGAACCAGGTGGACTTCTACATTGCCCAAAAGGTGGGCAGCATATTGGAGGAAGACGACCAGCGGGGACTGGCACACTTTCTGGAGCACATGTGCTTCAACGGCACGGAACACTTTCCCGGCAATACGCTAACAGACTGGCTGGAGACAGTGGGAGTGAAGTTCGGACAGAACCTGAATGCCTACACCAGCATAGACGAGACGGTGTACCGCATATCGGGCGTGCCCACAGCACGCACAGGGGTACAAGATTCCTGCCTGCTCATTCTGCACGACTGGGCCGACGGCCTGCTGCTCAACGGCAAGGACATTGACGAGGAACGTGCCGTCATCCACGAGGAGTGGCGCAGCCAGATGCCGCCCGTCAAGCGCGTGATGGAGAAGCTACTGCCACAGCTCTATCCCGGCAGCCGCTACGGACACCGCCTGCCTATCGGCGTGATGTCGGTAGTGGACAACTTCCCCCATCAGGCCCTGCGCGACTATTATGAAAAATGGTACCGCCCCGACCTGCAAAGCATTGTCGTGGTGGGCGACATCGACACGGACCGCATCGAGGCCAAGATAAAGGAAATATTCGGCACTATTGCCAAGCCGCAGAACCCCGCGCCACGCCCTTACTTCCCCGTGGATGACAACCGTGAGCCCATCGTAGCCATAGGCACGGACAAGGAACTGCCCAACAGCCAGGTACAGCTGATGTTCAAATATGACTTCCTGCCCGACTCGCTACGTGGCACCTTGGCAGGTCTCAGCACCGAATACATGCTCAGCATGGCCGACATGATGGTCAGTCAGCGTCTGCACGAGGAATGCACCAAGCCCGATGCCCGCTTCAGCGTAGCCGGATGCTCGCATGGCGACTTCCTCATATCCACTACCAAACAGGCCCTCAGCTACTACGCTCTGCCCAAGGAAGACAACCTGTCTGAGGCGTTGGCAGCCCTCTATCGCGAAGTGCTCCGTGCCAAGCGCGGCGGCTTTACGGCTACGGAGTATGCCCGCAGCAGGGCAGAATACCTGTCGGCTCTGGAGAAAGCCTACAACAACCGCCAACAACAGGAGAATGAAAAGCTGGCACAGGACTACGTGCGCCACTTCCTGAGCGGGAAGCCCATACCGGGCATTGAGAACGAATACCAGCTGATGAACGTCCTGGCGAACCAGATACCCGTGGAAACCATCAACCAACTCTATGCCCGACTGGTGACCGACAGCAACATCGTGGTAATAGGCATGATGCCCGAACGAGAAGGCTTGGCTTGTCCGCAGGCCGACGCCCTGCGCGCCCTTCTGAAGCAGGTAGAGGCCGAGGATATTGCCCCCTACATTGACCAGGTGAAGGACGAGCCCCTTGTCAGCCATCTGCCACAGCCCGGACGAGTGGTGAAGGAAAGCGAACTGCCGGACTTCGGAGCCAAGGAATGGATACTGTCAAACGGTGCCAAGGTGGTCTACAAGAAGACAGACTTCCAGGCCGACGAGATAAGCTGCCGGATAGCCGCACGCGGAGGAACATCGGCCTACGGTGACGAGCGGACAGACGACATCGTTTTCTTGGAAGCCGTACTGCACCAGCACGGCGTGGGCAACTTCACCTTTGCCCAACTGAACAAGGTGCTGGCAGGCAAGCAGCTGGCACTGAACATCGAAATGGGCAACTACAGCCGCCAACTGACGGGACACACCACCCCCAAAGACCTGAAGACCTTCATGGAACTGATATACATGAACTTCACCGCCCTGAACATCACTCCCGACGAATTTGCTTCCCTGCAAAACCTCTACAAAGGCATATTCCAGAACTCAGAACTTAACCCGCAGTATATCTTCCAGAAGGAACTGTACAACTACCTCTATGCTTCGCCACGCATGCACTTCCCTGCCCCGGAGCAGGTGGACCGTGCCAGTCGTACCGGCATACTGGAGATGACAAGACAGCTGCTGGGCAACGCTGCCGACTTCACCTTTACCTTCAGCGGCAACATGGACGAACAGGAGCTGAAGACACTGGTAGAACAATACATAGCCACCTTGCCTGCACGTCCCGACAGCCTGACTGAGCTGAAGCACATGGATGGTCTGGACGTACGTCCCGGCACCGACTGCAAGGAATTCACCCAACCCATGCAGGTGCCGCAGGGAAACGCCGCGGTCGTAGTCAGTGCCACGGTGCCCTACACCTTCAAGAACCGCGTGCTTACCTCCATCACCGCCCAGCTCATGACCGCCCGCCTGCTGACAGAGGTGCGCGAGAAAGAAGGTGCCGCCTACAGCATCTACACCACCGGCAGTCTGAGCCGCCTGGCTGATGTGCCTCTCACCTTGCAGACTGTTTTCCAGATGAAGCCGGAGAAGAAAGACCGCGCACTGGAGATTATCGGCGACGAATTCCAACGCCTGGCCGAACAGACCGAACCTGCCGAACTGGATAAGGTAAAAGAATTCCTACTGAAGACATACGCCGAACAGGAACAGAAGAACAGCTACTGGTGTGCCGAAATGGCCGACAATGCCCTGTTGCCTGTTCCGGTATGCACCGACAAGGCAGCACTAGTACAGTCCATTACGCCCGAAGAGGTATCGGCTTTCGTCAGTGAAGTCATGAAGCAGGGTAACTACCGTGTGCTAGTGATGATGCCTGGCGAATGACATTCCTTCTACCATCAGGCAGAAGGATGTATCGAAACGAGCTAAACGAATCTTTTAGACGCGGATTAAGCGGATTAGGCGGATCAGGAAATAAAGAAATCCGCTTAACCCGCGCTATCCGCGTCTAAAAAATATGTTTTTTATATTGCAAATTCGTTTCAATACATCCTCCTGTCATACTACTACCACTGTCCTCAGGAGTTAGGGAGAGAAACCGTGAACTCGGTGCCCGCGCCCACCGTGCTGCTGACCGTGACGTGCCCGCCGTGGGCTTCTACCACCTGACGCACGAAGCTCAGTCCCAGGCCGAAGCCGCTGGCACCGCCACGGCTGCTACGGGCGGCAGCGGCGGCGCGCTCGTACTTGCGGAAGATAAGGGGAAGGTCGCGGGGAGCGATGCCCAAACCGTTGTCGGTAATACGGAGGAGGGTGGCGGCCGGAGTGGAAGAGGTGGTGAGGCGAATGGTCACCTGGTCGCCGGAATACTTGATGGCGTTGTCTATCAGGTTGGAGAGCACCTCGCGCAGGCAGAAGGCGTCGGCGTAGACGGTGAAGTCTTCGGAGCAGTCCACCTGGAAGGTAAGGGGCTTGGTAGACTTCAGACTGAACTTGGCGGTAAGGTCGTCCAGCAGGGGACGCAAAGCGAGATGTTCGGGATGCAGTTCCAGCATGCCACGGTCTATCTCGGTCAGGGTGATGACACGGTTGGAGAGGGTGAAGAGGTGGGCGCACTCGTCCAGCATGCCCGACAGGATGCGTGCTGCCCGCTCGGGCTTCTCCGCCAGTTTGCCGCTGGAGAGTATCTGCGTGCCCATCAGGATGGATTGCAGGGGTGACTTCATGTCGTGTATCATGGCGTAAGTAAAGTCCTTGCGGAACTGCTCCAACCTGCGCAGACGTCGCCACACGTACCACAGCCCGCCCACACAGAACAGGCTGAACAGGAGCAGTAGCCCCAACGGCAGGAACAGGTACCACGCGCTGCGCACCACATAATGCTGTGGCGCTGGTATCAACCCTTGCACCACGACGGATCCGTCTTCCGCCAGCCGCAGGGGCGTGGTCAGGAAACTGCTGCTACCCAAAGGTACACTGTCTCCCACCCGTTTCACTTCCTCCTGCCCATGCTTACGCAACACGTGCAGGCCACTGCCCACCTCCATGCCTGCCTGTCGCAACTCGGCACGGAAAAGGGAATCGAGACGGAAGGTGTCGAGGGGCACAAAAAGATGGCCCTCCTCCATGTGCCCCTTATTAATCTGGCCTTGTGTATTGTATGCACGATAGAGGCGGATGCCCTGACTCAAGTCCATGCCTTGACGCAACACATAATGAGGAAGCAGTTCAGCATTCAGCCTTATGCGGAAGCTTTTATGTCCCTGCTTGTCACGATCTATGTAGTAGAAGGTGCTCTCCAGATTCTCCGCCTGCTGCTGGGCTTGGCGGGTGATGCCCACATACCGGTCATAGCGGTCCAGCTTGTTGATGCGCAGGTAGTCCAGGTAGCGCAGATTGGCCTCTGCATTGAAACTATGCTCAAAACACACCTGTGCCTCCCGGTTGCCCGCCTGCCATTGCTCATGATAGATGTACCACGCCCACAGGCACGGCAACAGGATGGACAGAGCCAGCACGCCCCACGACAAGAAGCGCAGCGGGCGGGCATTGGCCCGGGTCAAGCGTTTATTCTCCTCCTTGGCACGTGTCAGAGTAGCCTCGGTTTCCTGAAAAAGGAGCTGCCCGGCATTGCCCGCCGCCTGCCAGCGCGCGGCATGAAGGTCGGCTTCCAGCCCATGCAGAGGCACTGCCATGTCCTCGGCCTGCCTGAAGAAGTCTGTGCGCTGGCGGTCAATGCCTTGCTCCAGCCTCAGCAGTAGACGTATGCGCACCACGAAAGCCAGCATCAGTGCCATCGAGGTAAGGAAGATACCAGCCAAAAACAACAGGTGCTTCACGTTGCGCCAGTAATGCAGGTCTACCACCGCCTCCACCGTAATGCCACGGGGTTCGTGCAGACAGGCGGAAGGTGATACCAGCACGCCGACGGCATTACGGGCAGGCAAGTCGACACCGGCAGGCGAAGTGGCCAGTTGACGGCCAGAATGGGCATCCCACTTGCGGATGTAGACGCTTCCCTCTATCCCCTCGCGCCGCAGAGCGTCGGACAAGGCCAGGCGCAACGTGTCTATCGAAGTCTCGGGCAGGTGGTAATAATCTTGCAGAACGGCCGATGTCTGTTGGGAGATATACAGGTACTTGTCCTCATCGTTCATGTGAGAGATGTAGGGGACATACGTCAGGTGTGTGATGGTATAGTCGGGATAGGGCAAATGATTGAGAGGAGCATCCACCACCTGCGAGAAAGTTGCCTTGAAACAGGAGGACAGGGTGGCGGCACTCTTGCGCATCAGACTCTGGTAGCTATACCATACGCCCACCATCTGGAAGGCCAGAAGCAGTACCAGGGTGCCGACAGAGAGAGCCGTGATATATCTTGCTTTCATGGAGGATGTGTATCTGTAGTTAAAAGTTACTTACCGTAAAGGATGTGCAAAGATAGGTAGAATAATTGGAATGCAGCGCGATAGGCTGGAGCAAGCTTTCAGATGCGACTGAAACGGGGAGGGTGAATGAATGTTCATTATAATGAAATCCGCTGAACCCGCGTTATCCGCGTCTAAAAAATGATTCTGTTTACCATAATATAGCCTACTGTCATACAGCCACCGATATTCTTACGAATGGGGCAGACAGACTGTAAACTCAGTGCCCGCGCCCACCGTGCTGCTGACCGTGACGTGCCCGCTGTGAGCTTCTACCACCTGACGCACGAAACTCAATCCCAGGCCGAAGCCACTGGCACCGCCACGGCTACTGCGGGAGGCAGCGGCGGCGCGCTCGTACTTGCGGAAGATGAGGGGAAGGTCGCGGGGAGCGATGCCCAGGCCGTTGTCGGCAATGCGAAGAAGAGTGGCGGTCGGAGTGGAAGAAGCGGTGAGACGGATGGTCACCTGGTTGCCGGAGTACTTGATGGCGTTGTCTATCAAATTGGAGAGCACCTCGCGCAGGCAGAAGGCGTCGGCGTAGACCGTGAAGTCTTCGGGGCAGTCCACCTGGAAGGTAAGGGGCTTGGTAGACTTCAGGCTGAACTTGGCGGTGAGGTCGTCCAGCAGGGGACGCAAAGCGAGATGTTCGGGATGCAGTTCCAGCGTGCCACGGTCTATTTGGGTCAGGGTGATGACACGGTTGGAGAGGGTGAAGAGGTGGGCGCACTCGTCCAGCATGCCCGACAGGATGCGTGCTGCCCGCTCGGGCTTCTCCGCCAGTTTGCCGCTGGAGAGTATCTGCGTGCCCATCAGGATGGATTGCAGGGGTGACTTCATGTCGTGTATCATGGCGTAGGTGAAGTCCTTGCGGAACTGCTCCAGCCTGTGCAGACGTCGCCACACGTACCACAGCCCGCCCACACAGAACAGACTGAACAGGAGCAGCAGCCCCAACGGCAGGAATAGGTACCATGCGCTGCGCACCACACAATGCTGCGGCGCGGGTACCAGGCCTTGCACTGCCACGGAACCGTCTTCCGTCAGCCGCAGGGGCGTGGTCAGGAAACTGCTGCTACCCAACGGTGCACTGTCTCCCACCCGTTTCACTTCCTCCTGCCCATGCTTACGCAACACGCGCAGGCCACTGCCCACCTCCATGCCTGCCTGTCGTAACTCGGCACGGAAAAGGGAATCGAGGCGGAGGGTGTCGAGGGGTATGTATATCGGATTTTCGTCTACCGTCTTCAGGTAGTCGTAGGCCATGTAAAGCCGGGGACCATACCCTTTGTACAAGGGATGGAAACGAACGACACCGGCACCCATGCTATATGGTTTCTTTACCAAGGTATCGCGTCCGTCGGGCAGGGTGCGGTGTTCAAAGATAAGGGGCATCAGCTCCCGCAACTGGTGTTGGTAGTAAGGAGTGAAAGACCGGAAGGGACTGTTGGCGCGCTCGTTCAGCCGATTGGCTTCGGCCGACTGCAGGCCACGACGGTAGGTATCGTCGAGGAAAGCTTGCTCGAAACAGACCTGAGCGACGTAAGAAGCCGTACGCCACTGCTCCCGGTAGACGTAGGATGCCCAAAGTCCCAACAGCAGGAAGACGCCCATCAAGGCAGCCACCGCCAAAATATAGGAGGAGGGCAGGCGACGCAAGCGCAAGCGGGCATTCTCGGCCTTGGCACGGGTCAGAGTGGCTTCGGTGTCGGCCTGCAGATAGCGGCCTTCGTCACCGGCCTGCTGCCAGCGGGCAGAATGGAGGTCGGACTCCAGCCGATGCAGAGGAACGGTCATGGACTCGGCCAGTTGGTAGAAATCCTGTTGCTGGGTCTGCACACTGTGCTGCTGGTGCACCAATGCACGGATATGCCTGAGGAAGACCACGACCACCGCCGCCAACAGCACCAAGGTAGCCCCTATCAGTAGCCACAGGCCGCGCATGTCGCGAAAATAGCCCAACCGGGCAACGGCCTCCACCGCCACTCCCCTGCCCTGATGCAGGAAGATGCGGGGAGACGTGAGGACACCAACGCCCGATGGCGACGGCAACACGGCACCGACCGGCACGGTCTGCAAAGTATGCCCGGTAGCGGTATCCAGCTTGCGGATAACGATGTCGGCACTGATACCCTCACGACCCAGGTAGCACAGGAGTTTAGTGTACAGCGAGTCGAGCGGCATGGCAGGTTGCCGGTAGGCATCCTGCAAGATAGTGGAAGTCTGCTGGGCATAGCAGAGCAGACGGTCGGCCTCGCCGAGGTGGAGGCTGTCGGGCACGTAGGTCAGGTGGGTCATGGTGCCTGCCGGATAGGGCAAGAGGTTGACCTGCTCGTCGGCCTGCTCGCAAAAGGCCTGTTTGAAGCACGCATCGAGTGCCACCCGGCTGCGTTGCATCAGGCTGGTATAGGCATAGCGCATGCCCGCCCCCTGTAGCAATACAAGCAGCAAGAGGGTGCAGACGGAAGCAGCTATGACATACTTGGCTTTCATTCCTGATAATGGAGATTAAGACGATGTGCAAAGATACAAATTAACCTAACATTAACGTTGCGATAACCTGAACCAACACCGGCAATCCTTACCTTTGCTGCACAAAACAATCAGTAACCGTACTTTAAAACATGAATAATATGGAAAATGAGAACGTAATGGATACTCCACAAGTGGCCGAACCGACACCCACGCCCTCCAACAAATACAAGATTCCCGTCATAGCCGAATGCATTGTCTTTCTGCTGCTGTTCTTCATCACGATGCTGGTTTCGGGTATTGTTGCTGAAATAGTTATTCCTACCACAGACGGACAGGATATGGACTACCTGTTTCTATATACCATCCTCAGCTCTATACTTTCGTTTACCGTCATTGCACTGATGCAGCGCGGTGTAAACCGGGAACCGTTGTCGGAACTTGGCTTCCGGCGGATAAAGTCACCGGCTAAATGTCTCCTCATTGGTATCGGTGTACCAACAGCCATTTTCCTCGTAAACTTCGTCATCAACTGGTTGGCAGGTTCGGTACGCATAGAAAGTGTACAATGGGCGCCTGCTGACCTGATGCTGAGCCTGCTGTTCTTCATCCCCGCCGCCTTCGTCGAGGAAATCTGGATGAGGAGCTACTTGCTGAACATACTGCTGCGCACGCGCATGCCGTCGTGGCTGAGTGTACTTATCATGTCGCTGGTCTTTGCCGCCGTGCACCTGGCCAACCCCGGCATCAATCTGCTGTCCGTTGTCAACCTGACCGTTGCCGGCATTCTGCTGGGTGTACTGTTCGTGTACACCCGCAACCTGCTCTATCCGCTGGTTTTCCATTTCATGTGGAACTGGCTACAGGGCAGTGTCTTCGGCTTCAAGGTCAGCGGAACGGATTACTTCTCGTCTGTTGTAGAACTGCAACTTACACGGGACGACCTGCTGAATGGAGGCAGCTTCGGCTTTGAAGGCTCCGTGCTTTGCACCATATTGGGCAGCCTGGCCATTGCAGGACTGACCATCTACTTCAGAAGGAAAAACAGACAACAGTCTCAATGCCCTGCCTGAGCATTTTATTTTCCCTTACAAACAACTGAATGCAGCATCCGTCCTACACACAAACTCCCCACATAATAGCTTTTGAGGCCTATTATGTGGGGAGTTTATTATGTCCGTGTGAGCAGTGGACTGCCACCGACCAAGGAGTCAACTGTTATCAGACGTAATACCAAGTAACTGGATTTTAGCGCCTAACAGATTCTTACAGAGAGCTACTGCCTTACCTTCAGCGGGGTACGCTCATCTGAAGTAAGCTCGCGACCCAGCTGCCGGTGATTGAGCTGAATGGGACGGGAGGTAAAGTCGGGCACGTTGTAAGAGTAAATCAGCCGGTCGTAGTATTCCCACGGGTCTTCCTGCGGCAGGAGGAAGGGCTTGCTGATATTGCCGTTCTCGTCCATGCAGGCCAGGTAAAGACGGGTGTAAAGGCCATCGCCCCGACGACTGCAGAAGACAAACCAGCGCGAGTTACTGCTCCAGTTGTGAAAACTCTCCGTATCGTCGCTGTTCACTTCATGGAGCTTGCGCCATGTGCCTTCTTTCAGGTCGAGCAGGCAGAGGTCGGCCTCACGGTGCCAGATGGAGAAGTTGCCGTAGTCGGACAGGGTGAACATCAGGTAGCGGCCGTCATAAGAAGGACGGGGGAAAGAAATGCTCTTGCCCAGGGCGGCAGCGTTTATCAGGGTATCGACCTGCTGGCCGAAGGTGCCGTCGGCGGGATTGAAGTCGATGGAGCAAAGGTTGTAGCGTATTTCCTTGTACTCGGCCGGAATGACTTTGGCTGCCGACGAACAGAAATAAAGCTTACGACCGTCGGCCGAGAAAACGGGGAAAGTCTCGAAAGCATCCTGCCGCTGCAACAGTGGAGAAAGGAGGAGTTCGTGAGTCTTGGGATGATAGACCAGCACGTCGGAAGCCAGGTCGAAGACTTCGATGCGCTCGTCCTTGACCACATGGAAAGACTGGCGGGTGTTGTTCACCGAATAGGCGATGTACTCGCCCGAAGGATGCCAATAGGGATAGACGCAGGCAGACAGGGTAGAGTCGGTCTTCGTGTTGAGCAGCTCACTCTTGCCATCGTGCTGCATCAGTGTGGCGCCGTGCGTACCGCGTACATGCAGGCTCAGCCAGGAAGGGTCGGTGCGGTTGAAGGAATGGCAGTTGACGCACATGCCCGGCACCTGGGTGTTCTCCAGCAGCGGACGCTCTTCGAAGGTAGAGAGGTCGCGCTCGTAGATGCCCATCTTGCTGTAGACTTCGTAGCCGGGAGCTATCTTGCGGTAAACCACGCCGTAGTCTATGGGACTGGGGCTGACGTACATGGTAAAGGGACGGAATTGTACCCAGTCGTCTTGCTGCTTGACAGAAACAAGGAAGCTGAGGCTGTCGCCCACGTTATCGGCCAGCAAGGCGTGCCACTCGTCGAGGGGGAAGGAGACGGTCTCATCATTGACGTGCAGTTCGCCCGCACGGCTGCCGGTCACGCGGACATCTATCCGGTCATAGTCACCACCACGGTAAGAAAAGTTCATGGGAGCTATACTGGCGGGAATGGTCACTCCGACATAGTCGGGGAAGATGTCGGGCAGTTCGTCCTTCAGTTGGGGCGAGGTCACGGCATTGCCGCAAGCCATCAGGCACAGACTGGCCAAGGCTGCGAAGGCGTGTTTCTTCAAATGCTGTATCATAGGGTTATATCTGTCTAAATTAGGTTTTAAAACAATTATCAATCAACAATTAGCGGCCTGCACCGGCTGCCGGCTGACCACCAAACAGGAGGTAGTACCAATAGGTATCGCCATAGCGCGCCTGCAGAATGGGCTGGGAGTTCTGCTGGGTCATGTAGACACGGGCAAACTCGGTGACGGCATTGAGTACCGAGGGCGAAATACTCCAGGGCAGGTTGTTGAAGTTACGGTTGTTCTGTGTCCACACGTAAATCAAAGCCTCTTGATAGCTTCGAGGAATATGGTCGTAGCCGGCATCCTTGCCCAAGGGGTAGTATTTCATGAACTTCTCCAGGTTGCGCTGCTGCAAGACGTAGGCCAACAAGTATTCGAAGGCCATGCGATTGGCATGGTTGTGCTGATAGAGCAGGCCCAGCATCATGTCCATCTCGCTGTCGCTGAAAAGGAAGTCCTCGGTATAGCGGAGGCGGCGCAGGCGCCCCCACTCGGGATGACTGTTTATCTTATCTTCGTTGCCCAGATAGGTCATGGTCTCCTCGGCCCAATCACTATAAAAGAGCGTACGGCTAAGGATACGAAGATACTTGGCGGCTACTTCGTACTGCCCGTTGATGAGGTTTGTCTCGGCCAGCCGTTTGAAGGAACGACCGCTCTTGTTGAAGTTAGGGATAGCTTCCATGGCCTCGAAGACATAGCGCTGGGCAGTGTTTATCATTCCCAAATGGTAGTAAGCCTCGGCTGCAGGAAGGGGCGAAGTGAAGTCGCGCTGGAATTGTGGCAACAGGCCTTCGGTACCGTTCTGATAGAACTGGAACATACGGTCGCCCTGTTGCCCGGTCATGGCGAGGGAGAGGTTGAGACAGGCGACCTCAAAAGGAGAGTCGGGAGACTCCTGCTCGGCCAACCGGATGAGATCGTACCAACGTTCGGTACGTACCAGATAATCGTAGGTAATGGCACGCTCGCGCTTTGCATTAAACCCACCCAGCACTAGCCAGGCACCGCCAACTGCCATCAACAAGAAAAATCCGACCGCCCATGCAGATATCCGTTTCCTGACTGACGGCAATACGCCCAGCACAAACGGGAGAACCGCAAAAAAGACAGGAGCAACTATCTGAAGGGCTGGTACTATCATGGGGAAGCGATAATAGTCGAGTCCGCACATCAGTCGGTAGAGCGGGAAAGGTACCCACAGCGAAGCCAGCAACGGACAAAACAGTGCTACTAGGAAAACGATAACGGACAGGAACACGCCCCAAAGACTGCGTCCATCCTGTACTCCCCGACGGATTTCGCACAGCATGACCCAGCCCATAAAGACAAAATGGACAGCTCCGGCCACCCAATAGAGCACTGCCAGCGAAAGAATGACCCAAACCATGCGTAAGCGGGACTTCCAACAAGCGCTATAAATCCATGCTATCAGCAATGCAAGCAACAGAGAGACAGGCAGAGCCAACATGCCGTTCTCATCACCCAAGAAACGCCATAACAGCAGCGCCGGCAAGAAACTGAACGGATAATAGACATCGGCAGCCCCTTGCATCCGGGCCAGACACCACGTCAACCGCTGCAAGGCAAGGAACAGCAAGGCCAAGAGCACCGCACCCAGCCAAGGATAGTAAAAGAACTGGGTCAGGAACTCAGCCACGTAATTGGCCAGCCCACCCGGTGAGGCCAGTCGCTCGGTAAAGTAAGCGCCATCGAACAGAAACAGTTGCAACTGCTCCTGATAGGCCAGATGAGCCGGATGGAATGCCCACCAGAAGATACAGACGGCACAGGCAAACAGAAGTGACAGGGCCGCTTTCCAGTATTTTTTCAACAATGAACTCATAGTCTATAATTATTTAAAAGGTTCAGCAGATAGGTTCTTATATAGATTCTCCACATCGACCGCATCGAAAGGTACCGGTTCGGTAGAGAGGTCAGGAATGTTATAGGATTTCAGACTTAAATCGTCCTTCTCTGGGTCGGACTGGGGAAGGACAAAGGCTTTGTGGTCCACTCCGGCAGAATCAATATAGGCAAAGTAAACACGTCCATACTGCCCGTCGCCGCGCTTGCTGGCAAAGGCAATCCAACGGCTGTTGGACGACCAGCTGTGATAGGTATCGGAACGGTTGGAGTTGGATTGCGTCAAGTTACGGGTTTCGCCGGTCAGCAAATCCATGAGTTGCAGGTCGGTCTCCCGATGCCAGATGGGGAAAGTTCCGTAGTCGGCCACGGTGTAGAGCAGGAAACGGCCGTCGGGCGACGCCTTGGGATGACAGACAGAAGCACCGTGAAGACGGGCGTTCCAAAGAGTATCAACCCGATTGCCCCACTCGCCACGGGAAGCATCAAAAGCAATGCGACACAGAGAATAGCGCAACTGCCGAATGCTGTCGGGCAAAGCTACCCAGGGAGCTGAACAAAAGTACACCCACCGGCCATCGGCAGAAAAGACGGGGAAGGTCTCGAGCGACAGGCTGTCAGTTACAAGGGGTGACAGAATCATGCGGTTGTTGTCGAAGTCGGCAATAGCCAGGTCGGACTTGGTGTCGTAAACCTCCAGTCGCAGATTTCTTTCCGTATGAAAAGCGGGAATAATGACGTTGGTAGAGAAAACGCCAAAACGGCCACTCGGATGGAAGTCGCCATAAACTGCCGCAGAAGGCAAGCCTTCGGCCTGAAGGGTCAGCTTGCGAAGCCGACCATTGCGGTTCAGCACCGTACCGCCCTTGGTTCCTCGCAAGTGAAACATGGACAAGCCACCTTTGTTTCCGCCGTGCACGTGGCAGTTCATACACGACTTGTCAGTCTGGCGGTTATCGGCCAGGATGCGTTCGTCGAAATTCTCCGTGCAACGCTCACATATCTGCAGTTCATTCCAAACTTCGTAACCGGGTTCTATCAGACGATAGCTGACATACGCATCGAGCGGTTCCTGGGCTACCGTCCAAATGAACGAGGGATAGCGCAGCCAAGCACCGTTGCTACGGGCGGTGACAGTCACCGAAAGAGAATCGCCACGAGACCGTCGGAGTAGGTCTTGCCATTTCTTCAACGGAAAAATAATTTTTCTCCCACGGGCACTCTGTGAAATGCTGCCGGCTGGTCCGGTGACTTCCACGCTGACGGCATCGACAGCCTCATCTCTCAACAGGAAGTTGAGCGGAGCGATGTTATAAGGGATGGTAATATCTGCATAGTCAGGATACATAGACAAAGGACTGTCGGCCGGTCGGACATCAGTAGGACGGGGCGCGCAGGCAATCAGCAAGGATGCCAGGCAGGCGGTCAGCAATATGTAGAGACAGTGTTTCATAGCATCAGTTTTTCATCGTTGCATAGTGAAAATAGAACCAGTAGGTATGACGATAACGGGCTTGCAAAGCCGTACCATTACCCCCGTTGGCTTCGTACATACGGGTATAGTCCTTGAACTCGGCCAATACCTGCGCGGGTATCTTCCTGTCGGCCTGCTCGGCCAGCCGCTGGGTGCCGGCCAGATAAATAAGAATGGCTTCGGAATAAAGACGCGCCTGCGGCAAAGCGGCTCCGTATCGCTGATAATCAGTAATGAAAGCATCAATGTCCTTGTTCAGCAAGTCGAAACACAGCAGGCTGTGCACTGCCATGCTGTTGTCGGGACAGGCTTCAATGAGATGCCGCAATGAAAAGGGGACCGCCATGCCAGCCCGAAGCGTATCGGCCACCGGCAGCAGCCGTCGTTTCTCTTCCAGCCACTGCTTGACAGCCTCAGTCTGCCGTCCGGGCATACGGGCTTCGGCCCAGCGGCGATAGCAAAGGGTATGCTGCAACAGTCGCAGGTATTTCATGGCAGCGGCATCGTCGCCGTTCACCAGATTGATTTCGGCCAGCCGTTTCACGGCACGGGCACCGGTGCAACGGGGTGAAAATATCATGCCCAAGATAGCGGCATGTTCGGCCATCGTCATGTCGCCCAAAGCAAACCAGACTTCGTTGGCGGCATAAATGGACAGATAATCGGAAGAAGGTGCGACAGGCAGGAAAAGGCCATAGGCTGCCGGCTGATAATAGTCCATCAATCCATCGGGCAGGCGTCCTTGCTTCAGGTTCAACAGGTTATAATAGTATGTGGCAAATGATGATTTTCGGTCATCGGCAGCCAGCAGACGACGCACATGGTCGGTACGGCCAAAGTACATCTCACTGTCCAAGGCCAATTTGTACTCCCGGTCGAGATTTGGCACACCATACCACTTGGACGAACCATCGGCACAGCCAAACAGATAATAGCCACCCGCCAGAACCAAAATACTCAACGGTATGCCAACCTTCAGCGAGCGCCGCAGCAGGTTGCGACACAACAACAGGACAAGACCAAGGCCAATAAGTGAAAGTGTACCCGACAAGGGATAGTCCAAACCGCACTGACGCCCAGCCTCCCACAGAACGGCCAAGACGGCGGGAATCAAAGTCCAACGCCCCAGATAGGGTCGCAACAGCCGAAAGACAACCACGCCCCACCCTAACAGCACGACAGACAAGACAAGCGGCCCGCCACCCTCGTAATAGAACAATTGCGTAAGGAAGTCGCCCGACAAGCGCGACAAGGCAGCCGGATGCCTGAAGTATTCGGTAAGGCTATCGGCCGCAAACAAGAAAAGTTGTGTCTGTTCGCGGTGGAACAAATGATAGGGTAACACCTGGAAGAAGAACAGAAACAACAGTCCACCCCCGACAAGCATTACTACCCAAGGCCAATATGTCTTACTGAATACTTTCATCCAATTGCTTCTTTTGTTCATCAGTCAGAGTGGGACGCAGCATTTCCTGCATAAATAGTCCCAGTGTGTTATGCCCCAGATGGCAAAGGAATTGGAAATTATAGGCACGTTCCTCATTCCTCAAATCCTTCAGCTGCTGTGCCAAAGCCAAAGAGTCGGCACCGACAGAAACCTTCAGTTTACGCCGCAGCTGCCCATAGGAGGACAATTTTTTCTCGCGCATTTCCTTCCACTCCTGCAAGGCATCGTTCTGAGGCGTACCGGTAACGGAACCTATGGAATCAGCCTTAACGGTTATCTGACCTGGTTCAGTCACAACCAACAGTTCCTGAATCTCCAGGCGCAAAATAGGGCGCAAACGCAACACGCGCACCTCCTCACCACTGCCTGTAAAAGAAAAAGCAGCATCGGCAATCTTCACCGAGTCTACCCGTCCAAACGGATTCTTCATAGGAACCAGATAAATCCATTCACCGTTGAACTTATCGGACGGCAAAGTGCCCATAATCTTATAATCATGGCTATGGTCTCTACATCCTGTAAACAGAAAGACAGCAACCAAGCACACATACAAAACACGTAAAATCCACATATTTCACCAATTCATCAATAAGACAGCCTATCTGCACAGCCAAACAGGCTTGCCCTACAAAGGTAGACAAAATCTATAACAAAACTGTAAAAAAACGCCTTCTAATCGAATGGTCTACAATAGCAGTTAACTCCTTGGTCGATAGCAGTGGACTGCCAACGTGATAGCAGTTAACTGCTAACGCGATAGGAGTTAACTCCTATCGAACAAGGAGTCCACTACTATCACACGGGGAGTAGACTACTATTGAACAGGGAGTAAACTACCGCTCCAAAAGAGTAAGGACACCCTCCTCATAGAAGTAGAAAGTGGGAGCATCAGGACACAAGAAAGGAGCCAGGAAACTAAGCTTTCTTGGAATCCGGCCTGACAAACAATATCAGCCAAGCTCCAGCTTACATTCCTGACTCCCGTTTTTTAAGTCTTTACAGGCTCAAGTTACAAAACGACTCTTTATTGTTTCTTCTTGAAATTCCAGAACCAAGCTGTACCCCAGTCACCTGCTCCCGGTTCGGGTGCACAGAGACGCAATACATTGTCGTCGGCCTGCAAGATTTGATAATCATACTGACGGGCATTACCCTGATTGGTCAATATACCCATCAAAGGAATCGTACCAGTGAACTTCATTGTACCTATATCCCAACCAGCTTTTACAACATCTTCAGTAACAGAAACTGAACCGGTCTCACCGCGGCTGGTTTGTACACCTGTGAGGCTGATAGAGAACCAACCGTCCAGACCATCATCGGGCAATCCTTTGCCTTCAGCCTGCTCGTCAATCTCGGCAGCCGATACTCTCCACCAGTCAGGACCGGTACTTTCCATATAGCCTCCGTTACCCCATACACCGTTGCTTGCCTCAGTATCCCAAGTCCAAGTAGTTGTACCCAGGTCTTCGCCAAATACGGAGTAGTAAATATCGGGCAAATCAGTGAACTCTGTCACATTGATAGTTTTGGGCGACGACTTGATGATAGTACCGTCTTGATTGATGGTAGACAGATAGATACCTACTTCGCGAGCAGGCGGCACAATCTGTACAACCGGATTGGTACCCTGGGCAATGACAATGTCTGTACTGGCGTCGTAAACCCAAACGTAATGAACCGGGTTCATCTTAATCGTAATGTTATTGTTACCTGCACTCTTCGCAACCAATTCAAAGCTTGAGGTCAGCTGCTCGGCTGTAACATTTGCGCCCTTCGAAATCTCGTCCACGGCCGGCTCGCAAGAAGCGAACATAGCAGCCAGCAAGGGGATTGCAAATAATATCTTTTTCATTGTATTTTCCTTTCTGTATAAGATTAAACATGATATTACCAGCCCTGGTATTCTGAATCAGAGCCCGTCCATCCTTCATTTTGTACCACACTACCAATGTTAACCTGGCTTTCGGGCATCTTCTGGAATCCGGCTGTCGCATTATAGCGTGCGGCATATCCACCATTGTGAGGTTCGTTCTTACCCGGTGCGCCACAATAGTAAACCGGCTGATTGGTTTGCTTCTCAAGTGCAGCCGCAGCAATGTGCCAACGTCTGATATCATTCCAACGAATACCTTCCATAGCCAATTCCCAACGACGCTCATTCTGCAAGGCTTCGAGTGAATAAGAAGCAATCGGGTCAAGTCCGGCACGGGCACGTACGCGGTTAATACCGGCTACATCTTCCTTCAACTCACTTTGCATCAGCAATACATCGGCAAAACGAATCAGAACCAAGTCATGAATATTGTTCAACTGCATATTGTTAGGTTTCTGCAACCAGATATCACTACCATACATCAGATTTTCAAAGCAGCAAACATAAGGATTCGATGATACCGGGATGTCGTTTTCCTGCGAACCATCGTTCACACAAGAAATAGGACTCCATTTCTTTCCGAAATAGTCTGTTTCCTGAACGAAATCGGCCCAACCGCCATAGGTATAGTTAGAATATTTAGTCCAGTCTGCAATGGTTGCATCGCGACGAACATCCTTACCTTCGGGGTCTGCACTCTTCCAGTCGTTTACAAGGTTAGGAGCAACAGGTCCTGCACCCCATCCTTGACCGAACGGGAAGGTATTGGCATAGTTTTGTCCGCCACGTACACCGAAGTGCAAGGCAATACCATTGGCATAACCGATAGTTGTCTGCCAGTCGGCCAACTTATTGAATTTGATGGCAAACATAGATTCAGGATTGATACCGTTGTCATTTTCCACCCACTTCAAGCCCTGACCTTTTGTATAGTCATAGTCTTCCACCGTAAAGCGATTGGTATAAGCCCACAGATTACGGAAGTCAGGTACCAGTTCATAACCGGAATTGTTCACACAGTCATCGATGAAAGCAATCACATCTTGTTTTGTCATCGTGGTACCGTCGGGCAAAGCCACCTCGGTAAGAGGATTATAAGTAGTGCTTGTCATATCGGCAATTGTCTCACCATTGCAATACATTCCGGTGTAGAATAACCAGATACGAGCCAAAAGAGCTTCAGCCGTATATTTGTCCACATGTCCGTCAGTCTTACGCTCGTCAGGCATCATGTTGATGGCATCACGCAAATCTTGCAACATCTGACCATAGAGTACCTTCACATCGCCCTGAGTTACCAAGTCGCCCGAAGGAGCGTTCATCAAAGGAACATTGCCATACATGGATGCCAAGTCGAAATGATAGAAAGCACGCAAGAAAAGAGCTTCACCCATGAACTGAGCTTTTGAAGCTTCATTCATTGACGTATTGGGCAATGCCGAGATTAATGTATTGGCACGGTTAATACCTTGATAACGCAATTCCCAGAAGTGATTGGTCATATCGGCATTGTAGTTGGTTATCAAGTCCATTGCCTGCATCAGTTTATCATTGGTTCCACCACCACCCAATGCATCATCACTTGCCAATGCTGCATAATAGAGGAATGATTCCTGCGGATAAGCATGAACAGCATTCAAGTTCTGATAAATTCCAGCCAGAACAGCGATACCGTCTGCCTCCGATACGGGAAAGTTATCCGTAGAGAGTTCTCCCATATTCTCCACGTCGTTGATGTCGCAAGACGTAAAGTTCATTGCTACACAAGCTGTAGCTAATAAATATGATATCTTTTTCATTGTGTTCACCTAATTAGAATTTAATATTAACACCTAACAAATAAGTACGGGGTTGCGGATAGTTACCAACATCAACACCTGTAACCCAAGGTTCGTCACCGTTGATAGCTCTACCGTTTTCAGGATCCATACCCTTATAACCGGTTATAGTAAACAAGTTCTGTGCAGCAGCATAGATACGCAGTTGCTCAAACGGACAGCTCTTCCACAATCTCTTGAAATCATAACCAATAGTCAAATTCTGCAGACGGAAATAGCTTGCATCCTCAACATAGATATCAGAAATAGTCTGCCAGTTAGGACCTTCATTCATACGGGCAATCAAAGGATATTTATTGGAAGTTCCTTCACCATGCCAATATTCATAAACTTCTGTCGTATAGTTTTCCTGCTCACCATCGGTAAACTTACGATAAGAACGTGCAACCTGTTGACCCAGTGCAGCGAAACCTGTAATAGCGATATCAAATCCCTTGTACTCGGCACTCAGGTTAAGACCCATCGTAACATCGGGATGAGGATCACCCAGTTCTGTCTTATCATCATCATTGATGACACCATCACCATTTACATCAACAAACTTCAAGTCACCCGGTTTGATTCCAGTACCTTGTTTAGAGTTGGCAGGGTCACCATCTTTCAGTTTTGATACATAAGCATCGAGGTCTGCCTGATTCTGGATAACACCTTCAGTCTTATAACCCCAGAAGTAACCTATCGGATGTCCTTCCTCGAAACGAGCCATATAACCGGTACCCTGTGACAACAGGTCATTACCACCGTTATTGTATTTACGAGTACTGTTTACCTCAGTTACTTCGTTCTTGTTCTTTGCCAAGTTCCAACCAATGCTATACTTGAAATCTTTACCAATCTGGTCGTTCCAGTTCAATGCAAGTTCAATACCAGTATTGCGTACAGTTCCGGCATTCTTCAACTGTTCAGAGAAACCTGTAGTAGGCGTAACGGGCACCTTCAGCAACAGGTCTTTGGTCTGCTTCAGATACCAGTCGAATACAACACCCAGACGTCCGCCCAAGAAGCGAGCATCAAAGCCGACATTCGTTTGTTCTGATGTTTCCCAAGTAATATCCTCATTGGCCAAACGTGCAGGAGATGCACCCGAAGTGTAGCTATCCTTGCTGTTGCCGAATGAATAGTTGCTATAAGCATCGAAAGCAAATGTAGCCTGATAAGCAAAGTTATCAACAGCGTTCTTATTACCATTCTGTCCCCAGCCGGCACGAATCTTCAAGAAATCCAGCCAGTTTGTAGTGCTTTCCATAAATGCCTCATTGGAAACGACCCAACCTGCACTGAATGACGGGAAGTAACCCCAACGCTTGCCAGGAGCAAAGACTGAAGAACCATCGGCACGGATAATGGCTGACAACATATAAGTTTCACCCAAGTCGTAATTGACACGACCAAAGTAAGACATACCTCTTGAATCACCATAAGGAGTTCCTGAAACAGTAGCCTGAGCTGTATTGTTCTTCATAAAGCTCATATAAGCATGTTTCAAGTCACCAAATACAGAGTTAGTAGCACGTGCACTCAAGCTAAAGCCGAAATCAGGACGGCTCTCACCATATTCCGTACCAACCAACACATCAAAGTGATGTTTTTCTGCCAAGTCAAACTTGTAGTTCAAGGTATTCGTTGTACTCCATCCCCAACCTAAACCTGCTTGGTTTGTTGCTTCATCGGCTGCACGGCTATCGCCTTGGTCGTTCAACTTATATGCAGGCAAATAGCAACGCCAAGAGTATGAGCTTTGGTTGTAGTTAATCTGTCCACGGTAAACCAAACCTTTGATAGGTTGAATTTCCAAATAACCGGAAGCATTGAAACCAAAACTGATGCTCTTATTGTTGGCACTCTGGTTGTTCATCATAGAAGCAATAGGGTTGGTAGTATAAGAATTATAATTGAACCAACCTTCCTGACCAGAAGCTTTCAAATCTTCATAGCCGAAATAATCGCCAGATGCATTGTAAAGGGGAACCAACGGATTGGCACGCATCATGTTAGAAATCATGTTGCCATACTGGTTACCGTTGTCAAGACCTTGTTTCTGAGAGTGAGAATAATAGAAGTTCTCACCTACTTTAACAACATCCAGACCTGCATCGTTGCGATAAATAACATGTTCTGAATTGACACGGATAGTAAAACGACGATAGTCAGACTTAGCCATATTACCAAAGATACCATCCTGATACTGATAACCCAGACCGGTTGAGAACTTTGAGCGGTCGGTACCACTGGTAATATTCAATGCATGGCTGGTAGTAATGGCATTCTTGTTACGAATTTCCTCCAACCAGTTTGTACCTTTGTTAGAACCGTCACGATAAGCAGCCAGCAGATCAGCATCAATATACTTAGACCAATCGTGAGGTTGGAATCCGCTGTTGAAGCGAACCATATCCTGCACTTCCATGTATTGCTTGGCATTCAGCAAAGAAGGCATCTTATATACATTCTGCCAACCGATGTTTCCATCGTAACTAACTTGAATCTTGCCTTCCTTACCTTGTTTGGTTGTTACCAAAATAACACCATTGGCAGCGGCAGAACCATAGATGGCACAAGAAGCGGCATCCTTCAACACGTCGATACGTTCGATATCGGCCGGGTTGATATTATTGATATCACCGCTTACACCGTCAATAATATAAAGAGGTTTCGTATCACTGTTAGTACCAGCACCACGAATGGTTACTTTAAATCCATCACCCGGCTGACCTGATACAGCCTGAATGTTCACACCTGGAGACTGGCTCTGCAATGCGCCCAATGCCTGGGTCGTATTCAGTTTTGCGATATCTTCACCTTTTACCTCAACTGTAGCACCGGTTACCAATTTCTTCTTCTGTACACCGTAACCTACTACTACAACCTCGTCCAGCATTTCCGTATCTTCCTTCAACTGAACATTAATATTCGTCTGATCACCTACAACTATTTCCTGTGAGGTATAACCGATAAACGAAATCACCAGTGTGGCTCCCGGCTGCACATCCAACATGAATTTACCATCAATATCGGTAATTACACCATTGGTTGTACCTTTTTCCAAAACATTGGCACCGATAACCGGACCAAAAGCATCTGTAACTGTACCTGTAACTCTCTTCACCTGCTGAACTGACTCTACAGCATCAACCGATGCAGCAAAAAGATGGGGAGTATAGCCCAAGCCAAAAGCAGAGCACATACTCATCAGCAGCGCCGTTTTTCTAAAATTTAAATTCATACTTGTATTTTTCTTAGTTTAATAAATAAGGCATTGCTTTATATAATAGGGTTCTCTCAAATGCTAAAACAATACCAGTTTAATAAGGTTAAGCTTACACTTCCAATAGCATGTTTGTAGGAATAAAATAATAAGAGCAATGTTTCATAGGCATGTCCTTCAATAAGTAACGGTTAAACATTATATTAAATACTTTAGTGATGCAAAAGTACAGATTCAGCTAAATAGATTCAGACACTATTTTATCATATCA
>ENA-UONS01000308-UONS01000308.1-human-gut-metagenome-genome-assembly--contig:-CS19-NODE-308-length-58344-cov-14.052068_pt1 | contig 58344 bp, 35 predicted proteins | sample MGYA00242458_ERZ724005 | MGnify/ENA metagenome assembly ERZ724005
TTATGTGAGAGAGCACGGAAAAATGACAATAATAATGACATATAAAGATGATAGAACATAATCACTTCAAATGCCATATTATGTGGTAGAGATATTTACTGAATATCCCTGAAAAAGGTCGTGCCAGAGAGAACATCCCTGGCACGATCTCTTAATAAATAAGAAGTATATATGTGCTGCGGGCACGACTGGTATGGAAAGTGACTTTCCGCCTGTCGTGCCCGCAGCTTTTCTTGGTAGGAAGGGTAGGGGAGAAAGCTCTCTCCCAGCCTTTATGCTACTACATCATGGTCAGCAAAATCATCTGTCCGGCCAAGATACGCAGGAACATGGTCAACGGGTAAACCGTAGAGTAGCCTACCGAAGGAGCGTCTACACCCGAAACCTGGTTGGCATAGGCCAATGCAGGGGGGTCGGTAGTACTACCGGCTATAAGTCCCATCAACGTGAAATAATTCACTTTATAATAGAGGCGTGCAATGACACCCATTATCAGCAACGGAATGATGGTAATGAGGAAACCGTAGCCCACGTAGAGCAGACCGTCGCCCTCGACCACCGTCTGTACAAAGTGTTCGCCTGCCTCAATACCTACACTGGCCAGGAATAGCACAATACCAATTTCGCGCAGCATCAGGTTGGCACTCATGGTGGTATAGGTGACGAGCTTCAGTTTGTGTCCGAAGCGGCCGATAAGGATGGCAACCACCAGCGGACCACCAGCCAAGCCCAGCTTGACAGGAGTAGGCATGCCGGGGAAAGCGAACGGCAGACTGCCCAGCAGGATGCCGAGGAAGATACCCACGAAGATGGTGACAATATTGGGTGTATCCAGACGTTTCAGCTGATTGCCCAGTACGCTGGCCACGCGCTCGATAGCATCTTGCTGACCTACCACCATGACGCGGTCGCCCACCTGCAGCACCAGGTTGGGGTCGGCAAAGAGGTCGGTACCCGAACGGTTGATGCGGGTTACGTTGACGCCATACATGCTGCGGAAGTGCATGCTTCCCAGCTTGCGGCCGTTTATTTCAGATTTGGTCACCAGGATGCGGCGCGAAACCATAGGCATGTCTTGCTTTTCCCAATCTACCTGGATTTCGGGGCCGATAAAGGCGGTGACAGCTGCTGCATCTTCCTCGGAGCAGACAATGAACAGCTGGTCGCCCAGATGGAAGACGGTGTCCTGGTTGGGGATGCTGACATGGCCATCGTGGCGGATGCGCGAGCATACGAACGGACGGGCCAGGAAGTTCTTTACCTCAATGATGGTTTTGCCTTCGAGCGACTCGTTGCGAACCTCCAGGTGGAGCATGTGTGGCTGGTGGCGCATGTCGGTCTCTTGGCTTTTGATGCTGTCTTCCTCTTTCTTAAGGTTGATGCGGAAAATGTAGCGCAGAGCTATCATACAGCCTATGATACCAATCACGCCGAGCGGATAGGCGCAGGCGTAACCCAATGCGATGGGGTCGCCCGTGTAGTGCAGCTGGTTCAGGGCTTCCTGAGCAGCACCCAGACCGGGCGTATTGGTCACGGCTCCGTAGAGGATACCTATCATCATTGGCAGTTCCACCCGGCCATTGGCAATGAAATAGATGGCCAGAGTCACTATGATGTTGAATGCCACAATGCCTACGGCCAGCAGGTTGAGCGTCATACCTCCCTTCTTGAACGACGAGAAGAAAGACGGGCCGACTTGCAGACCAATGCAGAAGACAAACAATATTAGTCCGAACTCACGGACAAAATGCAGGATGTGTGTTTCGCTGGTGAAGCCGAAGTGCCCCATCAGAATACCAACGAACAGCACGAAAGTCACCCCCAGCGAAATGCCGAAGACTTTGATTTTACCCAACAAAACTCCCACTGAGATGACGAATGCGTAAAGGCAGACGATGTGGGCTACAGAAGTTGGGTCCCATAGCAGTGTTTCTAACCATTCCATAGTAATTTATAAATAAGTATGCTTTATAAGTTTGAGGGCGCAAAATTACTTAATCAATAGGAGTTGGCAAAAAAACTTCACTCCTTTTTTTTACAACTTCAATCTTTGTACGCCAAGCTTTTGCAGGTGACGGATGCCGCAAGTGGCTGCAATGCCTCTTGGCTGGGCGATGTCGGGTGGAGTGTGTACAGATTGAGGCTGGCAAGTGGGTGTATTTCTTGTCGGTTGGGGCAATAAAGTTTGCAAGAGCCGTATATATGCTGTATCTTTACGCTTGCGATGTCTATCTTCAGGCTGAAGATACATATCTTTACGCTGAAGATGTCTATCTTTAGCCTCAAGATAGAACTTCGGACGGTAGACAGGGAAGTCTTGTCCGGTGTTTTGCCACTTTGCGGCAGGTTGCTGGCGGCGGAACACCGGACAACGAACGGCAATGACTTTGGATGGATGTGACAATACCTAATAGATAAAGAGATATGGCAGAATATGAAATGCAAGAATTGAACTTGCCCAACGAAGAGGGTAAGCGGGTCTTGTTTCCACGCATGCGGTTGTGGGGGCAGACTGACTTGAAAGCGATAGCAGAAAAGGTGAGCTATGCCAGTTCCTTTACGCCGGGCGACATCATAGGTCTGGTGACGGCGCTGAGCAAGGAGATAGCCTACGAGGTGGCACAAGGGCGCTCGGTGAAGATTGAAGGACTGGGCGTGTTTTCGCCCTCGCTGTCACTGCGCGAGGGAGTGGAGCGCGAGACGGGCGAAGCGGGCGACCGGCAGCGCAATGCGTCCAGCATCAGGCTGAGCAACATCAACTTCAAGGCCGACAAGGAGTTCGTCAGGGAGGCGGCCGGCAATTGCCGGCTGGAGCGTTCGAAGTATAAGTTCCGCCGTTCGTCACAGCTCTATTCGCCTCAGGAACGCCTGCAACTGGCCCGGGAATATCTGCAAAAGAACGGTTTCATGACGGTGGCCGACTACTGCCGCCTGACGGGCCTGCTGCGCGATGCGGCTGCCCGCGAGCTGAAGCGTTGGCATTCCATGCCCGAAGCCGGCATTACGTTCAAGGGGCGGGGCACGCACAAGGTTTATGTCCTGCGCTAGCGGTGCAGGGCGGAGAGTTTCCGTTGAAAGCAGGTTTGACAGGCCTAATTAGCTACTTGCGGCCGTGAAAGCTGTACAAATGAAACCAACAATGGACCTTTGCGCGCTATTTTTCCTTAAAAAAACTTTTAGTTAGAACTAATTCAGTATATTTGCATGTCTATTTGACGATAAAGAAAGAATAGTATTCATCTATTTTTAAATTTAAATAAACTATGGCAGACAGTAAAGAAAAACTCTTCTCCGACTTTTCGCCCGTCTCTACCGAACAGTGGATGGAAAAAGCCGTAGCAGACCTGAAAGGTGCTGATTTTGAGAAGAAGCTCGTTTGGAGAACAAACGAAGGATTCAAAGTGAAACCTTTCTACCGTAAGGAAGACTTGGAAGGACTGAAAACAACAGATGCACTTCCGGGCGAGTTCCCTTACCTGAGAGGAACTAAGAAAGACAACAACGAGTGGCTCGTTCGTCAGGAAATCAACGTAGAAGATGCCAAGGAAGCCAACGCCAAAGCGCTGGACATCCTGAACAAGGGCATTGATTCGCTTTCTTTCCACCTCAAATCCAAAGATCTGAGCGCCGAATACATCGAAACCCTGCTCGAAGGCATCTGCGCCGAATGCGTAGAACTGAACTTCTCGACTTGCCAGGGCCATGTAGTGGAACTTGCCAATCTGCTGGTTGCCTACTTCCAGAAGAAGGGATATGACCTGAACAAGCTCCAGGGCTCGATCAACTATGACTTCTTCAACAAGATGCTGGCCAAGGGTAAGGAAAAAGGCAACATGGTGGAAACAGCCAAGGCGCTGATTGAAGCTACTGCCGCACTGCCCCAATACCGCGTCATCAACGTAAACGCACTGACGCTGAACAATGCCGGTGCTTATATCTACCAGGAACTGGGTTATGCCCTGGCTTGGGGTAACGAATACATGAGCCAGCTGACCGAGGCAGGCGTTCCCGCCACGACAGTTGCCAACAAGATTAAGTTCAACTTCGGTATCAGCTCCAACTACTTCCTCGAAATCGCCAAGTTCCGTGCCGGACGTATGTTGTGGGCCGACATCGTGAACACTTACCTGGCTGAGGGCGACTGCAAATGTGCAGCCAAAATGAAGGTACATGCCGAAACTTCTTCTTTCAACCTCACCGTATTCGACTCTTACGTTAACCTGCTCCGTACACAGACCGAAGCCATGAGTGCTGCTCTGGCTGGTGTTGACTCTATGACGGTGGTTCCCTTCGACAAGGCTTATGAAACTCCGAACGACTTCTCTGAGCGTTTGGCACGCAACCAGCAGTTGCTGTTGAAGGAAGAGTCTCACTTCGACAAGGTAGTTGACCCGGCTGCCGGTTCTTACTATATTGAAAACCTGACCGTATCTATTGCCAAGCAGGCTTGGGACTTGTTCCTGGGTGTTGAGGCCGAGGGTGGCTTCTATGCTGCATTGAAGGCTGGTAAGATTCAGGAAGCAGTGAACGCCAGCAACAAGGCTCGTCACGAGGCTGTTGCCCGTCGCAAGGAAATCCTGTTGGGTACCAACCAGTATCCTAACTTCACCGAACTGGCAGGCGACAAGCGTCCGTTGGAAGCTGCTTGCTGCTGCGGTGGACACAGCACTTGCGAAAAGGATGTTGAGTCACTGAACTTTGACCGCGCTGCCAGCGAGTTCGAGGCTTTGCGTTTGCAGACCGAGACCAGCGGCAAGCGTCCGAAAGCATTCATGCTGACTATTGGTAACCTGGCTATGCGTCAGGCTCGCGCTCAGTTCTCTTGCAACTTCCTGGCTTGTGCCGGATACGAGGTTGTCGACAACCTGGGCTTTGCTACCGTAGAAGAAGGTGTTGAGGCTGCCATGGCTGCCAAGGCCGATATTGTAGTATTGTGCTCAAGCGATGATGAGTATGCCGAATATGCTGTTCCTGCCTTCAAGGCAGTAAACGGCCGTGCCATGTTCATCGTTGCAGGCGCTCCGGCTTGCATGGACGAGCTGAAGGCTGCCGGTATTGAGAATTTCATCCATGTACGCGTTAACGTGCTGGAGACTCTGAAAGAATACAATGCAAAATTATTAGGCTAACACAAGAGGGAACAAGGACACAAGACGCAAGGCGCACAAACCTTGCCGGCTTGTCGACTGAATCCTCGTCAACTATCAAAAGAAGATGAGAAAAGATTTTAAAAACATAGATATTTATGCCAATTTTCAGCCTGTCAACGGTGCTGAATGGCAAAAGGCTAACGGTATCGAAGCAAACTGGAAGACACCGGAACACATCAATGTGAAGCCTGTTTATACAAAAGAAGACCTCGAAGGTATGGAGCATCTGGACTATGCAGCCGGTATTCCTCCCTATCTGCGTGGCCCGTACTCAGTAATGTACACCCTGCGTCCCTGGACCATCCGTCAGTATGCAGGTTTCTCTACGGCCGAAGAGTCTAACGCATTCTATCGCCGCAACCTGGCTTCTGGTCAGAAAGGTCTGTCGGTAGCATTCGACTTGGCTACTCACCGTGGTTACGACCCCGACAACGAACGTGTGGTTGGTGATGTTGGTAAGGCTGGTGTATCAATCTGCTCGCTGGAGAACATGAAGGTATTGTTCGACGGAATTCCTTTGAACAAGATGTCTGTGTCCATGACTATGAACGGTGCCGTTCTTCCGGTAATGGCATTCTACATCAATGCCGGTCTGGAGCAGGGTGCCAAGCTGGAGGAAATGGCTGGTACTATCCAGAACGATATCCTGAAGGAGTTCATGGTGCGCAACACCTATATCTATCCGCCTTCGTTCTCAATGAAGATTATCTCTGATATCTTCGAATATACTTCAAAGAACATGCCTAAGTTCAATTCAATCTCTATCTCCGGCTACCACATGCAGGAGGCCGGTGCAACGGCAGATATTGAGTTGGCTTACACATTGGCCGACGGTCTGGAATACCTCCGTGCCGGTGTAGGTGCCGGACTGGACATCGATGCTTTCGCACCGCGTCTGTCATTCTTCTGGGCTATCGGTACCAACCACTTCATGGAAATCGCCAAGATGCGTGCCGCACGTATGTTGTGGGCTAAGATTGTGAAGCAGTTCAACCCGAAGAACCCGAAATCACTGGCTTTGCGTACGCACTCTCAGACTTCAGGTTGGTCACTGACCGAGCAAGACCCGTTCAACAACGTAGGTCGTACTTGTATCGAGGCTATGGCTGCCGCACTGGGTCACACTCAGTCTCTGCACACCAACGCCCTCGACGAGGCCATCGCCCTGCCGACCGACTTCTCTGCACGTATCGCACGTAATACGCAGATTTACATCCAGGAAGAAACCAACATCTGCAAGAACGTTGACCCATGGGGCGGTTCTTACTATGTTGAGTCTCTGACTAACGAAATAGCTCACAAGGCTTGGGAACACATTCAGGAAATCGAGAAACTGGGCGGTATGGCCAAGGCTATCGAGACCGGTATTCCTAAGATGCGTATCGAAGAGGCTGCTGCACGTACGCAGGCTCGTATCGATAGCGGTGCACAGACTATTGTCGGCGTGAACAAGTATCGTCTGGAGAAGGAAGCTCCTATCGACATCCTCGAGATTGATAATACTGCCGTTCGTCAGGAACAGCTGGAAAACCTGAAGCGTCTGAAAGAAGGCCGCAACGAGGCAGAAGTTCAGAAGGCTCTCGACGCCATCACCAAGTGCGTAGAAACGAAGGAAGGCAACTTGCTGGAACTGGCCGTAGAAGCAGCTCGTGTTCGCGCTACTTTGGGCGAAATCTCTTATGCTTGCGAAAAGGTTGTAGGACGTTATAAAGCAATAATCAGAACTATTTCAGGCGTGTATTCATCAGAAAGTAAAAACGATGCAGACTTCAAGCGTGCTTGCGAGTTGTGCGAGAAGTTTGCCAAGAAGGAAGGTCGTCAGCCTCGTATCATGATTGCCAAGATGGGTCAGGACGGACACGACCGTGGTGCCAAGGTTGTAGCAACAGGCTACGCAGACTGTGGTTTCGACGTAGATATGGGACCGTTGTTCCAGACTCCGGCCGAGGCTGCCCGCGAAGCTGTTGAGAACGACGTTCACGTAGTGGGTGTATCTTCACTGGCTGCCGGTCACAAGACTTTGATTCCGCAAATCATTGCCGAACTGAAGAAACTGGGTCGTGAGGATATCGTAGTTATTGCCGGTGGTGTAATCCCCGCACAAGACTATGACTTCCTGTACAAGGCTGGTGTAGCTGCCATCTTCGGCCCCGGTACTCCGGTTGCCAAGGCTGCTTGCCAGATTCTGGATATCTTGATGGATGAAGAATAATATTCTTTAAAAAGGATTATATTAAGAAAGGGATAGGAAGCATTTCCTATCCCTTTTTTTTGTAGCTTTATAAAAAAATATTGTATATTCGCCAAAGAAAAAATACCAAGAAATATGCTATGAGAAAGTTGTGCTACATGCTTAGCTTGTTGGTATTGTTGATGGCAGTAGATTTGCAGGCGCAATTTCACTCACAATTGCGTTTTACCCATGTAGGTCTGGATGAGGGGCTTTCGCAGAGTACAGTATTGGATATTGTACAGGACAGCCAGGGAAACATGTGGTTTGCCACACAAGACGGACTAAACCGTTTCAATGGCTATGACTTTACAGTTTACCGTCATGATGACAGCGATACGACTAGTATTTCCAATGATTGTATTTATGCTTTGGATATCGGACATAACGACCGTTTATGGATTGGTACAGATGCTGGTCTTTCTTGTTATGACCCTTATACAGACAGATTTCGTAATTTCTATATAGATAGGCAGCCGGGCCATAAGTTGTCTGTTTCGCATGTGGCTGCTATCGATTCTTTACATTTGTTTGTATTGTCGATGGGCAGGTTGTATTCGTTTGATGTTTGTAAGGAAGTATTCCATGAATCTCGAATACCAGGGCCTAACATTGGAAATTTTCATTCGTTGACTAACTGTGACTCGGTTGTATACATAGGTACGGATAAAGGGTTGTATGCATATTCGAAGCGCAGGTCGGCATTCGAGAAGTTTCCCTTTCAGGAGCTGGAAGGGAAAATGATATTGACTGCTTTGATGCAGCCGCCTTCTTATTTGTGGGTGGCAACGGAGGGTGAGGGGTTGTATCGTTTTGATATGAGTGATGGTAATGTGCGTCATTATACATCATCGGGTACTTCCTGTCTGCCATCTGATTATGTTCGTTCACTGGCTCTCGACAGTTGGAATCGTTTGTGGGTAGGTACCTATACTTCATTGAGTATTTATCGTAGTGAAAGTGATTCTTTTGAAAGTTATGTGAGTGATCCTGCCAATCCGCAGAGTCTTTCACAAACATCGGTGCGCAGTATTTACCGGGATGTACAAGGAGGAATGTGGCTTGGTACTTATTTTGGAGGGTTGAGTTATTATCATCCTTTGAAAAGGCAGTTTCGGCATATCAGCAGGCTTCCTGGAAAGAATTCATTGAATGATAATGTTATCAGTTGCATAACGGAGGACAGTAAAAACAAGTTGTGGATAGGTACCAATGGTGGTGTGAATGTGTACGACCAAAGTCGTGATTCGTTTCGTCACTATACGGTTAAGGATGGTTTGGGTTCCAACGATATCAAGTCTATTTGGATAGATGAAGACAAGCAGGTGGCCTACATTGGCGGGCATGTTGGTGGATTGAGTATTCTGAATTTGTCCAACGGAAAGATTGATAGAGTGGCTTCGTCAACTTCCTCAGCTGCGGCTCAGAGCATTTATGCTATTTATCCTAAAAACAAGCAGGAACTTTGGGTAGGTACATTGGAAAGTCTGCAGTGTTTTGATAAACGAACTAAGACATTTACTGACTGTTCTTTTAAGGTGGACGGACAGTCTTTCCGGCTTTCCAATATTCAGATGTTCTTTCAGGATAGCAAGCAACGTTTGTGGATTAGTGGTAGGGAAGGTTTCTATACATTCCGGGTAACAGATACAGGGTTAGAGGCGGTTCGATTGCTTCCTGAGGGGCATGAGTTGAATAAGAAGGAAGTGTTGTGTGTGTATGAACAAGATGGAGGCGTTTTCTGGATAGGTACCAGGGATGGCTTGTTCCGGTTTGCAGAAGCTAAGCGTGAAGTGAAAAGATATACAGTGGCTGATGGACTCCCCAATAATCTTGTATATGGCATATTGGAAGATAGCTATGGCAAACTGTGGATTAGCACAGATTATGGTTTAAGCTGCTTGTTTCCAGAAGATGGAAGCTTTAGGAATTATACAGCAGCCGATGGATTGCAGAGTAACCAGTTTACATCGTATGCTTATTATCGTACTCGTAGTGGACAAATGTATTTCGGTGGTGTGAATGGTTTGACGGCTTTTTACCCTGAGCAGTTGTCCGATAATCCGTATGCACCTTCCGTCATTTTTACTGAACTCCGTTTGTTTAACCGGCCGGTTCGTTCCGGAGATAAGACCGGTATTTTGAAGCAGCACATCAGCCGTACAAAAGAAATAACGTTTAGTGCCGATCAGAGCATGTTTTCATTGGAATTTGTGGTACCCAACTATATTGCTGGTAATCATAATACATTTGCTTATAAGCTGGACGGTTATGATGAAGAATGGTATCAGACAAATACGCTTCGAACAGTCTCTTATTCCAATTTACCACAAGGAACATATCATTTCTTGGTAAAGGCTGCCAACAATGACGGAATTTGGAATGAATTTCCATCTTCTTTGAAGATTGTGGTATTGCCTGTTTGGTATGACACTTGGTGGGCTCGACTTCTGTTTGTCTTGGTCGCTATAGGATGTATAACATTTGTGGTCCGTTATTTCTGGACGCAAAAGGTTATGGAGAGCCGGATAGAAATGGAACGTGTGGATAAGGAACGTCAGAAGGAGATGAATGAAATGAAACTGCGATTTTTTATCAATATTTCGCATGAACTGCGTACACCGTTGACATTGATTCTAGCTCCTCTTCAGGATTTATTAGCAAAGGTCGATGACCGTTGGATGCGCAGGCAGCTGGAGCATATTAAGCGAAACGCAGACAGGCTGTTGCATTTGGTTAATCAGTTGATGGATTATCGGCGTGCAGAGTTAGGGGTCTTTCAGTTGAAGGTTCGTCCTGTTTATATTCATCAGGTAATAGAGAAAAACTTTTTGTTTTATGAACGGCTGGCACAGCGTAAACAGATAGCATATCGTTTTGTTTCGGAGGTTGAGCAGAGGGAAATTTTGTGCGACCCTGATTATCTGGAGCTGATAGAAAATAATCTGCTCTCTAATGCATTCAAGTATACGGGTGAAGGGCAGAGTATTACTGTATTGTTAAAGGAGGAAAATGGGTATTTAATCTTACAGGTAAAAGATACCGGCAGTGGCATTCCCATAGGTAAGCAGGATAAGATTTTTGAGCGTTTCTATCAGGTAGATAGTGAACATCCGGGTAGTGGAATAGGGCTTTCGTTGGTTCAGCGTTTGGTAGAGTTACATCATGGGCGCATAGAATTGGACAGTCAGGAAGGGGTGGGCAGTACGTTTACCGTTTTTCTTCCTATAGATGAAGCATCCTACTCGATGACTGAACGAGTTGTTGCAAATACAGAGCAGGCTGATGACAGTATACATACAACCAATCACCCTGATATGTATATTGTAGATACGGAAGAAGACATACCGGAGGAGGAGATGGTTGATGGCGAAAAGGAACAGGAGGAGGAAAGGACCTTAAAGAAGGAACATATTCTGGTGGTGGAGGATAATGTGGATATCCGTCGTTACTTGTCAGAAGAGTTAGGTCATTTGTATCAGGTAGAATCGGCTGGAAATGGAGAGGAGGCTCTGGAAATATTGAAGAGACAGGAAATAGACCTTGTTTTGACCGATGTGATGATGCCGGTGATGGATGGTCTGCAGTTATGTCGTTCAATTAAACAGAATATGAATACTTGTCATATTCCGGTTATTATTCTTTCGGCCAAGGCTGATGTTAAGGAACAATTGGAAGGATTGCAAGTAGGAGCTGACGATTATATTCCGAAACCTTTTGTGCTGAATGTAGTAGTTGCAAAGATTCGCAACCTGTTCCGTACCCGTTATATGGCTATAGAATATTATTCCAAGTCGGATGAGATTGTACCAGAAAAGATTGCACTTAATCCATTGGATGAAAAAATATTGAAACAGGCCATGGAAATAGTAGAGCGTCATTTGGATGATACAGATTTTTCTACCGATGAATTTGCCAGAGAAATGTGCATGAGTCGTTCCAATCTGCATTTGAAGATGAAAGCTCTGACAGGTGAGTCAACCAATGAGTTTATACGGAAAATGCGTTTGAACAGGGCATGCAAGTTACTGAAAGAAGGTAAGTACAGTGTGGCCGAAATCAGTGTTATGGTGGGTTTCAATACTCCTTCTTATTTCACCATAAGCTTTAAGAAATATTTCGGCTGTTTGCCCTCTGAATACGCCAAGGAAGGAAGATAAATCGTCTTTTTGCACAGAAGTGAAAGTCTATTCAACAGAATGAATAGTCTTTTCAACAGAATCGAAATAAGAGAAATCGCATTTGAAAGTCGGTTCGTTATTCATGGTTTAATTTTGTGCTGTCGGACAAAGAAAGGTTCGGCAGCACTTTTTTGTAATATGTAAATACTGTAAATCACAAGAACCATGAACATGAGAAAAAATTATTTGCTTATTGGAACTGCTTTGCTCTTTGGATTGACAGCTTGCAAAAATCATACTTCAGTTTCGCACGATACGTGGATAGAACAGGCTGAAGATGCAGCAGTATATCAATTATTGTCAACAGCAGCCGATTTAGAGGATTCATTGAAAATGCCGCGTACAGTTTGGGCCGGTTATGAACTGCAGTTTCTGGAGAAACAGTTGGAACATAAAGTCAATGCCGATTCCATTCATCCTAATCCATCTCAGGAGTTAATCGGAAAAAGAAGATTGTGTTCCTTGGCCGATTGGACTAGCGGCTTCTTTCCTGGGAGTTTATGGTATGCTTATGAGTTGACAGGCAATGATTCATTGAAAGCGCAGGCTATACGGTTTACCAATAAACTGAATTTGGTACGTTATATGAAAAATACTCATGACGTAGGATTTATGGTGAATTGCAGTTATGGTAATGCTTTGCGTTTGGCTCCTCACGATTCGATTGTACAAGTAATGGTAGAAACAGCCGATAATTTGTGTAGTCGCTTTGATTCTGTGGTTGGTTGTATTCGTTCATGGGATTTCGGAACATGGCATTATCCGGTTATTATTGATAATATGATGAATTTGGAGTTGTTGTTTAAAGCAAGTAAGCTGACGGGTAATCCTAAATATGCTGATATAGCCGTAACTCATGCTATCACGACGATGAAAAATCATTTCCGTCCCGATTATAGCTGTTATCATTTGGTTAGTTATAACAGTGACGGTTCTGTAGAAACTAAACAGACGTTTCAGGGGAAGAACGATAATTCGTCTTGGTCAAGAGGACAGGGCTGGGCTGTATATGGATATACACTTTGTTATAAAGAGACAAAGGATACGGCCTTCTTGCAACAGGCAGTTAGGGTAGCCGATATGATTATGTGCCGCATTACGACCGAAGATTGTATTCCTTATTGGGATTTGGATGCGCCGATTCAGCTTGATACGCCTCGTGATGCTTCGGCAGCAGCTGTTATAGCTTCAGCTTTGATTGATTTGAGTGGCTTGGTACAGGATGGGGATAAGTATTTTGACTATGCTCGCAGAATACTTGAAAGTCTTTCCGGTAAGGACTATTTGGCTGCCAAAGGGACAAATGCCGGATTTATATTACAGCATTCTACCGGCTCGTTACCACATGGTTCAGAAATTGATGTTCCTCTTAACTATGCTGACTATTATTATCTGGAGGCTTTGAGCAAATATGTAGGCTATGTTCGGCAATAAAAGAAAAAGTAGTGATATTTTCAATATAAAGTGAACATTTATGTCAGGTAGTAGATATATAATTCCTTCACTGTTGGTTGGTGTTTTGTTTCCTATGGCTTTGTATGCTAAGGAACGTCCTAATATCATTTATATCATGACCGACCAACAGACGGCAACAGCCATGAGCTGTGCAGGAAATGTTGATTTGCAGACTCCTAATATGGACCGTTTGGCTGCGCATGGTTTGCGCTTTCCGAATGCGTACTGTTCGTTACCTCTGAGTGGTCCTTCGCGTGCTTCCATGTTTACAGGATATACACCGTCACAGATTGGTATGGCTGAGAATGAAACACCTATGCCCGATTCATTGCGCACTCGTACATTGGGAACTTTGATGGAGCAGGCTGGCTATGAAACAGCCTATGCCGGCAAGTGGCATGTGAACACAAATTCCTTACCGGCTTCTCATGCCTTTGGTTTTGAAAATCTGCATGGTCATAATGATAATGGATTGGCTGAATCGGTAGTAGCCTTTTTGCGTCGTCCGCATTCCAAACCATTCTTTTTAGTAGCATCGTTCGATAATCCGCATAATATATGCGAATATGCACGTTGCCAAAATACTCCCTTTGCGCAGTTACCAGAGGCTGATTTGGCCGATTGTCCCAATTTGCCGGCAAATTTCCCGGTGTCGCCTTACGATGCCGATGTACTGACTTATGAACGTGAACAGAGTTACCGCTTGTATCCTACACGCAATTATACTCCAGATGATTGGCGTCGTTATCTGAATGCTTATTATCGTTTGGTGGAGCATGTTGATGCAGAGATAGGCAAGGTTGTGGACGAAATAGAACGATTGGGATTATGGGAGAATACAGTGATTATTTTTACTTCCGATCATGGTGATGGTGCTGCGGCCCATCAATGGAATCAAAAGACTGTACTCTATGAGGAAGTGGTCAATGTGCCTTTCGTAGTATGCCTTCCGGGTGGAAAAAATGCCGGCACTGTCATGCCTCAGCTGATTAATAACGGAGTTGACCTTATGCCCAGTATTTGTGAGTGGGCTGGCATCAAGCCTCCGACTGGGGCATGTGGTGTCAGTTTTTGTAAAGTGGCAGAAAGCGGCAACACACAGATGGAACATCAGTCGTATGTGGTGACCGAAACTCTTTTTGCCCAAACCGGAGGTACTTGTGGATGGATGGTACGTACTCCCCAATATAAGTATGTGTTGTATGAAGCAGGGAAAAATCGTGAAATGCTGTATGATATGTATTGCGATAGGGGAGAGATGCGTAACTTGGCTGTTGAGGCCAAATATAAGGAACAGTTGAAGCAGCATAGGCTTCTTCTGCTGGAATGGATGAAAAAGCATCCTACTCCTGGTCCTTATTCTATTACTCGCTTTGTTCCCAGATGAATATACTGCGAGTTTGGACATGAGTAACAGTCTGATGGACAAAAATGATAGATATTTCATCAAAAGTGAAAGTGGAAAAAGACAATAAAGAAATATAAACCGGATGTGAATTCTGATATTTGCATACGTAAAATATTGAGTTGGTTTTTATTATTGGAAAAATACCATGAAGAGAAAAATCTTTGTTACACTATTTCTGGCATCTGTAGGTTTGCCACTGCTGGCACAGCCCACTGCCAACATCCGTTTAACGGAACAATCATTGATGCATGAGTCGCGTGCTACTCCTTCTCCGCTTGACGGAGCCGTGATTGATGACCGTTTCATATCTTTCCAATGGCCTTTGCCGGTTGAAGCACAGTCGGATGGTGCACCGATGGATGGATTTGAACATCTCAGTAAGAAAGTAGATAAAACGAAATTGGCTTATAAGATAAGGTATGCCCGTGATAAGGAGTTCACTCGTAATAGGGTGGAAGTAGATACACGCTGGCCTTTTTATAATCCGGAAAAAACATTGGAGCCGGGTAAATGGTTCTGGCAGTATGGCTATGTAAAAGATGGGCATGTTCAGTGGAGCGAAGTACTTACTTTGACTGTAGGTAAGAATGATGCCAAGTTTTGTCCTCCTTCGCTAAAGGAACTTTTGACCAAAGTACCTAAAAGTCATCCGCGTGTGTGGGTCATGAAAGATGAATGGGATGCTTTCATAGCCGGCAGTGTGGCCAAGCCGGAAAGACAATGGTATCTGGAGCGGGCCGACAAGGTATTGCAGACACCCATGAAAGATGTGAAAGACATCAAAACTGACCAAGTGAAGAACCTTACTAACCAGATGCAGATAAACTCTTATCTTACCCGTGAGAGCCGTCGCATCATCGACGCTGAGGAACAGAATGTGGAAGCTCTGATACGCTCTTATCTTCTGACCAAAGACAAAAAATATGCTGACGAGGCTATCAGACGTGTTATGACCATGTCAGACTGGAATAAGAATCAAAATGTCAAAGGCGATTTCAATGATGCCACGCTTTTGTCGCTTTGTTCCATGGCCTATGATTCGTTTTATGACTTGCTGACTGCTGACCAAAAGAAGGAACTTCTTGATGACATTCGTCAGAAAGGTACCGGCATGTATAATCATTTCAATAACTATATGGAGAATCACATTGCCGAGAATCATATCTGGCAAATGACACTTCGTATCCTAACCATGGCTGCTTTTGCCACTTATGGCGAGTTGCCCGAGGCCGATACATGGACTGACTATTGCTACAACGTATGGTTGGCACGCTTTCCGGGTTTGAACAAAGATGGAGGTTGGCACAATGGTGATTCCTATTTCACGGTCAATACGCGTACTCTTATTGAAGTGCCTTATTATTATACAAAACTTACAGGTTTTGATTTCTTCAGTGATCCATGGTATACCAACAATGTAATGTATACCATCTTCCAGCAGCCTCCTTTCTCCAAATCGGGTGGTAATGGCAGTTCACACCAGAATGTTATGCGTCCTAACAGCATACGTATCGGTTATTTGGATGCTTTGGCTCGTCTTACCGGCAATACTTATGCAGCCGACTTTGTACGCCGTACCCTTAAAGTCGAACCCCTTTACTTGAAGAAGGCTTTGCTGGCTAAGCCCGGTGATTTGGCCTGGTTCCGGCTGCAGTGTGATAAAGCTTTGCCTGATGGCCCCGGCCTGACAGCTTTGCCTTGGGGATATGTTTTCCCTGAAACCGGCCTGGCATCTTTCCAGACTAATTGGGACCGTGTGGGCAGCAATGCCATGTGGAGCTTTCGCAGTAGCCCTTATGGTTCTACTTCCCATGCTTTGGCCAACCAGAATGCTTTCAACACCTTCTTTGGCGGCAAGCCCATTTTCTATAGCAGTGGCCACCACATCGAATTTACTGATGTACATAGCATGCTTTGTCATCGTGGTACTCGTGCCCACAATACAATTCTTGTCAATGGCATGGGGCAACGCATAGGTGTGGAAGGTTATGGATGGATTCCCCGCTATTATGTTGGAGAGAAAATAGGCTATGTGCTGGGCGACGCTTCCAATGCATACGGTAAGGTAATCTCGCCGCTGTGGTTGAAACGTGGTGAACAGAGCGATGTACATTATACACCAGAAAATGGTTGGGATGATGTGCCTCTTACGAAATTCCGTCGTCACATCGTTAACTTGGGTACTACCGGCTATATTTTCATTTACGATGAGTTGGAAGCATCCGAACCGGCTGACTATACCTTTATGTTGCATACGGTGACTCAACCAATGACCGTGGATAAAACAGATAAACGTTATATTCATGTACAGGGCCTTTCGGGAAGAGGTGGAGCTTCAGATGCTTACATTTTCTCTACAGGTGCTTTGCAGACCGATACTACTAGCCAATTCTTTGTGCCGGCCCATAACTGGCTGCGTGCCGATGATAAAGGTAACTTTAAAAAGTATCCTAACCATTATCATTTTACCGCCAAGTCGGAGAAAGCCAAAGTCTATCGTTTTGGCACCATTATTAATACTCACGCTGTAAAGCATCCGGCCAAGGCACCTGAAATACTGGAGGACGGTCGTATCAAGGCCGGTGGCTGGCTTATCAGTGTCAACCTCAAGGCCGAAGGTGCACCCTCGTTCTTCATACGCAGTACCAAGGAAAAGGTAAGCATTACCTACAAGGGACAGGAGACCATCGTTGATGAGAATGGCTACGTCACTACCATGCGCGACGTAGTGCCCGAGTTGGAAATCTGATATGTACTACCATAATAAAACAATATATTTCGCCATGAATCTCAAAAACATACGCATTCTTGTATTGGTTTCATGCCTGGTCACAGTGTTGGCCTGTGGGGCACAGACACCTGAGAAACCCCGCGTGCAGACCTCTGCCGCGCCCGAAGAAACCGCTGTGTGGAAACCTGCTGCCGGTGAGGCTCCCGCAGCCGCAGCTACCAGTACTCCTCAGGTTGCCCGGAAAAGACAGAAAAGCGACGCAGGTGATACCCGGCAGGAAGCAGATGGAATGAAAGCAGAACAGATGCCTACTGCCCAACGCAAGGACAATAAGAAGCCTGTGCGTCAGAAACCTTCCAGTAGGAAACCAGCTGGCCAAGGAACTTCTGCCGGGCAGCAAGATGTGCGGCAACAAGCAGTTCCGGCACGCTATCATACCCTGAAAACTAACGTGGCTTTCGATGCCATCGGTGTGCTTAACCTGGCCTACGAAGTGCAGCTACACCGCAAGATGACTCTCGACTTGCCTGTGATGTGGAGTCTGTGGGATGCTCAGCGTGAACATGCCCTTCGTGTCATTGCCTTACAGCCCGAGTTGCGCTGGTGGACGGGAAGCGAGGTCGGACGGGGACACTTCTTGGGGTTGCATGCCCATGCTGCCTGGTTCAACTTTAAGTGGGAGGACAACCGCTATCAAGATGCCGGTCGTCCATTGCTGGGAGCCGGACTGAGCTATGGTTACAAACTGCCCTTGGGTCAACACTGGGGAGCCGAGTTCAATGTAGGTGTGGGTTATGCCAACCTGAAATACAATACCTATTATAATATAGAGAACGGCGCATTGATTAATACCCGCATCCGCCACTATTGGGGACTGACCCGTCTGGGACTGTCGCTGGTCTATCGCCTTTAATCCTAAATATATGAAGACAATGAAAAAGATATTCAGACATATTTTCAGCCTCCTGAGCGGTTGCACCTTCTTGTTGGCCTCTTGCCAGTTGCACGAAGAACCCGAAATGACTGCTACAGGAGAGTGGGGGGTAGACCCCACTGAGGTGACGGTTAAGGCACAGTTGTCGCTTCGTCTAACTGTTTCCGAAGCTGCATCGAAAGCTTTCTCCACCCGCGCAGAGGGCGATGCTGCCTACCTGCACCGTTTTATTGTGGATGCCTATCTGAGCGACGCCACTTCCGTACGGCAGGTGGTTTACGAAGAAGTAGTGGACGGACGTACCCTGCTCACCGTGCCCGTATCCCTGAAACTTCACGCACGCCGTTACCGGCTGGCCGTTTGGGCCGACTATGTGCAGGCTGACCAGAAGGCCGACTGGTTCTACGATACCACCACCCTGACTCCTGTCATCGGCAACGGACGCTACCAAGGCAACACCGACTGGAAAGACGCCTTCTATGCCATGCAGGAAGTGGACTTGAGCAGTTATCGTAACGACTGGAACGTGCAGGTGCCTCTTGAACTGACACTCAGCCGTCCTGTGGCACGCTATCGCCTGCTGGCCACCGACCTCGACAAGCTGATGGACAAGGTCTCAGCAGGCGAAGTAAGTGGCAACAAGTTCACTGTGCGTGTGAAGTACAGCGATTATTTGCCTATGGGTTTTGACGTGCTCACCGGACAGTTGCGCAATTCTCTGCTCTACATGAGCTATAGTAAGGAGTTTACCCTGCCCGAAACACCCGTCAAGGATTTTGAGATAGGCTTTGACTATGTGTTGTGTAACGAGGCCGACACAGCTGTGCCTGTGGAAGTAGAAGTGGTGGACAGCCAGAGCAAGACCGTGGCACGCTCCATCATACGCTTGCGCTGCACTCCCGGCATGCTTACCACCGTTCGCGACAACTTCCTTACGGCCGACCCGGCCCTGGCTGAGGATGGTGTGGGCATCGACCCCGACTTCGACGACGAGATAGACATGGAAGTAGAGGTCATTTGAACGAAGACTATGCATAATTAAGATAACTATATTTATACACAAATTAAACTTTCAAGCAACCATGAAAAAGAACTTTTTCTATTCAGTGATGGCTATGTTCACTCTGCTCTTTATGGCAGCGTGCAGCCAGGAGGAAATCATCTCCAACAATGGAACCAACGGCAGTAAAGTCGTTCTCTCAGTGAATGTAAGCGGTGCCACGCCCGATACGCGTGCAGTGGCCGATGTAGATGGATATGTGATGCGTTGCATCATGGAAGCAGTGGACAGCGAAGGAACGGTCATCGAAGGCACCCGCATGGTGCAGCCCGTGACCGCCGGAAAGGCTACCTTTGAGTTTGAAAAGAATGCAAGCGCAGCCAACTACTTGTTCTGGGCCGACTATGTGGCCGGTGACGACTATACGTCTACCTCGACCACCATCTACGAGGCCGATGCCTTGACCAACATTACCTATCGTCTGAACAAGACTAACGACTTGTTCAACAATCCTGCCGCCGATGCCTTCTGCGCAACCGTGGCAACCGACGACCTGGCAGGCAGCGTTACCCTGAAGCGTCCCTTCACCCGCATTGCCGTGAAGACTGCTGATGTGGATGCATTAGGCCTGACCGGTCTTACTCACATCAATCCTAATCTCTATGCAGGCGCCGGATTCAACGTTGCTACGGGCAAGGCTACTACTAAGGGACAGCTTCAGGCCACTGCCGATAGCTACGTGCCTGTGTTGACTGATGGTGAGTTCGCTTTCTATTGCTATGTGCTGGCTACTGTGGCCGAAGAAGACCGTACTTCTGCCATCACTTTCAGCAACGAAGACGGAAGCGCTACCAAGAGCATTCAGCTTACCCCCGACCAGATGATGAATCTTCAAAACAACACCAGCGTCAGCCTGAAGCCGGGTGAAGAGCCGGGCGATGACAAAATCAAGGTGGAAATTGTGATTGACGACGCTTTCGAGGGTGAAGAAACCGACCCTGAAGACCCCCAGCCGGCAGGCGAACTGAAGGTAGGTGCCTATATCAATGCTCAGGGAGAAGTGGTGGCTGAGGCTACAGATGCGGTGGCTGTGGTATTCTCCATGGCAGAGGGTAAGGCCGACAATTCAGTTTATGCAGAAGGCAAAACCGCAAAAGCGTATGCTGTGTCACTGAACAAGGCTATTAATCGCTTGCGTTTAGGCGACTGTTCAACATTGAGCCTTGCTACTACAGACGATGCAAGCCAGGCTTATGCCGGATATAGCTTCAGCAATTCAATCAAGACAGCATTCGATGCTATGGAGGGAGACAAGAGTACACTACAGATATTCAACGCTTTTTTCACCAATAATGAATTGACTCCTGTCAGCGCGTCAAATCTGAGCGAATGGTATATCCCTTCAATAGCACAGATTACTGATTTCATGGCATTGGAAGATGCTACCCTTAAAGCCAATGTGAAAGCTGCCTATAGTGGCAACTACTATTGCGTATCTTCGTCGGTGGTAGATGGAAGCGTACAAGGTTGCCTGATTAACGTGACCGATGGCACAGTCAGCAAGACCGAAACAATGAGTTCCACAGCTTCGGGGCTTATCTTTTCTGTACTGACCATCTTCGAATAACCCCCTTTCGAAGCCTTGCCGACGACACGGCGTCTCGTACCCTACGGGTCGCCGTCTGGTGTCCAACGAGTCGCCGTGTCGTGCCCCACGGGTCGCCGTGTCGTCGATTACTATAGAATGACACAGAAAACCAAATGTTTAACTGCCTCTTCTGCAAGAGGTGAAAATCTGAAAGACTATGGCATATTTCAAACCCAAACAATTGAAATCCAACGGCAAGTACTATCCTTACGCCGTTATTACCGACCGTCCGATGGAGACGGATGAACTGGTGGAACAAATCATGGAAATGTCTACCGTGCACAAGGCCGACGTGCTGGCTGTGCTGTCGGTGCTGCCCAGTGTCATGGCGCGTGGCATGAACGCCGGTCGCAGCGTCCACCTGCAGGACATCGGTTTCTTCCGCTACACCATTGCCGCACGCAAGGGCGGGCAAGACACGCCCGACAAGGTGACTGCCGACGATATTGAACTGACTCGCATCCGTTTTACCCCCGAAACCAACTATACGCAAGGACGTGCCGTTACCCGCACACTGGCCCCCGACAGTGTGCACTGGACCCGCTGGAAAGGCGAAGAAGATAAAGGTACTTCCACTACTCCTGGTGGAGGCGAAGAAGAGGGAGGCGGAATGGGATAAATCCGCAGGTCAGAAGAAGTGTCCCTCTCACCAAAGTGAGGGGGGGCTTCCCTAGAATAGTAATCCCTTAATCATAGATATAGATATTCATGTTCAGACACTTGTTATTTGCCTTGTTGGCCTTGTCATTGCTGGCGTTGTCCTCGTGTGCCGACCAGGAATTGCCGGTTTCCGTCTCCGACCCTCAGCCGGCTCCGGTTGTCGATGCTCCCGATGCCTATCGCGACAAGATACGTACGCAGCCCTATCCCAAGGCTTCCAATGAGCTGATGCTGAATCCGGCTCCGCTTATCGTTCCCCAGTCAATGAAGACGGGCGAGGCTTTGGAGTTTTCCCTGTCGAGAAGCGAAAATTTTGATACGCCCGAGACCATGATTTCTACTCCCCAGGCCGGTTGCTTTTATAACCTGCATTGTGCCCTGGAGGCTGGCACATGGTACTGGCGCTTTCGCTCTTGTGCCTCCGACGGCACAGCCGCTGGCGAATGGAGTGAGGCCATTGCTTTTGAGGTAGCAGGCGACGAAGCCGTGTTTGTCACTCCTTCCTTTGCCGATTTTGTTTGCAACGCGCCGCGTGATTTTCCGCGCCTGTATTGTTTTCTGGCTCCCCGCATTGACGAGGCGCGTCGCAAAGTGGCTTCCCACTCCGAGTATAAGGCATTGTTGGCCCGTGTGGCAACAGCTTTGGATACCGACTACCAGACGTTGGGCGACCTTTGCTCCCAGGCATCTGACTTGAAAAATCAGGCTTCCTGGCTCTATCAGGCTGCCTATCTCACGCTCCAGTCGCGCTATGCGGACAAGCTGCACGAACTGTTGGAGGCATTTTGCATGGCTCCGCCATCCGACGGGCAGTTGTTTGCCGACAATTTCACGTCGTCCGATGTGGCGACATCTTGTCTTTTGGCCTACGACTTGCTTCACGACAGTCTGGAGCCGGCAGAACGTTCGGCAGCCGAAGAGTTGCTGATGCGTGTCTTGCGCCGTTACTATAAAGAAAACCTGGGCTATCAGGAAAACCATATATTTGACAATCATTTCTGGCAGCAGAACATGCGTACTTACTTCCAGATAGCCTTCTTGCTTTACGACCATCCGGTTTACGGCAGTGAAGTGTTGCCTATGCTGGAATACTATTACGAACTGTGGACGGCCCGTGCTCCGGCCGGTGGTTTCAATACCGACGGTCTGTGGCACAACGGAACGGGGTATTTTCCGGCCAATGTTCATACCTTAGCTTATATGCCGGCTTTGCTGTCCTATGTGGCTCGTTTCGACTTTCTTGGGCATCCTTGGTATCGTGCTTCCGGCCAGGCCTTGGTCTATAGCTTTCCGCCTCATTCGGCCAGCAATGGTTTTGGCGACGCCAGCGAGCAGGGCGACACCCCCAACCGGCTAACGGCTGCCTTTGCCGACTATCTGGCACGGGAAACTGGCGATGCTTATGCAGGCTGGTATGCCGCCGAGTGTGCCGACTTGGTGGCTCAAGACTATGAACTGCGCCTTTACCGCATGTGTGCCGACCGTACTTACGATACGGCTTTCCCTGCCGATGCGCCCAAAATGTTGTGGTATGAGGATACGGGCGAAGTGGCCATGCACAGTCATCCGGGTAGTACGGATAATGATTTGGCCCTGTCGTTCCGTTCCAGTACATTTGGTTCGGGTAGTCATACTACGGCCAGCCAGAATGCGTTTAATCTGCTCTATGAGGGGCAGCCCGTTTATCGCAGTACTGGTTATTATCAGAACTTCAGCGATGCCCACAACCTGATGTCCTATCGTCATAGCCGTGCGCACAATACGCTGTTGGTCAATGGTATAGGACAACCCTATTCCACGAAAGGATATGGCAGCGTAGTCCGTGCCTTGGGAGGCAGTCATATCAGTTATTGCTTGGGCGATGCTTCACATGCTTATTGTGGCGTGTCCGATGACCCCATGTGGGTCTCAGCCTTCGAGCAGGCTGGTATTAGTCAGACACCGGAAAATGGTTTCGGCTCTACTCCGCTTACCCGTTATCGCCGTCACGTGCTGATGCTCCATCCTGATATGGTCCTCCTCTACGATGAGTTGGAGGCCTCTGAGCCTGTGCGCTGGGAGTGGTTGTTGCATAGTCCGGTACGTTTCAGTATAGACGAAGAGCAGCAGATGCTCACTACCATGGCCGATGATGATAGTTTTGTATCTGTTGCACAGCTGTTTAGTGGAGAAACCTTTAGCTTTTCACAGATCGACCAGTTCATGGTTCCACCAGCTATCACTGGACCGGAATATCCTAATCAGTGGCATCTGACGGCTACGGTAGAAGATGCGTCGGCTGTTCGGTTTCTTGCGGTCGTGCGGGTAGGCGAGACGGGTGGCGACATACCTGTTTTGCGTTGTTTGGGCAATGGCTTGTTTAAAATAGCAGGCTGGACTATCCGTGCTACGCTTGATGCTTCGCTACCGGCTGCCTTGGAGGTGAGGCATGACGCATATCCTGTGGTGTTCAGTCTGGGCGATGACCACTTATTGCTGGATGAGCAAACTTATTTTCGGCAATACCGAGGTTCGTCGATTCTTTATGATGAGCAAGATGGCATCTATCAGGCACAGGAAATGATTGACAAGACACCCATATCAACGCGGACTTTAAAATAATGGATGTATAGATTGTGAAATATAACTGATAAACATATTTTTTACTTTATGAGAAACAAATTGATTATGGTATGTTGGCTGATAGCCATGGTTGCCGGAGTCAGGGCGCAGAGCCTGCAAGTCATTGGTAAGGTGACGGATAATGAAGGTTTGGAGGTCATAGGAGGCAATGTTACCCTGAAAGGAGCTGCGGGAGTGGGCACTATTACCGATATGAATGGTGGTTATGCCATAACTGTTCCCGATGCTTCAAAAGCTGTATTGGTGTTCTCTTATATTGGCTATCAAACTCAGGAAATCCCGGTGAAGGGACGCAAGCAGATAGATGTAGTGATGAAGGCCGACAATCAGTTGCTGAACGAAGTGGTTGTAGTGGGTTATAGCGTTGTACAGCGTAAGGATTTGACTGGCTCTGTGGCTTCTGTCAAGAGCGATGAACTGATGAAGGTGCCTACTACTGATGCTACACAAGCATTGTCGGGGCGCTTGGCTGGCGTGCAGATAGTACAGACTGACGGACAGCCGGGCAGTGAGGCGTCTATCCGTGTGCGTGGGGGTATCTCCATTACGCAGAGCAATGAGCCTCTTTATGTGATAGATGGTTTTCCCACAGAGGACGGAATGTCTAGCCTTGACCCTGCTGATATTGAGAGTATTGATGTCTTGAAGGATGCTTCGGCTACAGCCATTTATGGTGCGCGTGGTGCCAATGGCGTAGTTCTTATTACAACCAAAAGCGGACAGGGCAAAGGAGGAAAGGGTACGGTGACTTTTGATGCCTATATAGGTTTCAGGCGATTGGCCAACAGGCTGAACACCTTGAGTACAGAAGAATATGTATTGGCCGACTACGAGCGTACGCTGGGCACTTCGACTTCACCGGAAGAAAGCATGCTGGCCTGGCAAAATCGCTATGGCAGCTTTTTGGAGATTCATGACAATTACGGAGACAGGCCAGGCATTGATTGGCTGGACGAGACCATGGGACGTCTTACCATGACCCAGAACTATCGTGTGGGAATGAATGGCGGTAGCGATGCTGTGAAGTATAATTTATCTTATAGCTATAATAAGGACGAAGGAGCTATGATTTATAGTGGCAGTGAACGCCACAATATTGCGTTGAGTGTGAATGGAAAAGTGAATGACAAGATAAGCGTCACCGGTCGTGTCAATTTTGACCAGCGTAATATCTATGGTGCCGGTGTGGCAGGTAACGGTACCAATGAAGGTGGTAGCAATACAGATGCCCGATTTAACAAAATGGCTCAGATATTGCAATATCGTCCTACCATTGGCTTGCATGGAAGCGATGAGGAACTGTTGCAGGGTGAAGACCCTTTGTTGGAAGATAGCGAGGGCAATGTGATGCAAAATCCTTTAATCAACGCTGCCGAGGAACATGATGACCGTGAGATTCGCACTTTGCAGGTCAATGGAGGATTGACCTATAAAATAGTCAAAGGGCTTACGTTCCGCAATAATACAGGTATGCGCTATCGGGCGCAGCGTCGCGAACTGTTCTATGGCGACCAGTCCATCATGGGTAAGCGAAATGGCATATATGGTTCTATTCGTAATACGGAGGATGGTAGTTTTCAGACGTCCAATGTACTTACGTATGAGAAACGTATCAAAAAGGTGCATAAGTTAACGGCTCAGTTGGGACAAGAGTTTGTTCACCGTTGGGAACGCTATGTCGAAACGGGTGTCAGCGGTTTGTCTTCCGATGAGTTTGGTCTGGATGATATGGGTATGGGTGTTCCATCGGTAGCTAATAGCAGCGTGAATGATGATGATAATCTGCTGTCGTTTTTTACCCGTATTAACTACGATTATAAAGACAAGTATTTGTTTAGTGGTACCTTTCGTGCTGATGGCTCTTCTAAGTTTGGTAAGAATAATAAATGGGGGTATTTTCCTGCCGTTTCGGCTGCTTGGCGTATGGGTGAGGAAGATTTTATTAAACGAATGGGCATCTTCTCGGATTTAAAACTGCGCATGGGTTATGGCTTGGCAGGTAACAACCGTATAGGAAGCTACAACAGCTTGGCTTTGCTTACCTCTATCAACACAGCCATGGGCAACTCGCTTGTACCAGGGTATGCTTCGGAACGCATTCCCAATAAGGACTTGAAATGGGAGGCAAACAAGACATTTAATGTCGGTCTGGATATGGGGTTCCTGGAGCAGCGAATTATTATTTCTCCAGAGTTCTATATCAATAAAAGCAGTAATTTATTGCTTGACGCGCAGTTGCCCATGTCTTCGGGGTACGCCAGCATGATAGTAAATGCAGGGGCAACAAAAAATGTGGGTGTTGATTTGACAGTGAATACTCGTAATATTGTAGGTGAGAAATTCAATTGGAATACAACACTTACCTTTTCACACAATCGCAGTACGGTGGAGGCTTTGACCGGTGAGTCTGTACAATTGTATGAGGCACAGTTCGGTTATAACCAAAGTACGCACAGGCTGGCTGTGGGCGAACCTATCGGACAGTTCTATGGTTACATCACCGAAGGTGTTTATCAGGTAAGTGACTTTGACTATGATGCTGCAACCAAAACGTATACGTTGAAAGAGGGTGTGCCATACAAAGGTGATAGGAATAGTGTACAACCAGGTGACTGGAAATTCCGCAATCTGGATGGTAATGAGGTAATTGACGAGAACGACAAAACTGTCATAGGGCATGCTTCTCCAAAATTCTATGGTGGTTTGAACAATAATTTCACTTACAAAAACTTTGATTTAAGTATTTTCCTGACTTACAGTTACGGTAATGAAGTATTGAATGCTACTAAACTGGTAACAACTAAAGTCGGTAAGCAAAATAGCAATGCGCTGGCGGTGATGAATTCTGGTAATCGTTGGATGACAATCAATGCAGAAGGGCGTGTTGTGACTGACCCAGAAGAATTGGCTGCTTTGAATGCAGGCAAAAGTATTGCCTCCTGGCGAGATAATGAGGAGGGAGACAAGTATGTTCACTCTTGGGCGGTAGAAGATGCTTCTTTTTTGAAGTTGAGCAATATTACTTTGGGTTATACATTTCCCAAACAATTAGTGCGCAAATTCCGATTGAGCAAGCTTCGCATCTATGCTACAGGTAATAATCTGCTGACGTGGACACCTTATACAGGATTTGACCCGGAAGTTTCCAACATGCGCAGCCCGCTTACACCGGGTGTAGACTTTGGTGCCTATCCGCGCAGTCGTTCGTTCATCTTTGGAGCAAATATTGCGTTTTAATGTATTAATTATATAATAAGGTATATATATGAAATTACAGAAACTGTTACGTGCAACTTGTGTCTTGTCGGTAGCTTTTTTCTCAGCCTGTAGTGATATTTTAGATGAAACGCCTAATGCGGGCTATGACAAGGATTCTTATTTTGAATCGGCAGACAAAGTAGAAATGGCTATCATGGGTATTTATAATTCTATATCGGATTATCGGCATTATGGATGGTATGAGATGGCTTTGCATGGTTCGGACGATACATATTTTACTTCACGTACTCACTCCGACAATCAGATACATGATATCGTTCATTATCGTCTGAATTCTACCAATGAATGGATAGAAATGCTTTGGCAATTGAAATATCAGGGAATAGACCGAGCCAATACTGTAATAGAAGGCATACAGGGAATGGCGGACTATGAAGAGGACGAGCAATTGAAAGTCTTGGAGGGTGAGGCTCGATTCTTACGTGCTTTTCTGGCTTTTGATTTGGTGAAATATTGGGGTGATGTACCCTTTAAAACTTCATCTTCTTCAAGCTATGAATCGGCTTTTGGAGCGCGGGTCAGTCGTGAAGATATTTATGAGCAGATTATAGAAGACTTGGATTTTGCTAAAACTTATACAGATTGGGCTGACGCTACTTCTACGCCCGAGCGGGTAACGCAAGGGGCTGCCCGTGCATTGTTGATGCGTGTTTATTTGCAGCGTGCAGGTTATAGCTTGCAGCAGAATGGGCAATTGACAAGACCCGATGAAGAAACAAGGCATACATACTATGAAGCAGTTATAAATGAGTGGAATTCCATTAAGGACAACGGATACCATAATTTCCATGATGGTGGGTACGTTTCATTGTTCAAGGGATTTTCTGCTGATGTTCCCAATAGTAAGGAAAGTCTATTTGAGGTCTCTTTATTTCATTCTCAGGGTAATAGAAATGGAGGTGCTTGGGGAATTTATAATGGCCCTCAGGTAGCAGAACCTACAGGAATTTCTGTTTCTGAGTCTAATAACTATATGGGACGTGCAAACGGATTTTTCTATACTGTGCCCGAATGGCGTGGTTTCTTTGAAGGTAGCGATGTGCGCCGAGACGTTAATATTTGCACTTATCGTTTCGTATGGGATGCTGAAAACAAGAAACATGACATGCAGGAACGTAGTGCTACTTCGTGGTATGTGGGTAAGTGGAGGCGCGAATGGATGAGTGAAGAATCTCGAAATAAGAATATGAATTATGGCGATGTCAATTTTTGTGTTTTGCGTTATGCCGACGTTGTGTTGATGGCTGCTGAAGCTTACAATGAGATTGGGGAAACGGCCATGGCTTGGGATTTATTGAACTCTGTACGTCAACGGGCTGGTGCTACGGAAATAAATGATGCTAACTATGCCGACTATTATAAAGCTCCCAAGGTTTATGATTTGCCTTTTGTGTCAGATGCTGATGAGCAAGGTAAGTTTCGTACGGCTTTGTATTGGGAACGAGGATTTGAATTGGCTTTTGAAGGACAACGTAAATACGACCTTATACGGTGGGGGATATTGAAAGAAGCCTTGTCACTTTTTGGTTCAAACAGTCAAGTGAATAAGAATAATAGAAATGCCTACCCAGCCTATCAGAATTTCATTTCAGGTAAACATGAGTTGCTTCCTATTCCATTGGCCGAGTTGCAAAGCAATTCGATGTTGGATGGTAAAAATAATCCTGGGTATTGATAGAAATATGGCTTTATTAGGGGGGTACATTATAATTCTATGAATCTATGAAAAGAACGGTCTGAAAGCACAGACTAAATGTTAAAGGAAGGGCGGAATGTGTTAGCATATCCGCCCTTCCTTCTTAATCTATGTTATTAAACATGCTTTTTTATTTGGAAAGTTTGCAGGTTTTCCAAAAGTCCGTACCTTTGCAATGTGTTTTTCATAGTATTAGATTTAAGGTTAACAAAGGTTGGGCTCAGCGGAGCCCTTTTTTATGCCCTTTTGTAAGATGGCAGGGCTCTGGGATTAGTACTTTTTTGAAGTCTATAGGGGTTGTTTGCTAGGGCCAAACTTGAAAATTTCGTTCCGTTTGTTTCTGCACTTGCCTTTCTCTGTATTTTCCTAAGATAGGATGCAGCTCGGCATAGCCAAACCTGAAAACTTCGTTTTCTGTTTGTCTCTGCTCTCGTCTTTCACTATCTTTGCCCACCGAAATTAAAAAATAGAGAATGATAGTTTGCATTGCCGAGAAACCTTCCGTGGCGCGCGACATAGCCGACGTGCTGGGGGCAAGGGAAAAGAAAGACGGATATATAGAAGGAAACGGATACCAGGTGACTTGGACATTCGGTCACCTCTGTACGCTGAAAGAACCTCATGAATATACACCCGACTGGAAGTCGTGGCGACTGGAATATTTGCCCATGATTCCGCCACGCTTCGGCATTAAGCTTATCAGTAATCCTACTTACGAACGTCAGTTCCATGTCATTGAGGGACTGATGCAGAAAGCCGATATGATAATAAACTGCGGTGATGCCGGCCAGGAAGGAGAACTCATCCAGCGTTGGGTGATGCAGAAGGCCGGTGCGCGCTGTCCTGTGAAGCGACTTTGGATTTCCTCGCTGACCGAAGAGGCCATACGCGAAGGCTTTGCCAAGTTGCGCGACGCATCCGACTTTCAGCCTCTGTACGAAGCCGGTCTGAGCCGTGCCATAGGCGACTGGCTGCTGGGCATGAACGCCACGCGCCTTTACACCATGAAGTACGGGCAGAACCGCCAGGTCCTTTCCATCGGACGTGTGCAGACTCCTACACTGGCTCTTATCGTCAACCGCCAACTGGAAATAGAGAACTTCGTGCCTAAACAATATTGGGTGCTCAATACCGTCTATCGTGACACCACTTTCTCTGCCCTTATCCGCAAAAGCGATGAGGAACTGGCTTTGGAGGCCGAGAAGCAGAAGGAAGCCATTGCCGCCGGAAAAAAGCCGAAGAAGGAAGAGGAGAATCGTGGCATTGACCCCATTACCGACCGTGAGCGGGGCGAGGAATTGCTTCGTCAGATAAAGGATGCTCCTTTCACTGTGACTTCGGTCACCAAGAAAGAAGGTAAGGAGGCTCCCCCGCGACTGTTCGACCTTACTTCCCTACAGGTGGAGTGCAACAAGAAGTTTGCTTATTCGGCCGACGATACGTTGAAGACCATTCAGTCGCTCTACGAAAAGAAAATCACCACTTATCCACGTGTAGACACCACCTTCCTGAGCGATGACATTTATCCCAAGTGTCCAAATATCCTGAAAGGACTGCGCGACTATACCGTCCTGACCGCTCCTCTCGATGGAAAGACGTTGCCCAAGTCGAAGAAGGTCTTTGATAACTCCAAGGTGACCGACCACCATGCCATTATTCCTACCGGTCAGGCAGCCATGAACCTGACCGATATGGAGCGCCGTGTGTTCGACCTTATTGCACGCCGGTTCATTGCTGTATTCTATCCCGACTGTAAGTTTTCTACCACCACCGTCATTGGTGAGGTGAAGAAAAACGTAGCTTCCACTCTTTTCCCGACCGAAAACGGGGAAGCGGAAGCCGAGGCTATTGAATTCAAGACATCGGGACGGCAGATTCTGGAACCGGGCTGGCGTGTGGTTTTCAACCAAAATACAACCAATGCCGCGGCTGATGCCGACGACAAGGATGCCGATGAGGACAACAAAGTTCTTCCGGCTTTTGTCAAGGGAGAAAGTGGCCCCCATGTGCCCGACTTGGTGGAGAAATGGACACAGCCGCCCCGGCCTTACACCGAAGCTACTCTTTTGCGGGCTATGGAGACTGCCGGAAAGCTGGTGGACAACGACGAGTTGCGCGACGCCCTGAAAGAGAACGGCATTGGCCGTCCTTCTACCCGTGCTGCCATCATTGAGACCTTGTTCAAGCGCAACTACATACGCAAGGAGAAAAAGAATCTGATAGCCACACCCACCGGTGTGGAGCTGATACAGATGATACGTGAGGAGCTGTTGAAGTCGGCCGAGCTGACCGGTATTTGGGAGAAGAAGCTGCGCGAGATAGAAAAGCGGACCTACAATGCCGGACAGTTCCTGGAAGAGCTGAAGCAGATGGTCAAGGAGATTGTGGCTACCGTCATGGCCGACCGCAGCAACCGCCGCATCACCGTTCAGGCACCGCCTGCTCCCAAGCAAGCCGCTGCCAAGTCGCCCGCTGCTGCTGACAAGCCCAAGAAAGAACCTCGGAAGCGTGCGTCCAAGAAAGCCGCCCAAGCTGCTCCGGCTGCCGAACAGCCCCAGGTGCAGGTACAAGTGGTACCCCAGCCGCCGACCGACATCGTTGGGCAGCCTTGCCCTTTGTGTGGCAGGGGCGTCATTATCAAGGGTAAAACCGCTTATGGCTGTTCTGAGTGGCGCAACGGCTGTACTTTCCGAAAACCTTTTGAATAATGACTTCCGGTGTCAAGCTGGTTTTCCGCTGTTGGCCGGACATTTTTGTCAAACGAGAAATGTCCGGCGCATCCAGTTTCAGGCCTTAAACAGCATTCCTCCGATGTTGTCCCTGCTTGCTCCCGTCACCGAGGCCAGGCAGCTTGGCTCGTCGGCCATGTAGAGCGTGCCCAGCAGGGCAAAAATCAATGCTTCCTTGTATTCTATAATCTGTCCGTCGGGAACGACAATCTTGCACGGACACAGGGCCGCCATGCGTTCCATCAGGAACTTGTTGTAGGCTCCGCCACCTGTCACCAGCATTTGCGGGGTGTGTTTGTTGGTGCCCGCTTCAGACACGACGCGGGCCACCTGCCAGGCCGCGTGCTCGTAGAAGGTTCGTAGCATGTCTTCCAGCTTCAGCCCATAGCTGTCGAGCAGGGGATAGACCTGTGTCTCCACCCATTCCCGTCCCAGCGACTTCGGGCCGGCCTGTTGGTAGAAGTCCATTCCGTTCAGGCGGTCGAGTAGTGGCTGGCAAATGCTTCCTTGTCGGGCCAGCAGTCCGTCGCGGTCAAATTCCAGTCCTATCTGGCGGCAATAGTGGTTGATGACATAGTTGGCCGGGCTGATGTCGAACGCAACGCGCTGTCCGTCTTTCTCGAACGAAATGTTGGAAAAACCACCGATGTTGAGGCAGAAATCGTAGTCGGCAAACAGCAAGCGGTCGCCTATGGGTACCAGCGGTGCGCCTTGTCCGCCCAGCATGATGTCCAGCCTGCGGAAATCGGACACGGTGGGGATGCCCGTTTCGGCCGCAATGGCCGCTCCGTCGCCTATCTGGAACATGATGCGCTTCTGCGGTTCGTGGAAGATGGTATGTCCGTGCGAGGCAATGATATTGGGGCGCACGCCAAATTCGCGGATGAAATCATTGACCCGCTCGCCCAGAAAGCGTCCGTAGGCACTGTGGAAGGTGATGAACTCCAGTGCGCTCATTTGTTGCGCGCCGGTCCCCAGTTCGTATTTCAGTTCATCAGGATAGGTATAGCCTCTGGCTGCATCGATGTGGAAACTCCACCGTCCGTTGCTTCGGTGGAAAGTGCAGCAGCAGACGTCCAGTCCGTCGAGCGAGGTGCCCGACATCAGGCCGATGGCTTGTAGGTGGAAATCGTTGTTCATAGGTATGGAGTTTAATAGGTACATTGGGCACCTCTTCATGAGAGAAGGCGTAGTGGCGGTAAAGATAACGATTGGTATGCACAGAGGCAAACGAAAAGGAGGTTTTCAAAGCATTGCCATGCCATGATGTCTTTAGCCGGGTATGTTTGGAAGTGTTTTCGGCAGTTTGGCTGGAGTTTGTCAAAATGACATTTTGTATTTCCTGTTGACTGAGAATGGCGTTTTTTCGGGCGGAGGGAGTACTGATGGATTTTTTTGAAGCTAAGAATGGATAACTGGCAATGAGTGAGATGAATAGCGAAATGTTGACAGATGAACCAGGAAAAACGGAAGGCTGAAAAAACGTTTTTTAGACTGTTTGGCAGGGCAAAAAAGAGGTATTGGACGGTATTAGTTAACACTTTGGATGATAACTTCGGACTCCTTGGTCGCAAAGTCTATACTCCTATCACGCGGGAAGTATAGTTTTAATGCAGAAAAAGCAATGTTTTAGGTCGGAAAAAGCAATGTTTTTGGGCAAAACAAAGAATGTTTTTAGTCGGAAGAGGCGGTTTTATGGTCTTAACTTCGGCTGATTGTCGTTTTTATGTAGAATGCTTTGTAAGCGGAGTAGGCGTATTACTAGCTTCTTGTTGTTATATATGTCCTTTAGGATGTCTGTTTGCTTTTCGGACTAATGGCTTTTTACAATATATTTTATTGGTGCACGTCTGTCGTTTCCTTGGCACTATGGTTTCTGCTCTGGTGATGGTAACAGCCTGCGTTCCTCGGATAAGTTAGGATTCCAGCTTTGAAAAAATGGAGTGGTTTGTCTTGAAATCCCGCTGTATTCCTTATTTTTGTCCCCTATGAAGCGAAGTAGTTTTCCGATGGTTGTCTGTTGGGCCGTGTTGATGGCGGTCTGCTGTTCGTGTGGCACGGGCAAAAGCCTGCGTCGTGCCGAGCAGTGCTATAGCCTCGGTGAATATTTTGAGGCAGCCCGCTACTACAAAGCTGCCTACCAGCGTACATCGCCGCGCAAGCGTGCTGAGCGGGGGGCACTGGCTTTCCGCATGGCCGAATGCTATCGTCGCATCAACTATACGGCACGTGCCAAAGGAGCCTATCTCAATGCCTTGCGCTATGGTTGCAAGGACAGTGTGGCCTTGTTCTACCTGGCTGCCACGTTGCAGAAGAATGGAGAATACAAGGCGGCGGCCGAACGCTATAAGGCTTATCTAGACTATGCTGCGCATACCTCTGCCGATTCGCTGAAGGCTCGCGGGCATGAAGCTTTGCGTGTGGAGTCGGCCCGGTCGGGATTGAAGGCATGTAGTCTGGCCATGGAGTGGAAACAGCAGCCTACGCGCTACAAGGTGAAGCGCGAGCAGGTCTTCTTGTCGCGGCGTAGCGACTATGCACCCATGTTTGCGGCCGACGATGCTTCACTGCTTTATTTTACCTCTACCCGCAAGGAGGCCAAGGGAGAGGAAGAAAACGGCATTACCGGTCAGAAGAGTGCCGACATCTTCCTGTCGCGGCGCGACGAACGTGGACGCTGGCAGAAGCCCGATACACTGGCCGGAACGCTGAACACGGAATTTGAGGAAGGAGCTTGTGCCTTCTCGCCCGACGGAAAGACGATGTACTTTACCCGCTGCCGCACGTTGCCCGACGCACCTGCATACGCTGAGATTTATGTGTCGCAACGCACCGGGGCAGAGTGGGGGGCACCGCGTTTGTTTCAGCTTACGGCCGATACGCTCTCGTCCTATGCCCATCCGGCTATCTCGGCCGACGGGGCGTGGCTTTATTTCGTTTCCGACATGCCCGGCGGACAGGGAGGTACGGACATCTGGAGGGCGGCACTGACTGCCGACGGTGTAGGCTTTGTGGAGAACCTGGGGCCGGAAGTGAACACTGCCGGAAGTGAAATGTTCCCGACGGTGGCACCCGACGGCAGCCTGTATTTTTCTTCAGACGGACATCCCGGCATGGGCGGACTGGATATATTCAGGGCGGCACTTGACAGTTTAACTGGTCACTGGCAAGTGGAGAACCTGCGCTGTCCGGTCAATTCGGCTGCCGATGATTTCGGCATGACTTTCGAGCCGGGACATCCCAACCGGGGCTTCTTCTCGTCCAACCGTGGCGATGCACGCGGTTGGGACCATCTATATGGTTTTGAGTACCCTGAAGTGCATCATGTATTGACCGGCCTGGTCTACGATCGTCAGGGAGGCCTTTTGGCCGGTGCTACGGTGACGTTGGCGGGCAACGACGGCACCTATCTGCGTATTGATACCCGCCGCGACGGCACTTTCAGGCAAGAAGTTGCTCCCGGTCGCAGCTACGCTCTGTTGGCGGCTTGCCGCGGCTATCTGAATGGTTGCCAGGAACTGGCAACAGATAGTGTGGAAGAAGACCGTGAATATCATGTGGAGTTCGGCCTTGCTTCCATCACCAAGCCGGTGCTTATTGAAAATATCTTCTATGAGTTCGACCGTGCCGACCTGACTCCAGCCTCGTCGGCTTCGCTCGATGAGCTGGTGAAGTTGCTGAAGGACAATCCTACCGTGTGCATCGAACTGGGGGCACATTGCGACTATTTCGGCAAGGACGACTACAATCTGCGCCTGTCGCAGCGGCGTGCCGAGTCTGTCGTGCGCTATCTGGTGGCCGGTGGCATAGAGCCCGACCGCCTGACGCCCAAAGGCTATGGCGAGGAAAGTCCGAAAGTGGTAGATGCCTATGCCTTGCAGCAAGCTCCTTTCCTGAAGGAAGGTGATGTGCTGACCGAGGAGTTTATAAAAAATCTCCTGCTCGAGGAGCAGGAGATTTGTAATGCTTTGAACCGTCGTACCGAGTTTAGGGTTACGCGTACGACGTATGGCTTGTAGTAATTTTCTTATTGGTTTATTTGCTGAACTCTTCCAGACTGACGTGAAACTCGATGACAGCCTCGATGCCTTTGCGGATGATGTCAAGCGGTATGTTCTCGTTGGGCGAGTGAATGGCGTTAGACTCCAGTCCGAATCCCATGAGCACTGTCTTAATGCCCAACACCTGTTCGAAGGTGGCAATGATAGGAATACTTCCACCACGACGCACGGCCAGTGGTTTCTTTCCGAAAGCCAGCTCGAATCCTTTCTCGGCCGCACGGTATGCCGGCAGGCTGATGGGGCAGACGTATCCTTGTCCGCCGTGCATCGGTGTCACTTTCACTTGCACCGTGTCGGGGGCAATGCTTTCTATATAGTCGGCAAAGAGTTTCGAAATCTTGTGATGGTCCTGATGGGGCACTAGTCTGCACGACACTTTGGCGTATGCCTTTGAGGGCAATACCGTTTTTGAGCCTTCACCCGTATAGCCGCCCCAAATGCCGCATACATCAAACGACGGACGGCAGCTGTTGCGCTCCAGTGTGCTGTATCCCTTTTCTCCGGCCAGTGCCTTGACACCGATGGCAGCCTTGTACTTTTCTTCGTCAAATGGAATGTGGGCAATCATGTCGCGTTCGGCCTGCGGCACTTCTTCCACGTCGTCGTAGAATCCGGGCACGGTGATGCGTCCTTCCTTGTCTATAACCTTGTCTATCATGCCGCACAGGACATTGATAGGATTGGCCACCGCACCGCCAAAGTGTCCGGAGTGCAGGTCACGGTTAGGACCAGTCACTTCTATTTCCCAGTAAGCCAGTCCGCGTAGTCCGGTAGTCAGTGAAGGCAGGTCTGCTCCCAGCATGCTGGTGTCCGATACCAGGATGACGTCAGCTTTCAGCAGTTCCTTGTGCTCCTGGCAGAAAGCCTCAAGGCTGGGTGAGCCTATTTCCTCCTCGCCTTCAAAGATGAACTTCACGTTATGGTGCAGCAGGTTGTTCTTTACTACATATTCAAAGGCCTTAACCTGTATGAACGACTGTCCTTTGTCATCGTCCGCTCCGCGTGCCCAGATTCTTCCGTCTCTTATTTCCGGTTCAAAAGGTTCATTCTTCCACAATTCAAGCGGCTCTGCCGGCATGACGTCGTAGTGGGCATAGACCAGCACGGTTTGAGCTTGCGGGTCAACGGTCTTTTGGGCAAACACAATGGGATTCCCTGCCGATGGCATAACGTGTGCTTCGTCGACTCCGGCTTCCAGCAGCAGCTGTCTCCAGCGTTCGGCACAAGCCAGCATGTCGTCATGGTGTTCGGGTTTGGCACTGATGCTGGGAATGCGGATAAGGCTGAACAACTCGTCCAGCATACGGTTCTCGTTTTCTGCGATATATTGTTTGATGTCCATTATATGATTATTTTAAGGTTGTCTATAGCTGTGTTCACTATGGCATGTTGTTATTACGCTATGCTATAATTGTGTAGTACGGTCAATCAGGTAATAGTCAAGTATCGTCATGGCAGCCATTGCCTCCACAATAGGCACGGCACGCGGCAATACGCAAGGATCGTGGCGCCCTTTAGCTTTGAGGGTAGTATCTATGCCGTCCAGGTTGACCGTATGCTGTTCCATCAGCACCGTGGCTACCGGCTTGAAGGCCACTCTGAAATAGATGTCCTGTCCGTTGCTGATGCCGCCCTGTATGCCTCCCGAGTGGTTGCTTCGTGTCTCTATGCGTCCGGCATTGTTGTAGAACACGTCGTTCTGTTCCGAACCTTTCATTTTCAGTCCTTTGAATCCATCGCCATATTCAAAGGCTTTGGCTGCATTGATGCTGAGCATGGCTCCTCCCAGTGCGGCGTGTAGCTTTCCGAATACCGGTTGCCCCAGGCCTATGGGGCATCCTTTGATGACACAAGTAATGACTCCTCCTATCGTGTCGCCTTCTGCTTTGATTTGCTTGATGTACGTTTCCATCTCCTGTGCCTTTATGGGGTCGGGGCAGCGCACGTCGTTGCTCTCCACCAGGCTCAGGTCATAGGCCGTATAGTTATCATCCAATTTGATATGTCCCACTTGCGAAGTGTAGGCTGTGATGCTGATACCCAGCTGTCTGAGTGCCAGTTTGGCCAATGCACCACCCACCACGCGCGATATGGTCTCACGGGCCGATGAACGTCCGCCTCCCCGATGGTCGCGTATGCCATATTTGGTTTTGTATGTAAAGTCAGCGTGTGATGGCCTATATACATTTTTCAGGTTATTATAGTCGTCCGAATGTTGGTTCTTATTCCAGACCACGAAACCGATGGGGCATCCGGTTGATTTCCCTTCGAAAATACCCGATAGGAACTCTACTTGGTCCGGTTCCTGACGGGCAGTAGTTAGCAACGACTGTCCCGGTCTGCGTCGGTTCAGTTCGGTCTGTACAAAGTCTAAATCAATGTCGATACCTGCTGGAAAACCGTCGATGACGCCTCCAATGCCTTTGCCATGCGATTCTCCAAAGCTGGTAAGGCGGAAAATGTTTCCAAAAGAATTGAACATAATCAAGTCGCTTTAAATAGTTAGAATAATAGATAGACGCTTTCCAATGAATAAATCAGGATAAAGATAAGACTTTTATTTGAAGAAATCCAATGAAACGCGACTCTTTTTTTCCTTAGTCGTACCTCTCTCTCTTATGGCAGAAATATGATTGTTTGACCGATATGGCATGAAAAAATATCCGATTTTATATGATAATCTTAAAAACAGAACAATTAATCTAAATGAAAGACCTTGTATATCTGTTAGGAAACGCCTTACTTTGCCCCTGTTTTTTTAGAATAGAAGAATCAAGCCTCTTGTAGAGGCGTATTATTAACAACATTAATGTAATCTTATGAAGAAAAATTTGCTTTATGCGTTCGCATTGATTTGCTCGCTGAGTTTTTTTACGGCTTGTAGTGATGATGAAGAAAATGCAAACTGGACAAAGCTTCCGACAGAAACGATTTCTGCCGAAAACCTTACCTTAACCACCAATTCACAAAGTTTTCCGAATGCAAGTGTCAGCCTTGCCATGACCGATGCACAGAATGGTGTTTTGACATTGAACAACGCTGTACGCGGATTAAATGAAGTGGCAGTGAATGTATCTGTTGCTGAACAATCTGACGGTTCTTTCAGCTTTCAGGGTACTAACTCTATTGCCACTACCAAGGCTGTTGCCGATTTGGTAAGCTCAATCGATGTCAATGTTGCCGGTACTATCACTTTGGATGGAAAGGCTACTGTAGAGGTTACTTCTGCTGCCAATGGTTTCTTGGTGAAAAAGTGGAACTTGTGCGATAAGACTTATACTGACCCCAACACAGAACTAGTATATGGTGGAGGTAAAATTCGTTGGACTTCATCGTATATGGGAGGATGGGGTGGTCAAACCAACACCGCCGAGGTTACTCAGCAGATTGGTACTTTGGCCTTGTCGGCTATTATGAATATGTTGCTTCGTGATGTAGAGTTCAAGGCCGATGGTTCTATTGTAGCAAACTATGCAAAAGATGTGAATCTGGACAAAGATGCCATTATGGGCAGCATCTTTGGAGGCGGTGCCGATGCTTCTGATATAGAATGGATTGCTTCACCAGCCAATTTGGCTTATTGGTATGCAAAAGATAATAATATTTATTTGCAGCTTGATATAGCAGCCGTTATAGCTCAGGCTATGGCCGATGAAGGTGGTGAAGGAATGGATGCAAGTGCCATTATGGCTGTGTTAGAGCAGATTAAGGGTATGAGTGGTGCAGAAGTAAAGGCTTTGTTAAGTGCTCTGCTCCAAGGCTTTGCAGCTGAAAATCCCATATTGGCCAAAATAGATATTAATCAGATTTCAGACGAAGGCATGGAGCAGCTGATAGTTTGTCTGACAGAAGGATTCCCCTTGCTCTATGACATTACAACTCCTGTTATCGACGACAACGGAACAGAGCGTCAGTTAAATGATGTATATGTTTATTTGAACCAGGATTTCTTCAACATCATTATGCCTGCCGTGTTGCCTTTGCTTACAACAGACCTGGATGCTATGGCAGAGCAAGCTATTGGAGCACAATACTGGAGTCTGTTGAAGATGGTTTGTGGCTTTAATTCTTTGACCGATTTCAAAGATGTCTGGGCACAAACTACAGAATTTAAGTTAGGTCTTGATTTGGCCGACGGTTCTTTTAAAGTAGAAACCGCACCAGCTGAATAATTATAATATCTCATAAAAGAGAGAGGCTGCCTCAACCTGCAAATGGTACTGAGGCAGCCTCTCTCTTTGTATATGTATGAATTAGTTTTTCAGAACGCATACCCAAATCCCACATTCAGGTAGATTGGATACATGGCAAAGGTAATAGTCTGAAAATCTTTCTGGAAGATGTCGTTCAGTCCCCAAGTCAGGTCGGCATTCACATTCAGATGCTTGAATGCACGCCAGCTGATGCCCGCTTGCAAACCCCATTGAAATTTGCGCAGGTCGTCAGAAAAGTCATAGGGGGCTGTACTGTCTCCTTCAAAGTTCACTTTATTGCCTGTAGGGTCTCCTTCTCGCAGATAGCCGTCAAATACATATCCCGAAAAATCTCCTCTGGTCAGCAACGACACATAAGGGCCAAAATGAACCCTTGTCCGTTGGTTGGCCTTCCAAGCCGCCAATACAGGCACAGTGAAATATGAGGCATTGAATTTGGTTTTTACCATACCCGTCCAATTGCCTTTCATTCGCTCTCCGCCGTTGCCTATGATTTCCATGCTATAGTTTTTGGTGCGTGCTTCGGCTTCCATGCCTTTGCTTTCAAGCCTGAGTCCCAGTATCACGCCCCATTTCTTTTCCTTGTCTATCCATTTGATGATATCTCCTTCAATGGAAAAATTAATGTTTGGCGAGTATCCCGTCAGTGCTCTTATTTCCTTGGGTAGGGGAATGGGCGAGGTGCCTCCTATATTGAAACCGGCTTTCACTTCATATTCCAGTCCGTAGAGTGCCGACTGTATGATGCCCCGGTTGCGGTCTTCTTGCGCATGCAGTTGGGTGGTTGTTGCCACTACAAAGCTCATGATGAGCCACAGTATATTTCTTTTTGTCATTTCCTTTTTCTTGCTTTAAGTTTTATTCTTCATAGTCCAGAGCCACTTCGTCAACATATAGTGTGCTGCCCGGTGCTCCTTCAAAGTAGTTACCACGTATGCTCGATGCAAATACGATGGCCAGGTTATATTTTCCTTCTTTCAGTTTTACGGGGTCCACGGTTTTGCCATCGCGCATTCTGAAGGGCAGGATAAATTCCGTCCATTCATCTGTTTCCTTGGCGTTTTCAATGCGTGCTACAGAGACTATCTGTTCGTTGTCTTCGGCCAATATGTTGGTGCCATCCAGTACAGGGCATTCTGTAGTGCTTTCATAGAAGACAGCGTAGATGTCGAAGATATCCTTACGGTCGGGCACGGGCTTCAGCTTGTCTTCCGCATTTTTATCCAGTTCGTAGAAGGTCTCACCGGCCTTGAACTTGTAGTAGCCCCGCAGGGTGGTCGGGATATAATCAAATTGCGTACCAAATTGGGTAGCCTTCAGTGCATTGGTCAATGCGTTACCTAGATTGAACGAACCGATGAACAGATTGCCTGATGCAATAGGCATGTTCACACTGCTGCCCAGCGAACCAGTTTTTAGGGTCACCAGCTTCAGGCATTTTGTGCCATCCTTGCCTTCGGCAGACTGGTAGGTAGGAAACTTTTCCGGGTCCTTGATGGTGTAGTCTGTCAGTGCATAGCCCGGATTACCGCTGGCCCAGGCCATCGTCTCCACACCCATCTGGTCGGTTTCATAGAATATGTGATATTTGCCGTTTCCTCCCAGGCGTACGTTCTCAAAATTATAGTTACTGCAGGTAAATCCCGTACTGGTTACTTCCAACCGGTACTTGCGTTGCCACTGTCCGTCTTCCGAAGTCACGATGTAGGTCTGTGGTGTGTTGAAGTCCAGTACAGTCCCGCTTTCAGGTATCACGGTGGCTCCCGGTGTCAGTGTCAGTTCAGGCGCCAGTTTGCTCACGTCGGTATCCTTTTTGACGTATAACACAATGGGGTAAATTTTTCCTTCGGTTTCGTTGTTGATGGCGTCAAGCTGTACATAGCGCACCAGTACGTCGCCCGGCAATTCCACCGACTCAATGTCTGCTTCTGTGTTCAGAGCCTCCTCCTGTATGCAGGCCGTTGCCAGTACGGCAAGCAGCAGGCAGGCCATCCATTCTTTCATTTTCATTCTTCTTCTGTTTTTGGGTTAGGTTTGGTTCTAATGGTTTAATCTGTTGGTAATAAGGTGGTAAATAAGGTATTCAACTTTAACTTCGTTGATTTTCAATTCGCAAATGCAAAACTTGAGTTTAAAAGTGATAATGAAGGTATCAGTCCACCTAAAGGTGGTCTTTAGTAGATAAAGCTCAATAGTAAGTACATTGACTGTATAATACTGTTTGGCATTTAAGCTTTACCTTCTAACTCAACTTGTTGACTGATAATGTTTTATTACTTGAGAAACTTGTAATACTTTACCTGTTTTACTTGCAAAATTTCAATCAATAGTTTGATAATACATTGCAAATGTATAAAAAAATAGTGCTTTTATCATCATCTGTAACAGCTTATAATGCTCAAGTGTAGTCAAATGTTCATTCATTCTTCGTTTAAAGTCAGTCCAAATTCGTTTGCCGTATGACAAAATGTTATCCTGAAAGCAGGTATTATTACACTTAAATATTATCTTTGTTGCACTTTTCTATAATTAATAGCTTGGTGAGATATGAATGAACAAGAAAGGAAAAATATCATTGCCCTGGTGAAGCGCGAAGTCGTTCCCGCCATCGGGTGCACGGAGCCTATGGCCGTAGCATTGTGCGTGGCCAAAGCTGCCGAAGTGCTGGGCAAGCGCCCTGAGAAAATTACAGCACTGCTCAGTACCAATATTCTGAAGAATGCCATGGGGGTAGGTATTCCCGGCACCGGAGGCATGATAGGTCTGCCCATAGCCATAGCTTTGGGAGCATTGGTGGGTAAGTCGGACTATCAGCTTGAGGTATTGAAGGACAGCACACCCGAAGCTGTAGTCGAAGGCAAGCGTTTCATTGACGAGCATCGCATACATATAGCGCTGAAAGATGGCATCACGGAGAAGCTGTATGTGGAAGTACACTGCGAGGCTGACGGTGAGAAAGCAGTTGCCATCATTGCCGGCGGACATACCAATTTTGTATATGTGGCCCGCAATGAATATGTGTTGCTGGATAAGCAATGTGCCGGCAGTGCTTCCGACGACGATGGTGAGACTGTCGATCTGACTTTACGTAAGGTGTATGATTTCGCTACGACAGCCCCATTGGATGAAATCCGCTTTATTCTCGATACTGCGCGTCTGAACAAAGCTGCTGCCGAGCAATCCTTCAAAGGTGATTACGGTCACGGCCTGGGCAAGATGCTACGCGGAAACTATGAACATAAGGTCATGGGCGACAGTGTGTTCTCACATATCCTTTCTTATACTTCGGGTGCATGCGATGCCCGTATGGCTGGTGCCATGATTCCCGTCATGAGCAATTCGGGCAGCGGCAACCAGGGAATTTCGGCCACGCTTCCAGTAGTGGTCTATGCCGAAGAAAACGGCAAGTCGGAGGAAGAACTGATTCGTGCGTTGATGTTGAGCCACCTCACTGTGATTTACATCAAGCAGAGTCTGGGACGCCTTTCGGCTCTCTGTGGTTGCGTAGTAGCTGCCACTGGTTCCAGTTGTGGCATCACTTGGCTCATGGGAGGCAGTTTTGAGCAGATATGCTATGCCGTGCAGAACATGATAGCCAACCTGACAGGTATGATTTGCGACGGTGCCAAACCCAGCTGTGCGCTGAAGGTGACCACCGGAGTTTCTACTGCCGTTCTTTCTGCCATCATGGCCATGGAGAATCGTTGTGTGACGTCGGTAGAAGGTATCGTCGACAAGGATGTGGACCAAAGCATACGAAACCTGACCAAGATAGGTTCGCAAGGCATGAACGAAACCGACCGTCTGGTGCTTGATATCATGGTGAATAAGAAAGCCTGATACCTCGGTCGACAGTTTCTCGTTCTGTCATGCCGTCGCTTATATGCCCGGTTGGTACACGGTTGCCAGCCGGGCTTATTATTGCCTTCCGTTTCCGAGTTTATGGTTCGACAGCCGTTCCCTCATGTTGGGGCCTGTCTGCGGCTTCCTGTCTTTTCCTCTTCGTCAGACAATTTTTGTTTGTCAATATTCAGGATTTATATTCTTCCCGCTTCTCTTGTCTTTTCTTCGTTTAAATTCTTTCCAGGGCTCCCTTAAATATCTTCCATTATTTCCTTCCGTCTGAAAAATAGACCTTCTTCCTACCTTCCTCGTACCTCATTCGTACCTTCTTCGTACCTGCTCCGTATCTCGTTCGTTTCTTTAGGAGCGAAGAAAAGGCGTTTTTGGAGCCTGTCGGGTAGGTCGTATATGAAGAATAGACCAATTTCATTTTCTAAAAGCGTACAGCTCGTTGGGTGTGCGATAGTTTTATCAATAACTCTGTTTTGTATGGATTCAGTGAATAGAATGTTGGTTGGCATTCTGTGTCTTATGGGCAAAATGCCTATCTTTGTCCTGTCTTTGCCATAAAGGCGGAGCAGTAAACCAATTAATGCAGATTGACTATGAATAGCCTGAAAGGATTTCTCTATGGATTGGCCACATCGGTAACATTTGGCCTCATTCCGCTCTTTACTTTGCCTCTGATGAAGGGAGGCATGGCCTTGGATTCTATTTTATTCTATCGTTTTCTTTTTGCCACCTTGGCCTTGGCTGGCATGATGAAGCTTCACAAGGAGTCGTTCAGCATTGAGCGGAAAGACATACCCGTGCTGTTGTTTCTGGCCGGTTTCTATACGGCTTCGGCCTTGTTCCTGTTCTGGGGCTACGACTTTATGGGAGCCGGTGTGGCCACAACGCTGCATTTCACCTATCCTGTATTCGTCACATTGCTGATGCTCATTCTTTTCCGCGAGCGGGCATCGTGGGTCACCTGGCTGGCCATTGTACTGGCTATCTATGGAGTGGCCAAACTGTCGCTCAAGGGTGGGGAATTGGTGCTCGACCCACTGGGCATGGTCATTGTTCTGCTCTCTGCCGTAGGCTATGCCAGCTATATCACTACGGTGAACAAGTCGCGCGTCAAGACGATGAACAGTCGCAAGCTGGCATTCTATGTATTTGTATTTACCACTATCTTGTTTGCGGTCAAGGCATTCCTGAATGAAGGCATACAGCCCATCCCCGATGCCATGTCGCTCACCAACCTCATATTGCTGGCCGTGGTGCCTACCGTTATTTCCAACATTACCCTGGTACTGGCAGTCCATCACATAGGAGGCACACTGACCTCCATATTGGGAGCCATGGAGCCGGTGACGGCTGTTTGCATCGGTGCCTTTGTCTTTGGCGAGGAGTTCACCTGGCAGGAAGCTTTCGGCATTGCCCTTATTCTGGTGGCTGTCACCATGATTATTTTGGGCAAGCCCATTCAGAACACGTTGTCCACGGTGGTGCGCATGATACGGCCAAGGCATGCGTAGCCCTATTTCCTACTGAATCAATACATTACACAATATAATAAATTAAAACTGCTATGAAAACAAAAAAGACTGATTTGAAGCGATTGGAATCGCTTGACGCACTTCGCGGATTTGACTTGTTTTTCCTTGTGGCTTTGGGGCCGTTTATGGAAGCCTTGGCTTGGACAACTCAGGCTCCGTGGTTACAGGATTTCATGTGGATATTCAGACATGTGGAGTGGGAGGGCTTTTCACCCTGGGATTTGATTATGCCCCTGTTCCTCTTTATGTCGGGCATCTCCATGCCTTTTTCTCTGTCGCGTTACAAGGAAGCTGCCGATAAGAAACCTTTGCTTTTTCGCCTGCTCAAGCGGGTGGTGCTGCTCTGGATATTCGGTATGATGTGTCAGGGCAATCTGTTGGGACTGAATCCTGACAAGATATACCTCTACTCCAATACACTGCAGGCCATTGCTACCGGCTATCTGGTGACGGCCCTGCTATTCCTTTTTACCAGTCGACGCACACAAATTCTGGTGTCCGTGCTTTTATTGCTGGCCTATTGGGCAGCCATGCAGTTTGTTTCGATCGGCGGGTATGGCGGAGGAAACTATACGCCCGATGCCAATCTGGCCGAGTGGATAGACAGCGTTGTGTTGGGACGCTTTCGCGATACGGCCCAACTGAAGGATGGTGTTGTACAGGTGGCCGACTGGTATCATTACACTTGGCTGTTAAGCAGTCTCAATTTTGCCGTAACGGTACTTACAGGGTTGTTTGCCGGCTACATAGCCAAAGACCGTATGGAGGGTAAGAAGAAAGTTCAGCTTTATCTGGGTATAGGCGCAGCCATGTCGGTGGCCGGATGGTTGTGGGGCTTGCAGATGCCGGTCATCAAGACCATCTGGACCAGTTCCATGGTGTTGGTCAGCAGTGGCTATTGCTTCATGCTGATGGGGTTGTTCTACTATTGGATAGATTATAAGGGACATCGCTCGGGCATTACCTGGCTGAAGGTGTATGGCATGAATTCCATAGTGGCCTATATGTTGTCGAGTATTGTCAACTTCAGGTGTATGGGCGAATCTTTCCTGTGGGGATTGGAACAATACATGGGACCTTACTACGGACTGATGCTTACGATGTGGAATATGGCGGTGGTTTACCTTATTTTGTGGGTCATGTACAGAAAACGTATATACCTGAAAGTCTGAGAATGAAAAACACAGGAAAAGAATAACTGATAATCGGATACTGTTATGAAAAAGTTTGTTTGTGCGGCATGTATGGCGTGGTTGTGCATGCTGATGCCATTGGTGGTTTGGGCTCAGAATGAGCCGGTACAGGTTTCCATAGTGCCCCGGCCTTTGAAGATGGAGGTAGGGCAAGGCTTCTACAGGCTGACAGAAAAGTCGGTCATAGGCTTTGACCGCCTGTCGAGAGCCCAGGCCGTATATTTGCAGGAAGTATTGGAGAGGTCTACAGGCTGGAGGCTGGCCCTGTCGGAAGACAAGGTTGGGGGCGACATATATTTGAAGGTGGCTCCGAAAGAGGTGAACCATTCCGAAGGCTATACGCTGAAAGTGGATGCAGCCGGCATTACCGTTTGTGGAGCCGATGAGGCTGGTGTATTTTACGGTATCCAAAGCCTGTTGCAGCTCTTGCCTTCCCAAGTATATAGTGCTTCGGTGTGCAGAGGTATAGATTGGGTAGTGCCTCAGGTCTATGTCAGCGATGCGCCCGAACGTCCCTGGCGTGGCATGATGCTCGATGTGGCTCGCTACTTTTATGACAAGGAGTTTGTCATGAAGTACATTGACATGATGGCAATGTATAAACTCAACAAATTGCAGTTGCACCTGATAGACGACTCGGGTTGGAGACTGGAAATCAAGAAATATCCTCGCTTGACCGAAGTGGGTGCATGGGCTCGTGATGATGCCGAGCGCATGGGTGGCTATTATACGCAGGAAGATATAAAGGAACTGATAGCCTATGCCCGGCAGCGCAATGTAGAGATTATTCCCGAAATAGAGTTTCCGGCTCACATGCTGTCGGCCATTGTTGCCTATCCCTGGCTGTCGTGTACGGGCGAGCAGCATCAGGTGCCCGACCAGCATTTCATCAGTCGCGACCTGCTGTGTGTAGGCAAGGAGAGTTCCTATCGTTTCCTGGCCGATGTGCTGGAGGAGACGGTAGCTCTTTTCCCTTCTTCGTACATCAACATTGGTGGTGACGAAGCTGTTTATACCCGTTGGCAGGAGTGTCCCAGGTGCCGGGCAGTGATGGAGCGCGAGGGATTGAAGGAGGCCTCACAGCTTCAGGGCTATCTCACCAATGTAGTTTCGGACATGATGAAGAAAAAGCAGCGCACGGTGATTGGTTGGGAGGAAATCATCCAGCGGGGGCAGCTTGACAATCAGGTGGTGGCACTTATCTGGCACAATGTGGCCGATACGCTTCAGGCTGCAACCACCGGCCACAAGGCCATTCTTTGTCCGGCAACCCACATGTACCTGGATTTTCCCGAAAGCAATACGCCGGGCGAAATAAAGGCGGCTACCTGGATGCCACCTATTTCATTGGAGAAGTGCTATTCCATGGAGGTGAACGACTATTCGCCTGCATCAACAGTATTGGGCATACAAGGCTGTTTCTGGACAGACCAGTTTATCCATGGCACGGTCCTTCAGGAGCTGGTTCCTTTAAATGAAAATCGTTCGGAGAAGTATGCCGAGTATTTGTCTTTTCCCAGAATGCTTGCCATATCCGAGGTGGCCTGGTGCAGGAAGGCTGACCGCGATTTCGGTGATTTCAGTCGCAGGTTAAGCCGTCAGTTTGCCAAGCTGAATTACAAGGATTGTCATTACCGTGTGCCCGAACCTAAGATTGTGTCGGTTGAGCAGACTGCTTCGGGCGGTTGTACCTTTACTTTGGAACCGAGTGTAGAGGGCGCCCGCATCCTCTATACTACCAATGGGCGCTATCCTACTGTCCATTCACCTGAATATGAGACTCCGGTTACAGTAGGCAATAAGAGTGATTTTCGTGCCATCACGGTGGTCAGCAACCGTCATTATTCCTTGCCTATATATTTTGCACCCGATTATTCGGCTTATAAGGCATTGGGTACTTTTACCTATAAGTGGACACCCGGCCAGTTGGCAGGTAATGTGTCATCGCTGGGTTTTGATTGTACAGGCAAGATTTCGGGCAATGGCTCTTATGAACTGACATTGGTATGCACCGGTGGAAGCGATAAATTGAAACTGGGTAAACTGAAACTCTTGAAACGCGATGAAGTGATAGCCGAAGTGTCGGGTGAAAACCTGTTTGATGCTACTCATGCTCAGGTAGCTTATCGTTTTCAGGTAACGGCTTTTGAGGCCGGTACTCCTTTTTCGGTACAGATAGAGGCAGAATGCGGTGGCGGAATGGATATTGGCGGACTTGTGTTTATTAGGAAAAACTGACAAGGCTCTGTATCATTGCGGATGTGGGTGAAGTAATTGAGGCGCTGGCGGGTATCAGGTTGCCGGAAATGTAGGTAAAGTACATCCGGTTACTTGTGCCAGTCAGTGCCTGTTCGTTGAAATGAGGTGCTGGCAGATGTGTCTAGAGAAAAACAAGGGCCGGATTTTATTATTTGTCAGGAGAGCCATATCTAGGTGTAAGGCGAAATTTTGGCTCAATAAGGTCGTCGCTTGTTTGGTCGGAGAGGTCGATGTTGGGTATGGAAATACATGATTGAACTTTTAACCTGTGATGTAGTACGTATTTTTCCGGAAAATACATATATTTGTAACATCGCAATGATACTTTTGTAGCCGTAATCTATAATACTTGATAATGTATGTGTACAGCCGATGTCTTGAATGATGAATGTATTTTGGTGCAGCGCCTGATAGAAGGCGATGAGGACGCTTTTTGTGAACTCTATGCCGCATACAAGAACCGGCTGATTTTCTTTGCCATGCGTTTCCTGAAATCTCGTGAGTATGCCGAAGATATTTTTCAGGATGCTTTTACCGTCATCTGGCAGGGGCGTCGTTTCATCAATCCCGATGCCTCGTTCTCTTCTTATTTATATACTATTGTGCGCAATCGCATCCTGAATCAGCTGCGTGATTTGGAAAATCAGACCAAGCTGAAGGAGCAGATATTGGAACAGGCGGTGGATTATAGCAATGATACAAATAATAGTATTTTGGCCAATGACTTGCGTGGGCTTATAGCACGTGCCATGCAGCAGCTGACAGCGCGTCAGCGTGAGATTTTCGAGATGAGCCGTGAGCAGGATATGTCGCATCGGGAGATTGCTGAGGCATTGGGTATCTCTGTCTACACGGTGCAGGAACATATTTCTACGTCACTCCGTGTCTTGCGTACTTATTTGGAGAAGCATTCTGTGGCTGGAGTGGACCTTATTTTGCTGCTTATTTGTCTGCATGCCTGATTGGTTACAGGGATAACTGTTTATATCGGCTCTTTGAGGTATCAGTGCAGAGATAGCTATGCGGTTGTGTCGTATTTTTTCTGATAATGGAGAAAATGATTAAAATAAGTTAATCAATCCCCTGAGTTTTATTTTTACTGTGTACTACTTATGAAAGTGTATTGGCAACAGGTGCTTGTGTGCCTGATTTAAACAACATTTATGTATGAAAGATGAACAGCAAGATAGATTGAGATGGCGACGCTATGTGGATGACCTTTATACGAAGGATGATGCGGGGCGCTTACTGGAGGAATTACACGGTTCTGATTCAGGTCGGTTGCTTGATGACTTAGCCGCAGAGATATGGGAGGAAACAGCCGTTCAGCAAACCTATACCGACCTTGAACGGGAGAAATATAAGAAGGAAGCCCGGCAATTGTTGCAACGTTTGGAACATAAAAAACGTACCTGGATACGTCGTGTATGCTATGCGGTATCAGGTGTTGCTGCGGTACTTTGTTTGGTATGGGGCAGTATGACTTATTTAAATTATGTAGGCAGGCAGCAGATTTCATATCTGGAAGCTTCTACATCTTATGGTGAGCATAAGGAAGTCGTTTTGCCCGATGGTACGGTATTGACTTTGAACTCTTGTTCACGGGTGCGTTACCCCAATCAGTTTGTTGACAATGAGCGACGGGTTGAACTGGAAGGGGAAGGCTTTTTCCAGGTTAGCCGCAACGAAAAGCAGCCGTTTATTATCAATACCCGTTTCTTTGACGTGCGAGTGTTGGGCACTTGTTTCAATGTGAAGTCTTACTCGTCGGACGAAACGGTGATGGTTGATGTGGAGAGTGGTAAGGTGCAGGTAGACATGCCCGAAGCGATGATGCGTTTGCAGGCCAATGAACAGGTAATGATTAACACGATGTCGGGTGAGTACAGCAAGCATCGCGAAGAACATGCCGTAGCCGTATGGCGAGGTGGGGGATTGCGTTTCGATGCCACTCCTATACACGATGTGGCCAAAGAACTGGAGCGTATGTACAATTGCCGCATAACCTTTGCTCAAGGGCAGTCGTTCGATAATCTTATATCGGGCGAGCATGACAATAAGAGCCTGGAAGCCGTGCTTCAATCCATTGAATACACCAGCGGTATTCATTATAAAATTTCTGGGCAAGAGGTTTTGTTATATAAATAGTGAAAAGAAGTTAATCGCTCCCCAGCTAAATAAAGCTTATGTGTATTAAATATAGAAGGCCTTTAAAACTTATATCAGTGTTTAATTAAAAAGTAAATCTATGAAAACGGTGACTTGACAATACTGAAAAAAATAGAGGCAAGCTCCAAGAGCTGCCCCTATCAGGTAATAGTTCCGGCTTCCATCCGTTTCGACCCGCTTGGATGCCATAGGAATTCATTACACTCCTTGTTTCTAATAATTTATTCAATTACTAAAAGCGCACAAATTTATGAATTATCTTTCTATTTCAAGAAGGAAGGGTAGAAATGTAAACTCTTTTTTAGCTTTTTTGCTATTCGTATGTTTGTCTGTATTGCCGGCAGTGGCACAGCAAGATAAGAATATAACACTGGACGTGAAGAACGAAACAGTGGAAAACGTACTCAAAACTTTAGGTCAACAGACTGGTCTTAAGTTTTTTTACGACCAGGATTTGGTCAGCAGTTCTCCTCGTGTGACCATTCAGGTCAAAAATGCTACTTTGCAATCGGTTTTAAATGAGATTTCCTCGCAGACGCAACTTAATTTCAATAGGGATAATAATACGATAACGGTGGGGAAAAAACAGAATGTTAATGTTGTGGCAGAAAATGCCGGTAAACGAACTATTTCTGGTGTGGTCCTTGATTCCAGTGGAATGTCTATTATTGGGGCAAATGTACATGTAAAAGGTACAACTAATGGTGTGATTACTGATATTGATGGTAATTATACGTTGGAAGGGGTTTCATCGGATGCTATTATTGCTATTTCTTATATAGGATATAAGTCTATAGAACTTCAAGCTAATAGTAAAGAATTGGCAAGGGTAATCCTGAAAGAGGATAATGAGGTTTTGGATGAAGTTATTGTTATTGGATATGGAACTCAGTCTAAAGCTAAAGTTACGGGTGCTATATCAAAATTGGAAGGCGATAAGCTTGTAGGAGATTTGGTCGTTTCCAGTTTTGATCAGGCGTTGGCTTCAAAACTTCCAGGTGTGAATATTTCACAGGCTACAGGTGCGCCGGGTGCAGGGGTAAATATTAAGATTCGTGGAACTTCGTCTATTAACTATGGTGGTCATCCTTTAATCGTGGTTGATGGTTTACCTTTATCTAATAGTGTTTTTGATGAAAAACTTCAAGGCCAGTCTACTATCTCCAACTTTCAAAGTTCATATACTATAAATCCTATGTCTTCAATAAATCCCTCTGATATTGAGAGTATAGATGTATTGAAAGATGCTGCTTCAACTGCTATATATGGTTCTCGCGGTTCTAATGGTGTAATCATGATTACTACCAAGAAAGGAAAAGTTGGTAAGCCTGTGGTTAACTTTAATATGTATGCTGGAGTTCAGATGTTGAGTAAGAAAGTGGATGTGATGGATGCTTATGAACTGGCTAATTATACCAAATTGTCGCGTGACTTGGCTTGGGCTGCAGTAGGAGGTAATGTAGATGATCCTCTAAGTATTCGTACAGGTGCTAATTATATTTATCCTGATTACATGTTGCCATATATAGAAGGTAAAGAAGGATTGACCAATACAGATTGGCAAGATGAGATTTATCGTACCGCTTTACAACAAAATTATGATATTAGTGTAGGAGGTGGAAATGAAGATTTTCGATATTATATATCCGGAAATTATACCAACCAAGAAGGTATTATTATTAATTCAGGAATGAGACGTTATGCTGTACGTGCCAATATTGATGGTAATATTACAAAGAAACTTCGTTTTGGGTTGCGAATGAGTGTAAATCAAACAGATAATGACTTGGTTCAGTCTGAAGGCGCATGGGGTAATGAAGGTATTGTTATTACTGCGTTGATGTATCATCCCAATCTTCCTGCATATAATCCGGATGGAAGTATTGCAACCGATTTAATGTTGAATGAGCTGAACAAAGGGCAAAATGTGGCTAAATTACAGAACCCTATTGCTTTGGCGACAATGGAAACGAATAAGTTGCAAAACAAAACATTTATTGGTAATGCCGATTTGGAATATACTATTTTAGATGGTCTAAAAGTAAAAACCGCTTTTGGTGTTGAGTCCATAGGTTTGCATCGTGAGTTTTATCGTCCGAAATCTTTGTCACATCAGAAGGAATTTGCTCCGACAAAGAATTATAATTATGGACTTGATAGTCGTGGTTCAATTTTTAACTGGATATCTGAAACAAGCATTACGTATGATAAAAATTGGGGTGATCATACTTTGAATTTGTTGGGTAACTTCTCTGCACAAAAGGAAAATACATCTTATTCTTTGTTGGAAGGTTTGAATTTCCCTAATGACAACGTGCAAACAATTAATGCTGCTGCTACAACTTCAGGCTCATCGTATGCACAAGAAGCGGCAATGGCTTCTTTCTTGGCACGTGCTATGTATTCTTATGGCAGTAAGTACATGTTAACAGCTTCATTGCGCTATGATGGTTCTTCAAGATTTGCAGAAAATAGCAGATGGGGATGGTTCCCTTCTGTATCTGGTGGTTGGAACATTGCTCAAGAGGAATTTTTCCCTAAGGATGGAGTTGTAAACAGCTTGAAATTACGTGCAAGTTATGGTATAACAGGTAATGCAGAAATACCTTATTATGGAGGATTGGCAGTATTAGCGTCTCATAATTATATGATTGGTAATGATATTGCTTTAGGCTTTTCTCCAGAGAATTCACCTAATAAGGACTTGTCATGGGAAAGTACCGGAACAGTTAATATTGGTGTAGATGCAGGATTTTGGGATAATAAATTGCAAGTTAGTTTTGATGCATATTCTGCAACTACACGTAATTTGCTGTTGAATGTAACAGTGCCTGCTACGAGTGGTTTGACAAGTGCTCTTCAGAATGTGGGCAAAATTAGAAATCAGGGATTGGAAATGTTGGTTTCTACTTATCATGAATTTAATAAAGATTGGCGGTTGGATTTGTCGTTGTCAATGGCTACTAATCGAAATGAGGTATTGGCATTGGCTCCTGGGCAGAAGCAGATTCTTTATTCAAGCGGTTTGACAGATCCTTCATTTATTGTAAAGGTTGGTGAGCCTGTTGGTTCGTTTTATGGATACAAAGTACTTGGTATTTTTGAAAGCCAAGAGCAGTTTGATTCTACGCCGCACTTGGAAAATGCGAATCAAGGAGTTGGAGATTTTATTTATGCAGATACCAATAATGATGGTAAGGTGGATGAGTCAGATAGGGTTATTTTGGGTAATGCAAATCCTGATTTCACTTGGGGACTTAATGGTACAATAGGTTGGAAAAATTTAGATTTTGGATTTGGTATTGAAGGTAAACATGGACAGCAGGTATTTAATGCTACACACCGTTATCTGGCTGAAGCATGGGGAAATAATCTGGCTGTTTATTTATCAGATGATGCTCCTAGACCAGTTTGGGCCTATGGAACAAAAAGCCATACACGTCCTTCAAGTTGGCATGTAGAAGATGCATCGTTTGTACGCATCAGAAATCTAACATTGGGTTATACATTTAAAGATTTACCTTTTGTGAAACGTTTGAGAATTTACGTATCAGCTACGAATCCATTTACATTTACAGGTTATTCTGGTTATAATCCAGAGGTATCGAATGCTGGTGCTAATGCTATTACAGCCGGTGAAGATTTTGGTAATTATCCTGTTGCTAAATCTTTTGTCGGTGGTATAAATGTTACATTCTAATATAATGAGTTTATGAAGAAGAAAATCTTAATGATAATTATGTCGGGGGCTATGGCCTTGACATCTTGTAATAATTTTATAGATTTAGATCCTGTGTCTCAACAGAGTGCCAATACCTTTTATAAGGATACATTGGAAATAGATCAGGCATTAACCGCTGCATATAATATTCTACAATCGACAGAATTATACGGAAGCGATATAGGATACGCATCTTTTATGGAAGTACCTTCAGATAATACATGGAATGAAAATACAACCATGGGAGGTGGTGCTTATGCTTCATTTGATAATTTTATTGTAGACCCAACAAATTCTCAATTAGAGAATACGTGGATTGCCAGCTTTGACGGTGTACAAAGATGTAACATTGTTATATCTCGCTTGTTAAACGGTTCATTGAATGAGTCGTTTAAAGCAAGAAAACTGGGTGAAGCTTATTTTTTGCGTGCTTTGATTTATTTTAATATGGTACGTATGTGGGGAGGAGTGCCTTTAATAACAGAGGAAGTCACTGATGTTAATGAGGCTTTTAACCATGAAAGAGCTTCAGTAGAGGAAATATATACACAAATTATTCAAGATTTGGATTTTGCTTCGACTAATCTGCCGGAAACTTATGACGCTTCAAATATTGGTCGTGCAACGCGTGGGGCAGCTTTAACATTATTGGCTAAAGTATATTTGACGCGAAATGAGTGGCAACAAGCATTATCTAAGCTTAATCTGGTTATTTCGGGTAAGAAATATGAGCTTTTGGATAACTTTGCTGATGTATTTTCTGTGACAAATAAAAATAATAAGGAGTCTATTTTTGAAGTACAGTTTGACAAAGTTAAAGAAGGCCAGGGCTATATGGGTAATGATCCGTTGATTACCGGTAGCGATATTAATAATTTACCTTCTGATAATTTGTTGAAACTCTTTGAAGAAAATCAGGACGATCGTAGAGATGCTTCTGTTATTGATTTGGGAGTACAGGGTTGGAGATTGTATAAATGGCATGATACAAAAGGTAGTAATAACGGACTAGGCTTTAATATCATGGTTTTGCGCTATGCTGATGTTTTGCTGATGGCATCTGAGGCTTTAAATGAGTTGGAGTATGGAAGTGACGATGCATTGGAATATTTGAATAAGATTCGTAGACGTAGTCATGCTACAGAATACACTTATACAGAGCTTTCTGATCAAGAATCGTTTAGAGAAGCAATTGCAAAAGAACGTCGTTTGGAGTTAGCTTTTGAAAATCATCGTTGGTTTGACTTAGTAAGAACGGGTAAGGCGATAGAGGTGATGAATAATTGTGAGGGAGGTGCAATTTTTGCTATTAATGTTCAGCCTCATCAGTTGTTGTTCCCAATACCCCAAAATCAGATTGATGCAAGTGGTGGTAAATTGACTCAAAATGAGGGTTATTAATTTTTTTGATTTTGACAGATATGAAATATATATTTTTTGTAGTGTTACTGTGGCTTGGACTTACCGATATGGTATATGCACAGGAAAATCCTTCTTTTAAGCTTTTGAGGGAAAAGGGAAATAAAGCTGAATATGTTTGGGTTGCTGCTCATCGTGGTGACTGGATTTATGCACCAGAAAATTCTATTCCAGCTTTGGAACATGCTATATTCTTTGGAGCGGATATGATTGAAACGGACGTACGCTTGACAAAGGATGGAAAAATTATTATGATGCATGATTATGCGGTTGATAGGACTACAACTGGTACAGGTACAATTTCAGAACTGACTTTAGCTGAAATACGGAAATTAAATCTTCGTACAGGTTGGGGAGGACCTACTGATTTACAGGTGCCTACTTTAGAAGAATATATTGAAGTTGCTAAAGATAAAATTTTGCTCTATTTGGATAAGGCAGGATATGATTTACCTGGGAATGAGCAGGGTCATTTAGTGAAAGAGTTGTTGAAAGTATTAAAAGCGCATGGGGCTTTGGAACAGGCTGTGTTTGTATTAGACTGGCCTTATGAAAAGGCACGGAAGATTTTTGGAGATGACTTGGAAAAGGTTATTTATTGTCCAGTTATAGAAGATAAAATACCCAATTTGAGTGCTTATGTGGATGAATATATTCAAAAGTTGAAACCTGTGGCATTTCAGTTTAGAATGGCGACTTTAGATTCAGAGACTTATAGACAACTTCCTAAGGTATTGAATTCTGGTTCAAAAGCTTTCGTTGCAGCAACTTGGAAAGAGCATACAGCCAATCATAATGATATTGTTTCTATTTTCGAACGCCCAAGTAAAGGATGGGGTTGGTTGCTGGAGCAGGGCTTTAGTATATTGGAAACAAATTATCCCAAAGACTTGATTTATTATCTGAAATCGGAATATAGGCGTAATGTGAAATAAGTAGCTGGTGATAATTGCTTACAGTTGAGGTTGAAAGATTTCTTAACTATGCAGTCGTTGGTGATAGATTCATTATATATATGTTTAGTTAATGTGTAAGTTTTTATCATAGGCAGTTTTTAGGAATTATATAATTCTTTGATAATGAAAATGAATGTTCATCAAACTTTTATCCTATTGGATAGAAATGATTGGACATTCATTTTTTATAGATAGGTTCATAAAATATGGTTTTACATATTCACTTTTAATGTAAGAAATCGTAATGAGGCCTTGATTAGTGAATATATAACGAATGAGATATATGAAAAGAATTTTATTTTTATTGATTATAATATGTTTCCAGCCTTGGAAATCGCTTGCTCAAACAGCTAAAGAAGAAATATTAGCTGATATAAATAAATCTGCAAGTAACTTTTATGCATATCCAGAGCCATCTTATATCCAGACACCTCCACCTGCCGGGCATAAACCTTTTTATATAAGTCATTATGCACGGCATGGGTCTCGTTTTTTGGTTGATTCATTGGAATATCTTGCACCCTTAAGAACATTAGAAGAGGCGGCGAGTTGTGGTGTACTGACAGACTTGGGTAAGGAGGTATTAATGAAATTGGATAGCATGGCTCGTATAGCTCATGGAAGATATGGTGAACTTACTTCATTGGGTGCCAGACAACATCGAGGAATTGCAGAAAGAATGTATAATAACTTTCCTGAAGTATTTAAAGGGCAAGGAAAAATCAATGCTCGCTCATCTATAATAGTGCGTTGTATATTGTCGATGACAGCAGAATGTTTGCAATTGCAGTCTTTGAATCCTTTATTGAGTTTTAGAAATGATGCAAGTGCGCATGATATGTATTTCTTGTCAAATAATGAGGGTGATTTTCTAAACTTACGTAATAAAGATGCCATAAATAAGGCTCTGAATGATTTTAGAATAAGACATTTGCATCCGAATCGTTTGATGCAGAGTTTATTTAAAAGTACTGATTATGTAAGATGGAAGGTAGATGCTGGTAAATTGATGTTTCAACTTTTTAGAGTTGCAAGTAACATGCAAAGTCATGATATTGATTTGGATTTGTTTCCCATATTTACGGATGATGAATGTTATGATTTGTGGCAGATAGAGAATTTTGAGTGGTATTTGAAGTTTGGGCCATCTCCATTAAGTGACGGCAAGGTTCCTTACGTTGCAGTAAATTTGTAAACTGAAGTTACGAAAAGAGTGTAATTTATTGGAGCTGAGCGTAGGTT
>ENA-UONS01000340-UONS01000340.1-human-gut-metagenome-genome-assembly--contig:-CS19-NODE-340-length-54978-cov-8.924604_pt1 | contig 54978 bp, 42 predicted proteins | sample MGYA00242458_ERZ724005 | MGnify/ENA metagenome assembly ERZ724005
ACCTATACCTTTAATTTTAGAAATTTGTTCTTCTTTTTTCGCTATATCCCCAAACAACATATATTTATGTTCAATATTATTTTTTTTGCAACTTCTCTCAATCAGTAGAATATTAGATATACTCAATGCATTTACACCATAGTTAGCACTAATCACATTGTTTGTAAGTAATCCAATTGTAATCATCACCCTCGCCTCTTCTCCCTAACTATTTCCCAAAATTTCATTTCTCCTATCGAAATAGACATCATTATTTTTGCAAATAAAATCTCCAATGCATTTGCTTTGTAATATTCTTTTATCACATATATTGCACTCTTATTCATAACTCTTCTTTTTTTCACTTCAGTACCTAGCGTTTTACTAATCGAAACTGAATGATTATGAATAAAACTACACTGAGGCAATAATGCAATTTTTAGATTGGCATTTTTACATTTCATTCCAAGTATACGTTCTTCACAATACAAAAATACATTCTCGTCAAACAGAGTATTTCCAATCATCTTCTTTGCATCAAGCATAAATAGGCTTCCAGCCACAGCTTCGACATCCATTACGCTGCTATTATTTTCTGTAATTGAGGAATACTCTCCCGGTTTAAAAATCTTAGAATATATCATTCCATATGACATAATATAATTAAATAAGCTTCCAATTTTAAACGCTGTATTTTTCTGCTTCAATTTGTTTCGATCTAGCATAAATGGTGCTGCAATCACATACGAACTATTATTCTCCAAGAATGATTCCAACTGCCCAACAATTTCATTTTCAAAAATCACATCTGGATTACATAATAAAATATATTTTGATTTATAATTTTCATACAAAAACCTAATACCATAATTATTTCCATATCCATATCCGCCATTTCGAGGTGTTTTTATTACAGATATTCTCTCACTACAATTATTCTTTAACCGCTCAAACGAATCATTTGGAGAGGCATTATCGACAATGCAAATATGCTCTATGCTTTCATACTTCTTTATTTTGTCCAATAGTTTTTGTGTTGTTTCATAATCAACATAGTTTAAAATCAATACATCTGCCATATTGCCTCATCTCCTCTACTGCCCGAATATAAAATTAATAACATCATCCAAATCCAAATCGGACTATTATATACACTTGAACCAAATGACATTATTACAAGTGCTATTATCATAATTCTTCCTAAACCAAAGTTATTTCTAAACAAACGAATAAAAAATAATGCCATAATAATGAATCCAATAATACCAGCAGAAACCAAAATATATGAAACCGTATTCATATATTCACTATTTATCATATTTATTGTTGCACTCCTACTAATCAATGGAACTGCCGCTAAATAGTTACCAAAACCAATGCCAAATATTTTTTGAGGTAAAGGTAATGCTAAAAAAGTTGTAAACCCTTTCATCATTCTTAACTGAGATGAGTTAGTAACATTATCTCCTGAAAGAGTTTTTGTGAATCTTTGAATAACGACCATAACATTATCAAGTTGTCCATTTCTTAAAGCCACTGCACCAACTCCCAAAACACAGACAACTATAACAAATATCTTTATAAAATTCTTTTTGCTTTCTTTAAAGCACCATGCGCCCCACGCAAACGCAAGATATAACATTGCACTAGTAGACATTGTAAACGCCATTCCTATCGAGATAAATAATGCAATTCTTACATCATTTTTTTCTTTATAATTACCAAATAGAAGAACCAAAATCGCCACAAAAAAACACTGCGCACAATGGGCTGGTTCACATAAAAAACCATTCGGTTTCAAATAACCTGCAATACTTGCATATCTAATATAATTAGAATAAAGTTGAGCTCCTGTGTAACCACCATCATTCAACGGTGCACTCATCAAAAATCCTGGAATAAAATACCCAATTAATGTATAAACAAGAACCTGAACAATAACAAACGCACTGAGCAAAACGCAAAAGCGAACTAGTATCTTTTTAAAAGATCTCATATCAAAAAAATGAACTCCAAGAAAAAATATTACGAAATAGTAGAAAAAATCTCTAATCATTCGTACAGCCGGATTACTCATGCTCCCATCTAGCAATACACTCATTATCATTGTTACCAGTAAAGAATAACAAACAAACATATAAATCAAACTATATTCCCTTTTAATAGTAGTGTTTCTCATCTTCATTACAAAAAATGGAATAAAAGCTATCAACATAACTTCTCCCATATCCAATGACTTAAAAAATGGAAATAAGTATACATTTCCAAGCATCATAATGACAACTAAATATGAAAAAATTCTATTTTGCTTTGGAGCGAGAATATATTGTCTTTGTTCGTTATATTGTTCTTTCATTCGATTACTCCATTTTCTTATTATTCTATTTCATTATAGAGTTCAACAAGACGGTCTTTCATAATTTTCCATTTATATTCCCGTTCATATAAATATCTTGCATTTTTTCCCATCTCGTCACAGACCTCTGGATTGTTTACTAAATAAAATAGGGCTTTAAAAAATTGATTCGAGTCATAATCAATTACTATTCCTGCATTATTAGCCTCGATAATTTTATCTATCCCTGTACCTCTACAAACAATAACTGGTTTTGCTAATGCCAATGCCTCATAAAATTTATTAGGAGCACACAAGCGATGATTTCTAATAGTTGGCTCATATATAGCCGAAATTACTTTTGACTCATTTTCAATAGTTAAAACTTGCTCATATGACACTGAGCCAAAGTATTTAAACATTTGATAATTATCTTCCAAATGCTCTGCTATATTGGAAAATTCACCATATCCAGCAATAGCAAACCTCAAATTATTATGTTTCGGGTATTCATCAAATATTTCTTTAAGCAATCGCTGTCCAAAAAGAGACCCACAATATGCATAATCATACTTTTTTTCTACACAGTTAACATTATTAACCTCTGGGCTATTATGAATAACTATTAATCGATGCGGATTAGACTTAGAAATCTGTTCTTTTCTTTCTTCTGTACAAATTATTGTCGCATCTGCTGAATTAATAATATCTATTTCAAGTCGTTCTATTGTATTTTCAAGCATTCCAGGTATAGTGTGCGAATCAATATAATAGTCATAAATATCATATACTATTTTTATTCCATGTTTTTTTGCATACTTCCATACACCTAACGCACCATCTAAATTACACGCATGAATAACATCTATATCTTTTCTTAATTTAAGTTGCTTATTGGTCCAAATGACCCATTTCAACATCTTGTCAATATTTTTGATACCAATTCCACCGTTAATTAAACATGTAAAGAAATCGACAGTCACCAATCCATTGTATTTAGCAAACACTTCGCATGATTGTTTTTTTGCATTTCCATCTCGATCCCATCCCAATACATGAACTTTGTGTCCTTTTTCAGCAAGCGCAAATATTTCCTTTGTTGCTCTAGAATCATCATATATGTTAGATGTTCTAATATATAAAATCTGCATTAATCTACCTCTTTACATATCTTTTTTTCTTATAAAATCCAAATAACATATTTCTCCCAGTATTAATAATACTCTCGATACAATTCATTGCTTCTGCTTCATGATACAATTTGTAATGCCAACCAATCATAGTTTTTATACTATGAGTACTTACACTTCCTACTCGCCCCTTACGATATTTTCCCAAACACTCACTTAATAAATAACAATCTGCTTTCTGACATACTTTTAACCACATGGCATAGTCATTATTTTTTTTAATATCTTGAATCTGAATAAGACCAACTATATTTGCATCAAACATTACTGTCAAACAGCCTGGCCAGCAATAATTAAACATTCCAGCCCTTGTAATTCTTTTCGGTCCAGAAACCCTTATTCCTGTTTTTCTACCTTCTACATCAATTTCTTCATAATTTGTATAAGAAAATGCATATCCATTTTTTTTCATGAAGGCAATCTGTTTTTCCAATTTTTCTGGCATCCACAAATCATCCGAATCAAGAAAAGCAATCCATTGTCCTCTTGCCTCTCGTAATGCCTTATTACGACTTACTGCGGCACCAGAATTTTTATCATTTTTAAAATATCTAATACGATCATCATGAATTTTAGAAAGAACTTCATCTGTATTATCAGTTGAACAATCATCGACAATAATTAATTCCCAATTTGTATACGTTTGATTGATGACAGATTGCACAGATTTCTCAATATATGAAGCTGTATTATAAGACGGCATCACAATAGAAACCAAATTCTTTTCTCGTTCTATTCCATCACTACTGTTTAAAATCATCTTAGCCAGCTTCTGCTTCTGCCCATATTCCTCACTTTCAATCTTTCCATTTCTTAAAAGATAATCTCCCAAGTCTTCCGCTGTAGCCATATCTTCCTGTGTTATACCTTCCTGTTTAATAAATGCCTTTTGAACTGTAGAAAAAATAATTTTTAAATCCTCAACAAAACTAACATTCTCTACATATTTTAAATCCCAATTTATTTTTTCTTCCCAAGAAATCGCATTACGACCATTTACCTGAGCCAAACCACTAAGCCCAGGCTTTGCAGTATGTCTTATTCTCTGCTTATCATTCATAAAAACCATATCTCGTACAAGTTGTGGGCGAGGTCCAATTACAGACATTGTTCCATTTAAAATATTGAAAGCTTCTGGGAGCTCATCGAGACTAGTATTTCTTAGCCACTTTCCGAACTTTGTAAGTCGCACGTCATCTGGTAACAATTCACCATTTTCATCCTTTTCGTCTGTCATCGAACGGAATTTATACATTTTAAATACCGTTTCTTTTCCATCTTTTCCTACTAATCCAGGCCGATCTTGTGTAAATAAAACAGGAGATCCTAATTTTATCCTAACAAGAAATGCAATGCCTAAATAAAGAGGGCTAAAAACTACAATTGCCCCCACAGCACACACTATGTCTATTGCTCTTTTTATATACTTCTCATAAAATCCCATCTTACGAGAATTAACTGGATTAATGATTTCTGCCCTATATGTAGATTTTTTTGCCTTATTTTCCATTATCTTTGCAGTAATCACTGTTCCTATACTTACTCCTGTAACAATACAACCGATTATCTTTTTTTTAGACACAATTCTCTCCCACTTTGTAAAACTTTAACTACTCAAAACATGCTTTTATCACTTCAATAATTCTATCCTGTTGCTCTACAGTCATTTTGTTATCAGAAGGTAAACATACACCTCTCTGGAATATATCAGCACCGACATCCTTAATTCCACCAGCAATATACGCATTGGTTTTTGCCCTACCTGAACCATTAACAGTAATAAATTCATGCATTCTGTACATTGGCTGCATATGCATTGGCTTCCAAATCGGTCTGCCCTCAGCATTAATACAGCTAATTGCATCCAAGATTTCCGTTGGACAGCTCTTTTCTGATTCTGAAATATAAAGAGCTTCTGTTTCACCCCGAACCTGTTTACACATTGCATTTTCATCAATCAGCAACGCACTCAGCCAATAATTAGGCTTTGCCTTAGTCTCATCAAATGGATTCATTTTTACGGGGAGTTCTTTTAAACCTTCCATATATCTTTCATAAATCGCTTTTTTTTGAGCAATATGATCTGCCAAATGCCAATACTGATCTCTAATCACTCCTGCAATTACATTACTCATACGGTAGTTATAGCCAACTTCTTCATTCTGATACCAAGCAGCTGCTTCTCTTGCCTGCGTTGACCATTTACGGGCCTGATTTGCATCTTCTAATGAATTTGTCAATAAACATCCACCAGCTGATCCAGTAATAATTTTATTTCCATTATAAGAAACTGCTGCGTAATTACCATAAGAGCCACACTGTTTGCCTTCCCAACTTGCGCCCATAGCCTCTGCAGCATCTTCCACTAACAGTGCTCCATGCTTTTCGCATATTTCTTTAATCTGTCTTATATTTCCTGGAAATCCATATAGTTCGGCATAAACTACAAGTTTTACATCTGGGTACATTTCAAAGGCTTTTTCCAACGCACTCGGATCCATCCCCCATGAATCATACTCTGTATCAATAAATACAGGGATTCCCCCTTCATATACAACCGGATTTAATGTAGCATTGAAAGTCATATCTGTACAAAATACCCGCTTATTATTTAAAGCTCCCACGCCAACTGATGGTTTTCCATACAATTTTTCGCCTGCTAATTTCATACAAAGATGAAGAGCAGCTGTACCGCAAGACAATGCAACTGCATACTTAGTTCCTGATGTTTCCGCAGCGATTTTTTCTACTTCATTGATATTAGCTCCTACTGTAGACATCCAATTTGTCTCATATGCCTCCATTACATAGCGCATAGAATCTGAATACATAGATGGTGATGATAACCAAACCTTATTCGAAAATTTTTCAAATCTTCCATTATTAACAAAAGCCATTTTTCATACTCCTAACTTATCTTATAATCCAATCATTTTAAAGAAGCACTAAATTTCATAAGCTAATCTCTTCCATAAAGATCTCTTGTATAAACCTTTTCCTTAACATCATCTAAACTAGCATCATATCTATTCGCAATTATCGCCTGGCTCATAGCTTTAAACTTCTCAAAATCATTAACCACTTTACTGCCGAAAAATGTACTTCCATTCTCTAAAGTAGGTTCATAAATTACCACAGTAGCACCCTTTGCTTTTATTCGTTTCATAACCCCCTGGATACTGCTCTGACGGAAATTATCTGAATTACTTTTCATCGTTAGACGATAAACACCAATTACACACTCTTTTTCATCTTCAGCAGAAAAATCGCCTCTATTAAAATAGTCATAATATCCTGCCATTGCCAACACACGATCTGCTATAAAATCTTTTCTGGTTCGATTGCTTTCCACAATAGCAGACATCATATTCTGCGGTACATCTGCATAATTGGCTAAAAGCTGCTTTGTATCCTTTGGCAAGCAATATCCGCCATATCCAAAAGATGGATTATTATAATGATTACCGATACGTGGATCCAGACACACACCATTAATAATTTCTTTAGTATTTAATCCTTTCGCTTCCGCATATGTATCAAGCTCATTAAAATAAGAAACTCTAAGAGCGAGATAAGTATTAGCAAATAATTTTACTGCCTCAGCCTCTGTAAAGCCCATAAAGAGTGTGTCAATGTTCTCTTTAATAGCTCCTTCCTGAAGAAGATTTGCAAAAAGCTCTGCTTTCTCGCGTGTACTATCATCACAACTCACAATGATTCTGCTCGGGTACAAATTGTCATATAATGCTTTTGATTCCCTAAGAAATTCCGGACTGAAAATAATCTTATTTGTATTGTATTTTTTTCGAACAGATTCAGTATAGCCAACTGGAATAGTACTTTTTATAACCATAATTGCATCTGGATTTGCCTTCATTACAAGTTCTATAACAGCTTCTACTGCAGAAGTATCAAAAAAATTCTTATTACTGTCGTAATTAGTAGGCGCAGCAATAATAACAAACTCTGCATCCCTATACGCTGATGTTCCATCTGTTGTTGCCTTAAGATTCAATTCTTTTTCTGCAAGATATTTTTCAATATATTCATCCTGAATCGGACTTTTCTTGCTATTTACCATCTCCACTTTTTCTGGAACAATATCAACTGCCGTTACTTGATTCTTCTGAGCTAATAAAACTGCCAGAGATAATCCAACATAACCAGTTCCTGCCACTGCAATTTTTCTATCCATGTTAAACATTCACCTTCAATTCAAAATATCAACTTCTTTAATATTATTTACAGCTTTCATACAGTTTCTCGTATGTATCACCATGCTCTTTTAAATCATCTTTCGCATCATGATAAGTCGCCACAATTTCTCCTACATACCTTCTGATATCCGGATCATTCCCATAAGCCACAACAGCCAGTTTCTCCATCTGCCGCAAGAACTCATCCGTATCAAATGGAATCGGCTTACCAATATGAATCAGATCATTATCCGTCTTCGTCAACCCTTCCTCTGCCATCAGCTTCTCTTCATAAAGCTTCTCCCCAGGTCTCAGCCCTGTGTATTCCACTTTAATATCCACATCCGGTGTCAGTCCTGACATCTTGATCAGGTTTCTCGCCAGCGTATCAATCTTCACCGGAGCTCCCATATCCAGCACAAAGATTTCTCCGCCTTTTGCATAGGTTCCAGCCTGGAGCACTAGACTTACCGCCTCCGGAATGGTCATAAAGTAACGGATAATATCCGGATGGGTAACGGTCACCGGACCACCTTTGGCAATCTGTTTCTTAAACAACGGAATAACAGATCCATTACTTCCCAGCACATTTCCGAAGCGCACTGCCACAAACTCAGTCCTGTATTTTCTCTCACCATTTGCTCCTGGATTTTCACAAGTCGCTGCCACCTCTGCAAGTGCTTCCTCACTGTCCTCATAGTGGCTTCCCAGTAATGGAAGCAGATCTTCTCTTCCTGTTCTGCTGATCTTATCCATGGTCTGGATGACCATCTCACAGAGACGCTTGCTGGCACCCATAATGTTGGTTGGATTAACCGCTTTATCTGTACTGATCAGCACGAAACGCTGGCAGCCATTTTTCAAAGCTGCATGAGCTGTTTTATAGGTTCCCATTACATTGTTCTTGATTGCCTCACATGGGCTTGTCTCCATAAGAGGTACATGCTTATGTGCAGCTGCATGGTAAACAATGTCTGGTTTGTATGTTTCAAATACGTTGTTGATCTTTCTGGTATCGCGCACGGAACCGATCAGTACCACCAGATCCAGATGTGGATATTTGGAGCGAAGCTCCTGTTCAATGTCGTAGGCATTGTTCTCATATACATCGAAGATCACCAGTCGTTTCGGAGCGTGGGCTGCGATCTGACGACAAAGCTCACTTCCGATGGAACCGCCGCCACCAGTTACCAGAATGGTTTTTCCACTGATGTAGCGGAAAATCTCATCCATATTTACTTTGATAGGATCTCTTCCAAGAAGGTCTTCCACTGCCACGTCTTTCATTTTGCTAAGAGACACTTCTCCGGTGACGAACTGGTACACACCTGGAAGAATCTTCATTTCACATTTGGTTTCCTTGCAGATGTTCAGGATATCTCTTCGCTCTGCTGCACTTGCGCTTGGAATTGCCAGAAGGATCTGGTCGATTTTATATTTCTTTGCGCTTGCAAGAATATCATCACGGCCGCCTACAATAGGCACACTCTCCATATAGCGTCCCCATTTGTTGGGGTTATCGTCAATAATACAGCAGACCTTTCCCTTTGGCTCTTTGGCACGTTCCACGTCGCGGAGAATGATCTGTCCTGCCTGGCCGGCACCGATCAGCATAATGTGATGCAGCGGACCTTCCTCTTCCTTCTGTTTCCGTGTTCTTTCGAGAAGAACAAATCGATATGAAAAACGGATTCCTGTAATCAGGCAAAATTGAATAATGGTTCCGAAGAGATAATAGGACATTGGCATTCTCTGAATGACAAATGTGATTCCAATTATCTGGAACAGGAATGTAATTACAGTAGATAAGCAAATTCTTAACAGCTCACTGTAGCTTGCGAAGCGCCATACGCTGTTATAGAGACGCAATGTCCAAAAGACAAAAACAGAGAATACTGTATACCATGGTGCAAATTTCAGATAGGCAGACAAATATTCTCCGGGTATTGCGGAGTATGTACAATCAAAGCGGAACCACAGTCCGAGAAAGTATGCGGCGTTTACGGCGATCACATCATAAATCATTAGGTAAAGTGCAATTACCTGCCAATGCTCTAACTTTCTTTTTTTGCGTTCGGTTTTTTGTTTTTTCGTTGTCATTTCTTAATCATATGGACGGAGTTACCCCCCCCCAGTCCTTTCCTCCCATTTTTTCATAACTTTGACCACTTACCAGATAGCTTCCTGTCTGGTGCTTCGGCGACTCCCATGATATCTTGGGGAAGTCCGGAACCCGCACCGGCGGTGGTCTGCCGAAAAGCCTGCGTCACTGGCGCAGCCTCTTTGCCCGGTTACCCGGTTTTATAGATAAGAGCGTTCGTAACGCTGCTTATTATCATTTTTATCTTTGTTGTCAATAATTATTTTGTTCTACTTCCGCGAAAAAAACTGTCCTGACATTTCCTGCCAAGATTTCTGGCGTCATTCAGGAAGCGGTTTCCCTGATGACCATTTTCACAGAGGAATTCATTTCCCTTCCGGCGAACCTTGCCGCCACAGATGGCACATTTGTCTTTCAGGCCGTCTGTTCTGGTTTCCAGTACCAGAATTCCTTCTGCCCAGGCTTTGTACTGCAGGTTGGTCCGGATCTTACTGCTTAAGTGAAGCGGGGAAAAATTGCCGCTTTTTACCATTGCCATCCGGGTGAAATTCTGGTCGTAATCGGGGAGGACAATGATTCCTGCTTGATTCTCTTTGCAGAAGTTCAGGATCTCACGGCTGACCTGATGGGCGTAGTGCTCGGACAGGTTCTTCAGGTGCATGTAATACTTCCGGTTGGGCTGGGGACTATTGTCTCCCACTGTATTTGGTCTGGATTTCTGTATTCTGGTCTCCAGCAGCTTGCAGCGGTGGCGGTACGCATCTCCGCCCCGGCAGTTGTGTACAGCCAGCTGTTTCCCCTGCTCATCCAGAATGCAGCACACTGCGAAGGTATCTGTGTTTGTAAAGCGGACACTGCACAGGTTCGTGCCTTCTGCCATTCGTTCTTTGGCAGTGCGGGCGTCGCTGTTCTCCTGTTTCACCGGGATATTCAGCAGGTAGCGCCTGCCCTCTTTTACCAGGGTGGGCGACATTAGCTGGCCATCTTGGGGAAGGGGGCGTCCTTTCAGGTTGCAGTCTGTCCAGATCCATTTCTCACCGTTCCACAGCTTCAGGCAAATGGATCTGTCGGTGAGGTCGGAATACATTCCTTTAAAAAAGGTAACCTTGGCTTCCAGCTTCTCGGGGAATCCGGATTGAAGCTCCTGGGTGCTTTTCACTGTGGCAGATGCTTTGTTGATGGCAGCGCGTCTCAGGTAGACGGGCACTTTCCCCATTGGTAAGGGGTTAGTGGGCTGTCTGCCGTCCCGACCGACCAGGGTCAGGAGCTCCAGGCTGCGCTGGATGTCGAAGAGGCTACTATTCCACAGTTCTTCATGCTGTCTCAGAAGGTGGTAGTAAAACTCCACCACGTTCTGAAAATATTCTTCTGTTCTGTCCAGCCATATAGGCTCCGGACAAACCAGGCGCATGCGCCAGGTTCGGATGCTGTATCCTGTTTTCATAAGTTTTTGTGATTTTCTTGTATTTTTTCGTATTATTCCAGTAATGCGTATCTGTGCTTCGAATCAGCAGAAGCAGAGTACAGATTGGACTACTGACCATGTAAGCAGACCCTTTAAATGAAAAAAGAACATATACAATGCATAGAAATGATAGAATATGAATGGGTAACAGCATTAGCCAAAAGAAAAACAACCATCCGGAAACATATTACAAATGCTTCTGAATAGTTGTCTTTCATGCTGTTCTATATTGAATTTTAGGCTTCCTATATTACCTGCCCCATCATCTGGTTCATATACTGCCGCTTGGTCTCCGCCTGGATATGCACATACAGATCCAGCGTAGTGCGAACGGAAGTATGTCCAAGAATTTCGGACAAAGACTTGGTGTCAAATCCCCGCTCCACCCAGCGGCAGGAAAACTGATGGCGCAAAGCATGGATTTTGATCGGCGGGATCTCGCATTTTTTTAACAAATTAGCGTATCTGCGCTGAATCACCCGCGGCTCCATACATTTGCAGGTGCCAGTCAGAATATAGTATGAGTTTTCCTTGCAGAACCGCCTGGCGTAAAAAAGCAGTTTGTCCGGTAATGGAATCTCCCGGTTGGAGTGCTCTGTTTTTGGTGCTCCGATGTACAAGCGGGTTTTGGGGATTTTACCTGTAACCGGATCTGCAATCTGGTCAAGATTTTTGATCCGGATCACAGTTCTTTGTATGCGTATTTTCCGCTGGGAAAAATCAATGTCACCCCAGCGCAGCCCCGCCAGTTCTCCCACACGGATTCCGGTATGCATACAAAGGAGCAGTCCGAAATAGAAGGCGTCGATGTTTTCTGTAAGAAACCGCTCCAATTTGTCATAGTCCTCTATGTTCATAATCTGGACTTTCTGATTGGTTCCTGCAATATGCGGATACCGGATAGGCTCACTGGTATAGACGCCCTGCTTCGCTGCAAAGCCAAGAATACTCCGGAGCACGCTTAAAGTAACGTGAATGGTTCCAGAAGACAGTTCCTCATTCTTTTTCTTATGGATAAACTGATTAATCCTGGCGTTTGTAATTTTGCGGATCTGCGTAGTTCCCAGTTCAGGGAGCAGCTGATTCTCCAGAATCGCCTTGTAATTGGAAAAAGTGCTGTCTTTAATGGTGTATCGGATATCCTGCTGCCAGCGGATTGCAGCCGTCTGGAAAGTCGCCTGGTAATTTAAAACGCCGGAATTGCCGGTGGGATATCCGTATTGCGGTAATTCTGCGATTCTTTTGTTTCGCTTTGCTTTTACTTCGCTGTAGGTTTTTCCATAAATGGAACCATAATGTATCTTACCTTCCGAATCACGATATTTGATAAAACGGGCTTCCCAGCGTCCATCTTTGCGTTTTCGGATGTTTTCACCTTTTCTGCACATAGCTGCCTCCTTATTCTTATGTACCAATTATTTGACCACGCAAACATTTTATATCGAAAAATTCCCTTTGAAAATGAATGGGAAAAATGTAAATTCGGAGTCAATTATGGTATATTTCGACAAAAAAAGCATATAGTCACTATAATTGGTTGACTTTCCCTTTTATTCGCGATAGAATGTAAAACGACGATGGGAAAGAAAGCAGAAAAACTGCCTGGATGACCGTCGCATTACTGGAATAATGCGACTTTTGGTCATCTTTTTTGTTTTCTCATCAATTTATTATTTGTTTTGCTTCTGGTTTTTATTCGTTTAAGTACATTTTGTACTATACCGTTTTATAAGGAAAGCCAGGAGTGATCCCACCAGTCACTGATCAATCCCGGCTTCATGTTCTACAGGGCTACATTAGCCTACCTTATTTTGAACTCTTCCATAAGTTTCTTACGATAGTTTTCATCCTTGCAGGCCTTTAAATATTCTGTTACTCGGCTGGCTGATTCTAATTTCTCATATAAAGCAGCCATTTGTTTTTCTCCTGATTTTCGTCCTTCTTCCCGTCCTTTTTTTCGTCCATCATCCATAATCATCTGTCCCAATCGCGTCATTATCACCGCCTCCTTAATTTCATTCAGATCTTCTCCATCCAGGAATTTATCTGCCAAAGTATATAACATTGCCGTAACTTTATCCGCTATACTATTATATTCCTCTTTCGCCAGTAGAATTCCTTCTTTTATCCTATCTTTGCGGCTAAGCTTTCCACCCATTAACGGCGTCAGGCTCAGCCAGGCGAAATCATCCTCTGTCAGGGATTCACCTGCGGCCTTTTTCTTTTTTAATCGCAGAATAACTTCATCTGCATCCTTCTCTCCCATATAGACAGGAATCACACGGTATGTATAGATACCGCATTTCAATTCACTTTTTGACTGCTTGATTTCCCCTGTGTAAATTACATATGTAATCACATCCGCATCCATGTTATGCGAAAATAACGCATCATAGGAATGAAAACGTCTGAGATTTTTCTTCTCAGAATTGTTTGTAGTCTGGAACTCAATATGGATATACAAATCTTTCTCAGTAGTCTTAAAAGTAAAATCCATATACAGTTCATTGATAGTCAGCGCTACCAACTCTGTCGGTCCAATTTCTTCATAACTATAGTTTATACCGAGTAATTTCAAAATATGCTCCCTGAAATATTCCACACCCATTTTCAGGAAAGCATCTTCGTGTTTGCTGTTTGGCATGAGACTTCTCCTTTTTTATTTCTGTATCGTCATCTCATGTACTTTATAAGCTTTCTCGGAATGTATTATTTTCTCCCTACTCATATCCCTATAATATCACAATCTACTATAAAAATCATCTTAAAAGTTTATAAAATATCAAAAAAGAAGCAGGTCTTCATCGCATATTCCAAATGCTCTAAAGCCTGCTTCTGTAATTTCTTTATGGAATTTACTTCCGTTATCTTTTATAGAATTCGCTTACTGCTGTGTAGTGGTATCTGTAGTAGTACCATCTGTGGCTGCTGCTCCATCTGTAGTAGCACCGTCTGCGGCAGTACCATCTGCATTAGTGGCAGTCTCTGCTGCAACTGTGCCTGGCTCTGTTACGGACTGGGTATCTGTACTCTCAGAAGTGCTGCCAACTGGTGCGTCAGCTTCCTCCTGGGTAACCACCTCACCGTTGCGAACCTTTTCCATAAGGCTCTTAGCCTTATCAACAGTGTTATAATCCGGAACCATAACATATGCCTTCTGGCTCATGGAATATGGTTTCTCAGTAGCACCGGTACCATTTACACTGTAGGAAACGATTGTCCAGTCGCCCCCATTGGTAAGCTGCTGCTGAAGGATCTGTGCGATCTCTTCATATGTGATGTTAGTACCGAAGCATCCATCCAGGCTGGAAAGAATGGAGGAATAGCTGGTAAGGATTTCCGGAGAAAGTGCCTTCTTCACAACACCACGGATAACCTCCATCTGGTTCTTACCACGCTGGCGGTCACCCTCCTGGAATGCGTAACGCTCTCTTGCAAAGATAAGCGCCTGCTCACCATTCACATAATTCTCACCCTTGTTAAAATGATAACCCAGAATATTCTTGGAATCAAAATCATAATCTGAATTAACGGTAATTCCGCCAAGTGCATCGATTACCTTCACAAATCCACCGAAGTTAATTCGGAAGTAATAATTAATGTCAATATCATACAGCATTCCCAGAGTATCCATACAAACATCGATTCCATAAATACCGGCATGTGTCAGCTTATCCGGTGCACCTCCGGAAATAGAAAGCGGTACAAAGTAATCACGAGGTGTGGAAACCAGCAGAATCTCATGTGTATCTGTATTCACAGTGGCAATAATATTTACATCGCTTCGGCTCTTGGCTGTCATCTCACCTCTGGTATCAATACCACTGAGATAGATGGTGTAAACCTTACCGCCATTAGCAGTGGTGATTGGCTCTACAGGGGTGGACTCTTCCGCAGACTGAATTGTGGATTCAACTTCTACTGTTCCAACCTCTTTTATCTTGGTGCTGAAATCTGTGTATCCGTCCATATCTTCGTATACACTAAGATATCCGCTGTTCAGAAGCATGGCATTTACTTCACCGTTCAGGATTCCGTCAGCAAGCTCTGTCAGACCTGCGTACTCTTTCGTCTGTACCTCTGTGCCGAATTCGCTGTTCAGGTGTGCTACCGCGCCATCTGTGTTCTCACGGTCAAGTGAGGAAAGAATACCATAAGTATATCCGGCAGTTGCCTCTACAGAATCAGCGGCGTCATCGCTCTTTACATAAACAGCCATCTGTGTGACCTCGGTGGTCTCACCGGAAATATTGCTGATGGCGGATCTTGTCTTATTAATATAGAAACCGCCGAATGCCAGAATGGCTATCATGATCACTGCCAAAACAGTTCCGCCAATAAAGCGGCCTGTGTATCTGGTATGCCATACCAGCAGCCAGATTATCGCTGCGATCACCGCAAGTACAATGCCGATGATCAGCATATAAATGGTGGGAACCATCTTGGTCATTGCCAGAAGTCCCATAAAAACAACAGAAAGCATAATGACGATGATGGTGATCACCGCGCCTGGTATCCAGTCGTTTCTTCTTCTCCTTCTACTCATCTTTTAGCTCCTTTTTTATTTCTTTTGTCATTAAGGGCTGCTGCTTACTTTATAGCCAGCCCCATCAAAAGCATATCTTATATTTTATACGCTGACAACTGGAAAATCAAGTTAAATAGTGTTATAATACGAAAGATTTATAAAATTTTTTTATGAAAACGTTATAACTTCCAGGACGCGGACAGGAATATGACGAAATCAACCGTATCCGGCAGGATAAATATTCGCCAGATGGTTGCAGACCACAATGGGCGGCATGTTATGCAAATATCTTTTAAATGCAATATTCTGCCAATTTAAGGAGGAATTACAATATGACAAAACAAGAGTTTCAGGAACTGACACAGAATATTGTTCTTCTGGACGGCGCTACAGGTTCCAACCTGATGGCTGCCGGTATGCCGAAAGGGGTATGCACAGAGGAATGGGTGCTGGCGCATAAGGATGTGATCCAGAATCTTCAGAGAGCTTATATTGAAGCGGGAAGCAATATTATCTACGCTCCTACTTTTGGCGGCAACCGTGTAAGCCTTACCATGCATGGTCTGCAGGACCGTATGGAGGAGATCAACCGCACTCTGGTTTCCTATTCAAGAGAAGTCGCTGATGCGGCAGACCATAAGGTTTACGTTGCTGCAGATATTACCACCAGTGGTAAAATGATGGCTCCTGCCGGGGAGATGACCTATGAGACAGCTTTCGAAATGTATCAGGAGCAGATTGGAATTCTGAAGGATTCTGGCGTGGATCTGATCGTTGCTGAGACCATGATCAATATTGAAGAGACTCTGGCAGCTGTGGATGCTGCTTCTACAGTTTGCGAGCTGCCGATTATGTGTACCATGACGGTAGATGCAGATGGAAGTATTTTCAGCGGTGGAAATGCTATCGAGGCTGCTGTTTCCCTGGAGGCTGCTGGTGCAGATGCTGTGGGCGTGAACTGCTCTGTTGGTCCTGATCAGCTGGTTTCTGTTATCCGCAATATTAAAGAAAATGTCTCCATCCCGGTCATTGCCAAGCCGAATGCCGGTATGCCGTTCATTGATGATAATGGAAACGCCGTTTATTCCATGAAAGCGCCGGATTTTGCCAGACATGTGAAAGCTCTGATTGATGCAGGTGCCGGTATTGTAGGGGGCTGCTGCGGTACTACACCGGAATATATCAGGGAAGTGGCGAAGATGATCGGACGATAAAATACATAAGCCACTGTAGAACGTCACAACTTAGTTGACGCTCGGTAGTGGCTTTTCTTATTTATCTCCGAAATTACTCTAATGTTTCTCCGATGTTTCTCCGATGTTCCCTTCGGAGTATTTTACACTCACTTCACCTTAATCGCCTTCTTCGGGCACATTTCCTGACAGCAGAAGCAGCGAATACACTTCTTATAATCATAAACAGGCGGATTATTTTTGCCATTTCGAAAATCTACTGCTTTTCCAGGCACAGGGCAGCTGTTTACACAGATTCCACAACGGATACATTTGTCAGGCTCAATGTATGGTTTCTTCTGGAAAATATTCAGAGCCTTGGCAAGCTTTGTCCAGACATTGTTTCGTACTTTCGTGCGGTCTACGTTGAAATTGGGATTGCCGTATTTTTCTATTAAGGCTTCCATCGAAATTACATTACAAACCACATCAATACCAATCTGCTTTTTATCTACAGAGACATTTGCATTCTGGTGTTGCTTCTCTCGCCCAGTTATTTCACTTCCTTCATCACGCACTGCTGATGTCGAAGGATTCTCCTCAACTACCACAACCTCAATATTTTCTTCCCTACAATTTCCCAGTCCCATCTTCTCCCCATGGTAATTGGTAGGAACCATCTCCGGTTTCAGATAAACCAGTCTTGCAAACACACTGTCCAGTGCCACCGGATCTGTGGACATCAGAATCAGGTTCATGGCTACCGGGTCTCCGGAGCCCGGTCCATTTCCCTCCATTGCAGTGATTCCATCCATAATATAAAGTCTTGGCTTTACATACTGGTTCAGATCAATAAGCATCCGGGCGAAGCTGTCCGCGCTGGGATATTTAGTATGACCAATGGCCTTATTTTTCCCATATACAAATCCATAGCTGTTTTTCACTGCTCCTGTAATTCGCTCCAGAGCGTGGGTTTTCATTTTGGAAAGAGAAATCACACACTCTGCTTCCAGCAGTTCTTTCGGAAGGATAAATTCTTTCGCCTGGACACCATCCGGATTTTCCACACGCACGCCTTTCGTATAATCAATAGCCGGAATCTGGTATTTTTCCAGATAAGTGTCCATTCCGGTGCCCTGGATCACCTGTTTCGTAGTTCCGTGGCCACAGGAATCTGCAAGCACAATATTCTTATAACCTTCCTCACGTAGAATCCTGGCAAAGGCACCCACCACAACCGGATGCGTGATGACCGCTTTCTCCACTTCTGCTTTTTTCAAAAGGTTAGGCTTCAAAAGGATTTTTTCTTCTTTATTTATAAGGTTGTCCAGACCTCCCAGCTGAGACAGACCATTTTTCATAAGTGTATAAATTCGTTCTTCGTCGTAAGCTTCACAGGGAAGCACAATTACTTTGCTTTTTGTGTTCATGTTTCTACCCATATTTTCAAACATACAGCCTGTAATCTGGATCTGCATGTCTGGTGCTCTCGTTTTATTTTGTAATTATTCTGCAATTTTTCACACATACATGCACGCCTCAATACAGTCGCAGAAGATAAGCTAAGATCACATTTCTGCGATGCAAACCGCCCTCAGTGCCTTCCTCACTGGTAATATACATGCCGGTACCACAGACAATGCATCTACCCCCATCTGCAAAAATGTCTCCGTCAATCTGGTATCTGCCGCCAGTTCCCCACAGAGACATACTTTGCAATTCTGCGCGTGTCCTGCATCTACAATCATCTTTATCATTTTCAAAATTGCAGGATGATGATCATCATATTTCTTCTGTAAAAGCGGATTCTGACGATCCATGGCCAAGGTGTACTGAGTCAGGTCATTGGTTCCGATTCCCAGAAAATTCACCCGCTTCGCCAGTTCTTCCCCGATCATCACTGCTGCCGGAGTCTCCATCATAATTCCAGTCCGGATTTCCTTAAAGGGTATACCTGCTGCCTTCAGCTCTTCTTTTACTTCCAACACCAGAGCTTCAACCTCATCCATTTCCTCTTCCGAACAGATCATAGGGTACATCATCCCCAGATTGCCATACCAGCTCGCACGGTAAATGGCACGGATCTGGGTTTTAAACAGGTTCTTCCGGTCCAGACTGAGACGGATTCCCCGATTACCCATAAGAGGGTTGGTTTCTACCGGAATTTCAAGGTAGGAAGCCTGCTTATCTGCTCCGAGATCGGCGGTGCGGATAACTACCAGGCGGTCGCCCATAGTCTCAGCAGTTTTTTTATATGCCTGAAAAAGTTCTTCTTCCCCGGGATAATTCTCCCTGCCAAGATACTGGAACTCGCTTCGCAGCAGTCCGATTCCCTTTGCCCCATAATAAAGGGCACTGTTTAAATCATCCAGACTGCCAATATTCGCGTAGATTCCCACTTCACGTCCATCTTTCGTAATATCGCCCTTGTCTTTCAGCTTCAAAAGGGATTCCCGCTCTACCAGATCTGCTTTTCGGCGAATCTCGTATTCTTTTCGTACCTCATTATCCGGTTCCAGATAGATGGTTCCCGTATATCCGTCAATAATGGCAATGCTGTCTTCCCACTCTTCTTCTGACTGTGGAATCCCAATACCTGTAACACAGGGAATATCCATATTTTTCGCAAGGATCGCAGCGTGAGAGGTAGCAGAACCTTTGCGGGTGACAATACCCAGAAGCTTCTCCTTATCCATTTCCATCAGTTCTGCAAGAGAAAGGGCATCTGCTGCCAGAATGATTGGTTCCTCTCCCAGATCAATTTTGTTCTCATCTTCCCCGAGAATCTCCAGAAGGAGACTGGAGATGCGGCTTACATTGTGGATTCGTTCCTTTATGGTCGGATCGTTCAGCCTGGAAAAAGTACTCTGCATCTCATCTCTTGTGGTCTGCACTGCATAAGCAGCAGTCACCTTTTCCCCTGTGATCATACTCTGTACCGCACGGAGAAAGCTGCCAGAGCCCAGAAGCTCCGCCTGCTCCAGGATCTGGTTTGTTCCATTTTCCCCATTCACTTTCACAATTCTATCCAAAGGTTGGGGTTCCATATCCAATTCAGGATCAGCTGTGTCCATTTGCTTTTCTGACATTCTGTCATACTCTTCCTTCAAGGTCTGCATCACATGCCGACGAGCCACATCAAAATTCTTCAGTTCCTTTTTTACATCATCTGCCTGATGCTGTCGGATCTGATATTCACCTTTCCGATAAAACCTGATTTTCCCAATGGCAATCCCCGCAAAGGCGGAAGCTCCCTTGTATATTTCCATTTTGTTTCTCCTCTAAAAAACTCATTTATTTCTGTAAATAATAATCACACACTGGCGAAACTTTGTCAATATCAGTGTTGTTTTCTCTGGCCCCGGAAACATATATGTGCAAGCATTCTCCACCTCCAGCGACCTCTCTCCTTTCTCCGCAGTGCAATCCTGCCCGGTAGGACTTTTCTATTACATAAAAAAAGAGCCTGCACAGTGATTTATCCGTTTTTCTCCCGAATGGTTCACTCACAGGCTCTTTCCTGATGTTATCCTTTTACTGAATTAATTCAATTAATCGCAGGCAGCCTTAAACTCAGTCCAGTTCTTATTATACTGTTCCTCAGCTTCCTGACTTACATTCTTAATACTCTCACCGCTTGTTACACTGTCCGGAACCACCAGGCTCTCGTCTACCAGCTCGTCTGCTGCCTTGTTGGTGCAGTAGTAACCGATATAATTGAAGCACTGTGCAGCAACCTCCGGTCTTAAAATGTAATCTACAAACTGGTAAGCTGCATCTGCATTGGGAGCCTCGCTTGGAATAAACATTCCCATAACACCGAAGCCAAGACCTTCCTCCGGATAAACCACTTTCAGATCCGGGTTCTCTGCCAGAGCTGCAGTTACCTGGGAGGTGTAAAGGAACGCTACAGAAGCCTCTCCGTTCAGCAGTGCATTCTGGGTGTTGTCATCCTGGATCATACGCACATTGGGTGCCAGCTCTACCAGCTTTTCACCAGCTTCTGCAATGGCATCCACATCTTCTTCATTCATACTCTTACCCATGGTGAGAAGAGTAATGCCGTTGATCACACGGTAGTTGCCAATCAGCGCTATGCTGTCCTCCAGAGACGGATCCCACAGATCAGAATAGCCCTTAATGTCAAGATCAACCTCCTCCGGATCGTATACGATCAGCGGAATACCTGCACCATATGGTACGGTGTACTCGTCCTTCTCATCATAAAACTGTCCCTGATAAAGAGGATTGATGTTTCCCCAATTGGAGATTTTGTCTTTGTCAAGCTTGGTGGCAAGACCCTCTTCCACGATTTTCTCGAGAATGTAGTCATCTGCGATTACCACATCATAGTCTCCGCCTTTTGCCATGGAAACTTTCTCCAGCATGGTTTCGTCAGTGTCAAAGTTGGAATATACGATCTTACAGCCGGTTTCTTCCTCAAATCCGTCCAGAACCTCCTGCGGGAACATTCCTTCCCAGGTATAAAGGACCAGCTCGGAGTCAGCTGCGTATACAGGTGACAGGCTGCCACAGATTGCTGCTGCAGCAAGAATTACCGCAAATACCTTTTTCTTCATAATCATTCTCCTCTTCTTCAAAAACACAGCCGGCTTCTGCCAGCCACGTTTCCGTTTTTATAAATTTCCATGTTTACTCTGCCTTGATCTTCGTCCACAGCTCCGCATATTTCTGCTTGATCTTCGGTTCCTGATAACGGAAGATCTCACTGTTTGGATTTTCGAAATCCGGAATGTAGGAGGAAACGCCCTCATACTCTCCGGTGATCATGGTTTCGTAAACACTCTTTACAGGAGAAGTATAACCTACTTCTTCCGTGTTGGAAAGAGCAGATTCTTCATCCAGCATAAAATTAATAAATTCGTGAGCCAGTTCCACTTCATTGCAGTCTCTTGTGATGACCATTGCGTCATACCAGTTGTTGGTTCCCTGGGATGGGGTGAAGTAATCCATATTGGGATTTTCACTGATAATATAAGAAGCATCTCCGGAGTATACAACTGCCATAGCCTTGTTTCCGGAAATCATATTGTCAATGACGTCATCACCTGCATAAATCGGATCCATGGTATTTCTCTGGTCAACCAGCCACTGGTAAGCTTCCTGAATCTGATTCTCATCTGTAGTATTCATGGAATATCCAAGAGCCTTCAGTGCTATCATAAAGGAATCCCGCTCAGAATCATACATGTAAATATTTCCTTTATATTTGGTATCCCTGAGAAGATCCCAGCCCTCCTGAAGATCTGCCGGATCAACCACAGTCGTATCATAAAGAATACCAACTGTTCCCCAGAAGTACGGACAGGAATAACGATTTCCCGGATCATAGCTTTTATTCATGACCTCATCCATCAGGCTGCCCTTATTCGGGATCAGATCCCAGTCAATATACTGTAAGTAATCCTCTTTAATCAGACGCTCGATCATGTAATCCGAAGGGATCAGCACGTCATAGGACTCACCGCCGGAAAGCTTGGTGTACATCATTTCGTTGGATTCGAAGGTTTCGTAAACTACTGTACAATTATATTCCTGCTCAAACTGTGTCAGAAGATCCAGATCCATATATTCTCCTGCATTATAAACCTTCAGGACATGGTTCTCCGCTGCACTGCCTCCGCACTTGATCAGTCCGAAGCCAAGGGCAAAAACCAGCAGAAGGGCGATTACGCGCTGAATCTTTTTCGCATGCTTGCTGGCATGCTTTTCCAGGAGCTTTGGAAGCACGTTGGCAAAAACCATGACAAGCACAATGACCAGGATTACAATTGTGGACAGGGCGTTGATGGTAGGGTTGATTCGTTTGGTCATATTATAGACCACAATGGAAATATTCTTTACACCGTTTCCGGATACAAAGTACGAAATTACGAAATCGTCAAAGGACATGGTAAACGCCAGCAGCGCACCGGCGAAAATGCCATCCTTGATCATGGGCACGATTACCTTGGTCAATGCCTGGAACGGAGTTGCTCCAAGGTCCATGGCTGCATTTGCCAGGTTCGGATCAAGACTTCGCACCTTGGGATAAACACTGGTAATCACATATGGCGTACAAAAAGAAATGTGCGCCAGCAGCATGGTAAAGTACCCTTTCCGGAAGCCCAGTGAAGAAAACAGAAGCATCAGTCCGATTGCGGTAACAATATCCGGGTTCAAAATGGGCAGGTTGTTGATATTTAAAAGTGTTTCCTTTAACACCTTCCTGGACTTGGAAAGACCAATTGCAGTGATGGTTCCCAGCACTGTGGAGATCACAGTTGCCAGGATGGCGATGGTCACAGACACGTAAACCGCTTTGCTGACTTCTGTATTGTGCAGCAGCTCTGTATACCATCTCATGGAGAATCCCGTAAACCTGGTCAGGGATTTGGAGGAATTAAAGGAAAAAATCATGGTCACCAGGATTGGCAAGTAAAAGAATACCAGACAGATGGCCACATAAAATCTCTGAAAAAAGCTTATTTTTTTCTGCATGATACTCTCCTACTCTCCTTTTTCCTTGTCCATCCGCTTCATCAGACTCATGGAGATCAAAATGATCACCGCCAGAATCATGGAAATGGCACTTCCGAAATTCCAGTCTCCAACTGAGATAAACTGGGACTCGATCAGGTTTCCGATAAGCATGTACTGTCCGCCTCCCAGAAGCTTCGGGATAACGAAGGAGGAAATGGCAAGAAGGAAAACCATCATAATACCATTTACCACCCCTGGCAGGGACAGCTTCCAGATTACCTTCCAGAAGGTCTGGAAACGGTTGGCTCCCAGATCGTAGGCTGCCTCGATCAGGGATTTATCCATTTTATTTAAGGATGTATGGATAGGAATGATCATAAAGGGCATAAAGTTGCAGATCAGGCCTACCATTACGGAAAAATCCGTATACATCATGCTGATAGGTCCCAGTCCGATTTTTGCCAGAAGGTTATTGATGATTCCGTTATCTGCAAGAAGATTCATCCACGCATAGGTACGAAGAAGCATGTTGATCCACATTGGAATGGTTACCAGCATAATGAGAAGTCCCTGGACTTTCTCAGAGCATCTCGCAATGATCAGGGCAAGGGGATAGCCAAGCACCAGACAGATAAAGGTGGTGAGAAGTCCCAGCCAGAAGGATTTCAGGATCACATTCAGGTAGGTAGCTTCCAGGAATTTGGCAAAATTCCCCCAGGTGAAGGAAAGTGTCATTACTTCATTTCCTTCTGTGGTGAACGCATACAGGGCAATGAGAAACAGTGGGATCACAAGGATAACAATTGCCCAGATAAAGTAAGGAATGATCAGGCGCTTAAACTGTTTCATCAATAAGCTCCCATTCTGTACATGACGTGAATGTCTTCCGGTCCGAATTTCAGTCCTACCTGGCGGCCCACTTCCGCATAATCGGTGGTCTGAACTTTATAGGTGCGCAGTTCTGTTTCTACGAGAATTTCGTAATGAACGCCTTTGAAGGTGACGTTTCGGACAACACCGCTGATTTTCGCCTGAGATGGTTCCACAATGTCAAGGTCCTCAGGACGAAGCACAACCTCGATTTCTTCATTATCCTCAAAGCCTTTGTCCACACATTCGAATTCAAATCCGTCAAACTGAACCAGATAATCTCTGATCATAATTCCTTCTATAATATTGGACTCTCCAATGAAGCTTGCTACGAAACGGTTTTCGGGCTCGTTGTAAATATCGGTAGGAGAACCGATCTGCTGAATTTCACCGTTATTCATAACGACCACGGTATCAGACATGGAAAGGGCTTCCTCCTGGTCATGGGTAACATAAATGAAAGTAATTCCAACCTCCTGCTGGATTTTTTTCAGCTCGATCTGCATCTGTTTTCGTATTTTCGCATCCAGGGCGCCAAGAGGCTCGTCAAGAAGAAGGATTTTCGGCTCATTTACCAGCGCACGGGCAATGGCAACTCGCTGCTGCTGTCCGCCGGAGAGCAGGGTGACATCTCTTTTTTCGAAACCCTCCAGACCTACCATTTTCAACATTCTGGTGACTTTCTGGGCGATCACGTCCTTGTCCACTTTTTTCAGATTCAGACCGAATCCAATATTCTCTGCCACATTCAGATGGGGAAAAAGGGCGTATTTCTGGAAAACGGTGTTTACCTCTCTCTTATATGGAGGCAGCTTGGAAATCTCAATTCCGTTAAACAGTACTTCGCCGCCGCTTGGCTCCTCGAAGCCTGCAATAATACGAAGGGTTGTGGTCTTTCCACAGCCACTTGGTCCCAGAAGGGTGAGAAACTCGTTCTCATAGATGTCCAGATTGATTCCGCGGAGAACCTGCTGGTCATCAAAGTTTTTTGTGAGATTTTTCAACTCTATGAGTTTGTTCATTCATGTGCTCCTTTCCGGTCACTGTCTGCATAACGTTCAGCAACCCTTTCCATTCCCCGGAATGTATCTGATCTCGCCTTGATTCCATGGATACAGCCCAGTAAGAAATATTCAATCCGCAAATCTACTGCGATCTCCGGCGCAGCTTTTTCATAAGGGAATATACAAGCAGAATTCCTACCGTAAAAGCCAGCATAATCGTACACAAGGCATTGATTTCCGGCGTAACACCGGTTTTTATCTGAGTGTACACCTTGATTGGCAAGGTGGACAGTCTCGGACCGTTAATAAAAATACTGATTACCACGTCGTCCATGGACATAGCAAAGGCAAGCAATGAGCCGGATGCCACCGCCGGCATGATCAGCGGCAATGTGATGTCAAAAAAGGCTCTCATGGAAGTGGCTCCAAGATCCCGGGCAGCTTCCTCAAGGGAAGGATCCAGGCCCACAAGTCTGGCTTTTACTTCCATCAATATATAAGGAATGCAAAATACCGTATGTCCGATCAGCAGAGTAAGCATTCCGAAGGGCAGGTTCAGCATGTAGAAAAATGCCATCAGTACCATGCCCAGAATAATTTCCGGTATCATAAGGGGCAAAATGGAAATGTACTCCAATGCGCCTTTTGTTTTCCAGTGAATCCGTGACAATCCTACAGCCCCCAGTGTTCCAATCACTGCAGATACTGCACAGCTGGCCACACCAAGGATCAGGCTGTTCACAAGAGCTTCCATCATGGCGCTGTCTGCGAAAAGCTTTTCGTACCACTGAAAGGAAAATCCGGTGAGACGGACAGGCAACTTGGACTCATTGAAGGAGAAAATGATGACTACGGCTACTGGGAGGTACATTAAGAAGAAAATGATACCAAGGTATATCTTCTCAAAGCGGGTGCTCCTTTTCATGCCAGAGCCTGTATTTCTCTTCTTTCCAAACTTTTTAACTAATGTATCGTTTTTAGCCTCGGCGCCTTCACCTTGCATTTTCGGATCCAGCACTTCTATTTCATTATTTTGTATTTTTATCATCCCAGCCCCTCCACTTCTTTCGCATTGGTGACCTTGCGGTATAGCAGGATCATCAAAGTGGTAAGGATCATCATGATCACTGCCAGAGCTGCCGCAAAGGGCCAGTTATTTCCCCGGGTCATCTGGTCCTGGATCAGGCTTCCTACTAGCACAACTTTGTTTCCGCCCAGAATATCTGCTATGAAAAACAGTCCCATAGATGGAATAAAGGTAAGGATCACGCCGGACAAAAGTCCCGGCAGGGTCAGCTTAAAGCTCACTGTCCAGAAGGCCTTCGCCTTACCTGCCCCCAGATCACGGGCAGCTTCTACCAGTGACCAGTCCAGTTTTTCCGCACTGGAATATACTGACAGAATCATAAATGGCAGTAACACATATATCATACCAATGACGATTGCCGGGTAGCTGTACATGATTTTCAGCGACTTCTCGATCAGGCCAAGCTTTTTCAGCACAAAATTCAGAACGCCTTTTTTCTGAAGGATGATGATCCAGCCGTAAAGTCTGATCAGGGAATTCACCCAGAAGGGAAGCATAAGAAGAAGCATAGCTTTCTTTTTGCCGCCTGCTGGTAATTTCGCCATAAAATAGCCAAAGGGATACCCGATCAGGGTAATAAAAACAGTACTTGTAATAGCCAGCTGGAAGGACTGGACAAAGGTATCCAGGTACACTGGTTCCAAAATCTTCCTGTAATTATCCAGTGTAAAAATCCACTGTACACCGTGGACTTCTCCGGGAGTGGCAAAGCTTAAGGCAACCATATAGATAAGAGGACAAGCCACAAAAATCAGGGTAAAAATGTAGAGTGGCAGAATCATCCAGATGGTGGCGCGGGTATGCCTGGTGGATGCAGCACTCTTGCTATTGCCGCGGATATTCTTTGCAGATGCAGATTCCTGGCTGTTGCCGTGGCTGTTCTTTACAGGTGCAGATTTCTGGCTGTTGCCACGGCTGTTACTGAGACCGCCCATCACTGATTTCCTCCTGACATATCAGCAGGCTCTTTCGTCTTAAACTCCCGATCTACTACAATTGCATTTCGCGGATCAAAATACCATTTTATCTGCTGACCTGGCTGAATGTTTGCATTCATGCCAAACCGGCTGGCTGTGATTTCTGTGCCGTCAGACAAAGCAAGCAGAACTCGCAGCTGACCTGCAGCGAAATTCTTCTCCTTCACAGTTGCGTGAAGATGTCTGCCAGTTCCCTCAGCTTCATTTTGCTCAACTACATTTTCCATTTCAGCTTCATCCAGCAGAATATTTTCACTTCTCACTGCAAGGGTGAGCTGCTCTCCCACCTTTACAATCTCTTCTGTATAAACGGAAACAGTGTCATTACCTATTTGAACCTGTGCATAAGAACCATTTATTTCTACAACTTTTCCTTTTAAAATATTGGCATTTCCCACAAAGGTTGCCACATAACTTGTCTTCGGATGGTTGTAAATCTCATCCGGAGTGCCGATCTGCTCAAACTGCCCCTGATTCATTACCACGATCCGATCGGACATATTAATGGCCTCTTCCTGGTCGTGGGTGATATAGATAAAGGTAATTCCAAGCTTCTTCTGCAGTCGCTTCAGTTCCAATTGCATCGTCCGTCGAAGCTGCAGATCCAGAGCTCCGAGAGGCTCGTCCAGAAGCAGTACACGTGGATTATTTGCCAATGCTCTTGCAATGGCTACACGTTGCTTCTGTCCACCGGAGAGCTCCGCAGGTTTTCGTTTCTCGAAGCCTTCCAGCTGAACCAGCTCCAGCATTTCCTTAACCTTTTTCTTTATATCCGCTTTTGGTACTTTTCGTATTTTCAGACCATACCCGATGTTATCCGCCACGTTCATATGGGGAAAAAGGGCATAATTCTGAAATACCGTGTTCACATCTCTCTGGTTTGGCTCCAGATTCGTCACATCTTTCCCCTCCAGCCATATACTTCCGCTGTCCGGCTGCTCAAGTCCTGCGATGATGCGAAGAGTGGTCGTCTTGCCGCAGCCGGAAGCACCCAGCAAGGTGACGAATTCCCCCTGATCAATTTGCAGATTGATTCCCTGTAGAACATATTCTTCTGATGTAAAACTTTTTTTCAGATTTCTTAATTCAAGAAATGAGTCAGACATTTGTCTCCTCCTTTCTGGAGCGTGTTTGAAAATTATTCCTGCAGGCTTCCACAAATTGTGACACGCATTTTGAAGAAAGCCTTTTTTAACACGCTCGGCTGTAATGTTAAGTGAAGTACGAAAAAAAAACGGGATACCCCTATAGCCATACATTCAGAAAATCTCTATATAAACACGGTGCATGTTTATATAGCGCCATTACTGTATATTGCTATATCGGTAACCCGTATTCCCATATAATTCTTCAAAAAAAGGTACAACTTTTCTAAAAAGCCTGGGGCGGAATAACCTGACATGTACCTCATCTCCTTTGTTTGCAATCAAGGTGTATTCTATCATAGAATGAATCATTTGAAAACAGTTATTTTCCCATTGATAACATATTTTTTCATTTTCATTTAACAGATTAGGAGCAGAACCAAATTGGCTCTGCTCCCTTGCAAAATGTTATCCAATATTATATTTTTTACGTATTTCTTCTTTATCTTCTTCAGAAATTTTAAGTGCATCCATAGCCTGATCCACAGACCAGTTCATTGTTTCTGTAAGAGTTTTAATTGAAGAAACCAAACTCTCGCAAACTCCTTTTTCATAATTTCTCTGTGCTACATCGTCAAGAACATGTCCCACATCTGTTACCTCACTTTCTAAATCCATTTCCATTTGGATTCCAAAATCGTCCTGCAAAATCATCCTTTTCTCTGAAGCATTCCGTTTATCTGAAAGTAAAACTTCCAACATTCGCAGGATGCCAGACGCTTCTTTATCATATGCATCCCCAAGGCATATAATCACATTTGTCAGAAGATCGTAATTTTCTTCTTTTTCATGTACATTTCCTATCATATTTTCTTCTTTTACAGAATACCGATTAATTGTATTTTTTCGGTAATTTGGAGGATTTATACATATGAATACGTTATATACCTTCTTTATCTTTTCGTAATGTGAGTTTGTAAAAACCGTTCCATACTGTGAAGAAACCATCCTACAACAATAATAAATGCTACGCTTAATGATGGGATACCCAGGATAATAATTATTCTGAGGTTCCACATTAATGATCAGACTCAATCGATTGTCAGTGCCTGGTATCAATGCACTAAAGCGAATATCATAGGTTACTGTTCCTTCCGCTATGGTCGTATCTTCAGTAGATAGTCCTTTTATCAATTCGGGAGTTTCTTCATCCGGATATACTGGAATTTCAGAAACATACAAATCTCCTTCTATGTATTTCTCTGCAATTTCCTGTATTGCACACTCCCTGTACTCCTGCAGACAGCTTTTCATAATCCATGCAAGAATAATCTTGTTTGATAATAATTTCTTACATGCGTTATCATACGCTGCCTTTTCTCCTGCGGTAGAAAGCATTTTTGACAATTTGTTTGGTACTTTCATTCACCACAAGCCTTTCTTTATGAACTTTATCTACATTTTTATAATAACACATACTACGTTCTTAAATCTATAAAACTTTTATTAAAAATATTAACTGCCTTTCTTTATTCACATATCCATTTAAAGATATTTATTGAGCTTTTTCCAACACCATGATACAATAGCTTCAAGGGTTTTTACTACATTTGAGGAGGTTTTCCATGAAAGAAATTACAGCTGTAAAAATTAATCCAACAGATTTTGCTCCCTTTGGCACTTACTGTTCCATGACTGAGCCGAAAGGTTATCCTTTACAGGGCGAAATCCACAAATTTTATCCGGATCGTATCTCAGGTACTTGTATGGGAAGTATGGGATTTTCTCCCATTGCCGTACGCAAGGATGAGCGAATCGTTAAGATGGCAGAATACCACACAACCACCTGGGAAGGCATTGTAGCTCTGGATGATGATATGATCATTCATGTTGCTCCTGCATCTGCCGGTACGCCAGTCCCGGAACTTACAAAGGCCTTCATTGTTCCCAAAGGACATATGGTAAAGATCAATGCTGCTATCTGGCATTTATGTCCTCTGCCTGTAAACAACGATGTCCTTCATGCAATGATCATTTTACCGGAATGTACTTATGCCAATGACTGTACGGTAGTTGAGTTTGAGGAAAAAGACTGGTTTAAAATCGTATAATCAGAATTTTTACCCAAGATTTTCTTGACAAATACCTGTTTATAACTTAAAATATTTTTTGTGTCTGATAAGTGTATAAAATATTTATACACTTATCATTACATAAGCTGGAATAGCTCAGTCGGTAGAGCACTTCACTCGTAATGAAGGGGTCGTGAGTTCGAGTCTCATTTCCAGCTTTTTTTATTTGCATCAATCGGATATTTCTGATCTGCTTCGCTACTTGCTTATTGTAAAAAGATTCAAAAAGACTGCATTCCTCACATCTGAAATTCAGATATGTAAATACAGTCTTTTTTGCTATTTTATTACTTATTGGCTATTTATTTCTCATTTGCTATTTCTGTCTGCTTTGTTATTGTCATTTTTTACTGTGGCTCTTTTCTTCACTGTTTCTGCCTTTTTCTCTGCCTTGACAGCTTCTTCTACTTTCGTAGCTTTTTCTTCCTTTACTGACTTCTTTGCTGGAGTTTTTGCCTTCACAGTCCTTACCATTTTTCCTGCAGTCTTATCTTTCGCAGTCTTATCTTTCGCAGTTTTCGCTGCGGTCACTTTCTTCCTGGCTGGGGCTTTCCCGGGAGTGCAGCTGTAAATGCTCACACCAAGTGCCGGCAGCTTCACCTTAATAGAATACTCCCGTTCATCGCACTCTTCTGCTTTTGCTGTCTTCACACGAGAATTCACTACACCCTCTCCGCCGAATTCTACTGCATCGCTATTAAAGATTTCTTTATATTTTCCTGCAAAAGGCACGCCCACCTGGTAATTCTCGTAGGGTATTGCGGCGAAATTACAGATTACAAGCAGCGTTTCCTCTGGTTTCTCTGTCTTACGCAGGAAAGTGATCACATTCTCCTCGTATTTCATCAGCTGAACCCACTCAAATCCGTCATACTCATCATCCATCTGATAAAGAGCAGGCGAACTCTTATAAAGGGTATTCAACGCCTGAATGCATTTGGCAAGTCCCTCCGGCATATCAGTCCCCGGTGCCATCATTTTACAGCCAGGATGCACCATCATATAGGAATAAGCCTCTCTCACCTGTGCCAGCTTCTGCTTCTCATCTCCCGGAAGTTTCGCCATAAACTCATTCAGGCTTCCCACATCTCTGTTTCCAAGAGTCAGAATATAATGCTCAGAATATGCATATAAGGTGGACAAAGTCAGCTGGTCATGATAATTCTTCCGCAAAATCGGATCTACTGACAGATAGAATAGGAAATCTCTTGTCCATCCGCCACTCCACTTATAATCAAACCCAATGTGATCATTCTCCACACTGTCAGTCAGCTCCGGCCACAGACCATCCTCCTGTGCGATCAGAAGTGCTCCTGGATCACGCTTCTTCACAATGGAATTCAGATGCTTCAGAAATTCAATGGCAGGAAGGTTCTCATTGGAGCCATACATATTCGGCGTCCATCCATCCTTTCTTCCATAATCCAGATAAAGCATGGCATCCACATCATCCATACGAAGACCGTCCACATGGAAAACCTCCAGCCAGAAACAGGCATTGGAAATCAGGAAATCCATTACCATAGGGCTGTCATAATTATAAAGCATGGTGCCCCACATCGGGTGGACTGCCATTTCCGGGTCTTTCACTTCATAAAGGGGCGTTCCGTCAAATTTCTCCAGACCACCTGCGTATCTCGGGAACTGAGCCGGTGACCAGTCAAGGATCACGCCTATTCCCACCTGATGAAGCTCATCTACCAGCGCTGCAAAATCTGCTGGTGTGCCATAACGTGTGCTGACTGCAAAGTATGCAGATGTAGGGTATCCGTCTGAGCCATCCTCCAGAAATTCCATAACCGGATGAAGTTCCACATGAGTATATCCCTTTTCTTTCGCAAAAGCCACCAGCTCTTTTCCTGATTTCCACTGTCCCAGACTTGTCTCATAAATGGAAACCGGCTGCCTGCGGTCATCGTATTTCTTACGTTCAGCCATCCAGCCGCTGTCGTTCCATGTAAAATCAGAAACATCTGCCACAACAGAATTCCACAACGGTGCAGGCTGGGTTCTGTTTCCATAAGGATCTGCCTTCTGAAGGAGCACATCCCCTTTCGCCTTAATTTCATAACGATAGGCATCTCCCGCCTTTACTCCCGGGATAAAAAGTTCAAAAAGGCCTGACATGGGCATCTTATGCATGGGGAGTGCTCTGCCATCCCAATTATTAAATTCACCAACCACACTTACCCGAACTGCATTTGGCGCCCACACTGCGAAATGAGTGCCTGCTACCCCATTCATCACCATGGGATGTGCGCCCATTTTCTTATATGCCTCATAATAAACGCCGCCAAGAAAAGCCCTCTCATCATCCTCTGTAAGAAGCCCGCCGAAAGCATAAGCGTCCTTAAACTTCTTCGTCTCTTTCTCAAATTCTATCTGAAATTCGTAATCCGGAATCTTTCTTCCCGGGATCAGCACTGCATAATAGCCAGCCTCGTCCTCCAGCTCCATTTCATATTTCTTGCGCCCTATAACCACTGCCGCAGCTCTGGCTTCCGGAAAAAAGCCCTGTATCAGCACACCATCCGGTGTCAGTCTCGGTCCCATCACATCTCTTGGCGCTGTCTCTTCCCCGTATACAACCGCTTCAATTTCTGGCCAGTCCATATAATCATATACTGTTTTGCTCATAAGTCTCTCCATTTCCCCGCCAATTTTCACGGACTGTCGGATTTCCAGAAAATATGTTAATATTGTTATATTTTTTCCGTCGATCCGACCATAATTTTGATATTTCTATTTTACCATTTTAAGCTGGAAAAAGAAAGAAATTTGTTTGACAAATACACCCCTCTGCGTTAAATTATTGGTATATGATTTTGAAAACACCTAAGGAGGATTTTTCAATGAGTAATCGAAACTACGACGTAACTGCACTTGGCGAGCTTCTCATCGATTTCACAGAGAATGGAACCAGCGCGCAGGGCAACCCGATCATGGAAGCGAACCCGGGCGGAGCTCCATGTAATGTTCTGGCTATGCTTGAGCGCCTTGGCAAGAAGACCGCTTTTATCGGAAAAGTTGGAAAGGATATGTTCGGAAACCAGCTGAAGGCTGCTGTTGAAGAAGTTGGAATTGATACAAGAGCTCTTATTATGGATGAAGAAGTACATACCACACTGGCATTTGTCCACACCTATCCGGATGGAGACAGAGACTTCTCTTTCTATCGTAATCCAGGTGCTGACATGATGCTGACTATGGATGAGGTTCCAGACGACCTGATCCGCGATTCCCGCATTTTCCATTTCGGAACTCTCTCTTCTACCCATGAGGGCGTACGTGAAGCTACACGTCATGCCATTGAGGTAGCAAAAGAAGCCGGCTGTATCATCACCTTTGACCCCAATCTGCGCCCGCCACTCTGGAAATCCCTTGAGGATGCCCGCGTCGAGATTGAATACGGTCTTACCAAATGTGACGTTCTGAAGATTTCTGACAACGAAGTGGAATTCCTTTTCGATACCACAGACTACGACAAGGGTGCTGCACTGATCGAAGAGAAATATCACATTCCGCTGGTTCTTATCACCATGGGTAAAGACGGAAGCCGTGCTTATTACAAGGGACGCCGCGTAGAATGCGCTCCATTCCTTCAGGAGCACACCATTGAGACCACAGGTGCCGGAGACACCTTCTGTGCCAGCATCCTGAACTATGTTCTGGAGCACGGTCTGGAAGACCTCTCCGACGAGAACCTGATGGAAATGCTTACCTTCGCAAACGCAGGCGCATCTCTTATCACTACCCGCAAGGGTGCTCTCCGCGTAATGCCAACTCGCGAAGAGGTTGAGGAATTTATTGCAAAGAATGGCAGATAATCTACATAAAAAATAAAACATATAAACAATAAAAACAGGAACAACTAATTCTTCCGAATTAGTTGTTTCTGTTTTTATTATTAAAATATTTTTTATTCTATTGTTAAATATCCAGGTTGTGTTTCCTTACCAAAGCTGATATAATTATTATATGGGTGTTGCCATAACGGTAGGCGGTTAGTCCTTCAACAGAGGGACTGTGACCCTCTGATTACATAGAAACCCTGAAAGGGAATTCAGTGGAAAGGAGGGCTAAGCCAATGAGTATTATTGACTTTATAGCAGTTGTAAGCTTCGGCTTAACCTGCTTTACAATAGGATACACATTGGGTAAAGATGTAAATAATACACAAAAATAGCCGCCCTGTCTGTAAACTAAGCGGCAATTTTTGCTAACCAGTATATGGACTAACCGTCTATCGGCAACACTCTTTTTCTATACTTATATTAACATTCTGTTGTCTTAATGTCAATTATCTGTATTTGAATTTATTTCACCACGCGAACCTTTGAAACACCTTCAATAGCCTTCAGCGCATCTAGCGCCTCTGCGGAAGCTGCACTCTCCAGATCGATCAGAGTATACGCATACTCACCTTTACTCTTGTTGGTCATGTCTGCAATGTTCAGGCCCTCAGCACCAAGGATCTTGGTCAGCTGGCTGATCATGTTAGGAATGTTCTTATGTGTAATGGCAATACGTCCTACTGCTACGCAGGTACCCATATCACAGTTCGGGAAGTTTACGGAGTTTTTGATATTACCATTCTCAAGGAAATCACGAACCTCCTTCACAGCCATAACTGCACAGTTCTCCTCAGATTCCTCTGTGGATGCTCCAAGATGAGGAGTTACCAGAATGCCCTCATGACCTGCAACTGTATGGTTGGCAAAGTCCGTTACATACTTTTTCACCTTGCCGCTGTTCAGCGCCTCAATCAGCGCATCCTCGTCAACCAGAAGGTCACGGGCAAAGTTCAGAAGTACAACACCGTCTTTCATCTTATCAAAAGCCTCTTTGTTGATCATCTTCTTTGTGGAATCCAGAAGCGGTACATGTACAGTGATATAATCGCACTTGCTGTAAATCTCATCTAAGCTCTTGCTGTGCTTAATAGTACGGGAAAGGTTCCATGCTGCATCGATGGAAATGTATGGATCATATCCATAAACCTCCATCCCAAGGGAAGCTGCTGCATTTGCCACCATGCTTCCGATAGCACCAAGACCGATGATACCAAGCTTTTTGCCCATGATCTCACAGCCTGCAAACTGTTTCTTCTGTTTCTCAGCAAGCTTATCAATATCTTCCTGGTCTTTTTCTCTCTGTACCCACTCAATACCTCCCACAATGTCACGGGAAGCAAGAAGCATACCGGCAAGAACCAGCTCCTTTACACCATTTGCATTGGCTCCAGGAGTATTAAATACGACGATGCCTTTCTCTGCACACTCTTTCACCGGAATGTTATTGACTCCGGCTCCGGCACGTGCGATCACAGCAACACTCTCCGGCAGCTCCATGTCATGCATCTTGGCACTTCTTACAAGAACTGCCTGGCAGTCATCCAGAGTATCTGCTTTTTTATAATTATCATCAAAAATGTCCAGGCCTTTCTGGGCAATAGGATTCAGGCAATGATACTGAAACATCAGGCATTTTCCTCCTCAAACTTTTTCATGAATGCAACCAGCGCTTCCACACCAGCCTTTGGCATTGCGTTATAAATACTTGCTCTCATACCGCCAACGGTTCTGTGGCCTTTCAGGTTCACAAGACCTGCCTTGGCAGCCTCAGCAACGAATTTCGCATCCATCTCTTTATCTCCTGTTACAAAAGGAACATTCATAAGAGAACGGTCTTTCGGAACAACGGTGCCATGGAAAAGCTTGCTGGAATCAAGGAAATCGTAAAGGATCTTTGCTTTCTCCTCGTTGCGTTTCTTCATCTCTTCCAGACCGCCCATTTTCTTCAGCCATTTGAAAACTTTACCGCATACGTAGATGCAATATGCATTCGGTGTATTATAAAGGGAACCAGCGTCTGCATGTGTCTTATAGGTAAGCATGGTAGGTGTTCCCGGAAGAACATCTTCTGTGATCAGATCCTCGCGGATAATGGCGATTACCATACCTGCAGGTCCGATGTTCTTCTGAACGCCGCCATAGATAATACCATATTTGCTTACATCAACCGGCTCGGAAAGGAAACAGGAGGATACATCTGCCACAAGTGTTTTGCCCTTTGTATTTGGAAGCTCTTTGAACTTGGTTCCATAAATGGTGTTGTTCTCACAGATATAAACATAGTCTGCATCCGGGCTGATCGGCAGATCGCTGCAATCCGGAATGTAAGAGAAAGTCTTATCCTCGGAAGAAGCAATCTTGTTTGCTTTTCCGTATTTCTGTGCTTCCTGGTATGCTTTCTTTGCCCACTGACCGGTTACAATGTAGTCAGCAACCTTATTTTTCATAAGGTTCATTGGGATCATGGCAAACTGCTGGGAAGCGCCGCCCTGAAGGAAAAGTACCTTATAGTTGTCCGGAATATTCATCAGCTCACGAAGATCCTTCTCAGCTGTGTCAATGATTTCCTGGAATGCAGCACTTCTGTGGCTCATTTCCATAACGGACATGCCGGTACCATTGTAATCCATCATTTCATCTGCGACTTCTTTCAACACCTCTTCTGGAAGGACCGCCGGTCCTGCGGAAAAATTGTACACTCTGCTCATTTCTTCACATCCTCCTCATCAAATACCTCGTCTAAACTTGCTCCTGCAGGAACCATAGGATATACGCTTAAATCCTGGTCGATCCAGCAATCGAGAACTACCGGACCCTCTGATGAAAGCGCCATCTTAAGTGCAGGCTCTACTTCTTCCATCTTCGTAACACGGATTGCTTTTGCTCCCATTGCTTCAGAAACTTTCACGAAGTCCACACCATCATTTAAGATGGTCTGAGAATATCTTTGTTCATAGAACAGAGTCTGCCACTGACGTACCATTCCCAGAACATGATTGTTCAGAATGATCTGGACAAGAGGTTTGCCGCAGCGAACTGCCGTGGCGATCTCGTTCATGTTCATACGGAAACAGCCGTCTCCTGCTATATTTACCACGGTTTTGTCCGGGCAGCCCATCTTTGCTCCGATTGCTGCGCCAAGGCCGTAACCCATGGTACCAAGCCCTCCTGATGTCAGGAAGGTTCTCGGCTCCTTAAATTTGAAATACTGGGCAGCCCACATCTGGTGCTGTCCTACATCTGTGGAAACGATTGCATCTCCACCTGTCAGTTCATAAAGCTTCTGGATCACGTAGGGTCCGGTAAGCTGGGAATGATCGTAATTCAGCGGATACTTAGCTTTCATATCCTGAATATGCTGTACCCATTCATCATGGCGCTTTTCCGGGATTTTCACAAGGAGAAGCTTCAGCACTTCCCTCAGATCTCCGATCACGGAGGCATCAACTGCAATATTCTTGTTGATCTCCGCTGCATCTACATCAATCTGCAGGATCTTTGCCTTCGGTGCGAAGGTCTTTGTATCTCCTGTCACACGGTCGCTGAAGCGTGCACCAAGAGTGATCAGAAGGTCACACTCACACATTGCGTAGTTGGAAGTTTTGGTTCCATGCATTCCAACCGGACCTGTGTAAAGCTCATCCTCTCCGGAAAAAGCCCCTTTTCCCATAAGGCTGTCGCAGACCGGAGCCTGGATCTTGTGGGCAAGTGCACGGACTTCTTCAGATGCATCTGCGATCACAGCACCGCCGCCAACAAAAATAAATGGCTTTTTCGCTGCTGCGATCATCTGGGCTGCTGTATCCACATCCTTCGGACGGATGGTGTCAACCTTCGGCTCTACGGCTGTGATGGTGTGACGGATATATTCACATTTTGCTGCGGTTACGTCCTTTGGCACATCTACGAGTACCGGACCAGGACGACCGCTTTTGGCGATGATAAAAGCTTTGCGGATGGTGTCTGCGAGCTTTGTTACATCTTTGACAATATAGCTGTGTTTTGTCACAGGCATTACAATGCCTGCGATATCAACTTCCTGGAAGGAATCTTTTCCAAGAAGGGCAGTTCCAACATTACAGGTAATTGCTACCACAGGAACAGAGTCCATACACGCGGTGGCAATTCCGGTTACCAGGTTGGTTGCACCTGGGCCGGAAGTTGCCAGACACACTCCGACCTTTCCTGTCGCACGGGCGTAACCGTCTGCCGCGTGGGAAGCTCCCTGCTCATGGGAAGTAAGTACATGTTTGATTTTATCACTGTATCGGTAAAGGGCGTCATAAACGTTCAGAATAGCTCCGCCTGGATATCCGAAAACGGTATCCACACTTTGCTCCAGCAAACATTCTATGATGATCTCCGCTCCTGTAAGCTGCAATTTCATTTCCTCCTGGTATATTATACTGTAAAATCCCGGACATTTGCTATGAAAGAACCATGCTTTCATGAACCATAATTCTATTCACATGTCCGGATAAGAATCTTATTATTTCGCTTTCGGAACCTCGAGGATCGCACCGCGGTTTCCGGAAGTAACCATTGCTGCATATCTTGCCAGGTATCCGGTTGTAACCTTCGGCTCTCTCGGCTGCCATTTTGCTTTTCTTGCTGCAAGCTCTTCATCAGAAACCTTCAGTTCCAGCTTCAGTTCCGGAATATTGATGCTGATGATATCCCCTTCCTCAACAAGGGCGATGGGACCGCCTACTGCTGCCTCTGGTGAAACATGTCCGATGGAAGCGCCTCTGGATGCACCACTGAAACGTCCATCTGTAATAAGGGCTACAGAAGAACCAAGTCCCATACCTGCGATTGCAGAGGTAGGATTCAGCATTTCTCTCATTCCAGGACCACCCTTCGGTCCTTCATAACGGATGACAACAACGTCACCTTCTACGATCTTGCCGCCTTTGATTGCTGCGATTGCGTCTTCCTCGCAGTCAAAAACTCTTGCAGGTCCTTCATGAACCATCATCTCCGCAACAACTGCAGAACGTTTTACAACGCTTCCGTCTGGTGCAAGATTGCCCCGAAGTACAGCAAGTCCGCCTGTGGTGCTGTATGGATTGTCGATCGGGCGGATTACTTCCGGGTTCAGGTTTACACAGTCCTTGATATTCTCGCCTACTGTTTTTCCGGTTACAGTCATGCATTCTGTGTGAAGGAGTCCCTTCTTATTCAGCTCGTTCATAACTGCGTATACGCCGCCTGCTTCGTTCAGGTCTTCCATGTAGGTAGGGCCTGCAGGTGCAAGGTGGCAGATATTCGGAGTCTTTGCACTGATTTCATTTGCAAAGCTGATATCGAAATCCCAGCCAATCTCATGTGCAATTGCCGGAAGATGAAGCATACTGTTTGTGGAACAGCCAAGAGCCATATCTACCGTAAGGGCATTCAGAAGTGCCTCTTTTGTCATAATATCTCTTGGACGGATGTTGCGGCGGTACATTTCCATAACCTGCATTCCTGCATGCTTTGCAAGACGGATACGCTCGGAATATACAGCCGGGATGGTTCCGTTTCCTTTCAGTCCCATACCAAGAACCTCAGTAAGGCAGTTCATACTGTTTGCAGTGTACATACCGGAACAGGAACCGCAGGTCGGACATGTTTTGTTCTCACACTCAGTCAGACCTTCCTCTGTAAGCTTGCCTGCTGCGTAAGCACCAACAGCCTCAAACATGCTGGATAGACTTGTCTTGTGTCCGTTTAAGTGACCAGCCAGCATCGGGCCTCCGCTTACGAATACGGTAGGAACGTTGATTCTGGCTGCTGCCATCAGAAGTCCCGGTACGTTCTTGTCACAGTTCGGGATCATAACAAGAGCATCAAACTGGTGAGCCAATGCCATGGCCTCTGTGGAATCTGCGATCAGGTCTCTTGTTACAAGAGAATATTTCATACCGATATGTCCCATTGCAATACCGTCACAGACAGCGATTGCAGGGAACATGACCGGAGTTCCTCCAGCCATTGCCACGCCAAGCTTTACGGCCTGTGCGATTTTATCCAGGTTCATGTGGCCTGGTACGATCTCATTATAGGAACAAACGATTCCTACTAATGGACGCTCCATTTCTTCTTTTGTCATTCCAAGGGCATTGAACAGGGAACGGTGAGGTGCCTGCTGTGTGCCTGTTTTTACTGCGTCACTTCTCATAACTTGTATCTCCTTTTTGCTTCATAGCCGGGAAAAATGATCCATTTGCTTTTTGTTTATTTCGAATTCTAAATTTCCTTAGCGATCAGGTCACCCATCTCTTTCGTTCCAACCAGAGTGCATCCCTCAGACATAATGTCACCGGTACGGTATCCGGCAGTCAGAACCTTCTGTACAGCAGTCTCAACTGCATTTGCTTCCTCATCCAGATCCAGGGAAAAACGAAGCATCATGGCTGCGGAAAGGATGGTTGCGATCGGGTTGGCCTTATTCTGACCTGCAATATCAGGTGCAGAGCCATGGCTTGGCTCATAAAGACCAAATTTTGTCTCGTTCAGGCTGGCAGAGGAAAGCATTCCGATAGATCCTGTCACCATGCTGGCCTCATCAGAAAGAATATCGCCGAACATATTCTCAGTGAGAATAACATCAAACTGCTTGGGATCTCTCACCAGCTGCATTGCACAGTTGTCAACCAGCATATGCTCAAGAGTAACTTCCGGGTAATCCTTCGCTACCTCTTCTACTACTTTTCTCCAAAGTCTGGAGGAATCCAGAACATTTGCCTTGTCAACGCTTGTTACTTTTTTGCGGCGTTTCATGGCAATGTCAAATGCCTTGATGGCAATTCTGCGAATCTCGTTTTCGTTGTAGGAAAGGGTATCGATGGCTTTCTTTACACCGTTCTCTTCTACTGTTTTTCTTTCGCCAAAATAAAGACCGCCTGTAAGCTCTCGTACGATGATCATGTCAAATCCGTCTCCAATGATCTCATCGCGAAGAGGGCATGCTGCACGAAGTTCGTTGTATAAATATGCAGGGCGAAGGTTTGCAAAAAGATTCAGTGCCTTACGAATGGCAAGAAGTCCTGCCTCCGGGCGTTTGGATGGCTCCAGCTTATACCATGGGGATGTCTTGGCATCTCCACCGATAGAGCCCATAAGAACTGCATCAGAAGCTTTCGCTGTAGCGATTGCCTCGTCTGTAAGCGGTACTCCATGTACATCAATGGAAGCTCCGCCTAAAAGTACTTCAGAATAAGAAAAAGTATGTCCATATTTCTCACATACTTTGTCCAGAACTTTTTTTGCTTCTGCAACGATTTCCGGACCGATTCCGTCTCCGGGGATCAGTGAAATGTTGTAATTCATAATAATTTCCTCTCCTTCGTTTCTGAATGCCAGCGGAAAATCACCTCTCGCCTGACACCAATGGATAATTGTTATTATAATAACGCACTTTCTTTAATATTTCAACATGTTAAAGTAAAAAACTGTCAAAAAACTGCCTTTTTTCCCATTCTCAAAAAACATTCACGGAAGAAAAAAGGCCCCATCCCTTTATGGAATGAAGCCTGTTCTTAGTTTCTGTCATATTCGGATGAATCTGATTATGCAGAAGCCTGCTCTGCTTTCTCAACTTCGGCAATTGCCTGTTTCCTCATAGGGATACGGCAGTTCTTATTGTTACCGAACTCTACGATCACGTCTTCTTCTGTCATGTCGATGATGACACCGTAGAAGCCGCTTGTAGTTACAATACTGTCACCTACAGCCATATCGCTGAGCATCGCCTGTACTCTCTTCTGCTCTTTCTTCTGAGGTCTGATCATCAGAAAATACATAATACCGAAAAGTACAACCAGCCATACGATGGTAAATCCCATACTCATTCCGCTTGATGCGTCCATTTGCTATTCCTCCTGTATCTTACTATCACGCCCTGTCTTTTTCACCAGCGCATTATAGTATATAATACACAAAATAATTTGATTCTTCAAGTATTTTTCCGATTTTTTATATTAATTTCATTTACTATATCTGCTGTTAATTTTTCCCTCTTCAAAACCAGCCAGTCGCATTTCTTTATATTCTGCAAAATTGCCTTGATCCAGTGCATCCCTGATTTCCTCCATCAGGTGATTGTAGAAGTAAAGATTGTGAAGCACGCAAAGGCGCATTCCCAACATTTCTTTCGCTTTCAGAAGGTGGCGGATATAGGCTCTGCTGTAATGCTGACAGGCAGGACACTGACATCCCTCTTCGATTGGGGACGGATCCAATTCATATTTCGCATTAAACAGATTCAGCTTGCCGCGATTGGTGTAAACATGTCCATGACGTCCGTTACGGCTTGGATATACACAGTCAAAGAAGTCGATTCCTCTTGCGACTCCTTCCAGAATATTAGCAGGAGTACCTACTCCCATCAGATAGGTAGGTTTGTTCTGCGGAAGGTGAGGCACGACTTCGTCCAGAATATGATACATCTGCTCATGAGTTTCCCCAACTGCAAGACCGCCAACTGCGTAGCCGTCCAGATCCAGTTTGGAAATGGTATCTGCATGTGCAATACGGATATCTGCATAGATAGCCCCCTGATTGATTCCGAAAAGCAGCTGTTCTTTATTCACTGTATCCGGCAGACCGTTCAGTCTGGCCATCTCCGCCTTGCAGCGCTCCAGCCATCTGGTAGTGCGGTCTACAGAAGCTTGTACATATTCTCTGCTTGCCACACTGCTTGGACATTCGTCAAATGCCATGGCAATGGTAGAGCCCAGATTAGACTGGATCTGCATACTCTCCTCTGGTCCCATAAAAATCTTATGACCGTCAATATGGGACTGGAAATAAACGCCCTCTTCCTTGATCTTACGAAGTCCTGCCAGGGAAAACACCTGAAAGCCGCCGGAATCAGTGAGAATCGGTCTGTCCCAGACCATAAATTTGTGAAGTCCGCCAAATTCCTTGATCAGCTTGTCTCCTGTTCTTACATGGAGATGATAGGTATTGGAAAGCTCAACCTGGGTTCCGATATCCTTCAGATCCATGGTGGATACTGCACCCTTGATGGCTCCAACAGTTCCCACGTTCATAAACACAGGTGTCTGGATAGTTCCATGTACTGTCTCAAACTGGGCACGCTTGGCACGGCCTTCTGTTTTCATAAGTGTATATTTTGCCATATGTGAATCCTTTCTTTTTTAAGTCTTTATCTTCAAAAAAATTTCTGTTTCTGCTGCCCTGCAAAGACATTTTTCTTTTTACACTTACAAAAGAGTGTAAAACCACGGCAGAAAACTTCATATATTATAGCCCGAAATAACCGAAAATTCAACACTTGTGCGAAGAATCCTTGTTAAACTTTTACATTGTCATTTAAGCCGGGGTATCGTATAATATTACGGAATATTTGCATTTGAATTTTTCACATATAAATAAGAAGATTTAAGATTACTGTTCACTGGTAACATTCCGCGAGGTGTTTTTTGTGAACAAAGTTCACAGAAAACCCGAGAGTTGCGGCGCGAAATCATGCAAAGCATGATTTCTGTGCATCGCGAAGCGTGTTACTGTGAACGGAGTGAACAGTAACGATTTAAGCACATATGCAACAGATGAGGAGGCATATTCTTTACATGAGCAACAAATACACATTAGGAATTGACATTGGTTCCACCACTGTCAAAATTGCAATACTTGATGAAAACGACACCCTGCTTTTCGCAGATTACCAGCGTCATTTCGCCAACATCCAGGAAACACTGGCAGAGCTTCTGGCGAAAGCTTATGGCAAACTTGGAGAACTTACCCTTCATCCGGTAATCACAGGCTCCGGCGGACTTACCCTCGCCAACCACCTTGGCGTTCCTTTTGTACAGGAGGTAATTGCGGTATCCACTTCTCTTCAGAAAATTGCGCCCCAGACTGATGTTGCCATCGAGCTTGGCGGTGAGGATGCCAAGATCATCTACTTCGAGGGCGGCAATATTGAACAGCGTATGAATGGTATCTGCGCAGGCGGTACCGGTTCTTTCATTGATCAGATGGCTTCCCTGCTTCAGACAGATGCCACCGGACTGAATGAATATGCGAAGAATTACAAGGCGCTTTATCCCATCGCAGCTCGCTGCGGTGTATTTGCCAAGACTGACATCCAGCCTCTGATCAACGACGGTGCCACCAAGGAGGATCTTTCCGCTTCCATTTTCCAGGCAGTTGTAAACCAGACCATTTCCGGTCTTGCCTGCGGCAAGCCGATCCGCGGTCATGTTGCATTTCTCGGCGGTCCCCTTCACTTTCTGGATCAGCTGAAGGCTGCCTTTATCCGTACCCTGAAGCTGGATGACGAGCACGCTATCACACCTGAGAATTCCCATCTTTTTGCAGCCATGGGTTCTGCTATGAATGCGAAGGATGAGGTAACCGTTTCCCTTACAGATATGACAAACCGCCTGAAGAACTCCATCAAACTGGATTTCGAGGTGGAACGTATGGAGCCTCTTTTTGCTACGGAGGAAGACTATGAGGCATTTAACAAGCGTCAAAGTGCCTATCAGGTAAAGAAGGGTGACCTTTCCCAGTATCACGGCAACTGCTATCTGGGTATTGATGCAGGTTCCACCACCACCAAGACTGCTCTTGTAGGTGAGGACGGAACCCTGCTTTACTCCTTCTACAGCAATAATAACGGAAGCCCGCTTAAGACAGCCATCCGTTCTATCCAGGAGATCTACAGCATTCTTCCTGAAGATGCACACATTGCGTTTTCCTGTTCCACAGGTTACGGCGAGGCGCTGATGAAGGCTGCTCTGCTGCTGGATGAGGGGGAAGTTGAGACCGTTTCCCACTACTATGCGGCTGCTTTCTTTGACCCGGAGGTTGACTGTATTGTAGATATCGGCGGACAGGATATGAAATGCATCAAGATCCGTAATCAGACCGTAGACAGCGTACAGCTGAACGAGGCATGTTCCTCTGGCTGTGGTTCCTTTATCGAAACCTTTGCCAAGTCTCTGAATTACTCCGTACAGGATTTTGCCAAGGCTGCCCTGTTTGCAGAGCACCCCATTGACCTTGGAACAAGATGTACTGTATTTATGAACTCCAAAGTAAAGCAGGCCCAGAAGGAAGGCGCATCCGTAGCTGATATTTCTGCAGGTCTTGCATACTCTGTTATTAAGAATGCGCTTTACAAGGTTATCAAGGTTTCCGATGCCAAAGAGCTGGGACGTCATATTGTGGTACAGGGTGGAACCTTCTACAACGACGGTGTACTTCGAAGCTTTGAGCGTATAGCAGGCTGTGAAGCTATTCGTCCTGACATTGCCGGTATTATGGGGGCTTTCGGTGCTGCCCTCATTGCCAAGGAGCGCTACCACGCAGAAGGCCGTGAAACCACCATGCTTTCCATTGACAAGATCAACGAGCTGAAATATACCACCTCCATGGCCAACTGCCACGGATGTACCAATAACTGTCGTCTTACCATCAACAAATTCACTGGCGGGCGTCAGTTCGTAAGCGGTAACCGCTGTGAGCGCGGTATTGGTAAGGAGAAGAATAAGGATCATATCCCCAACCTTTACGAATACAAGTACAAACGGCTTTTCTCCTATCCTCCTCTTTCACCGGATAAGGCTACCCGGGGAAAAGTTGGTATTCCGCGAGTTTTAAATATGTTTGAGAATTATCCTTTCTGGTATACCTTCTTTACTGAGCTGAAATATCAGGTAGTGCTTTCTCCTACCTCCACCAGAAAGATTTATGAACTGGGCATTGAATCCATTCCAAGTGAATCCGAGTGCTATCCGGCCAAGCTTGCCCACGGACATGTGACCTGGCTGATCAAAAATGGTGTGAAATTCATTTTCTACCCGTGTATCCCTTACGAGCGAAATGAATTCCCGGATGCAGTCAACCACTACAACTGCCCTATCGTTACCTCTTATGCAGAGAATATTAAGAACAATGTGGACGAGCTTCACGATCCGTCCATTACCTTTATGAATCCGTTCCTGGCCCTGACCTCTGAAGAGATCGTTACAAAGAGACTGACTGAGATTTTCCCGGATATCCCGGAATCTGAGGTGAAGGAAGCCGCTCACAAGGCATGGGAGGAAATGGCTGCCGTACATAAGGACATTGAGAAAAAGGGTGAGGAGACGCTTCAGTATCTGAAGGAGACAGGCCGCCGGGGCATCGTTCTGGCTGGTCGTCCTTACCATATTGACCCTGAGATTCATCACGGTATCCCGGATCTGATCAACAGCTATGGAGTTGCAGTTCTCACTGAGGATTCCGTTTCCCATCTCGTACCTGTTGAGCGCCCGATCCGTGTCAATGACCAGTGGATGTACCATTCCAGACTGTATGCAGCAGCAAACTTTGTGAAAACCCATGATGATCTGGATCTGATTCAGCTGAACTCCTTTGGCTGCGGACTTGACGCCGTCACCACTGATGAGGTTTATGAAATTCTGGATGGCAGCGGCAAGATTTATACCTGCCTGAAAATTGATGAGGTTAACAACCTTGGTGCCGCAAGGATCCGTGTCAGATCCCTTCTTGCAGCCCTCCGTGCAAAGGATGCACAGAAAAGGGAGCGCACCATTAAACCGTCCTCTATTGAAAAGGTTGCGTTTACCAAGGAGATGCGCAAGGATTACACTATCCTCTGCCCGCAGATGTCACCGGTGCATTTCTCCTTACTTGAGGCTGCTTTTAATGCAAACGGCTATCATCTGGAGGTGCTTCCAAATGACAACAAGCATGCAGTTGACGTAGGTCTGAAATATGTAAATAATGATGCCTGCTATCCTTCCCTGATCGTTGTGGGACAGATTATGGACGCTCTTTTATCAGGCAAATACGACCTGAACAAGACTGCAGTTATCATGTCCCAGACAGGCGGTGGATGCCGTGCATCCAACTATATTGCTTTTATCCGCCGTGCCCTTAAGAAAGCGGGAATGGAACAGGTTCCGGTTATCTCCCTTAACCTTAGCGGTCTGGAGAGCAACCCTGGATTTAAGCTTACTCTTCCGCTGGTGAAGGCTGTTGTGTATGCCGCTGTGTTTGGTGATATTTTTATGAAATGTATTTACCGCATGCGCCCATATGAACTGGAGAAGGGCATTGTAAACCGCAAGCACAAGATCTGGGAAAAACGTGTGATTGCATTTCTTACCGGCAGCTCATTAAGCCACAGCCAGTTTAAGAAAATGTGCCGGGAATTGGTTCACGATTTCGATACCATCCCGATCAGTGATGAGAAGAAGCCTCGTGTTGGTATTGTAGGTGAGATCCTGGTTAAATTCCTTCCGGCTGCAAACAATCACCTTGCAGAGCTTCTGGAAGCGGAAGGAGCTGAGCCTGTGGTACCGGATCTGATCGACTTTATGTCCTACTGCTTCTACAATCAGAATTTCAAGGTCGACAATCTTGGATTTAAGAAATCCAAGGCATTCTTTGGAAATATAGGTATTAAGGCAATCGACTGGGTTCGTAAGACTGCAAATGAGGCACTTGCGGAAAGCCGTCATTTCCATCCTACTGCAGATATCCGTGATCTGGCGAAGATGGCACGCCCCATTGTTTCTGAGGGTAACCAGACTGGCGAGGGATGGTTCCTGACCGGTGAAATGATGGAGCTGATCCATGATGATGTTCCGAATATTGTTTGTATCCAGCCGTTCGGCTGCCTGCCGAACCACATCGTTGGCAAAGGTGTTATCAAAGAAATCCGCCGTCAGTATCCGAAGGCGAATATTGCAGCCATCGACTACGACCCGGGTGCAAGCGAGGTAAACCAGCTGAACCGAATTAAATTAATGCTTTCTACTGCACAGAAGAATTTGAAGGCAGAAGAGGCGAAAAATAACAACTAGCCTCGGTTCGTATTCCGAAAAAATACAACACGAAAGCCCTCAGAGTTGCCGCTCTGAGGGCTTTCGTGTTGCATACATTGAACATATCGCTTCTTTCTTGCCGAATGGCATTATAACCTATGCATATCTAAAAGTCAATATATTATAATTTTAATAGCATATTTAAAAACCATGTTCTAAAACGGCAGTTTCCCTGCAATTTTCTTCAGGTAGGCACCGCCTGGCATCATGGCAAACTGCTCATCAGATGGCTTGCTCACTGCCAGATATACAATAAAATAGGCAACCATTCCAAGAACCACTGCGATTCCAAGGCTGATAAAATTGGAATGGATCAGCTTATAAATTCCATAATAGGAAAATCCAGCCACTACAGCCATAGGCACAGATGCCAGAAGTGGATTCAGATAAGCACTTCTCCATGGATTTTTGTACTGCATATACTGTTTCATCGCCCGCTCGTTCAACAGACACATAACAACCGCATAAATAATCATAGCCACTACAATGGCATATACGCCAAGGTCAGTTGCAAACAGCAGAATTGCCATGGCGATCACATCCACCACCAGGGCAATTGCCGCATTGATCATGGGGATATTGGGCTTTCCGATTCCCTGTAGCACACCATTGGAAATATTGGAATTTCCATTGAGGATGATGGTAATGACACCAAGCATCATCAGCTGAGCTGCTGCCCCCTCCGTCCGTGGGAACAGAAGCCTTGTGATCGGGCCGGCAAGAACTGCAAGTCCAACTGCACATGGAATGGAAATAAACATACTGATCCAGGTTGCGCGGTCGATCTTATCTCTGGCACTGTCCATGTCCCTCTTGGCATACTGGGCAGAAACCTCCGGAATCATGGATGTAGGTGCTGTACTTGCAAGCGTAAGGGGAATATTGATCAGGGTCATATAATAGCCATATTCCGCGTAGAGACTTGTAATGGTATCATGGTCAATTCCCTTAAAGCCCTGAATGCCGGAATACATATAACTGTTAATAAAGCCGTTTACATTGTAAATAAAAGAGCTGAGGATGATCGGCATTACGATGAGAACGATATTCTTCATAACCTCACCGGTGGCCTCATCACGGGAATGAGTATCCCTTGCCAGTCTCTTTTTGATATTCTTTCGATTTACCCAGTATACAAAAAGCATGAAAAGCAATGCTGATGCAACTCCTGCACCGGTTCCCATAGTAGCTCCGGCAGCCCCCCAGGCATTTCGTACAGATTCTTCCGCACTACTGAATTTATTCAGCATGACAGTAGACATCAGGATTGCAAAAACCGCTACAAAACACTGTTCCACAATCTGGGACAATGAGGTAGGGAGCATGTTTCGATATGCCTGAAAATAACCTCGGAAGGTACCAAGAATTCCTGACAGGAAAATGGTTGGTGCCAGCATTTTCAGTGCAAGTCTGGCTCCGGACATGGATTCCGGCACCAGAATGGACGAACCGAAAAGACAAAAAAGTGCTACTACGCCTCCCATTATGATTACATATAACAGCGCACAGTGAAATACCTTCTGGGCGTCTCTGTAACGTTTAAAAGCCAGCTTTTCTGCCATAATCTTGGATACTGCCTGCGGAATGCTGAAAGAAGCGATCATCAGCAGGATAAAGTAAACATTCTGGGCATAATTGAAAAGACCCATACTGTTATTTCCAAGAGTATTGGAAAGCGGACTTTTATAGAGCATTCCGATGATCTTGGAGATCAATGCCGCGATCATCAGGAATGAAGCATTTTTTACAAGTGTGTTATCGTTCTTTTTCCCCATTTCTTATTGTTCCTTTTTGATATTTTCAATCTGCCAGTCAATGGGGGCAAGCCCGTTTTTCTCCAGAAATTCATTGGTCTGGCTGAAATGCCTGCATCCGAAAAATCCTCTTGACGCAGACAGCGGGCTTGGATGTGCAGCTGTGAGTACCAGCTGCTTCGGATTGTTCAGCATTGCTTTTTTCATCTGGGCAGGTCTTCCCCAGAGAAGATATACGATCGGGCGGTCCTGATCATTCAGGGTCTGGATAACCGCATCGGTAAACTGTTCCCAGCCGATTCCTCTGTGTGAAAACGCCTGGTGGGCGCGGACAGTCAGTACTGTGTTCAGAAGAAATACGCCTTGTTTTGCCCATTTTTCCAGGCAGCCGTTGTCAGGAATATAGCAGCCCAGGTCGCTGTGGAGTTCTTTATAAATGTTTACCAGAGACGGGGGAATGTCTATATCTTCTCTTACAGAGAAGCAAAGGCCGTTGGCCTGTCCATCGTTATGATAGGGATCCTGACCCAGAATAACTACTTTTACATCGTTTAACGGGGTGTATTCGAAAGCATTAAACATATCCTGGGGCGGTGGGAATACTTTTCTGGTGCGGTATTCTTCCATTATTGTTTTATATAGTTTGGCATAATAGGGCTGATGAAATTCATTCTTCAGCGCGACCTGCCAGTCTCCTGATATCTGGCCCATTTTAATTACCACCTCATCTTGCGTATTTTATCGTAACTAGAGCCTTTTTCAAACACGCTCTAGTGAACTACCTTCGCAGCTGCATCGCAAAATAACACCTGCTGAATAGTTATTTTCTATCGTCTTACCGGAACACCTTTTTCAGCCAGGTAATCCTTCACCTGAGAAATTTCCAGTTCTTTATAGTGGAACAGGGAAGCTGCCAGAACTGCATCGGCACCGCCGTCGGTAAGGCCTTCGTAGAAGTGTTCCAGGGTACCGGCACCACCGGAAGCGATGACCGGGATGGATACGGCATCAGATACTGCGCGGGTTAATGGGATGTCGTAGCCAGCCTTGGTACCATCACAGTCCATGCTGGTAAGGAGGATTTCTCCTGCACCAAGGGCTTCTGCTTTCTTCGCCCACTCAATGGCATCAATGCCTGTATCCAAACGACCGCCATGCTTATAGATGTTCCAGCCGCCGTCAGGACGACGCTTAGCGTCAATGGCAACTACTACACACTGGCTGCCGAATTTATCTGCTGCCTCACGGATTAATTCCGGACGGTCAATGGCTGCGGAGTTTACAGAAATCTTGTCTGCACCTTCGCGGAGCAGCTTCCGGAAATCATCTACAGTACGGATCCCGCCGCCAACTGTAAATGGAATGAATACGTTGGCTGCAACTTTTCGCACCATATCTACTACTGTGTCACGCTGTTCACAGGAGGCTGTAATGTCAAGAAATACCACTTCATCTGCTCCTGCTGCGTCGTATGCTTTCGCAATTTCCACAGGATCTCCTGCATCCTTCAGGTCTACGAAATTAACACCTTTCACTACTCGTCCATTATTTACATCCAGACAGGGAATAATTCGCTTTGTAAACATAATTATGCCTCCTTCCCAAACTTCGCAAAATTCTCCAGTATTTTCAGACCGTACTTGCTGCTCTTCTCCGGGTGGAACTGGCAGGCAAATATGTTGTCCTTTTCAACGGAGGCATGAATAGTTACGCCATACTGCGCAGTCGCCTTCACGATTTCAGGTTCTTTTGCCTGAAGGTAGTAGGAATGAACAAAGTAGACGTAAGTCTCTTCCGGAATTCCTTTAAACAGGCGGCCATCATTCTGAAGGTGAAGAGAATTCCATCCCATGTGAGGAATTTTAAGTCCAGGAGCCGGGGGAATCTTCACGATCTTACCTTTCAAAATTCCAAGTCCCTCCACTCCCGGAGTTTCGTCACTGGATTCGAAAAGGAGCTGCAGACCCAGACAGATTCCAAGGAATGGAGTTCCTTTCTCTGTAAGCTCCCGGATCACAGGAACAAGTCCGAATTTATTCAGATTATTCATGGCATCTCCAAAGCTTCCAACACCTGGAAGGATTACTTTATCCGCACTCAGTAATACCTGAGGATCTCTGGAAACTACAGTTTCCTCTCCAAGGTAATGAAGGGCTTTTTCCACACTTTTTATATTGCCTGCATCATAATCGATTATTGCTATCATTCGGGCTCCTCCTGTTGTCTGTTTTTCGTCAATACTGCGTCTATTGTGTGCAGCATTTTCTGCCATCATATAAATGCTTTTAATCAGCAAATACTGCCTTCCCAAAGCACAATATTGCTGAACATACACTTTCATATTCTTACAGTATAACGCAAAAACAGGCGGTTGCAAAGAGCTAATTCCATGCTGCCGCCTGTTTTGTTAGTTTGTATTGTCTTTCCCGATCAGCACTGCTTTTTTTATGAAAAATTACAATTATCTTCTCTTTCAAGCACCAGATTTCCAGCCTGAAGATTGACTATTTTTACTTTATTTCCGATCCAGGGTAAACCAGAATTCCACCCCGTTATCAAAGTTCTGAACACCGTACTGCTGATTCATACCTTCCATAATAGCCTTTACAATAGAAAGTCCGATTCCGCTTCCGCCATACTCTCTGGTACGTGCTTTGTCTACCTTGTAGAACTTGTTCCACAAATTCGGGAGATCGGCTTCCGGGATTGGGGTTCCGGTATTAAATACCGTTACTTTCACTCTGTCTTCCTGTTTCTGGACTTTGATCTCCACGATTTTTTCTCCATCCAGATGATGCAGGGCATTGCTTACATAATTCGTCACAACTTCTTCTGTCTTAAACTCATCTGCCCAGACATAAAGAGGCTCTGTCTCATTAAAAATCACCCGGGCTTCTTTCTGCCTGATCATGATATCCATGGTGGAAAGAACGCCTTTGATCAATGCAGTCAGGTCAAAACGCTCCATAACAGCTGCGTCTTTTCCGGATTCCAGCTGATTCAGCGTAAGAAGATTCTTTACCAGCTTATTCATCTTGGCAGCTTCATCAATAATGACGTCACAGTAAAAATCCATGCTTTCCGGATCATCATTAATGTTCTCCTTCAGACCTTCTGCATACCCCTGCACAAGAGCAATGGGTGTCTTCAGCTCATGGGAAACATTATCCAGAAACTCTTTTCGCATTTCATCGATTTTCACCTTATTCTCAATATCCTTCTGCAGCTCATTGTTTGCAGATTTCAGCTCGGAAATAGTATGCTCCAGCTGACTGGACATCTTGTTAAAATTATCTCCCAGCACATCAATTTCATTGCCGGCCTTGCTTTTATATCTGGCTTCAAAATCAAGATCTGTCATCTTACGGGAAAGCTCCGTCAGCTCGGAAATAGGTCTGGTCAGCTTTCTGGTTACTGCCATAATACACATTCCACTTATAACAATAATGACAATTCCTACAAAGAAATAAAACTTATTGGAAATATTTGCGCTTTCCTGGATACTTTCCAGAGGGCTTCGGATCAGGAAATAATTACCATTGTCAAATTTCCCCCAGCACTCTACATAATCCATACCCACGAAACGGTCATATACCTGCTGAACCACACAGTTATCCGTCTGTTTCAGAATTGTGCCTTTTCCGTTATCCATGTCAAGATCACTGGCATAACCAAAAAACAGCTTGCTTCTCAGCTGATCTTCATTCTCCGGCCAGCACAGATATTTCGTATTATCCTCATTGACAACCACCCAGGTCAGATTATTTCTGGAACTTTCCTGAATGATCTCAGAAGACAATTCTTCCTGCTCGCTTTCCACATCGTCCTCTGTCATGGAATCCGTGTTGATCTGACTCAGCACTTCCTTTGCTTCCAGAAGGGTTTCTGTCTTTTTTGACACATAATATTTTTCCAGAAATGCTCCGTTGATCATAGAAATCGTGAGAATGGAAAGGAATAAAAGACCTATAAACGTAAATGTGATCTGGTGCTTTATGGAGCGGATTTTCTTTGGCTTCTTCGGTTTCTTCATCACTCTACCTCAAACTTGTAGCCCATTCCCCATACGGTCTTGATGTACTCACCTTTATCACCCATTTTACTTCTTAATTTCTTCACATGTGTGTCAATGGTTCTGGCATCTCCGAAATAATCATAATTCCATACAGAATTAAGGATTTTTTCCCTGGAAAGAGCAATTCCCTGATTTTCCAAAAAGTAAGTAAGAAGCTCAAATTCCTTAAAGCTGAGATCCATAGGCTTATCATCGACTGTTGCAAGATGGGCAGCCTTATCGATCACAATTCCCCCTGCGCTGAGCACATCTTCCGCTCCGGTCTGTCCGGTACGGCGAAGGATAGCTTCTACTCTGGCTACCAAGATCTTCGGGCTGAATGGCTTGGAAATATACTCATCCACACCCAGGTCAAAACCAAGAAGCTCATCACGCTCATCTCCTCTTGCTGTCAGCATAATGATCGGCACTTTGGAATTCTTGCGCACCTCACGGCATACTTCCCAGCCGTCCATCTTTGGCATCATTACATCCAGGATGATCAGGGCAATATCTTTTTCTTTATAAAAGATATCCATGGCTTCCTCGCCATCTCCTGCTTCCAGCACCTGAAAATTCTTCTTTGTTAAAAAGTCTTTTACAAGCTTTCTCATTCGGCTTTCATCATCCACTACAAGGATTTTTAATGTATCCATATCTTGTCCTCCCTTTTTGGTCAACCTCATTTATCGCATGGTTTTTATACCTTTTTGTACGATTCACCTGTATCTTAACACAGGGGTATGATGATTTTGTGAACGCCAGCACATTTTCTGACAGATGACTTTTTTTCTGTTTTGTGCTATGCTAGAGCGTGTTTGAAAAAGGCTTTCTGCAAGATGTGCGTCACAATTTGTGG
>ENA-UONS01000346-UONS01000346.1-human-gut-metagenome-genome-assembly--contig:-CS19-NODE-346-length-54490-cov-6.653311_pt1 | contig 54490 bp, 56 predicted proteins | sample MGYA00242458_ERZ724005 | MGnify/ENA metagenome assembly ERZ724005
AGCAGTAATTTTTTCATAAAAAATATAAATTTTCATAAAAACTCCATATTAAATAAGGGAGAAGATAAATCTTCTCCCTTAAATTGTTTACAACTCAAACTCAGCAGATAACATAAAAGTACGCGGATTAGATAAAACTAACGTATTAGATCCAGATTGAGACATCCAATAATCTTCACCTGTAACGTTATAACACATAGCATTTAATGTAACAGGTGTATTATTAAATTTAGTTTTATAAGTAACTCCTAAATCAAAAGTTAGATATGAAGGAACATCTAATTTCTCATTATTTATCGTAGAGCTTCCATTATATAAAGCTCTGCCTAAAATAGAAATTTTATCATCTGGATTATATTCCAGTGCAAGAACACCATTCCATTTAGATGCACCATTTACTCTATATCCATCATAATCACCTATACCATCTTTATTGCTATCAGCTGTTTTGTTGCGTTTAGCATTAAGGTACATAACTCCTCCCATTGCATTCCATTTAGGAGCAATTTGTCCATTAAAGGATAATTCTACCCCCTTATATTCATCTTCACCATCCTGAGTAGCAGTCCATTTATCAACACCCTCAAAATTACCTGCATAAATATCTACAGTACCCGCTTTTCTTATATCAAATAAACTTAAAGTTGTTAATAACCCAGCATTTTCGTATTTCACACCAATCTCATTTTGCTTAGTTTTCGCTGGATTTAATATTTCACCTTTATTTGTATATTTATCATTTGTTACAGCACTGCCACCGCTAAAACTTTCTGTATGACTTGCATATAGGGATAATTTATCAACAGGTTTATAAATAAAACCATATAGCGGCGATGTGCCACTACTTGAAACATTGCTATTGCTGCTATAACTGTAAACATCTGAATGCTGATTATGAATTCCTAACATTACTTGAGCTTTACCATACTCTAAAGTATCAACTGCTGCAATACCCCAAAACTGATTATTACTAGACTTTGAATATTTCATCCCTTTGCTAACATCAGGATTAAAATTATCATCTCTGCCAGTATAAATATTGCCAGCATCAGCCTGAACAAGAGTTCCACTGCCACTCCATTGAGTGCTCCAACTCTTATCCAAAGATAGCACTAAATTATGCTTTACTTCACCTGTGTTAAATATACCTTTAACACCAGTTTCTCCATAATAATTAGTAAGAGCCATTGGCCCGTCTCTATCTACAGATTCAAAATCACCTTTATTATTAACTACTAAATATGGCTGACTTGCTCTGCCTGTTTCATTTCTGTACAAATCATATCTGCTATAACCACCATTAACAAATGCTGTCCAAGAATCATTTATTTTTTGTTCATGGTTTAAAACAACATTCCATCTGTCAAGTTCAGCACCTTGTCCGTTATAAGCATAATTCATTTTAGAATTAGGTGCATCAGGCAAAGTAGTTACAACAGAGGCGTCAGGTTTTCCATTAGGTTTTTCTGTCCTAAATTGAAACCAGCGTGTAGAATTATCTAACTTAGAATAGCTGTAACCAGCAAATAAATTAGTTTTGCTATTATCATCAGTATGATCTAAGTTAATGTATATATCTCTGTTTGTTAAATCTTCTCCTACTCCAGAAAGCTCCTCACCACTTACATTCTCTGCATTAATTCTTATACCCCATTCTTTATTGTTCCCAAATCTCCGACTTATATCGAGATGCTCTCCAAAAGAAGAACTTCCAGAAAAACTTTGTTTATAATTGGTTATGTCTTCGTCACTAGCTCTTTTTGTATACAAATTTACCAACCCACCAGCAGACTGCCTAGTTGTTGTTCCAGTAAATCCCATTGCAGGTCCAGCAACAACTTCAACTCTCTCAACAAAATTTGTTGGTAATGTTGATTGCGTAAACATACCAGGTACACCATTTACATAGATATTATATCCAGTCATTCCAATTCATCTTATAGAGAAATCATTATACAATGTATAACTACTATTTTTTACCGAAGGAGTATTTATAAGAACATCCGTCAAAGCAGCGCTTGAATTAGAAAATCTTTCAACTGTTTTATTAGAGAAACTTGTTTGAGTAAATGGTACATCCATTAAATCCTTATTACCTAACCTACCTAAGTTACCCTCTCTTGAAATAAAATCACCAAAAAGATTTTCTCTTTGACCTTCAACGATTATAGTATCCAACGCAAATACTGGCTTTTCATCATTTTTGATACTATCCTCTTCTGATGCATACACATTTACAACAAAACCAACACTGGCAACTGCACATAAAACCGATGCAGCCAAAGATTTTTTGACTTTTAACATTTCTACACCTCTTATAAATTTTAGATATTTTTAAAATTTTACCGAGCTAGCCGTGTTTCGCTTGTAAAATTTTAAACACAAAAATAAAAAGCGCTTTTCTACATTTAGGCAGAAAAGCGCTTTTTATATAATACCTAACTTACTCTTATATATCCGGCTTTTTCCGTCACTCGCAGAATTACTAAGCTCATTTTCAGGCAGTTCTTCTGGCTCTGCTTCATCGTCAGCCTTGCCTTCCCAGTTTCCCAGTGACATCTTAAGGCTTTCTCTGCATTACAGCGGCGGGACCGCACAGGTTTTTCACCTGTTTCTCTATTAAGTATTGCTACACCCAAAAGTACATTTAGTTTTATTAGTATTAATTACTATATTTTGAATATTACTATTATTTTTCTTTCTTGTCAATATTTTTTCTTATTTATTTTAAAATTTCAAAAAGTATATATTATGTTTTTAATAAAAAAAGACTTCAGAAATTTATCTGAAGTCTTTTAAATATTTTTATAATTTATAGGCAGTTTGAGATAAAAGCGGCAGCTTGTTGCCTTTATTATCAGTTCTGTACAATGCCAGTCTTTCAATATCTGCTTTCTCCACCGGTAAATGCAGTTCATAGTGCTCATTTAAAGCATTAAGCAGATCTACTGCTTTCATACTGCCGCCAGGAGTTATCTTGCAGTCAAAATTGAAAACTACTGCTCCATCTTCGTACTGTACCGCTATCTGCGGGATATAAAATTTAACGTCTATTTCTTTAAATTTTTCCTTGCGTTTAGGCGCAGCTTTCTTGAAAAGCAACTGCTCTGCTGCGTTAAATGCTTCTGCTGCCGCATCAATTTTACCATCATATGGTACAGTTACTCTATAGCTTGCTCCAGCAGCCTGTGCCATCAGCGCTGCATGATGCGTATCAACTGCATCCGCCGCCAGCACCTTAATGCCACGCGGCAAAGCTTTACTCAGCGCTGCAGCCGCTGCTTCAACTTCCATAGGCTCTGCCAGTTCAATTTCGACAAATTCGGTATAGCTTACTACACCTACTCCTAAAGCAGAAGCAAGTGAAAATTTCATATGCGGATTAAAACCTTCTGAATAAGCAGCAGGAATTTTCGCCCTGCGGATAGCTCTTTCAATAGTACGGATATATTCCAGATGCGAGATAAAACGAATGTCCTTTTCTTTAGTAATCTGCATGCGCAATTTCATTATGCTTCACCTCGTCCCCAGTCAATAATATCCACGCCCAGTTTCTGGCACACGCCACAGCCTATACAGCTGCCGCGGCGGCAGTCATGCGTAAGCTGCTGAGCCTGTGCTTTTTCCCATTCGCGGCGTAAAAATCTGCGGTCTACAGCCGGCTGGATATGCTCCCACGGGAATACTTCATCCATACCACGCTCTCTGGCAGCATAAAAATCAATATCAAGTCCAGCCTCAGTCATAGCCTCCTGCCAGCGTTCAAAGGAGAAGCAGTCGCTCCAGCCATCAAAACGTGCACCCTTCTGCCATGCTGCAAGCAGCGCTTTGCCCACTCTGCGGTCACCACGGGCAAATACCGCTTCAATGATGCCAGTCTTGGCATCATGATACTGGAAAGTAATATTTTTAACCTTGAGCGCATCCTTTAAAAGGAACTGCTTGCGACGCAAGGTTTCCAAATCATTCTGTCCAAACCACTGGAAAGCAGTATATGGTTTAGGAACAAAGGAAGAAGCACTCACGGTAACTTTAGCACCACGTTTGCCTGTTACCTCATAATATTTGTACTGCACTTTTTTAGCTAAATCAGCAATAGCCAGTACGTCTTCATCCGTTTCACCGGGTAAGCCAATCATAAAGTAAAGCTTAACGCTGCTCCAGCCGGAAGCAAAAGCTGCTCCTACGGCATTCATTAAATCGTCTTCAGTAACACCCTTATTGATAATGTCGCGCATCTTCTGACTGCCAGCTTCAGGAGCAAAGGTCAGGCCGCTCTTACGTACTGCCTGTACCTCTTTGGCAATATCAACACTGAAGCTGTCGATACGCAGTGACGGCAGGGAAACACTTACCTTATCTTCTTTAAATTCACAAATCAAATCATGAATCAGCGGTGCCAGACAGGAATAATCAGCAGTACTTAAAGATACCAGAGAGATTTCGTTATAACCGGTATTATCTACCAGCTTGCGTGCCAGCTCTTTCAATACTTCCGGCTTACGTTCACGTACCGGACGATAAACCATGCCTGCATGGCAGAAACGGCAGCCGCGGCTGCAGCCACGGAACACTTCCAGCATAATTCGGTCATGCACTATTTCACCAAAAGGTACAATAGGTGCAGTAGGAAAATCAATGGTATTGAGGTCTTTAACTACACGCTTCTGTACTGCTGCAGGCACATTATCTGCCAGCGGACGTACGGCAGCTACTGTGCCGTCCTCGTTATACTCGGTTTGGTAGAAAGAAGGTACATAAATACCCTGCAGTTTAACAGCTTCCTGCAAAAATCCCTGACGGCCACCGGGCTTACCGGCTTTTTTCCAGGCTTTATAGCAGTCCATAAGCTCAACCATAATCTCTTCGCCTTCACCGATAATGGCAAAATCAAAGAAATCAGCTAACGGCTCAGGATTATATACACATGGGCCGCCAACAATAACAAAAGGATCTTCCTCGCCGCGTTCCGCACTCAAAAGCGGCACACCGCCCAAATCAAGCATATTAAGAATGTTAGTATAAGAAAGCTCATATTGCAGCGTAAAGCCGACAAAATCACACTCGCTGAGTGCCTTATTGGTTTCCAGCGTACGCAGCATAATATTACGTTCACGCATCTTTGCTTCCATATCAATCCAGGGCGCATAAACACGTTCTGCCGCCACACCCTGCTCTTTATTGAGCAGATGATACAGAATCTTAAAGCCCAGATAGCTCATACCTACTTCATATACATCAGGAAAAGCCAGAGCGATAGTTACTTCTGTCTCTTCCGGAGACTTAATAATGCTGCCGAATTCTCCGCCGGTATAGCGGGCAGGCTTCTGCACACTGCTTAATATATCAATAGTAAGGTCTTTACTCATATTTCCTCCTTAAAACTGCAGCTTACGGTCACGCAGCTTAATATTCAATAAAATGGCTACCAGCGACACATTAGTAATCAGCGAGCTTACGCCATAGCTTAAAAACGGCAGCGGCACGCCTGTTACCGGCATAATACCGATAGTCATACCAATATTTACCATAATGTGGAACATAAACATGGAAGTTACACCTACAGCCAATAATGTGCCAAAATCATCCTCAGCATTAAGCGCAATAGTAATGCCGCGCCAGATAATAATCAGATATAACAGAATGATAAAGGCAGCGCCGATAAAACCAAACTCTTCACCTACAACTGCAAAAATAAAGTCTGTATGGTTTTCCGGCAGAAAATTCAGCTGACTCTGAGTACCTGCCAGCCATCCCTTACCCAGCAGTCCACCGCTGCCGATAGCAATTTTTGACTGGATAACATGATAACCGCTGCCAAAAGGGTCAAGCTCCGGATTTAAGAAAACGCGGATACGATTTTTCTGATAATCCTTTAAAATCATCCAGAATACCGGCAGCATGGCCACAAACAATACTCCCAGCTTGGCAAACCAGTTGAATTTAAAGCCGCTGACAAAAATCATGCCCAATAAAATAGCAATGAAGGTCAGCGAAGTACCCAAATCAGGCTGCTTCATAACCAGTACAAAGGGTAACAAAATGTACGCAAATACCGGCAAATAATCCCGAAAGGTTTCTAGCCATTCAATCCTTTTTTCCATAAAAGAAGCTAAACAAATGATAAGGAAAACCTTGGCAAACTCGCTGGGCTGAAAAGAAAACGAGCCAATCTGAATCCAGCGCTGCGCACCTAACTGCGAAACGCCAAAAGCCATTACGGCAATCAGCAAGATGATATTAAACACATACATCTGAGTAGCATAATTTTTCAGAATGCGGTAATCAAAACGCAGTGAAAAAGCTGCCAGCAGCAAGGCAATTATCATGAATATACCCTGTCTTTCTACGTGCCAGGCCTTACCCGTGCTTACAGCAAATGAATGAGTGGCACTGTCAATAAGCAAAAGACCGCTGCCCATCAGCATAAGTACTGCGCCAATCAGCCACCAGTCCAGATTACGCAAAATACGTTTTAAATCCATGACATTCCTTTCTTAATCTTTCTTACCGCTGTTTTGACTGTTTTGGTCAGTCAATAAGCCTTCCTCACGGAAGTACTCTTCAAAAACTTTATAAACAATAGGACCGGCTGCAGAAGTACCAAAACCACCCTGCTCTACAATAGCAACTACTACCAGTTCCGGATTTTCTACCGGACCATACGCAACAAACAAACCATGGTCACGTCCATGGGAGTTTTCTGCCGTACCAGTTTTACCAGCAACCTTACGCGGCAGTGACTGGAAGTAAGATGCAGTACCGCCCTCCTGGGTAGTAGCGCTCATACCCTGCTGCATATAATCCAGCGTACGCTGAGAAATATCTATATGCTTGCCTTCTGAGCGCGCAGGAGTCATATATTGACTGCCATCAGCATTCAGAATCCTGTCAACCAGATAGGGCTGGTATCTTATACCACCATTAGCAACACAGCTGAGCATAACGGCCAGCTGCATCGGCGTTGCCAGATTAAAACCCTGACCGATAGCGGCATTGAAGGTATCGCCCAGACGCCAGTCTTCATTCCAGATATCCCATTTTACCTTTTTAGAAGCAATCAGGCCCGTGCTTTCGCCGTTTAAATCAATACCAGTCGGCTGACCAAAACCGTAGATGCCAGCATATTTGGCAATATTATCTATGCCTACACGATAACCAAGCTCATAAAAATATACGTTATCAGACATCGCCAATGCTTTAATGAAACTCAGCCAGCCAAGTACCTCACCCTCAGCATTACCCATGGTAGGAACAAGCGGATGGAAACCACCGTCATAAATCATTTCATCCAGCTGCACTTTGTTCAGTTCAAAAGCAGCACTGCCGGTAACAATCTTAAAAGTTGAACCAGGCGGATATTCGCCGGTAATAACCTTATTATTCATGGGATAATTAGGGTCTTCATTGATTTTATTCCAATCATTAACGGAAATACCATGTACAAAAAGGTTAGGGTCATAACCAGGACGGCTGACCATTGCACGTACTGCACCATTGCGCGGGTCAATAGCTACCACTGCTGCTGCTCTGGCATTAGGAGCAAGTCCAGAGCTGCGCAGATAAGCAAGATGCTGGTCAATGAATTTTTCCAGTGTCATCTGCAAATCATAATTGATGGTCAGCTTAAGATTTTTACCCGGAACGGGCTGTACTGTATCAAAATGCTTTACTACGTTGCCTGCTACGTCCACTTCTTCCATGAACGCTCCATCTTCGCCGCGCAGATATTTATCGTAGCTTTGTTCCAGCCCTGCCTTGCCGACAATACTGCCTTGAGTAACATCTTTGAACAGTCCCTGTTCAATTTCATAAGAGCTTACTTCGCCCACATAGCCAAGTGCATGTACAGCAAATTCATTATACAGATAATTGCGGATAGGCTGTACTTCCAATAATACATCAGGCATATCCCTGCGATTTTCTTCTATCTTGGTTACCATTTCCGGTGACAAATTACTTTTCAGACGGATAGGCTCATAGTAATTCTTACTTTCTTTAATCTGCTTGTTAATATCAGCAAGCGGTATATCAAGCAGCTCACTCAGCTTTTGCAGCATTACAGGATCGTAACTGCTCTGTTTCTGTAAAGCAACCGCATAACCCGGCAGATTATTTACCAGCTCTCTGCCCTGGCTGTCCAAAATAAGACCTCGCGGCGCAATAATCTTGGACTGCCGCAGACGATTGCCGTCAGCCTGCTGCGTATAATAATCTCCGCGCCACAGCTGCAGATAAGCCATGCGTCCAAGCAGCACTGTAAAGAGCACCAGACAAATAGCAAACATGATATGCAGCCGTTCCATATGATGTTTATTGAGCATAGCTTACCCCCTTTCCGCTAATAGGAAATGTCCTCTTTCTTTATCCATTCATAAATTTTCTTTACTACATGATACATCGGCACTACCAAAAGCATATTTCCCAGGCAATAGCCGACTGTATCCCATAAAAAGGCTGGCAAAATGTCCCAGTGCCAGTTTGCCCTGATAAGCTCCAGCCACAAATAACAAAAACGTATCAATAAACTGCACAGTCCTATCAAAATCATATGATAAGACGTGCCTTCTTTAAAGATTTTTTCTTTAGTAAGACCTACAAGGTAGCCAATAGCTCCGCGGCTTAAAATATGAAAGCCAAAAAAGCCCACGGTCATAGCATCCTGCAGCAAGCCTACACAAACACCAGTAAAAGCGCCAAAATTTTCTCCGCGCAGCAGGGCATAACTATAAACTGCCAAAAGCGGCAGATCAACTGCCAGCCAGCCAGTATAAAAAACCGACAGCGAACCTTGAAGCAGCAATAAGAACAGAAATAGGACGGGCCAAATCAGTCTCCTCATTTTGCCTGTCCTCCCTGTTCAACACTATTAACCTCAATCTTAGGCTGCGGTGTAAAAGACGTTATCACCAGAACCTGTTCAACATCAGCAATATCTGCTGACGGTACTACTTCTGCCTGCTGCAGAAGGCCTACACTGTCTACGCTGACACCAGTTACCTTGCCAATCAGAATGTTTTCCGGATGACTGCCGCTGTAGCCGCTGGTAACAATAACGTCACCTTCACGGATACTTGCCTCACGGAAGATATGTTCCATAATCAGACTGTCACCGGCAGAGCTGCGTCCGCAGGTAACACCAACTGCACGGGAATCATTGCGCAGCACACGTCCGCCAATCCTGCACTTGGAAGAAGTAATCAAAAGCACTCGGGCATAGTCATCATAAACCTCATCGATAATGCCTACGAGGCCATCGTTGTTAACAACAGCCATTTCCCTCTGCAGACCTTTATCAGCGCCAATATTGATATACAGACTGTCGCGCAAATCACCAAAATTTCTGGCAATAACCTTGCCCGGCACTGTAGTCTGCGTCGGATGTTGTTCTTTATATTGCAGAAGCTGACGCAGCTGCTGGTTTTCCGCATAGATGGAAGCCATAGCAATATTAGCATTACGCAGCTCGGCATTATCTCTTTTCAGTTCTTCATTCTCTTCCTGCAAAACCGTTAAAGAACGCCAGTAACCACGGATACTGTCACCTAAATGGCCCACAGCCGTAATACCGTTTTCGGCAGGCAGCAATACTACTGCCACAGCCTTATTAATCAGCGGAAAACGGCTTTTGCCTGCCACAGCCAGTACCAGCATGGAAAATACTGTCAGCACAAACAGTATGCAGAGCATCATTTTCTTACTCATGCTTTTGCCCTATGCTATTATTTAGAGGTCATAAAACCTTTTTTGTACACGTCTACATTTTCTACGGCAATACCGGTACCAAGCGCAACACAGTTCAGCGCCTCATCAGATACATATACCGGCATACCTGTTTCACGAGAAATCAAACGGTCCAGATTGCGCAGCATGGAAGAACCGCCGGTCATAACAATGCCTCTGTCCATAATATCAGCAGAAAGTTCAGGCGGAGTACGTTCCAAAGTATTGCGTACAGCGTCTACAATACTGCTTACAGGCTCTTCTACCGCCTCGCAGATATGATTAGCATTGATAATAATATTCTTCGGCAGACCGCTTACCAGGTCACGGCCGCGAACTTCCATGGTATCAGGATTTTCGATAGGCATAGCAGTACCAATCTCAATCTTAATGCTTTCAGCAGTGCGTTCACCAATCAGAAGATTAAAGGATTTGCGGATGTAACGCACGATAGCAGCGTCAATAGAGTCGCCGCCGGTACGGGTGCTTTTGCTTACTACGATACCACCAAGAGAAATTACAGCAACTTCACAGGTGCCGCCGCCGATGTCAACAACCATGCTGCCGGTAGCTTCCTGTACAGGCAGGCCTGCACCAATAGCAGCAGCCATCGGTTCTTCAATCAGATAGGCTTCACGGGCGCCGGCTTCAATGGTAGCGTCGATAACTGCACGCTTTTCTACCTCGGTAACACCGGAAGGAACGCCTACCAGGATACGCGGACGTACAAAATTTCTGTTACCCATAGCTTTTTTGATAAAATGCTTCAGCATGGACTGAGTAATTTCGTAGTCAGCAATAACACCGTCCTTCATGGGACGAATAGCTACAATATTGCCAGGTGTACGGCCAATCATGCGCTTTGCTTCTGCACCGATAGCCAGTACCTCGTTAGTATCTTTTTCCACTGCCACTACAGACGGCTCGCGGATAATAATGCCTTTATCTTTACAGTGTACCAGTGTATTTGCGGTACCCAGATCTATACCCATATCATCGGACATGTTGTTAAAAAAACTTATATTAGGGAAAGTAAACTTCATTTCCTGTCTGTCCTCCTAAAAAACTATAATGCTCCATATTCCTGAAAACTGTAATAGGCTCCGTCGCCAATAATCAGATGATCTAACAGCGGTATGCCTAATACCTTACCTGATTGCGCCAGCATGGCAGTAACCTCACGGTCCTCCCTGCTTGGTTGCGGATCTCCCGAAGGATGATTATGCGCTACGATGACTGCTGCCGCATGATGCAGCAGAGCCGGAGTAAATACCTCTCTGGCATGTACCACAGAGCTTGTCAGCGTTCCTTCTGAGATAACCTCAGTAGCAATTACTCTGTTCTTACTGTTCAGCATAACCGCTACAAACTGCTCTCTGGCTGCATAACGCAGCCGCGGCATCAAAAAATCTGCACCTTCCTGTGCACTGCCTATATGCACACGCTCCAAAGGACGCGCAGACGCGATACGTCTGCCAATTTCCAGTGCAGCCAGCACTGTGGCGGCCTTAGCCTGTCCCAGCCCTTTGATGTGCATAAGCTCACTTATCCGGGTGATTCCTGCCAGTCGGTTATACAAACCGCCCTCTGACGTCATCTCCTCGGCAATATCCAGCGCCGATTTTTCCGGCGTACCAGTTCTAAGCAAGATGGCTATAAGCTCTGCATCCGTCAGACTTCTGGCGCCGCAGGCAGCCATCTTTTCTCTGGGCCTATCGCACAGAGGAATCTCCTTGATTGTCTTTTGCGGCATTGCCGTCCACTCCTAATTTTGCCAGCATTAAATGCAAACGGGTGAGTGGCAGGCCCACAACGTTATTGTAACAGCCGTTAATTTTTTCTGCAAAAACCGCGCCTCGTCCCTGAATACCGTAAGCACCTGCTTTATCAAGTGGCTCTCCGGTAGCGACATAGTACGCGATTTCAGCGGCTGTAAGAGTGCGGAAAATCACTTCTGTTTCACATACTTCTGCCAGCTGCCTACCCTGAAAGCTTACGGCAACACCTGTCAGTACCTTATGTGTCCTGCCGGAAAGCTCCGTCAGCATACGCACGGCATCAGCAGCATCTTTAGGCTTACCTAAAATCTGTCCATCCAAAACAACGACAGTATCAGCAGCTATCACCGGCACTTTATCACCGCAAGCAGCGCATACCGCTTGGCATTTGCCGACAGCATTAGCCAAAACGACCTCATCAGCCATTTTACCAGTGGACAGCTCATCAAAAGCCGCCGGACGCACTTCCGCCTCAATGCCTATCTGCTGCAGAAGCTGCAGCCTTCTGGGAGAAGATGAAGCAAGGATTACCCGCATAATACACTCCTATTATTTACCTGGATTATCGCTCATGTCGATAACCATTTTCTGAACTTCTATTTCAACGATAACAGGCTGCTTGCCCTGACGCATAGCATCACGCTTAAAAATACGTGCATAGTTAATTGCTACCAGCAGCCACAGCACTACGCCGCCTAAAATAAAGTAAAGTCTGTCCATATGGAAGAAGATAGCCAGACTGTTGCCAAAAGCAGCACCGGCTAAAAGTCCCAGCACCGGCAAACCATACATAATCAGTTGAGCTTTGCGTTTGTCCAGCTCCTGATATTCTACGCCGACAACTTCTCCGGCCTTAGCATTAACAGGATTCCAGCAGTCAAGATATTTAGGCAGGTTGCTGCCTGTACTTTTAGTTTTATCTACCTTGACCTCAGCTCTTTCGCCCTGTCTTTTGATTACAATACCTTTTATATCAGTCATAACTGAACCTCTCTTAATATGCTAAACTAAAAATGTACCAGTAGCCGAAGCCAAAAATAACACCGTAAATAACGATAAATACTAAAATACCTTCCAGACATCTGGGATAACCGAAATTGATATATTCGCCAAAAATACCGCGTCTGTTAAAGAAGGTATATTTGGTACGGCGTTTAAACCATTGTGCTTTTCTTTCCGGACCAATAACCTTTGCTACCAGGAATATATATAAGAATGCTAAAACAAATACCTGGATGATTCTGCTGCAGACCAACACAGGCTCTACATGTGCAATTGCTTCTTCCATGTTTTCCTCCTCAAACCTAACTGTTCTGATTATAATTCAATGTATTTTTCCGGCATCTGTTTACGCAGATGGTGTACAAACTGATCGCTTGCTTTAAATAAGAGGCCGGCCAGTTTATTCTTCTTGCCTTCTGTGAATACCAGCAGACGCTGCGGATTAGAATCAAGAGAACTGTAACGATGAATATAGTGGCTGATTTTCGTCTTGCGGAAAAAGCTCTTTACATATTTGTTAGTAAAGCTTTCCGTACGGGTCAGATCAACAGTATAGCTGCGGCTGATGCCCCAGCCATGGCTGATTACTTCCAGACGATGGTCACGATATAAAATCAGAGTATAGCGGAAAGAAACACGCCAAATCCACAAAAGCAGGAAACAGATATTCATACCCCAGCCCAGAACGTCAATCCGTCCGGTTGTATAATATCCATATCCTTCATAACTGAACAGCACGCCGATAATCAGCAATGCAATAATTGCCACGACCTTTCTGTCGCCGCTGGCAGATGATTCCTCACGATACAACTCTTCCAAAATATTCCCTCCAAATTTCTCTTTATAATTATAGGAAAACACTTCCCCTTATAAATCTTATTTATTATATCAAATTTTTCCGGCAAAGCATATACTTTCTTAAATACAAATTATGAAGAAAATCGTAAATTTTATTAAAATTAACTGTCTTAAATAATTGCACAAAAAAACAGACAGGGATATTTCCCCGCCTGTTTTTCAAGCAAACTTAATCAGCCGCGCACCTGCCCGCTACCGTCAATCAGATATTTGGTACTGGTAAGCTCCGGCAAAGCCATCGGTCCTCTGGCGTGCAGCTTCTGCGTACTGATGCCGATTTCCGCACCAAAGCCAAATTCAAAGCCATCGGTAAAACGTGTGGATGCATTGACATATACAGCAGCAGCATCTACACGCAGCTGGAACTTACGCGCATTAGCATAGTCCGAAGTTACAATACATTCGCTGTGTCCAGTACTGTAAGCTGCAATATGTTCCATTGCTTCCTCCAGACTGTCTACAACCTTGACAGACAGCCGTAAGTCGCCGTATTCCGTGCTCCAGTCTTCTTCTGTCGCAGCAAGTACTTGACTGCTGAAAGCCTGCACTCTCTCATCGCCGCGGATTTCTACACCGGCAGCAAAATATTTTTCCAACATGGGCGGCAAAAACTTGCCCGCAATATCCTTATGTACCAGCAATGTTTCCATGGCATTGCATACGGAAGGACGCTGCACTTTGGCATTATAGGCAATGTCCATCGCCATCTGCACATCAGCAGAAGCATCTACAAAAGTATGGCATACGCCTGCGCCTGTTTCAATAACAGGTACAGTAGCGTTCATCACGACAGCTTTAATCAGACCAGCGCCGCCGCGGGGAATAACCACATCCACCAAACCGTTCATATGGATTAAATCAGTTACTGCCTGACGGTCACTGGTATCAATAAACTGTACTGCACCCGCAGGAATCCCTGCTTTTTCAGCAGCTTCCGCTAATACAGCAGCAATAATTTTATTAGACTGCATGGCCTCGCTGCCGCCTTTTAAAATAACGGCATTGCCGGATTTCAGGCACAGCCCTGCAGCATCGGCAGTAACATTAGGACGCGCCTCGTAAATAATACCAATAACGCCCAGCGGCACACGCACTTTGGTAACCGTCATGCCATTGGCAAGGCGGCTGCCGCCAACCACACTGCCTACATGGTCTGGCAGTCCTGCTACCTGCTCCAAACCTTCTGCCATGCCGGCAATACGCTGCTCTGTAAGCTTCAGACGATCCAGCATGGAAGCTTTCATTCCTTTAGCTGCTGCCTGCCGCATATCTTCAGCATTAGCCTGCAAAATGTCTGCCTGTCTGTCACGCAGCGCCTGTGCCATCGCCAGCAAAGCTCTGTTTTTTACAGCAGTGCTTGTTACAGCCAGTTCTGCCGCCGCTTTTTTTGCTGCAGCTGCTTTTGACCTTACCAGTTCATAGGTTTCCATCTTTATCCCCCTCATAGAATAACCAGGTCGTCTCTGTGAATAACCTCGTCAAAATTTTTATGACCTAAAAGCTCTTCAATTTCTCCGGAACGGCAGCCTTTAATTTTTGCCAGTTCCTCTGAGCCGTAATGCACCAGTCCGCGCGCCATTTCATGACCTTGAGCATCTTTGACGCTTACCGTGCTGCCAGCTTCAAAGCTTCCTTCCACACCAGTAATACCTGCAGGCAGAATGCTGCAGCCGCCGGCTTTATGCAGTGCTTTGCAGCAGCCTTCGTCAACAATAATGCTGCCCATAATACGTGCGCCAAATGCCAGCCAGCGCTTACGGAACTGCAGTCGATTTTCGCGGCTGACAAACAGAGTGCCGATTTCTTCACCTGCTACAATACGGGGCACAGCATTTTTCTCGGTGCCGCTGGCAATAACCAGGTTAATACCGCTGCTGGTTGCCGCCTTGGCCGCCTGAATCTTAGTAGCCATTCCGCCTGTACCGCGCAGCGTACCGGCGCCGCCCGCACTTTCTTCAATAGCCGGTGTAATTTCCGTCACTGTATGTACCAGCTCGGCCTCAGGATGCGTCTGAGGATTTGCCGTATAAAGGCCATCCACATCGGACAAGATGATGACAAGATCTGCATCTACAATACCTGCCACCAGCGCCGACATATTATCGTTATCGCCAATTTTCAGTTCATCTAAAGCAACTACGTCGTTTTCATTAACAATGGGGATAACACGCTGCCGCAAAAGCTCCATAAAGGTATTGCGTGAATTTGTATAACGATGTCTGTCCAGGGACTCCGTCTTGGTAAGCAGCACCTGAGCTACTACCTGTCCATAGTCAGCAAAAAACTTTTCATAGGTGTGCATCAGCACGCCCTGCCCAACTGCTGCCGCTGCCTGCTTGCCAGGTATGGTATCAGGCTTTTTAGCCAAGCCCAATCTGTCCACACCCACAGCCACAGCACCGGAGGTAACCAAAATCATTTCCTTGCCCTGATTTTGCAGGTCGGATAATTCTCTGGCCAGCCTGTCAATCTGACTGAAATTTCTCTTGCCGTTGCTGTAGGTAATAGTACTGGTACCAACCTTGACTACTATCCTTTTAGCAGCCTTTAAAGCCTCTCTTTCCAAACTCACGCGCTTCATCCCCTCACCATTTTATTTATCTTCTGTTATAAATCAGTTATTGTCCTTATATTCAAAAACCATATCGCGGATACGGACAGTCTGTCCTTCTTCCACGCCTTTTTCTTTCAGTGCCTCATCAATGCCGAGACGTTTCCAGATTAACTGGAAGCGATACAAAGCTTCGTCGTTGTCAAAATTAGTCATGGCAACAAGACGCTCGATATTCTTACCGCGTACTTCATAATCAGTATCAAGACCTTCCACGATTTCAAAGCTGTCCGGATCAATTTCATCAAAACGGCTCAGTTCTTCTTCGTCTTCTTCCGGCACATACTGACCTAAAAGTTCGTAAGCTTTGTACATCAGCTCACGCAGCCCTTCACCAGTTGCAGCAGAAGCTTTTACAATTTCATAGCCTTTAGCTTCCACATGCTCTTTCAAACGATTGAAATTCTCTTCTGCTTCCGGCAAATCCATTTTATTAGCTACTACCAGCTGTTTGCGGCGCGCCAGTCTTTCACTGTGCTTAGCCAGCTCAATATTGATTTTTTCAAAATCATCTACCGGATCGCGGCCGTCCACACCTGCTACGTCCACAATATGCAGCAGCACTTTAGTACGTTCTACATGACGCAAAAAGTCATGACCGAGGCCAACACCTTCGTGAGCACCCTCAATCAGACCAGGGATATCTGCCAACACAAAGCTGCGTTCTTCATCAATACGCACCACACCCAAGACCGGAGTCAAAGTAGTAAAATGATAAGCTGCAATTTCCGGACGTGCTGCACTTACCTGGGCAATAATACTGGATTTGCCTACGCTTGGATAACCCACAAGGCCAACATCAGCCAGAAGCTTCAGTTCCAGTTTCAGCCAGCGATTCTCACCCGGTTCACCTTTTTCGGCAAAAGTAGGTGCACGGTTGGTGCTGGTTACATAGCAGGCATTGCCTTTGCCGCCGCGGCCGCCTTTAGCCGCTACATACTGCTGACCATCCTCAGTCAGATCGGCCATCACTGCGCCGGTAACATCATCGCGCACCAGAGTGCCCATAGGCACTTTTACATAAACAGTATCAGCTCTGACACCGGTACAGTTCTTAGTACCACCCTGACCGCCGCGCTTAGCTACATATTTTCTCTTATAACGGAAATCAATCAGCGTATTCAGATTCTTATCAGCAATAAGTACTACGTCACCGCCGCGGCCGCCGTTGCCGCCGTTAGGGCCGCCTTTTTCTACAAATTTTTCTCTGCGGAAGCTGCTCATGCCGTCGCCGCCATCGCCTGCTTCCACATAAATTCTCGCTCTGTCAATAAACATTTTTTATTTCTCCTGTTATTCTTTAATCTGATAGTCTTAAAAATACCTATACTTATTATCATTATAGCCTGTCTTACGGCTTCTGTTCAATACCTGCCAAATAAATTCACTGTTAATTTGCCATTATCCGATTCAATAATGTTATAATGAAAAAAGTAATAAACGAAAGGAGACCATGCCATGCTGCAGTTAAAGCCGCTTCAAGGTTCGCGTATCACACTGCTGCCGCTGACTTTACAGCAGTACTATAACTTCATCTACCAGCTGCCGCAGCTGGAACAGGAACTGCAGCTGCATTATCAAGGCCGCCCTGTTGCAGGCCCCTTCCGTACGGCACTGCAGCAGCGTTATCTGAAATTTTTAACTGCACGCAGGCAGCCCTTCTTTCATACTTTATGGCTGATAACCTTACCTAACGAACATCTTATTATAGGTAATATTGCCTATAAAGGCAGTCCGGACAATAATGGCTCCATTGAAATCGGTTATGGTATCGGCGAAAGCTTCCGCAGTCAGGGCTATATGACGGAGGCTGTACAGGTGTTAACCACGGCTGCCTTCACGCTGCCTTCCGTACGCATCATTACTGCTGTCACCAACAAAGATAATGCCCCTTCAATTCGAGTACTGCAAAAGAGTAACTTTTTTTACACTGGCGCAAGCGATGTTTATTTACATTGGACAAAATCTTTTATATAAATACATATAAGTTTTTTCTTATCATTTTAGCATTTCACCGCTTGACAATTTATTATTGTGTTGTCATAATGTAAAAAGTACACAAACTTGTACACAAAACAGTATACAGATTGAAATGCAATGAACGGACAAATTTATCTGCTCCTGCTTTAAGAGAGACGGCGTCTGGTGCAAGCCGTTACAGAACAGATGAAGATACTCACCCGCAAGCAGCTGCTTTGAACTGGGCGCAGCCCTTTAGAAGCAGACGCAGCAGCAGCGTTATGCCGCCGAATCAGCTATTCGGAAAAATGAAGAGAAATTTTAGGGTGGTACCGCGATCTTCGCCCCTATCTGCAAGCGCAGGTAGGGGCTTTTTTATATCCAGCATACCGCAATAAGATTACTTTTATTTTATTTATATTTATTGGAGGAATCAGTTTATGGGAATGACAATGACAGAAAAAATTCTTGCTAAACATGCCGGCCGCGACTGCGTAAGTGCCGGAGACCTGCTCGTTTCCCAGGTAGACATGGTTTTAGCAAACGACATCACCGGTCCCCCGGCTATTAACGAATTTGAAAAAATCGGACGTCCAGTTTTCGATAAAAATAAAATTGCCCTGGTACCCGACCATTTCTCTCCCTGTAAGGATATCAAATCTGCTACAATGTGCAAACGTATGCGCGACTTTGCCCGTAAGCATGAAATAAAAAATTATTTTGAAGTAGGCCGTATGGGCATCGAACACGCCCTGCTACCTGACAGCGGTCTGGCTGCTCCCGGTGAAATCATCATCGGCGCAGACTCTCACACCTGCACCTACGGCGCACTCAACGCACTCAGTACCGGTATGGGCCAAACCGATATCGGCGCAGCTATGGCCAGCGGCACTACCTGGTTCAAGGTACCGCAGGCTATCAAAGTAAATCTCACCGGCAAATTACCGCATTTTGTCAAAGGCAAGGACATCATCCTCACCCTTATCGGTATGATTGGCGTAGACGGTGCACGCTACCAGTCCCTGGAATTCTGCGGCGATGGCATCAGTGAGCTCAGCATGGCTGACCGCTTTACTATCTGCAACATGGCTATCGAAGCAGGCGCTAAAAACGGTATTTTCCCTGTGGACGCAACCACAGAAGCATATCTTAAAGAACGTGTTAAAGACCGCAGCTGGGAAGCTGTAACAGCTGACGCTGACGCAGTATATGCCCGTGAAATCACTATTGAGCTGGACAAACTTGTCCCTGTCGTAGCTTATCCTCATCTGCCGGAAAATACTCATCCGGCTGCTGAAGGCCGCGACATTAAAATTGACCAGGTAGTTATCGGCTCCTGCACCAACGGGCGTCTGGAAGACCTGGCTCAGGCTGCTGAAATTATGCAGGGACGCAAAGTATGCGACCACGTACGTATGATTGTAATTCCTGCAACTCAGGAAATTTATAAAGAAGCTATGCGCCTTGGTTATATTGATACCTTTATTGACGCAGGCGCAGCAGTTTCTACACCTACCTGCGGCCCCTGCCTGGGTGGCTACATGGGCATTTTGGCAGCAGGAGAACGTGCTGTTTCTACTACCAACCGTAATTTCCGCGGACGTATGGGCCATGTAGACAGCGAAGTTTATCTGGCCAGCCCCTATACCGCAGCAGCAAGTGCTGTTACCGGCTACATCACCAGTCCCGAGGAGGTAATGAAATGAGTAAGGTTTGGCGCTACGGCGATCATGTAGATACCGACGTAATCATCCCGGCAAGATATCTGAACATTGCCGATTTCAAAGAACTTTCCGAACACGCCATGGAAGATATTGATACTTCCTTTGCTCCCAACGTACAGCCCGGCGACTACATGGTAGCAGGCAAAAACTTCGGCTGCGGCTCTAGCCGTGAGCACGCTCCTGTAGTTATTAAGGAAAAAGGTATCAAATGCCTTATTGCCGACAGCTTTGCCCGTATTTTTTACCGCAATGCTATTAACATCGGCCTGCCGGTACTGGAAATTGGCAGCGAAGTAGAAAAAATCGAAGCCGGCGACCAGCTGGAAGTAGATATGAGCAAAGGCGAAATTAAAATTCTCAACAAGGGTATTACTATCCATACCAAGCCTCTGCCTGAATTTATCCAGAAAATTGCCGACTGCGGCGGACTTATCAACTACATTAAAGGAGAGCATAAATAATAATGAAGATTACTTTACTTCCCGGCGACGGCATCGGCGTAGAGATTGTCGATGCTGCAGTAGAAGTGTTAGACGCTGCTGCAAAAAAATTTGATTTACAGATAGAATATGATAAACAGCTGATTGGCGGCTGCGCAATCGACGCTACCGGCGTACCTCTGCCGGAAGCAACCGTTGCTTCTGCCAAAGCAGCTGACGCTGTATTGCTCGGCGCCGTAGGCGGTCCTAAATGGGACAACGTAGCCCCGGAACTGCGTCCGGAAAAAGGTTTGCTGGGCATCCGCAAAGCGCTCGGCCTGTACTGCAACCTGCGTCCCATGAGCGTTTCCCGCTTTACTGCACATCTTTCTCCGCTGAAAACAGAAAAAGCAGAAGGTGCCGACCTTTTAATCGTACGCGAACTGACCGGCGGTATTTATTTCGGTCAGCATAATGAAGCACATCTCAATGAACAGGGTGTAGAAGAAGCCAGCGACATCGAGCTGTACACCCGCCCTGAAGTAGAACGTATTGCCCGCTTTGCCTTTGAAGCAGCTAAAAAACGCCGCGGCAAAGTAACCAGCGTTGATAAAGCTAATGTACTTGGCTCCAGCCGTATGTGGCGTAAAATTGTTACCGAGATGCAGGCTAAGGAATATCCTGAAGTTGAACTGAATCATTTTTATGTAGATAACTGCGCTATGCAGCTTATCCTCAACCCCCGTCAGTTTGATGTAATCCTGACCAACAACATCTTCGGCGACATTCTCAGCGACGAAGCCAGCACCATTGCCGGCAGCATTGGTCTTCTGCCCAGCGCCAGCCTCGGAGACGGCGCAGGCATGTATGAACCTATTCACGGCAGCGCCCCCGACATTGCCGGACAAGGTATTGCCAACCCGCTGGCAACCATTCTCAGTATTGCTATGATGCTGCGTTATTCTCTGAACCATCCGGCAGCTGCTGACGCTATTGAAGCAGCTGTAGACGCAGTAATGGAACAAGGTTACCGTACTCCCGATCTGTATGTAGAAGGTCTGAAAAAAGTTTCTACCTCCGAAATGGGTCATCTGGTAGCACAGGAATTGCTCAAATAAGCAGTAAAATAAAATGAGCCTGCTCTTACTTAAATGTAAGAGCAGGTTTTTTTATTTCTCAGCCGTGTACGACAACTTCCAGCTTGCCGCTTTCCGGACAGAATATCAGTCCGTGCACCGTTACATCATCCGGCAGCAGCTGATTATTCCGAATCGCTTCCACCGTCTTAGCTACATTTTCACGCGGATGATGGAAGGCATCAACCCATTTGGCAAATTCTCCTTCTACAGCAGCAATAGCTTCCGGTTTAATACCGCGCGCTAGCATACGTTCCTTTAAAGACTCAGAAGTAGAGTGCTGCATGCCGCAATCCTCGTGACCAACTACCATAATCTCTGTCACGCCCAGCTCATAAACAGCCACCATCAGACTGCGGATAACCTCATCAAAAGGCCCTGTAATCATATTGCCGGCAGCTTTGATAATCTTGGCCTCACCACGGGAAATACCCATAGCAGGCTCTAAAAAATCAACCAGACGTGTATCCATGCAAGTATAAATCGCCAGCTGCTTAGCCGGATATTTGCTAACACCCTCATTACGATGCAGATAACTTTCCGGTAGTCCTGCTACAAATTTTACGTTTTCCTCTAAGATTTGTTCTAATAATGCCATAATGACCCCTCTTTCTTCATTACAGAAAATTTTTCTATTTATTTTCGCACATAACTTATGTGCAGACAGCAGATATTTTTTCTTTACAGTCTCGGACGGATATAAAAAACAAAGAAGCCTATATATAACAGCGAACAACCAATTATCCAGACATATCGGTACTGCTGATTACGAGTATATGATTCGGCAGTCAGATCAGGCTCAACGGTTATATATCTGTTGGTAGACTTAATTGCCAGTACTTTTCTTGATACACTTTTCTTTTCTGCCAGCATTTGCTTAGCAGTATATTCACCCGCAGTATCAAGTCTGTATCTGTAAGAAGCATGACCCTTCGCTTTGTAATGCAGTACATATACTATCTTGGTAGGATGCAGACGTCTTTGTCTGGAAGTGGCACCAGTATTTTCCCTTTGTGTCGGCACAATCTTATAGGGGACAAATTCAAATACGCCTTTATCCACATAATCTTCTGCCGGACGGATAGATGACATATTTTTAATACCCATACCCGCGCCAATCACTGCTATGACTAGCAGTGTTATACTTATTATTTTCCAAAGCTTACCCTTGCCCAACATCGCAATCAACCTTCTTATCCGATATCCGAAATCTACTTCTTACATATTATAATAGCATAAATAAAGTTTATTGCCTGTAAAAAATTATGTTTACGGATTTTTTGTAAATGAAAAACAAAAAAAGACCTGCTGTGCAGGCCCGCAAAAAGATAGAAAGAAATTTTTTAATGGCTATGACTATAATGTATCACGCTTATTTTAAATACAGATTAAGCCAAAAATAAATCCATGTAAAATATAACAAAGCGGACGCCTAAGCATCCGCTTTTACTTTATGCTCTTTACTTCCAGTAACTAATAATATATTTACATCAACATCTGCAAAAATCACAGGCACAACTATATTTTAGCTGCTTCTTTTGGTTTAAGTCCCCAAAATACCACGTTCATAGCAATAACTATCACTATAACTGCCGCCAGAGAAACCCAAAAGCCCATATCAAGGCCGCAAAAGGAAAGTCTGCCAAATACATACATAAAAATATCGTTCCAGTTCATAGATAAAACCTCCTCTTTAGAGCAATTTGCCATAATGTCTTATATAAGCTTTCTTTAAACTGGTAGCTAACAGCATATACAGCAAAATGCACGGAATAAGATAAGCAAAATATGCTGCTGGCAAAGCTACAAAGCCCAGTATTTCTCCTAAAGGTGTAAAAGGTATTATTGTCAGCAGAACAATGCCTAAAAGTGTCAGTAAGGTTAAAGAAGCAGAAGCACGGCTTTGAATAAACGGTAATTTGGCAGTTCTAATCATATGGATAACAAGTGTCTGACTCCACATAGATTCCACAAACCAGCCTGCCTGGAACATGCCCATATATTCAGCCTGTAATTTCATTAACTGTACATCGCTAAAATACTTGGGTAAATCGTTGTATAAAACACCACCGGATACGAACAAAGGACAGAAAACAAAGTACATAAAAATATACGTCGTAAAATCAAATATAGAGCTCGTTGGTCCAAGCCACAGCATAAAGCTGCCTACACTGGAAGCATCCCACTTGCGCGGCTGCGCAATAAACTCCTCATCCACATTATCCCACGGAATAGCAGTACAGGATAAATCATAGATTAAGTTCAGAAAAATCAAATGCACGCTCATCATTGGCAGGAAAGGCAATAATGCCGAAGCAGCCAATACAGAAAATACATTGCCAAAATTGGAAGACGCAGTCATTTTAATATATTTCAGCATGTTGGCGTATGTTTTACGCCCTTCGATAATCCCCTGCTCCAAAACCATCAAATCTTTTTCCAAAAGGATAATATCAGCTGATTCTTTGGCCACGTCAACTGCCGTATCTACCGAAATACCAATATCAGCAGCTTTCATGGCAGCCGCATCATTGATACCGTCACCCATAAAGCCGACAATATGTCCGCTTTCTCTTAATACGGTTACAACCCGCGACTTTTGCTCCGGTGCCAGTTTGGCAAATACATCTGTAGCCTGAGCAGCCTCTGCCAACTCCGCATCACTCATGGTTTCTATTTCTGAGCCTAACAGCATATTATGTACTTCCAACCCTACCTGTTTGCAGATGGTACGCGTCACTTTATCATTATCGCCGGTAAGAATCTTTGTTACTACTCCATAATGCTTCAGTGCTTTTATGGCCTCTGCCGTAGATTCTTTGGGTGGGTCTAAAAAGGCCAGATATCCCATTAAAGTCATTTCACATTCATCCTGAACCGTAAAAACATTTACCGGAGAAGGATTATTTTTCTGAGCAATAGCCAGCACCCTAAAACCTTTATCATTCAAATTATCTACTGTTGCGAGAATCTTATTTCTTATTTCATCAGTTAATATCTGTACGCTGCCGTCATATTCCGCAAACGTGCAGACAGACAGCATTTCCTCTACTGCACCTTTAGTCACCATCTGAGTTTTTCCGGTTTTATCCTGCACTACCGTAGTCAGACGTCTGCGCTTAAAATCAAATGGAATTTCATCTACCTTGGTATAGTTTTCCGATAAATCAAGCAAGCGGGGATCTGCTGCTTCTGCTTCTTCTGTTTTGGATATGATAGCTACATCCATCAGATTTTTATATCCCGTCTGAAAATAGCTGTTCAAATAAGCATGCCGCAATACCCTGAGATCATCATCACCATTAACATTAAGATGATATTCCAGCACAACCTTATCTTGAGTCAACGTGCCAGTTTTATCAGTACATAGAATGTCGATAGCGCCAAAATTCTGGATAGAATTAAGATTCTTGACAATCGTTTGCTTTTTACTCATGGAAACAGCGCCTTTAGCAAGACAGGTCGTTACAATCATGGGCAGCATTTCCGGGGTAAGTCCTACGGCAATGGAAATACCAAACAAAAATGCTTCAATCCAGTTACCTTTAGTAATACCGTTAATAAAAAATACCAGCGGTACCATAATCAGCATAAAACGAATCAATACCCAGGAAACAGCATTAACGCCCTTTGAAAAACTGGTTTCAACACCTTCGCCAGCTACAGCCGCTGCCATAGAGCCAAACAAAGTATAATCACCCACACATACCACTACAGCTGCAGCACTGCCGGAAACCACATTGCTGCCCATAAAGACGATATTGGTATAATCGATAATATTTTCCTGCGGTAAATTAGTTTGGGAAATTTTTTCTACCGGTTCGCTTTCTCCAGTAAGTCCGGACTGGCTGATAAATAAATCTTTGGCTTCTAAAATTCTCATATCAGCGGGAATCATATCACCTGCAGAAAGATGAACAATATCGCCTACTACTAATTCATCTATGGGAATTTCTATTTTTTCCTGTCCCTTGCGGGTAACAGTACATGTTGTGGTAATCATGGCCATCAATTTTTCTGCCGCATTGCCACTTCTTGATTCCTGCACAAAACGCAAAGTACCAGAAATTATTACCATGGTTAAAATAATGACTACTGTTAAACAGTCAAAGTCATCGGGACTGCTGCCAAATAACGCCAGATACGGAAATACCATGTCTGTTAATGTTGATACAACTGCCAGACAAAACAAAATAGCAGTAAACGGATTAATAAAAGCACCAGCCAATCTTTTCAGCAGAGATTTTTTCTTTTCGCGTGTAACCTTGTTATTCCCATACCTGCTGCGATTTTCTTCAACGGCATTTAAATCAAGGCCGCTAAGTGCAGTGTGCATATTATGCAGCACATCTCTGACAGTATTGGTGGCTGCTTCCTGTATGCGCCGCTTTTGTTCCTCTCTAATCAGAGTTTTTTCAGCAGCAATATAATCTTTTTTCTTATTCATCTGTATGACCTCCTCATTTTACTGAGGTACAGTGGCCCATAAAAGACATGGAATAGCCGTACCTCGTATTAATTTATCTTTTTCAAAGTGCCCGTCATAATCCATATCTCTCACCTCTCTTTTAGTCAAACAGATATATTTATCATCATTCTTGAAGATAATAACGCTTACTTTTGCTGATATACCAGACATCAAGCCCAGCAAGTATACTCCACACTATAATGGCAGCAATAAACCAGTTATCGCCAAAAACCTGACTAAAGCCTTTACCTAAAAACAGTAACCCATTACAGACAATCATTCCTCCTACATTTTTACACAGGGGGATAATCCTGATTCTTCTTTTTTCTTTACAAGGAGTATTGCGCCAGGCAGATAGATGCGTGTGCAGCTTTCCGCCAGCAAATAATAACCCACTGAGCGTAAAAGCAATACCTAAAAAAAACACAAGTATAATCCATAGTTTTTCCTCTTTCAACATCCATTAGCAGTTCTAAGATTACTGATCTTAGAAAATAGCCACATAAAATTCAGTAACAAAACATTGAGAATTATGTATATAAGAAGCGTTACACTGTACCATATTTTTAATATCAAAAAACTATGCGCAGGAAAAAGTTCCGAAAATATAAAACAGCTCAGTACAAATAAAATATACATCAGCAGCCAATTTAGTCCTTTTTTAACTGCTGTATTTTCATGTTGCATCACAGCACCTCCCAGCCGGCACTTATCACTTCCGGCAGCTTTAAAATACTGCTGACAATATCCTCTAAAATATGATTTTTAGACTTGCCCACAGAATAATAATCAGCAATGATTTCCACTTTATCACCTACTACATCACCGCTGTCTAAGTGATTCAGATACAGAGTTTTACAGCTGTTGCTGTTAATAATAAACTGACGGATTTTTGATTCCATGTGTTCCTGACAGGTAACCGAAATACGATAAATCTTCTCTTCCTCATCTCCGCCATAAAGCGGTTTTATCCGCATCGCTAACGGACGAAATAACAAATTAGCCAAAATCAGACTTACCGTAGCTGTAACAGCATAAAGATAATACCCGGAGCTAGCCAATACTCCCACTGCCGCCGAACACCAAAGCGTCGCTGCCGTATTTAAGCCTCTGACTGTGCCGCCGTCCTTAAAAATTACTCCGCTGCATAAAAACCCCACTCCGGATACTATGTAACTGGCAATACGATATACATCATCCGAGCCGCATATCAAAGGAAATAAAATAAATAGACAGGCTCCCAATGAAATCAGTATATTAATTCTGATGCCAGCCGCATGGCCAGTTATCTGACGTTCCAGGCCAATACAAAAGCCTAATAAAACAGCTAATATTACACGCATGACAAAATCAATATAAAGCATACTAAGACCTCCTGCCCATGCAATGAGTATAAAAAAAATCGCAAGAAAAGCACATGGCCGAAACCTTGCGATTTTCTTGCGATTTAATAAGAATTTTATAATCTATCGTTAAATTTGTAGCCAATGCCCCAAATAGTCAGTATATAAACCGGACTATCCGGATTAGGCTCAATCTTTTTTCTCAGCTTTCGTATAAAAGCCATAATATTACTGTCATCAAGCAAATAGTTACTTTCCCATACAGCCTGGTAAATCTGTTCCTTCGTAAAAACCTCCCCACGATTACGCGCCAGAAAATATAATATATCAAACTCCTTGGGCGTCAGAGAAATTTCTGTATTATTACGCAGCACGCGGCGTAATCTTACATCTATAGAAAGCTCTCCGCAGCAAATAGAATTATAGTCAATAGCAGCAGTCTGTACTTCTCCTGTTTCCAACAGCAATGAATTTGCCGCTCCTCTTTTTAAATCTTCCATCCCCTGCAGCATTTCTTTAGTGCTCTGCGTGTCTGGAGCAGAAAACCGCAGTTTTTCAATCAGCCAATTGACTAAAGAGGAATCCATATAAACGAAACTGATATTCTTTTTCATAGCAGATTCCTCCTTTCTAAAACAATTCCCGATATTTTCTCACATACCATTTTTTCGCTACTGTTACGATACACAAATAACCGACAACGACTATGCACAAGAAACCAAAGTAACTAACTGGCAAAGCAGTCAGGCCAATCAAACTACCGGCAGATGTAAAAGTCAACAGGGTAAATAATAAAATGCCCATAGTAGTTACGCACATTACTGAAACAGCAGGCTTACTTTGCAGCAACGGGATTTTCTTGGTACGCAGTAAATGTAAAATCAAAACCTGCGTCCACATGGACTCTAAAAACCACCCTGTATGAAATGCTGCAATAAAAAGATTTTGTTCTTCCTGTCCCGACAGAGAATTAAAACTGCCGCCGTATAATGCAGGACATAAGAAGAAAAATAAATATATAAAAGTAAGTATATCAAAAACAGAGCTAAAAGCTCCAAAAAACATCATAAATCTGCCTAAATTTTTTCCCGACCAGTCTAACGACCTGGAAATTATTTCTGTATCTACTTTGTCCCAGGGCAGGGCAAGACATAAAATATCATAAAGCAGATTTAATAAAAGCAGCTGCAGCGCCGTCATGGGCAAAAAAGGCAAAAATACGCTGGCAATAACGATAGAAAAAATATTACCGAAATTGGAAGACGCAGTAATTTTAATATATTTAATCATATTGGCAAAGGCTTTTCTGCCTTCTTCAATGCCTGCCTCCAATACTCTTAAATCCTTTTTCAGCAATACTACATCTGCACATTCCTTAACTGCTTCCACAGCCGTATCAACCGAAATGCCTACATCAGCTGCAACAATAGCAGGCAAATCATTCATACCGTCACCCATGAAACCCACAGTATGACCATTTTCCTGCAAAATCTGCAAAACCTGTACCTTCTGCTTGGGAGATAATTCTGCAAACACGGTAGTATTTTCCACTTTTACTAATGCTTCGTCGTCATTAAGTACCTCCAGCTCTTTGCCAGTCAGGACATTTTTAGTATCTATACCTATTCTGCGGCAAATAGAGATTGCCACACTTTTTTGATCGCCTGTCAGAACGCGTATACCTACATTAACATTTTTTAATTTACATATTGCATCATGAGCTGAAGTTTTAGGTGCATCAAAGAAAACCAGGTAACCTAATAATACCAGATTTTCTTCATCTATATTTTCCAACTGGCTGTGGTCTAAAAATTTATACGCTACAGCCAGCACCTTCATGCCATCTTCCAGCATCTCATCTACAACAGCATGTACGCTGTTCATTTTATCTGTATTTATTGGCTGGTACTGTCCCTTATATTCAATATAATCACAGCGCTGGCAGACTTCGTCAATACTTCCTTTAACAATCAGCAGATTTCTGTCGCCGTCCTTAACCAATACACTGGCCAGTCTTCTTTCATAATCAAAAGGCAATTCATCTAATTTAGCATGCCTCTCTACACACTCCTGCCATCTTCCGCTGCTGCCAGGCATTTTCTGACATTGTAAAATGGCTGTATCCAGATGATTTTTTATTCCCGTATGATACAGACTGTTTAAATAGGCAAAATCAAGTACCTTATTGCTCTCATTGCCCAAAATATCAATATAATATTCCAATAAAAGCTTATCTCCGGTCAGCGTACCTGTTTTGTCAACACACAAAATATCCATGCTGCCAAAGCCCTGCATGGCGTTGATATTTTTTACAACAGTCTGCTTTCTGCCCATAGCTGCACCACCTTTAGCAAGACAGGCATTTACTACCATCGGCAGCATTTCCGGTGTCAATCCTACGGCTACAGATAAGGCAAAAAGAAAAGCAGCTAGCCAATTTCCTTTAGTGATACCGCAAGCCAGGAAAACTACCGGCACCAGTATAGTCATAAAACGAATTAAAACCCAAGCAATGGAATTGGCACCTTTATTAAATCCATCTTTAATTTTTTTATCGGTATCAGCAAAGCCGCCGTAAACTGTATCATTACCTACCGCAAGCACTATACCCTCACAGATACCGCCAATCACGGAAGAGCCCATAAAAAGAGTATTAGTATATTCCTTACATGCTTTAGTTTTATCGAACTCAATTGCAGCAGTATTTTTTTCCAAAATATCGCTTTCACCAGTAATAACTGCCTGCGACACAAATACGTTCTTGGCCATGGTCAGACGTATATCAGCCGGAACACGATCACCGGCCGACAGCCTAACAACATCTCCTACTGCCAGTTCCTGAGAAGCAAGTTTAGTCCAGGCATTATTTCTGTATACCCATACATTGGAACTGATCATTTCAGTTAAATGCTCCGCTGTACGTTTAGCACGCATCTCCTGGACAAATCTCAAACAGCCGCTTAAAAGCAGCATGCTCAATATGATTAGAACCGTAGTCATATTACGGCTAAAATTAGAAGCCAATACAACATCAGTAATAAAAGAGATAACAGCTAACACAAATAAAATAATCGAAAAGGGATTGATAAAAGCCCTTTGCAAACGATACAAGACGCTATCAGAAGCACGGCCATGCAAAATATTTCTGCCGTATTTCTGCTGCATGTTTTCAGCTTGCTCATCAGTATATCCAGCAGCATGAAAATCCTGGTATAAAACATTTAACTCTCTGCAGGCATAATATTGCACACGTTTATGAAGTACAGGCTTGCCATTCATTTATTTCACCTCAAGGAAGACTTATCATTTTCTATAATAACATAGAGAGGTATTATTTATACCATTGCAAATCTTGCTTTTTTCTTGTTTTGCAAATTATAAAAAGATTAAACAACTGGATAGTATCGCAAACAGAACACAATAAATATAAAAAAGCGGACGCCTAAGCGTCCGCTTTTACTTTGTTTTCTGTAATTACAGCACCTGAATATTTTCTACTTCTTCAACAGCATGTTTTTTCGCATAACCGGTAAGGAACAGTGTCAGTGCACCGTCGCCGGTAACATTGCAGGCAGTACCGAAGCTGTCCTGCAGCGCGAAGATGGTCAGCATCAGAGCGGTACCGGTAGCATCAAAGCCAAGTACGCTGATAATCAGACCTAAAGAAGCCATTACAGTACCGCCGGGAACACCAGGCGCGCCAATAGCGAAGATACCCAGCAGCAGGCAGAACAGTACCATTGTGCCAAAAGCAGGCAAGGTTCCATAGAGAACCTGAGAAACTACCATAACGAAGAATACTTCCGTCAATACGCTGCCGCACAGATGAATGTTGGCAAACAGCGGAATACCGAAATTAACCAGGTCTTTGCGCAGAACCTTGGATTTTAAAGCGCATTCCAAAGCTACTGCCAGCGTTGCAGCAGAGGACATGGTACCTACTGCGGTAATGTACGCTGGGCCATAATGCTTGAGCACTTCCATAGGATTAGCCTTAGCATAAGCGCCAGCCAGCAGATACAGCAGTGCCAGCCAGATGTAATGGCCTACCATAACGATAACAACAACCATCAAAAATACCGGCAGCTGTTTGGTAATGGTGCCTTCATAGGACAGACCGCAGAAAGTGCAGCCGATAAAGATTGGCAGCAGAGGGATTACTACTTTAGTAACAATTGCCAGGACGATTTTCTGGAACTCTTCCAGAACAGCAGTTACAGTAGTCGCTTTAGTCCAGGCAGCAGCCAGACCAATCAATACGGAGAACACCAAAGCACTCATAACGCTCATAATCGGGTCGATTTTGAGGTCAAAGAGCAGCTTGGGCAATTCTTTCAGACCTTCGACAGTCGGGGTAATATTCAGATACGGAATAAGGGTATAGCCTGCAGCAGTAGAGAAGAAAGCTGCACCGATAGAAGAAATATAGGCCAGAGTAATTGCCACGCGCAACATAACGCTGGCGTTTTGACCTAATCTTGTAATAGACGGAGCAATAAAGCCGATAATAATAAGCGGTACGCAGAATGTAATCAGATATCCAAGGAGGCTTTTACATGTAAGTATCACCTGCATCAATGATTCATCCGCATAAAGACCTGCTCCTATACCTACAACAACGCCTAACAGCAGACGCATAGGCAGGCTACTAAAAAAGTTACTCATTTTTCACACTCCTTTGTTTGTAATATTGTTACATATACATATAATAGCGTATGCTATTATTTTCTTCAACTTTTTTTCAAAATTTTGTCAATTTCTGCTGACTGAAAAGTCAGCAGTATTTTAATGTAATTTTCTTTACAGGCTTCATCTATGCCGCTGCCTGTACACAGGCAATCTTGTTCTTATATACAGAACATTTGTATTTCAAGCAATAAAAAATCCCGGATAATATTTATCCGGGAAAATAATTATCTGGCAAAAACCCAGTTCATCAGCAGCATAGCGCAGATGGCATTGAGGAAGCTGGCAGACATAAGCAGCGGCCAGTATTTTTTAGGTACATCGGCAACGCCCAGCAGACGACCCATGTATTGCAACTGCGCACCCAGCAGGAAGAAGCAGGGCATCAATACGGTAATTGCATGAGCATCCAGCAAACCATTAGCCGCCATATTTGCAGCAAGACCAACAGCAGCAGAGCTGGACAGCCAGGCAGTCAGGATAACGGTAACTGCTTCACCAGGCAGACCGAAGATTACCATGGCCGGACCGAAAACCTCACCTAAGAATTTCATAACGCCCATAATCTGCAGTACCTGAGCTACAGCATAAGCCATCAAAATATTAGGTACCAAATTGTTAATTGCTACATTAAAGCCCTTACGAGCGCCGATAATAAATATATCAAAAGGATTATTTGTCTGATGTTTAGTTTGGGCATTATTGCTCATTCTTGAAATCCTCCTTATAAACAGTATTCAGGATGATACGTACATAAATCGCACCGATAAATTTGAAAACGAACATCAAAATCAGCGGGAGCAGCAGAGGTACGGTCAAATAGGCAAATACGGCAGAACCAATCATAAAGTAGTTGTTGATTAAGCCTGCACCGGAATACTGCCATGAGCCCATAACAGTCAGTTCTTTTTTGCTAATCAGTTTTTTATCATACAGTTCTTTAGTCAATGCAGCACCGGCATCAGTACTCTGCAGGTCGGTAATAAGAGCAAGACCAGTCAGACCAGGCAGGCCCAGCAAAGGCTTGAGCAAGGGAGTGAGCAGTCTTTGCGCCGCTCTGATAGCACCGTAATGGTCAAGTACTTCAATACAGCCGATAGCAAACATAACACTGGGAACCAAAGACAACGCAAACATAAAGCCGCCTCTTGCACCAAGGCCGCCGCTGCCGACAAAGGTATCCTTACCTATATTCTTAATAGCACCAAAATTACCTACCAAAGTAGTAAAGTCAAAAGCTGCCAGCCATTTCATATCGGGGAATTTTACCATTAAGCCCGAAAAAAACAGAACGGCAACAATTAACGCGATAAAGGCCTTAGGGCCAGCTTTCCATTGGTCAGAATCAAAATTCTGCATTGTTTCTTGTTGTTTTTCTTCTTTCTCTTCTTTCATCTTACCCTCCAATAATACAAATAAAAAAGTCTAGCTGTTACACTGATTGTGTAAATTATATTGTTTTCATGCAATATTGTCAATATTTTTTTAATTACTATTTTTAAAAGACCACTTTGTCCTTGAATTATTGTATACTATGTGATAAAATTCTCATATATTTAAAATATAGGGCAGCTGACTTATATAAACAGCGCCCAACAGCCGTCCAGGCTATTTTTTGTTTATATTATGAGGAGGTTTTCTGTAATGACAGTATTAAATGCTAAAGACATTTATCAGGATCTGCATCAGATTCCTGAAGTTGGTTTTCAAGAATTCAAGACTTCTGCTTATCTGGCAGACGCTTTAGAAAAAATAGGCTATAAAGTTACCCGCAACGTAGGCGGCACCGGCGTTATCGGTGAAATCAAAGGCAGCGAGCCCGGCCCCGTGCTGATGCTGCGCGCTGACATGGACGCACTGCCATTTGTCATTAAAGGAGAACATAAAAATATCCATGCCTGCGGCCATGATGCTCACTGCTCCATGGTTTTGGCAGCAGCCTCTGAGCTGTACGGTAAAATCAAACGCGGTACTCTCCGCATCCTGTTCCAGCAAGGCGAAGAAGTACTGAACGGTGCACTTTCCGTTATCAAAGCAGGTGCCATTGAAGATGTAGATATTATGCTGGGCCTGCACATCCGTCCTATTCAGGATATTCCCTACGGCACACTTTCTCCGGCTGTAAAACATGCCTCCAGCACCTTTGCCAAAATCGTAGTCAAAGGTCAGAACTGCCACGGCTCCCGTCCGCATCTTGGTGTTAACGCCATTGAAGCTGCAGCAGCCATCATCACCTCTGTTGCTGCTATCAAAATTAACCCCAATGTTGCCTGGTCCTGCAAACCGACCATTATCAGAGGCGGCGGCGTAGCAACCAATATCATCCCCGATATTGCCGAAGTTACTTTCGACATCCGTTCTCAAACCAATGAAGATATGACCCTGCTGTTAGACAAAGTTCGCTGCGTAGCTGAAAATGTAGCAGCCGCTTACGGCGCTGCTGCAGAAGTAATCCTGCCGGACAGCATCATTCCTGCTGCTACGCTGGACGAAGAACTGACTGCGGAAGCAGCAGAATGCATTAAAGAAGTTGTAGGCGAAGATAAACTGGCACCCGAGCTCAACAACCCCGGCGGCGAAGATTTCCACTACTACGCAAAAACCTATCCTAAGCTTAAAGCAGCTTACATCGGTGTAGGCGTAGGCGCAGAACCCGGCCTGCATGATCCTAACATGCACTTTAATACCGATGGCCTGCAAAACGGCGTAGATTTCCTGGTAAAAATGACTCTGAAAAAATTAGGCTAAAAATAACAAAAGGCTTATGCAGTTTAAACTGCATAAGCCTTTTTTATTATTCCTCACTGTAAACAGTCAATGCTTCCAAAGCCAGAATGTAGCCGGTAAAGCCCAGTCCGCAAATCTGACCGGTACAGCCTGCGGCAGTAACAGATTTATGTCTGAATTCCTCACGCTTATGGATATTACTGATATGTACCTCGATTGCAGGTATATTAACCGCTTTTAACGCGTCCAAAATAGCTACGCTGTAATGAGTAAAAGCAGCCGGATTGATAATGATACCGTCATACACGCCATAAGCCTGCTGAATTGCCGTTACGATATCACCCTCATAGTTGCTCTGAAGCAGCTCTACCTGCACACCTAGTCTTGCTGCTGCTGTCTTAATCAGCGCACATAAGCTGGCATAATCGCTGTGTCCGTAAATATTTTTCTCCCTAACACCCAGCATATTGATATTAGGTCCGTTAAGTACCAGTATCTTCTTCATATCAGGCCTTCCCTTCTGGCGTAATTTAATATTTTGGCAATTGCGTCATCGGGCTTGCCGTTATTGCCGATAATGTAGTCCTCATACTTTTTATATAAATCACGGCGCTGTTCATACAAATTGAAAATTTTCAGCTTATCATCTGCCAGCAGCGGACGGTGATTGTCATGAATGCAGGTAATAATATTTTCCGGACGACGGTTAATATAGATAATAACGCCGTTTTTTCGCAGCAAATCTATATTTTCCTCACGGGTCACTACGCCGCCGCCGGTAGCGATAACAGTACCTTCCATAGCAGCAAGATAAGCAATAGTCCTTGTTTCTGCCTGTCGGAAAGCATCCTCGCTGATTTTGAAAAAATCTTTAATGGACTTTTGTTCCCGCTCTTCCAGTACTGCATCTGCATCATAAAAGGGACGTTTCAGCTCCTGCGCAAAAATTTTACCGAAGGTGGATTTACCGCAGCCAGGCATTCCGATTAGAACAAGATTTTTTTTCATAAGCATTTCTCCAGCTCTGCCATAATTTTTTCAATCAGCTCACTGCCATAGCTTTCTCCCTGCCAGATTTCCTGCGCCGCTATCGCCTGCGCTACCAGCATAAAAAGTCCGTTCACTGCCTGATGCCCTGCTTCCTGTGCCTGACGCAGAAACAGTGTCTGTGCCGGATTATAAATAAGGTCTACAGAAGCCGCAAAGGCAGCACTGATTTTCTCATTTACCGGACTTGCCTCCACTGCCGGGTACATACCTACGGGAGTACAGTTAACAAGCAGACTGCCAGTAAGCTTTTCCAGTTCATCATAGCTGATAACCTGCAGCTGCGGTGCTATCTGATAAAAATATTTATCCACCTGCTCCGGCGAGCGTGTCGCCAAATACAGTTCGCCTGCCTGCTGATTCTTTAAATAGCTGACTACGGCGCGGGCAGCACCGCCGCTGCCCAAGACTACGGCAGTTTTTCCGGCATCATCAATGCCATTATACTCCAGCATCCTGCCAAAACCGAAGTAATCTGTATTGTAGCCAAAGGTACCCTGTTCAGTAAAATGAATAGTATTTACTGCGCCGATAGCCGCAGCCTCTTTTGCTATACCGTCTAAAAGCGGCATAACTGCAACCTTATGCGGTATGGTAACATTGCAGCCTGTAAACCCATCACTGCGCAGCTGCTGCAAACGATGCGGCAATTCTGCCTCCGGTGTTTCCAGCAACTTGTAACTGCCCTTTTTGCCTGTATAGCTGAAAAACAGCTCGTGTATCTTAGGGGAAAGGCTGTGTCCCAGCTTACCGCCTAATAATCCGTATTGCATCCTGCTCATTCCTTTCGGCAATCAGCCCGATAATTGCCCAGTATCTTTAAATAAGTACAGTTTTTGCGTACCTCTTCCAGCGCATCCTTCACGGCATTATCCTGCAGATTGCCGGTAACATCTACATAGAAGAAATACTCCCAGGACTTGCCGTCCATGGGACGAGATTCCAGATTCATCAGATTCAGACCGCTGTGATAAAAATATCCCAGCAATTTATACAGTGAACCTGCTTCGTGCTTAACAGCTGTTATCAAAGTAATCTTGTTTGCCGCCACATCTTTTTCCGGCTGACGGGCAATAACAACAAAGCGGGTAAAGTTATTGGAATTATAATTGATGGCAGGCGCCAGTACCTTCAACCCATACAGCTCGGCTGCCTTACGGCCCGCTACTGCTCCCAAAGTAATATTCTGCGCAGCTGCTACCTTTTCCGCGCTTTTGGAAGTGCTGAAATAAGGAATCTGCTGCATCTGCGGATAATCACGGAAAAACTCTTTGCTTTGCGCAAACCCCTGCGGATGAGAATAAACATGAGTAATACTCTGCAGGCTGGCACAGCTGCAGCCTAAAAGATTCTGCTCAATCTTAACGCAGCGTTCTCCCACTATACTGCAGTCATATTTGCGCAGTAAGTCATATACCTCCGTAATACCGCCAGTAGATGAATTTTCTATGGGCAGCACGCCGTAATCCAGCTGACCGCTGCTCACGGCACTTACTACCTCTTCAAAATGATTAAAATGCTGCCGTTCATAGCTGCTGCCGGCAAAATATTCTTCCAGTGCCTGATGAGTAAAAGAACCGGGAACACCAAAGCAGCCAATCTGTAGCACTTTATTTTCTTTTTCTGCCAGTGCTGCTTCTTCCAGCTCGCAGGCTGCGTCGATAATAGAACGCATAATACCGCCTACGGCACCGGCATATTGCTGATTTTCCAGCAAGCCCTGTACTTTGCTGATAACCTGCGCTTCCCGCGCAGCATCCTTCACCGGCAGCCCCTTGCTTTTTTTATACTCTGCTACCTGCATTACCAGCTGTAGCCTTGCTTCCAGTACCTTAGCCAGTTTGCGGTCCACTTTATCTATCTGCTGCCTGATAGCCCCTAAATCCAATTCACTCACTGTTATCTCTCCCATTTTTTAGCTTCCAGTAATAAATCCCAGACAGTCCAGGCAGTTACAGCCTCAATAACCGGCACTGCTCTTTGTACGATGCAGGGATCATGGCGTCCGGCAATTTCCAGCTCAGTATCACAATGATTAAGCAGGCTGACGGTCTGCTGCTTTCTGGCAATAGACGGGGTCGGTTTAATCGCTGCTCTGAATACTAATGGCATTCCGTTGCTGATGCCGCCTGTAATACCGCCGTTATGATTACTGTATGCCGTTACCTGACCATCTGTATAATGCAGCTGGTCATTAGCTTCAGCCCCTGTCAGTTCTGCCAGCGCAAAACCATCGCCAAATTCAACGCCTTTGACAGCTGGTACGGAAAACAGCGCATGGCTCAGCCTGCTTTCCAGTGAATCAAAATACGGCGCACCGATTCCTGCCGGTAAGTGCTGTACAATAGCTTCCACTACGCCGCCTACACTGTTGAGCTCTGCCTTTGCCGCCAAAATGCGCTGCTGCATTTTCTCACCTAGCGCATCATCCAGCACACAGAAACTTTTCTTACTTAGTTCCGTAAGTATTATATCATCAACCCCCATGGGATTTAAATTTTCTTCCTTAATATCGGCAATACGCAGAATGTGCGCCCCTACAGTAATACCCTGCTGCGCCAAGGCCTGCTTAGCCACTGCACCCATGAATACCAGCGGAGCTGTCAGCCTGCCGGAAAAATGTCCGCCGCCGCGATAATCATTATAGCCGTGATAATGCACAAAGCCAGCGTAATCGGCATGACCGGGGCGCATTTTGTCTTTTAAAATACTGTAATCCTTGGAATGCTGGTCGCTGTTGGCAATAATCGCGCACAGCGGCGTTCCGGTAGTATAGCCGTTAAAAAAACCGCTCTGAATCTGAAAGCTGTCCGCTTCCTTGCGCGGTGTAGAAAGTTTATCCTTACCAGGAGCACGCCGCGCCATTTCCCGGGCAATCTGCTCTGTATCCAGCGCCAGTCCCGGCGGCAGTCCGTCAATCACAAGACCGATGGAAGCGCCGTGGGATTCGCCGAAAATACTCATTTTGATATTCATACCATAAATACCGCTCATGCCAGCACCTCCATTTTACCACCTGCCTGCAGATAATCCTGCCAAAATTCCGGATAGGACTTGGCTACGCTTGCAGCTCCCGTCAGTGTAAAAGGCTCATTGCAGACAGCCGCTGCCACCGCTAAACTCATGGCAATTCGATGGTCATTCCAGGCATCTACCTGCGCACCGCCCCGCAGTCCATGCGTGCAGCCTTCAATAATAAGTCCTTCCGGCAGTTCGGTAATCTTTGCTCCCAATTTATTTAACTCGCTGGTCATGGCAGCCAGGCGATCACATTCCTTAATGCGCAGACGCGCTGCGTTGATAATCTTTGTCGTACCTGTACTTACTGCCGCCAGCACCGTCAGCACCGGAATAATGTCAGGACAATCGGCAGCGTCGATAACGCAGCCAGCAGTGATACTTTTTTCTGCAGTTACCGCATCCTGCTCCTGGGTAAGCTTAGCTCCCATACGCTGCATAATATTTAGTACAGCTCGGTCTCCCTGCAAGGAATCTGCAGTAAGACCAGTGCTGCTTACCTGCTTGCCTAAAGTGCCTGCTACCAGCCAAAAAGCTGCCTGCGACCAGTCACCTTCCACATTGCTGTTTTGCGGCAGATACTTTTGTCGGCCAGGTATTTTATACAATCTGTGCCTTTCATTTTCTATCTTAATGCCATACTTGGCAAGACAGCTCAAGGTCAGATTTACATAAGAAGCTGATTCCAGCGGCGAAGTTATTTCCAGTACTGAATCGCCCTCCAGTAGCGGCAAGGCAAACAGCAGACCGCTGACATACTGACTGCTCACATCTCCCGGCAGCTGATAATGCCCCGGCTGCAAGCAGCCGTTGACAGTTAAAGGCAGCTGGCCATTTTCCGTAGAATAGCCAAGCTGCTGACTGTCAAAAATATCATAATAAGCCTGCAAGGGACGGCTTACCAGTCTGCCATGTCCTGTTAATGTAAATGGCTTATCCAAAAGCGCTGCCAGCGGAATAATAAACCGCAAAGTAGAACCGGACTCGCCGCAGTCAGCTCCACTTTCTGCCGCAGTCAGCTTACCGCTGCCGGTAACTCGCAAAGCCGTGCGCCCGGCAAAACGACTGGGAACATTTTCTATCTGCACGCATAAAGCCTGCAAACAGCGGCAGGTAGCTTCAATATCCTTAGACATGCTGATGTTGTCGATAACACTGGTTCCCTGGGCCAGTCCCGCACAGATTATCTCTCTGTGTCCCATGCTTTTAGATGAAGGAATATGTATTTTTCCGTTAAACTTCGTAGGTGCAATCAGTACCTTATCCATAATCTACCCCAAATACTCCGGCAGCTGCTGCCAGTCTATTTTTTGCAGCTTGCCGCTGCCGATTTTTTCCAATATCACCAGGGTAATAGTGCTGCCCTGTTTCTTTTTGTCTCTGCCCATAACCTGCAGCAGCTCCTGCCGCGGCGCATCTGCCGTAAGCGGCAGACTGTATTTTTTAAGCAATGCAGCAAGCCGCGCCGCCGTTCCCTGCTCCGTCATGCCCATAGCTTCTGTACGCAGCGTCAGCTGATACATGCCGATAGCCACGCCTTCACCATGAGTATAACCGCTGTAGCCATAATGCTGTTCTACTGCATGACCCAAGGTATGACCAAAATTAAGCAGCATGCGCAGACCGGTGTCAAATTCATCCTGCTCCACAATACGTGCTTTAATAGCGCAGCAGTCGGCAATAATATCTTCTGCTGCTGCCAAAAGCTGCTCATCATCTGCGCAGGCTTCCAAATCAGCAAACAGCTTGTCATCACTGATGCAGCCGTATTTAATCGTCTCCGCCAGTCCGTCATGCAGAAAGCGTATCGGCAGCGTCTGTAAAAGCTGCGGGTCGATATAAACTGCCTTAGGCTGATAAAACGCGCCGGCAAGATTTTTACCTGCCGCAAGATCCACTGCCACTTTGCCGCCGACACTGCTGTCAATCTGCGCCAGCAGTGAAGTCGGTATCTGGACAAAGGCGATTCCGCGCATAAAGCTGGCAGCAGTAAAACCGCCTAAATCACCGGTTACGCCGCCGCCCAAAGCAATAAGCACATCACTGCGGGTAAGTCCCAGCTGCGCAATCTGTTCCAGTACGGAAGCCAGCATCTGCATATTTTTGCTCTGTTCACCGGCCGGAATAACAATCTGCGCCGCCTTAAGGCCAGCTTCTTCCAGACTTTGCTGCAGTATGCCGCCATATAACGGGCCTACATTGCTATCGGTAACAATAACCGCCTGGCGCGCCTTCGGCAGCAATGCATGTACTTTGCCGCCTACCTGCGCTAAAAGTCCGTTATCTATCTCTATGTCATAGGCCTTTGGCCCCAAATCCACATGAATCTTCCTCATCAGTACAGTTCCTTTCTGCGTGCAGCTGCCCTGCTCATCATTTCACGCAGCTGCTGTCCGTCACCGCTGCGCAGGGCATTACGCCACAGTTCCAGTTGACGGATATATTCGTCTATCTTATCGGCCACTGCCTCTTTATTGCTCAGAAACAGCAGTGTCCATAAATCCGGATTGATATCTGCTACACGCGTCGCATCGCGAAAGCTTCCGGCCACAAAATAAGGGGTTTTCTCATTATAAGACTGACTGTTAATTAAAGCTACTGCCGCTGCATGGGGCAGATTGCTGGTATAGGCAATAATGCTGTCATGCTCCGCCGGTGTTACCCGTACAGTATTGCGGCATCCAAGGGCCGCAGCAAATCTTTCCAGCCAGCTGATAGCTGCTTCTGTATTATGCTCAGACGGCACCACAATATAATTGGCTCCCTGAAAAATTGCTGCATCCGACATGGCAAAACCGCTGCTCTGCTTTCCTGCCATAGGGTGACCGGAAATAAATTCCATACCGGGCTTTAAAAGCGCCTGCACTCTTTCGGGCAAATTGCCTTTCACACCGGCAACATCCGTCAGTAAAACATCAGGCTTAAAAAAGCCTGCGTTTTCTTTGACAAAGCTTTCCACTGCATCAGGATACAGAGCGCAGATAATAACATCAGCTTCTTTTAAAGTACTGTCACCCCGCAGCAGTGCCGCATCTAAAAGGCCCTGCTCCGCTGCCTGCTGCAATACTGCTTCATCTCTGTCGATACCGATAATGCTTTTTACTTTAAGCTTGCGCAAAGCTTTGACATAGGAACCGCCGATAAGTCCGATACCTACTACTGCAAAGCATAATTCCTGCCAATCCTTGTTCCAAAACCCCTCAATCATTTTTCCACCTCATCTGCCATACTACCATACTACAAATTTACATACTATTTTTTATTATAAATCGCGTCCTACAATCTGAGCAATGCCTTTCAGCTCGCCCATCAGACGGGCAAAGCGTTCCGGTTTCAGGCTCTGCGCACCGTCGCACAGCGCATGCTCAGGATCATTATGAACCTCGATAAGTAAACCGTCCGCACCTACTGCCACAGCAGCCTTAGCCAGCGGCTCTACCATCCACCACATGCCGGCAGCATGGCTGGGGTCTACAACTACCGGCAAATGACTGAGTTTTTTCACTGCCGGAATAGCACTCAAGTCCAAAGTATTGCGGGTATAGGTTTCAAAAGTACGGATACCGCGTTCACACAGGATAACATTGTCATTGCCGCCTGCCATAATGTATTCGGCGGACATAATCCATTCTTCAATGGTTGCGGAAAGTCCGCGTTTGAGCAGAATGGGCTTACGAGTTTTGCCCAGCTCTTTAAGCAGTTCAAAGTTCTGCATATTGCGTGCGCCTACCTGGATAAGGTCAACGTCCTCAACGAAGCGTTCAATCTTATCTGCAGACATAATCTCTGTAACGATTGGAAGTCCGGTTTCTTCTTTAGCGGCTTTCAGATAATCAAGGCCCAGTTCTTTCAGTCCCTGGAAAGAGTACGGGGAAGTACGAGGCTTGAAGGCACCGCCGCGCAGCATGCTGGCACCGCCCAGCTTAACAGATTTGGCTACCTGGATAACCTGCTCAGAGCTTTCTACAGAACAAGGACCCGCGATAACCTGTATCTTACGCCCGCCTACCGGCACGCCGCAGACATCGACAACACTGTCCTCAGGATGGAACATGCGGTTGGCACGTTTGAAAGGTTCCTGTACACGCATTACCTTATCTACACAATCATTAACCTTCAGCAGGTTCATATCCAAAGTACTGGTATCACCGATAATACCGAAGATAGTCATGTTCAGACCGTTAATCTCATTAATCTGGAAGCCCTGCTGTTCCAGATTTACTCTTATTTTTGTTTTAACATCCTCCGGTGCGCCCGGTTTGAAAACTATAACCATTTTTACCTCTCCTTTATCAATACCTGTTAAAGTCTATCAGTAATTATTTATCTTTCAGCGGCAAAATAAAAGCGGGCCCTCGTAAGAGAGCCCGCTGTAAAACGCAAGTTTACGATGATATATTCAAATACCACCCGGAAGGCATCTATTTACGATTGAACTGCTGTATGAATTTTGGCATGCAAAAAATCCGGTGCTAAAGTAAAAGCTAAAGACCGGTGCAAAATAAAAGCCGTATTCAATTGCAGTTTTCTTTAACATAGATTCCATTTTTCTCACCTGCAAGATAAATAATTAAGCATCAAAACTTGATTACGCAAATTTTACCGCTTTTAGATTATCCCGTCAACAAAAACACTCTATTTTTTTTATTCTTAACAATTTACACTTTCAACTGTAAATTATATTACATTAACACAGCTTTTATGCCGCTGTACAGCATACCCAATGCTCCGCCGCAGACAATAATCAGCGATAATCTTCTGAAAAGATGCTGATTAAGCTTATAAAACAGCTTTTCACCCAGCCACCAGCCCAGCAAAAGGGCGGTCATACTGTACAGCACGCTGCCCTGTTCTACGGCAACATACTGCATTGTACCAGCTAAATAGCTGCCGATAAGCATCAAAGTCCCGTTCAGACCAAAGCACCAGATCATATTGGCGCGCATTAAATCTTTTTCCATATTCTCATTCAAAAAATAGAGAACCAAAGGCGGCCCGCTGACACTGGTTGCCGAACCGAAGAAGCCGCTCAGAAAACCTGCTGCCAGTCTGCCTATTGTCTTATTAGTTATCTTAAAATCTATTTTGCGGCCCATGAGGAAGGTAGCTGCCAGCAGAATCACGCCGAGAAAGATTTCCAGTTGCTCAATACTGATGACTTTCAGCGCCACGCTGCCCGGTACAATGCCCAGCAGACTGCCAAAGGTTACTAAAAGTACAGTATGCCATTCAAAATTACGGCGATTGCGGATCATAGTAATGGCACGCAGAACAAAGCCTGCCAAAAGCACCAGCACTACAGCTTCCTTAGCATCCATAAAAAGCGTCAGCAGCGGCGTAGCCACCAGTGCAAAGCCAAAACCGGACACCGTCGCAAAAAAGGCAGCCAGCAGTACTACCACTGCCGTCAGCATTGTTTCCATCTTTTTCCTCCTGAAAAAATACATGTACCGCCGCTAGGACGATACATGTAGATATATAAGCTATTATTTTTTATTATCTTTCAGATAGGTCCAGCCGTCTTCCTGATAGATGCGGCCTTCTTTCATCAGATGTCCCAGTGCACGCTTAAATGCAGCCTTGCTAATGCCAAATTTCTGCTTGATGATTTCCAGCGGCGTGCTGTCGCAGTACGGCATTCTGCCGCTGCGTTTTACCAGATAATTATAGATTTCTTCGGCATCTGCAATCAAGGCATTTTCCTTCTGCAGGCGCAGAGAAATATTCAGTCTGCCATCCTGACGGATATAGGTGATGCGGCCGGTAACTTCCTGACCAAAGTCAAGTCTGCCTCCGGGCACTTCACTGCGGTGCAGAAAGGCCAGAAAACGCTGATTAGTAAAGATAAAGAAACCTTCCGGCAGAATATTATAAATAGTACCGGTAATCTTATCGCCTACCTTAACACCTTCAGCAGGTTTGGAAGCGCGTACCATATCTTCTTCTACACGCATGGTAACAGCCTGGCGGCCGCTCTTGTCACGATACAGCTTAACCCATACCAGCTGGTTAGGACTTACGTGACCGCGCATCTGGCTGTAGGGAAGAAATACGCCGCGTTCCGCGCCGATGTCGACAAAGCCGCCGTCACGGGTAACGCTGAGTACACGTACATAACCCAGCTGTCCTTCACGCATCTTGGGCAGCTTCATGCTGGCTGTAAGACGCTTATTAGGGTCAAGATACAGATAAACCTTAACCTCGTCACCAACCTGCACAGGAGCAGTCTGCTGCAGCTTATGCAGCAGGATATCGTCGCTGGTATTGCCGGTGCCTGCATCAAGAAACGCACCCATCTCGCTGATACGGGCAACCTTAAGGGTTACCACATCACCGGGACGGTATTTTACCTGTTGTTTCTTCTCAATCATTCTTCGTTCTCCGTAAATGCTTCAGAAGGAGCATCAGCCCACAGCTGTTCGATATTATAGAAATCGCGCTCTTCTTCCAGGAAGATATGAGCTACGATATCGCCGTAATCCAAAAGTACCCAGCGGCCATCAGCGTAACCTTCCTTATGAGCAGGAAAAACGCCCAGTTCTGCCATCTTATCTTCGATATTGTCAGCAATAGCTTTAACCAGAATATTATTGGAAGCACTGCAGATAACAAAATAATCAGTTACGGGAGACAGTCCCTCCATGTTCAGCATCAGAATGTCCGCAGCTTTTTTATCATTTGCAAAAGCAGCTATCTTCATTGCCATTTCTTTAGTAGTCATTAAATCAACCTCCAGTATAAATTACATATTTATTTCAGTTGTTTCTCCAGTATCGGTGCTGTCTGTTTCGCCGTCTTCTTTCATATAGGGAATGCCTAGCTCATCCAGCGATTTATTAACAGATTCCGTATCCGTAGCCCAATAGCTTACGCCGCTGCTGTCGTCAAAACGCCCGTACAGCATGCCGCTCTTAATCTTGTCATCACCGAAGATTTTAAAGCTGTTAGCTGCCTTGAGCATGGTTAAGGTATTTAAATCTGTTTCCACATGCTTATCCAGCGTAGCTAAAAGATTGCTGATCTGCGCTACATTCTGAATAGAAAACATCTGCTCTGCCGCTGCGCGCATAAACTTCTGCTGACGCTGTACGCGGCCGATATCACCTAATTCATTCTTACGGAAACGCACATATTTTCCGGCTGTTTCACCATCCATATGCTGATAACCATGTTTAATATCAATTACAAGGTCAGCATAGGGGTCTTCGTAGTACATATCGTTGTCTACATAAATATCTACACCGCCAATCAGATTGACGATATCAATAAAGCCCTGCCAGTTAGCCAGAATATAGTAATGGATAGGTACGCGCAGCAAATTTGCCACAGTCTGCTTGGCCATCACCACGCCGCCGTAAGTATAAGCGGAGTTGATCTTTTCCGGGTCAACATGTCCCGGCAGGATTACCTTGGTATCGCGTGGAATGGAAAGCACCGCCACCTGATTTGTTGCCGGGTCAAAGCTTGCCAGCAGAATTGCGTCAGTACGCTTGGGCTCAGTGGCCGCTGCCTCACTGTCACCATCATCTATACCTAACAGCAGGATATTGATTCTTTCATTAAGCTTTTCATCGCTGACAATTTTTTCGTCGGCGCCGATAATCTTCGCCTGCGGCGGATTTATCAGATTATCGTATACCCAGACGCTGCCCCAGAAAGCCGCCGTAAAAAAGGCAGAGAGCAGTATCAGCAAAAATACCAGCCTGCCCCAGCGCAGCTTGCGCTTTTTATGGACAGGTCGATTTATCCTGTTATCTTCCATTAACCTTTAAACGCTCCACATCTATCTCTGTTTTTAAACTTGCCTGCTAGCTGATTATAACCGTAGATACAGTTTGGATGAATCAAAAGATCATATTCCAGCAGGTAACGGATGGTCTGTCCATAAGCGCACATCATGGCTTTTTCCATATCTTCTTTAGCCAGCTGGCGCATTTTATTGATTCCCGGAAAATCACGGGTTGGCTCAAGCAAATCTGCCAGATATACTGCCATAGCCAGCGGCGTCATATCCGGCGCGCCGGTAGTATGGTACAAAATACCATCCAGAATTTCCTTATCGGTAACGCCGTATTTATGCTGTGCATAATATACACCCAACTTAGCATGCAGCAGGATGGGCTGATTTTTTTCTGTTTCGTCCACATCGATGCCCAGCTTAGCTGCCATAGCAAGGCTTTCTCTGCCCGGTACCTCACGGCCGCAGTCATGAAGCAGCGCAGAAATACCAACTTTTTCCATGTCCAGTCCGTGCACGGAAGCAAACTCCAGTGCCGTTTCATAAACCGCTACCGAATGTTTGTAACGTTTCAGCGGCAGCGATTCCTTTAAAATTCTTTTCATTTCTTCAATCTTCAGCATAACTATTTCCCTCATCAGCAAATAAATATAACCTATGTTCTCTGATATACTGCTCTACATGCGCAGGCACAAGTCCTTCCAGGCTCTCGCCGCTTTTGATTTTCTGCCTGATCTCCGTTGAGGACACCTCGTATTCTGGTGTATCAACCAGCACAATCTTTTCCCGGGCAATAACACCCAGGCTGCTGCATGCTCTGTCCAGTGCCTGCAGATACCCCGGGCGCTTAGCCGCTACAAAAGTCACCAGCTGCAGCAACTCATCAATCTTATGCCAGGTCTGCAGCTGCGGAATAGTATCCGCTCCAATCAGAAAATATAGCTCATACTCCGGATAAAGACGCTGCAATTCCTTCACGGTATCCAGGGTATAGGAAATACCGCTGCGGCGCAGCTCGATATCCGATACTTCAAAATACGGATATTCTTCTGTTGCCAGCACCGTCATTCTATAACGGTCCTCAGCAGGTGCAAACTCCTGCCCTACCTTATGGGGCGGTATAAAGGCGGGAATAAAAATTATTTTTTCCGGCTGCAGCTGTTCATATACAGCCTGCGCCGAATATATATGTCCATTATGGACGGGATCAAAGGTTCCTCCCAAGATTCCCAGCTTCTTCTTCTTCACTGCAGCCTCCTTGACTGATTATCTTATCATTTAATTATATCAATCAGAAAGCTTTTCTACAACCATCTGCAGGATAATAATTATTATCGTCAGTAAAAGTGCTGCCTTCGCCCTGTCCTTAAGATCAAAAACAGTTTTAGGCCTTCTCAGATAATCCAAGAAGGCCTGCAAATATTCCTTTGTAGCAGTCTTATGCAGTTTTTCCCTGTTACATTTTTTATTCATCATATTGTCCTATTCATAGCGTAATGCGTCGATGGGGTCAAGCAGCGCAGCCTTTCTTGCCGGATAGATACCGAAGAAAAGTCCGATACCCACGGAGAAAACTACCGCAATAATGATAGCCCACCAGGAAATAACCGTTGTCCAGCCGGCAAAATAGCTGATGGCAAAAGATGCGCCTACCCCAAGTACGACACCTAAAAAGCCGCCTACAATACCGATGACCATTGCTTCAATCAAGAACTGGAGCAGAATATTGTTATAGGTAGCACCCAAAGCCTTTCTGATGCCTATTTCACGGGTACGCTCGGTAACAGATACCAGCATGATGTTCATAATGCCGATGCCGCCAACCAGAAGGCTGATAGCCGCAATGCAGCCAAGCAGCATGGTAATGCTGTTAGCAGTTGACATCATGGTTTCCATAACCGCTGCCATATTGCCTACTGTAAAATCGTCATAGTCGCCTTCTTTAATCTTGTGCCGCTGACGCAGTACCTGTTCAACTTCTGCCTGTACGTCATTAATGACGTTTTCATTTTCTGCCTGTACGGTAATGCGCTGCACATAGGTAATACCCATCATTCTGTTCTGCGCTGTTGTCAGCGGGATAAAAACAATATCGTCCTGGTCGGTCCCACCGCCGGACTGGCCTTTGCTCTTTAATACGCCAACTACCTGGAACGGCGCCTTATTGATACGCATAATCTTACCTACCGGATCACCCTCCGGAAAAAGGCTCTCGGCAACAGTCGGACCGATAACGCAGACTCTGGCACGGCTGTTCAAATCGCGCTCGGTAAAAGCTCTGCCGTCCTCAATATCATAATTTTGCATGATGAAATTACTGGGAGTTGTACCCTCGACACGAGAAGTCCAGTTCTGATTACCCATAACCAGCTGATAACTGCTGCTGACGCTGGCAGAAATATTGGCGATACCATCTACCTGTTTTTCAATCGCCTGAGCATCCTCATAGGTAAGACGTGCACCCTCACCGGCTGCCAGTCTTGCACCGGAAGCAGTACGGCCGCCGGAAGTAATAATCAGCAGATTGCTGCCCAGTTTGGAAATATTTTCACGGATATTTTCCTTGACGCCAAAGCCAAGGCCTACCATGGCGATAACGGCGCCAACACCTATAATAATACCCAGTAAGGTCAGAAAGGTACGCAGCTTATTGGAGGTCATGCCGTCGATAGCCATCTTGATAGATTCGTTCAACATAGGGCTTACCTCCATTCATCGCTTACTATTTTACCATCGCGCATAACTAGGATGCGCTTCGTCTGCTCGGCAATATCCGGCTCATGGGTAACCATGACTACGGTCTTGCCACTTTCATTCATCGCTTTAAAAATATCCATAATCTCGTAGCTTGATTTAGTATCAAGATTGCCTGTCGGCTCGTCGGCCATAATAATAGCCGGATTGTTGATAAGCGCTCTGGCGATTGCTACACGCTGTCTTTGACCACCGCTCATCTCTGTAGGCTTATGCTCAATACGCTCACCCAATCCCACAGCTTCCAAAGCCTTTTTGGCGCGTTCCATGCGTTCTTCTTCATCTACACCTGCATAAATCAGCGGCAGCGCTACATTAGCCTGCGCTGTCAGCTTGGGCAGCAAGTTAAAATTCTGGAAAACGAAACCTATTTTAGCATTGCGGGTATGCGCCAGTTCGTCATCATCATAACCGGCAATCTCTTTGCCGTCCAGATAATACTCACCGGAAGTAGGCCTGTCCAGACAGCCGAGAATGTTCATCATCGTTGATTTGCCGCTACCGGAAGGCCCCATGATAGAGGTAAACTCGCCGCGGCCAATCTGCACGAAAACATGATCCAGAGCATGCACAACGCTATCACCCATGACATAGGTCTTCATAATATCTTTTAATTCAATTACCACTGTCATATGCTCACATCCTTTAGCGCATGCCAGGCATCCTTGCATTAGTGCCAGTCTGTTTAGCCACTGCCTTACGTGCCAGTACAACGTCGCCTGCTTTCAGCTCAGAGCTGGTTACAGCAATTTCATTATCGTTGCTCAGACCCACCTTTACATCAACATCACGGGAGGTCTTAGTCTTAGCGTCATAAATGCTTACATAGGTACGCTTACCATCACGATTCAGGCAGTTCAGCGGCACCATCAATACATTTTCAGCAGTATCAATAATGATATCTGTACGCGCGGTCATCGTCGGCAGCAGTTTGCCTTTAGCATCATCAACATCTACATATACTTTATAATAAATAACATTGTTTTCTGTTTCCGCAGCACGAGAAATAAGTCTTACTTTACCAGTGAAGGTTTCTTCAGGATAAGCATCTACCGTAAATTTAACACTTTGTCCAACTTTGACCAGACCGATATCAGATTCGTCCACCATGGTTTCAATCTGCATATCATCCAAAGTAGCTACGGACATGATTACCTGCGGCTCACTGATACCAGAGCTAATGGTCTGACCTACAGGAGTTGGCTCGCCGATAATATAACCGTCAATCGGAGTTGTAATGATAGTATCCTGTACATCGGAAGCTGCTTTTTCATAATTGGACTTAGCCACAAGATATTCAGAATATACATTGTCATAATCAGCCTGAGATACAGCACCGCGGCTTACTAAATCTTTATAACGTACATAGTTAGCCTCTGCGTAATCCAGTTTAGCTTTCATCTGATTCATGGTAGCTTTCAAAGCCACATCATCTAATTTGACTAAAATATCGCCGGCATTGACGTGCTGATTTTCCACAACCAGTACTTCGACAATCCTGCCGGTAATTTTAGAGCTGATATCTACATTATTTACAGCACTGATACTGCCTGTTGCAGATACGCTTTCTACCAGATTGCCCTGCTCTACTACTGCAGTCTTAACCGTTTCTTCTGTCTGCGTAGTACTCAGATAATACTGATATCCGCCATAACTGCTTAAAGCAATAAAAGCACACAAGATAAGAGCGTATTTATTCTTCTTCACAAATTTCATCATAAAAATCCCTCATTTACAAATGTAATGCTGTTACTTTTATTATAAACACTGTACCTTTTTCGGTCAAAATTATCTTAGCAGATATTTATGTCTTTTTTATGTCTGTAATAACAAAAAAGCATCGGAAAAAATTCCGATGCTTTTTCATAATTTAATTATTTACCAGGGAAGAACGGCCATACCATCGGGATAACTACGAGAGATACCACGAAGCATACGATAATCAGGCCGGTACCAGCTTTTACATAGTCCATGAATTTGTATCCGCCAGGGCCAAGTACCAGGGTATTCGGAGGAGTACCTACCGGAGATGCAAATGCGCAGGATGCTGCAACTGCAATTGCCATCAGTACTGCTTTCGGGTCAGCGCCCAGGTTTTGAGAAATCGCAATACCGATCGGGCACAGCAGAGCTGCGGATGCAGTGTTGGACATGAATTGGGTCAGGCCGCAGGACAGGATGAACAGTACTGCAGTTACTACGAGCGGAGACGGAGAGCCGCCCATCAGGCTTACAGTCCAGTCAGCAATCAGCGCGCCAGCACCAGTTTTATCCATAGCGGTGGATACAGGCATCATTCCTGCGAACAGGAAGATGGTTACCCAGTCGATAGAAGCATATGCTTGTTTTTCAGTCAAGCAGCCAGTCAGTACGCAAATCAGAGCACCGATTACTGCTGCCATTTCCAGGGATACACCCGGGATACCGATTGCCATTACGAATACTACACCTAAAAGAATAACGCCGGAAACGATGATTTTAGCGCTGGAAGTTTCATTAGCTTCGATTTCTTGTTCGATTTCCTGATTAGCATCAAGCTGTGCACTAGGAAGCAGGTATTTACCTACGAACATCATGTACAGCATACCAGCGATAGAGATAGGAATACCGATCCAAGCGAATTCGAAGAAACCGAAAGTTTCTTTAAGACCTGCAGCCTGCATAGCACCTACTGCAATGATGTTAGGCGGAGTACCAACCATGGTGATGATACCGCCCCAACCGCAAGCGAATGCCAAAGGCATCAATTGACGGGAAGCAGGAATCTTAGCAGCAGAACATATACCCAGTGCTACCGGGAGCAAGCAAGCTGCGGTACCAGTGTTAGAAAGAATTGCAGAAAGAACAGTACCAACGATCATCAGACCAAACATTAAGCTGTTTTCACCAGTACCACAAATTTTAACAACGGTACCACCAACTTTTTGAGCCAGACCGGTGTAGAACATTGCACCGCCTACAACAAACATACCTGCGAACAGTACTACGGTAGAGTTAGACAGACCGGAGAATACCTGTTTAGCAGGAATCAGACCAAGCAGGCCGCATGCGATAGCGCCTGCCATAGCAGTAACTGCAAGGGGAATGAGCTCAGTAACAAAGAATAATGCAATTACTGCCAACAGAATGAGACATTTTACTGCTGGGGACATTGTGTGACCTCCTCATAATTTTTTTGCCACCTAGGCAATCATTAAATATTAAGTAAGTAAAGCAGAAAATCATTTTTATGTACTTATTAGGTTTTTTATGAATTTTTCTTTGAATATTTGTTTAATCAAAGTACTTTTTTCACTTACTTTAATTACTTTATTCATTTACTTTATTTACTTAATATCTTCTGTTGTAAAGTTTATCACAATTTCACATATATTTCAATATTTTTCTTAAAAAATTCTATTCATGTTTACACTGTTTTTCTCTGCATATTTATACAGTATTTTGCGTTTATTTTTTCGCTTTCCATACCTATATATAAATATCGTCAAAACTTACCATTAACATACCCCCGCACACAAAAAAAATAGGCGTAACTTTCGTTACGCCTATTTAGTAAGTATGTTATCTAACTACCGTCAAATTATTTGCCGGGGAAGAAAGGCCATACCATCGGGATGATTACCAGAGATACTACGAAGCATACGATAATCAAGCCGGTACCAGCTTTTACATAGTCCATGAATTTGTAGTTGCCAGGGCCAAGTACCAAGGTGTTCGGAGGAGTACCTACCGGAGATGCAAATGCACAGGATGCTGCAACTGCAATTGCCATCAGTACTGCTTTCGGGTCAGCACCCAGATTTTGAGAAATTGCAATGCCGATCGGGCACAGCAGAGCTGCGGATGCAGTGTTGGACATAAATTGGGTCAGGCCGCAGGACAGGATGAACAGTACTGCAGTTACTACGAGCGGAGACGGAGAACCGCCCATCAGGCTTACAGTCCAGTCAGCAATGAGTTTACCAGCGCCAGATTTATCCATAGCTGTGGATACAGGCATCATACCTGCGAACAGGAAGATGGTTACCCAGTCGATAGAAGCATAAGCTTGTTTTTCAGTCAAGCAGCCAGTCAGTACGCAAACCAGAGCACCGATTACTGCTGCCATTTCCAGGGATACACCCGGAATACCAATTGCCATTACAAATACTACTGCCAGCAGAATTACACCAGAAACAGCCATTTTAGTAGCATTAGTTTCATTTGCTTCAATTTCTTGTTCAATTTCTTGGTTAGCATCTAATTCAGCTTTCGGAAGCAGATATTTACCTACGAACATCATGTAGAGCATACCAGCTATGGAAAGCGGAATACCGATCCATGCGAATTCGAAGAAAGTGAAGGTGTCAGTCAATCCAGCTGCTTTCATAGCGCCAGTTGCGATGATGTTAGGCGGAGTACCAACCATGGTGATGATACCGCCCCAACCACAAGCAAATGCCAAAGGCATCAATTGACGGGAAGCAGGGATTTTAGCTGCTGCGCAAACACCAAGTGCAACCGGGAGCAAGCAAGCTGCGGTACCGGTGTTGGAAAGTACTGCGGATAAGCAAGTACCAACGAGCATCAGGCCAAACATAAGGCTGTTTTCACCAGTGCCACACATTTTAACAACTTTGTTGCCGACAGCCTGTGCAAGTCCAGTATAGAACATTGCACCGCCTACAACGAACATGCCTGCAAACAGTACTACGGTAGAGTCAGACAAACCGGAAAATACTTGTTTAGCAGGGATCAGACCAAGCAGGCCGCATGCGATAGCGCCTGCCATAGCAGTAACTGCAAGAGGGATAAGTTCAGTAACAAAGAAAAGTGCAACTACTGCCAACAGAATGAGACATTTTACTGCTGGGGACATTTTCTGTTCCTCCTTCATAATATTTATTTATATACAATGCCGAAGCACTATATATCGGAACAATATAATATGTAGATATTAAAGATCTAACGGATTTATTCTCTGTATTTTCTTTCAATCCGATATGTTTATTATAGCACTCTTTTAACAAAATAAAAAGTGATAATTTTGTATTTTTAACACTTTATCTGCATACACTGTCTTTTATATTAATACTTTTGTGTCCTATTCTCTTCTTTATTATTTTAATATACTTCTTTGCAAGTACATTTTTCCATTACTTATTTAAAATTCTCATCTTTTTTTTGAACTAAACCTCGATACTTACTCACTTTACAGCCATAAGTTACAATCTTTAGTTACAAAATCATTGTACTTTAACTAGAAAAATATTTTTAAAACATTTTTCAGATATTTTAACCTAACTTTTTCATAAAATTTACTGCAAAACCTTCTTAAAAATAACCAAAAAATTCACTAGATATTCTTAGTTAAATATTTAAAATAGTATTTAATCATAGTTAATCTAAATTTTTTCAGTGCAGCTAAAGTTTACCAATTTTCTACTAGCTCTTTTGATTTCTATCTTAAATCATCTCTATCTTAACTACAATAATGAGGTATTGATTGTGCTCTTCTCT
>ENA-UONS01000384-UONS01000384.1-human-gut-metagenome-genome-assembly--contig:-CS19-NODE-384-length-52176-cov-9.493544_pt1 | contig 52176 bp, 31 predicted proteins | sample MGYA00242458_ERZ724005 | MGnify/ENA metagenome assembly ERZ724005
TATTTTACATTTCCCTTTTTGTCTGAGTGTACGCCTGATGCTTTCAATTTCAACGTCATTAAGTTCTTTAGGAAAACAGAGCTTGATGAAGGTAGCTCTGGTTTGTCCACTCCAACCAAGCCGTTCTCCTATATTCCAGGCATAATGTCTGATGTCGAGTGTGTTTAACTGACCATTTGTTAATACAGAATTGATACACGATTCTGGAATCTCGTAAAGTTTAATGTTCTGGCATAGGGTTTCCAGACAATCATCTGTCATGTATGGTGAAAAAACAGTATATGTATACTCCTTGATTGCCTCATATCTGTTAACCTCCAAATGGTCCTGTTTATTTTTATAAATCTCACGCATAATCTCTGCTTTATTCTTTTCTGAAGTAGCAGGTTTTAGGGAAGTGATGCTATTATTAATGATTATGCGCTTCTCAGTATGTAACCTGTACAGGACAGTTATTATACAAACTAATAAAGATAATAAAATGAGGTATAACAAAATCGGCAATGGGGATAACATTAGGTTATTATTTTCTGTTGCATTAGTGCTTGTGACTACCCTGATAATATATGGAGCGGTCACAAACAGAATAATGGTAATAATGTTTGAAATGAGAAGTATCAGTAAATTCTCTCTTATCTTTTTTGTCATTGCAATTGGTTTTTATCGTATTACTTTATTGCAAATTTATAGATAAACTTACTAATTGATACTAGTTGTTACTAATAAAATCTCTCTAGAAAACATTATTTATGTTTCAGTGTTTCAATGATTTACGCTACTATTTATTGTCACTTTTTTGATTTTCCTTTCTCTTTCTTTCTCTTGGTTTCTGCATTAACATTTATGTTTTCATTTTCTTGCATTTCCATTTTTACATTTGTTAACCTAATTCTATCAGCTGCTTCTCGTGTTTTCGGATCAGCATGTGAAGCATAGATTTGAGTGGTACTTACATTCTTGTGATTAAGGAGATGTTGTACTGTGTAAATATCAGTTCCAAGTTCAAGCTGTAAGGATGCGTAAGTATGTCTGAAACAGTGAAAGGTAATATGTTTTTTTATTCCACATTCCTTAATCCAATCTTGCATGACTCTATATGTCATAGTACGATTAAATCCTGAAAAAATATATTTATCTGTTGTTTGTGGCTGAATTAGTTCATAAGCATCATCACCGATTGGAACCTGTGTCTGACGCTGAGTCTTTACACATTTAAAATCAAGATAATGTCCGCCATCTGCATATGTTTGGATATTTTCCCATTTTAAATTGAGTATATCACTTATACGTAATCCACTCAAACAGGAAAATATAGCGGCTTTTCTTACTACTGGAACTGAACATTCTGAGTTGTATAGTTTTCTGACTTCCTCCAGTGAAAGGCTTTGCTTGACTGGTATTGTGCATGGAATATTATCCAAAAGGGATGCTATGTTATCTACAAGTCTTCTTTCCCTATAGGCTTTAGTTAAAACTTGTTTGAAGATATTCCAATATGCTGAAGCTGTATTTCGTGATATAGGCTTGTTAACCATGACTTTGCCTCTTGCTGATACTTTCGTGTCTAAGAGATATTCTTTATACTTGTTACAGAATACGGTATCAAGCATTTCAAATGTACATTTGTTGTGGCAGAACCTGCTGAAATGTTTATAGGCTGCATCACACTTCGCAAAGTTTCTGTTGACAATATTCTTGAAGTATGCAAGAAAGTCCTCCTTTAGACGGTCCTGGTTAAAGAAGTCATATTTCTCATTAATTACCTCTATGAATACCTTACACCGAATAGCTTCAGCTTTTGCCAGAATAGCTTCATTATACTTTTTCTGTTGTGTAGAAATGGGGTTGGCATATATATACATGCCAAGCGAACGACGACGAATCAGTTCCATTGTTTCAGGATTTCTATAGCCTGGCCAAAAGTCCAGAAATAATGATTTAGTACCATTTCGTCTATCTCGCATACGGAGAGTTACTGATTTACAATACTGCATATTATTTGTTTTTATAGTTTTATGTCTCAAAATTCTCGAATGATATATTGCTGACATCGGTAAATTGAAAGTAAATATCACTATATATCAATATTTGCTATAAAATCATCTTCTGAGAACCGTTTTTCCATTAACCGGTCAAATTCTTCTTTTCTAAAAAAGATGAATTTCTGCTTCTTTACTCTGGTGAGCTTATAGTGATTGACGTAATAGAAGACAAGTGAATTTGTAAGATTATATTTCTTTGTAGCTTCTTCTACGGAATAATACCTGTCTCTACCAACAAAATATCCATTCTTTATTTCCTCTATGTGTTGTTTGGAATAATAGGTACTACCATACTCAACCTTTGCTGGAATCTTATGTCTATGAATAAAAGAGCGTACACCATCTGCTGTCATTTTATATGTTGTACGCATTTCCTCTGGCGTTATCCAGTCTGTGATTTCTGCATACTTATTCTTTTTGTTGTATAACAGGTCAATGGATCCCTTCTCATAGAAATTAAATCCTTTCAGTGCTATCTTAGGTATGTTGTTCTCTCTTGTTATAACTCCAGCATGCTTTATTGATATTTTAAACATCTCTGCTACCTCATCAGTAGAATAGTATCCTTCAGGAGTTGCTGGACAGATTTTTTCCTGTTGCTTTGCCGTGAAAACAACCTTTTCTTCACCATTTGACTTTATTAGTGGAGTTGAATTTTGAAGACGTTGATGCATGATATTATCAAAATCCGTCCGATAAATCATGGTGAATTTTCCACGCTTTTCAGTCTTAATGCTATAGGTCTTTAGAGTATAACTTACCTGATCTTTAGTTATGCCATACTTTTGCATAGCTTCTTCATAAGAGTACCAGTCAGGATCAATTTCATCGGTCTTGTGTTTTATACAATCTATATGAACCTTAGAATAATAAGACCTGCCATTTCTCTTTACCCTGGGAACCGCATGGTATTTTACAAAACAAAGAGCCGCACCCTGAGTCATATTGTACATTTCCATGATTTGACTCAATGTGTAATAGTTATCAATGTCTATGACATCAAGAAGCTCAGAGAAATTTGCGTCAATAAGCTTTTTACTGTAGAAAGTATTACGCCCTTCGTAAACTTTAGGGATGCCTAATCTGTCACAACGTCCCCATACAGCTTTACGTCCAATTTTATACTTATCCATAATCTCTTGTAGGGTATAGTATTCTTGTTCTTGCTTACGCTTGTAACTTCTTTTTCTATAAGGTCCTGCATCCTCAAAGTATTTGTCAAGATCCTCACGACGGACAAGGGTTTTTTTACGTATTCTCACTGCCTTGATGATTCCGGAATAGAAACATCTATAAACAGTGCTAACACTCATATCAAGTAATAAGGCAACATCTGAGGGTGTCAAAAATGGTCGTGAAGCAACTGCATCTCTTTCTTTATCAAGAGCTGCTTCTTTTTCACTTTCCCGGACACTTTTTTTACGTTTTGCTTCACGTTTGCGAGATGCGTCACGTTCGCACTCTCTACAGCAGTATTTATTTGACATCTTGGATGCAATAAACTCTGCTCCACATGTTAAACATTTCTTTAATATCTTCATCTTTTTGGCATGTTAAAATCGTCCATTTCCTTTGCAGCAATTTTCAGGTATTTGCAGGAATTTTCACGAGGTGTCCAACATGTCAACGGGCGCACATTTATCACTTTTGCAGTTTTTGCATAAGGTGCCATATATGTCATTTTCCCATTGCCATTTGGTCGCAAAATTTAGGGATAGGAACGATATTTGAGCCAAATTTACCCTTAAAAACTGGTTGTAACAAGTTTCAAATGGAAAGTGTTAAAATGAAAAAAGCCACCAAAACGGTGGCTTTCAGACAGTTAGCGATATATTGTAATATTATTGATAATCAGCTACTTACCGATGCAGTTATTTAGAAAATCTCGACAAACATTGGTATTCAATAAGTTCAAAACTTGTTTGAAAAACTCAAATACACGTGAGGTACAATATTGCAACATTTAAAAACCTTATAATCAAAGTATTAGAAATGCTTCGCAATTTCCGAAAGCCTTTGACTCTATACAAATGTATGAAAAAATTGTATATTTCCCAAGCTTTTTCAATATTTTCTACAAGGTACAAAAAGTGGAGTATTCATGTAGTTATGCAGTATATTAACCATACCAAAATATAATTTGTATTACATCTTTACAATCGGTGAATTGTAAGACATTTTAGAGAATAATCTACTTTTGGGATAAAGCATTATGTGACAGCAGTCACTATTTTTTAAGATTGCTTTAGTAGTCATATTTTGAACAGAAAAAGAAGTGTTATTTCTTTTATTGTTCAAAATATGGCTATCTTTTTAGAAATAATATATGTATGTGAAATATAAACTCTATGGATAATATAATAAATCTCAATGTCCAATGATATGACCAAGCAGATTACAGCAAGATTAAATTCGAAATTTGATTTCTGTAATACATCATAATACTCCTGATTCTGACAATAGTCATGCTCAATGAACGCTGGAAAGCGAAACTCAGCGGGTGGCTTTTATTGACTCCGGGACGATCAAGTAGTGCCATATACAGGATGGGACTTTCTAGACAGTTGCGCTTCACCTGCACCAGATGGAAGTTGCCAATCCCAACGGCAATGGCGCAAGGATAGCCGTAGCAACATAATCCACGGGATAGCCCTGACAATCGTGCAAACTGTTGATGATACGCTGGATCCTGACAGGAAAGATTTCTATCGGGAACTCATCGCTGGACATTTTGACTCCGATACGCACAGCCTCGCCGATAATACCTTCTGCTGTTAATTTGGAGGTTTCCATAGCCGTGTAGATCAAAAGTTATAACCTCCCTTTGGTTTGCGTTTCGCTCCATGTACTATCTCCGCTGCCTGTTCCTGGAGCGACATTGCCTGCATCTGCTTGCGTCCGGACTCAATCCATTGCAGCAACTCATCTTCATAGAAGTATAGTTTCTTACCTCGCTTGTAAGCCGGAATCAATCCTTTACGTGCAAGCGTGTAAATAGTAGGCTTTGCCTTTCGTGTGATTTTACAGGCTTCGTTAATTTCAATAAGACGATGCTTGTCGGAAGAAGTCTGCGGTTGCAACGCTGCCACCATTTGCCGGATTTGTTCCATCTGTTCTGTGAGATAACCTATCGCCTGCGGCAGCTTATCAAAAGTGATTTGTTCGTTTGCCATACGTACTCGTTTTTAATTGTTCGCTGGCAAAGGAAATTGGTGTTTTGATGGTGGAAAACATCACCAGAATATAACTGTGAGATAAATTTTGGTGGTGATTATAGACGTAATAACCTCATTTTAGCTAAAAAAATCCGATATTAAAGAACTATATGTTTTATCCGAAAATAATTTCATACATTTACAATATTATTCATATTAAGTATTATGAAAGAAAAAGATATTCAAGAATATATATGGAAGCATAGAGGAGATTTTAATAAAATTCTCCAATCAGCTGAATTACCACAAAGACCAGATAAATCCCCATGGGCATATTCTCCCACAGAAATTTTATATTATCATCTAATTGATAAATACAAAGGAATATGGGAAGCGATTGAAGGTTTAGATATGTTTGGTTGTGAAGTCCCTTTAAAGAAGGATGGCGACTCTACAATACGAGCAGATTTCCTTGGAATTTTGGAAGGGGAGAACGGTATAGTAATAGTAGAGTTAAAAAAAAGTGAACAAACCGAACGACAGGCATATACAGAGCTCCTCGCATATGGAAATCATATACGAAACTTATTTCCACCTATGTGTAAAGCCGATGTGGTGTATTTGCTGATTGCACCTATGAAAGAGAGAATAGTAAGAGAAGCTACTGTTCATACTATATTATACGATCATAATAGTGTTTGTGCCTTAATCCCATCATGGGATGATGATGATATTTCTACACTTAAATTAAATTTATGGATTCCGACAATAGAAGATATATGCCAAATATCAGAAGGATGTTTTACAGAGGCTAATTTTGATGTATTCAAAATTGCGTGGGATGGTTTACCCGGAATTTGGTCGCCATCAGAAGATGGAGAGGAGCCTGATGAAGATATGAAAGCAAGGTTAAATAATATTGCTTCTATGGCGGCTCAATTAATGGAGGAACAAGGAATTCATGGATTTGTATATTGTTCGCAGGGCTATTCTGAACATCAAAAAATGCTTCCTCTTTCTAATAGTTTGATTATTGGTGCTATTAATCCATATAAAGCGGCCAAAAATAGAATTCTTTTATCAAGAGGTGTAAGTATTTCTGATGCTGATAAATTTGATATTGAAGCTATTAATATGTTGGATATTATTCCAGAGCTCTCTAATAAATCAAAAGATATTAACCTAAAAACTAATTATATTTCATTCCTTGATATGTCTTGGTCTAATATTATAACAGCTATTGGCTTTAGATTAGTAAAAATATTGACAACCTCAATAGATCGAGATCATATTGAAACAAGTTATGATGAGTTTGACTGGAAAACATATCAAACAATCTTATTAGAAGATAATCTTTGCTATAATTTTGACATATTCCTTACAGGTTTATTAAGAGAATTATTCTTAGAATATTCAGTTTTAGATTGGGAATATATGAAATCAAATGGCTCAGAAGAACATCCAATATACGATCATGGTGATTTTCCAAATGAACTTGTAGATATTATTCATTCTCAATTTTATGTGAGGGAATTCATTAGGAGACTTCAAAATCCATATTATAGATGGGAAGATTGGTGTTAAGTTATAATACTTTTACATAATTTGAGTTTACATTGTGATTCGGAGTGTGACATCTTACGCTCAATAGTTGAGATTTCCAAGTCACAATACCTTCTGCTGTTAATTTGGAGGTTCCCATAGCTGTGCAGATCAAAAGTTATAGTCTCTCTTTGGCTTGCGTTTCGCTCCATATACTATCTCCGCTACTTGTTCCTGAAGCGACATTGCCTGCATCTGCTTGCGACCAGACTCAATCCATTGCAGCAACTCATCATCATAGAAGTAGAGTTTCTTACCTCGTTTGTAAGCCGGAATCAGTCCTTTACGTGCAAGCGTATAAAATGATAGGCTTTGCCTTACGTATGATTTTACAGACTTCGTCAATTTCAATAAGACGATGCTTGTCGGAAGAAGCCTGCGCTTGCAATGCTACCACCATTTGCCGGATTTGTTCCATCTGTTCTGTGAGATAACCTACTGCCTGCGGCAGCTTATTAAAAGTGATTTATTCATTTGCCATATGTACTCGTTTTTAATTGTTCGCAGACAAAGGGAATTGGTGTTTTGATGGTAATTTATAATTGAAAATTAAAGGAGTCCATTGTATATTACCTCATCGGTATATACAATTCAATTAGGGTTGATCCCAGAAATGAATGAAGAACATACTAAGGAAAATGCTATATTATTAAAAAAAAATTTGATAAGCAGAATTAAAACTATATCTTTGTATTGATTATTATTTAAAATGACTTGATAGGATGATTCTTCAATTATCATATGAACTTAAAACTGTGGAGAAAGATTATTCTAAATTGTATTCTTTCCTTGAAAAAGAATTAGCTACTAGTTCTATACATGTATTAAGAGATACATGGTGGATAAAATATGATGGAACTAAGTCTATCAGTGAAATATGTGATATGATAAAAGAAAAGATGGGCGAAAACGATGTGTTTTTTTTGTCGATGCTTGATAAAAATGAAATAAATGGATGGATGGCTTCTTCAAATTGGAAATGGCTTAATGAATAATTCTACGGTTTTAATATTATGATAACATCTATATTATTGAAAAATTTTAAATGCATACCTAATATTCCATTTAAACTCAATAAAGTAAATATATTTTCTGGTTATAATGGAAGAGGTAAATCAAGTATTCTGCAATCTATAATGATGCTCTCGCAATCCATAAAGAAAAATAATCTGAACAGTCTTGAAAAAATTCATCTAAATGGAGATCTTATTAATTTAGGAGATTTTGATGAAATTTTAAATAATGACCATCTTGATAAATTTGAGATTAATCTTGGTTTGCAAAGTAATGATATTGAACACAATATTTCTTTTGGATATAAATTATCGGATATTGATATAAAGGTTGGTGAAATATGTAAGTGTATTATTGACAATGATGATTTCTTTGATTCTGTGGGCTCGAATGACATAAATGTAAACAATGATAATAAAATATTGGCTAAATTGTTACCATCTTATATAAATTCAATATTAGGGTCTAATAATATTCATTACGTTTCTGCCAACAGGTGCGGGCCTGTAAAGTTTGTAGAAAAAATGGAAATTCCTGAAGTTCATAAAGTGGGCAGGAATGGTAACTTTACAATAAATACGTTATCTACATATAAAGAGAAGGTTTCTTCTAAAATGAATATTTCCAATAATGATGAACATGAATATGATTTAGTAACTGCAACTACTAAATGGATAGAGTTTATAATGAATGGTGGAAATGTCAATGTAGAAGATTATGCAAAAAATGAAAATAAAAGAAGTTCTACGCTATCATTGCAGTTTGGATTTGAGAATAATAATTCATCAAGAAAATTTGAATCGTATAATGTAGGATTTGGATATAGTTATATTTTGTCTATTATTGTAAGTGCACTTATTGCTAAAGAAGGAAATATTTTGATCATTGAAAACCCAGAAGCACATTTACATCCTAAAGCTCAATTGAATTTGTCATACTTATTAGCTAAACTAACAGGTAATGGCGTACAGGTTTTTATAGAAACTCATAGTGAACATATTGTGAACGGTTTTAGAATTGCAGCTCTTAAAGATGATTTTTCTTTAAATAATAATGATCTAAATATTTTCTTTTTCAATTATGATTTTAGTATAACTCAATTGAAAATTGAAAAAAATGGGAAAATTAAAAATTGGCCTGAAGGTTTCTTTGACCAATATCAGCATGAACTTGCAGAAATATTGAAATTAGGAAGAAATAATTATGATAGCTAATCTATATTTGCATTCAGAAGCTTTCAGATATAATGGAATTGATTCAGAAGAAACTGTTGTTAAAAAAATTAAGAATTTACTATATGATATTTCTGATATCGTATATAAGTACAGCAAAGAGAATGTTTTCAAAACTTCGGATGATTTGATAAACAATTGCATGATTTACAAGAAAGAGTTGGTGATGGATTTTATTCAAAAACATCTTGATGTTGATGAAGCAACATTATTCTACTCAATGCTTTGTAATATTTCAGATGATTATGCTTTAAGCTATGAAGGACTAGAAGAATTATGCAAATATGATAAGGATGAGAAAGAAGTAAATTCCATTTTGGTAATCAATAGCCCTATTGCTAATGGACCAGTTGGTAAAAATAAACCTTATATGGAATTTGAAAAATATATGATAGTTTATTCTAAAGATTCATGGATTACCCTAAGAAGGCAGATTATGGGAAATCACCCGAATAATCCCGATAATTATATAAATGAAGCTAAAAAGTATTTTCCTAAAATAGTTTTTCATGAAAATTGTGTTGAGTCCTTAAAACAAGATAATTATCTGGAAACTATTCCTAGAAAATTGACTTTATATCTTGCTTGTTTAAATGATAAATTTTATATTATCAGAAATAAATATAAGTCCAATAGTGACAGGAATGATATTCTTATGGATTTCTCTGGACAATACGGTTTTGATGAGCCTGCTTCACTGGAAGGGAATATCAAAAAGAAGGATGTAATGACATTTTTATTTAAAACAGAAAAAGGAGAATTAACAGTGTGTTGTGAACCACATTTGAAAATATCACAGGAGGATAAAAATTATAAAGGTCATATCGAGTATGATAAGTTCCATCCAAGAATCTATTTTGCTTTTGATGTTAAAGGCTATGAAGATATGATTTTCGTTGCCTCTATAGGACCTCATTTATAATATAACTCTATTCAAAATTGGCTTTAATGTTTAGGAAAAGTATACTCTTTAATTCTTTTGATCCAACAGGATTGTCCAAATATGATTAGATAACAATAACCACTTAGTATACATATTGCAAGATGTCATTTTATTTCGTAGAACTCCATAATATCCAGCATTTTAAATAAAATCCCATCAATATTGTTATGCCAACTTTGATGAAAATGTGCATAGCACCAATGGGTAATATTTTGCTTCTCTTTCAGCATATGGTGGATGGAGTCCATAGTTTCCCGTTCTTGCTGAACATCTACCAGCAGTTGTGTATCGTTATTGGTCCATCTGTAAAGTCCGTTCTTATTTTGTAATTCACAGAATGACGGTGATGTATGAGTTATAACAGTGTCGATTGTCTGTTCTGCAGTTATTTTATCAAGCAATTCAGCATTGAAGACAGGTTTTTCGTCTGGCCAATAATAGTTTCGCTCATAGATTCCTTTACTTAAATCATGAGATGATTTATGGTGCTTCTTCTGTAACTGTTCCCATGCGTTAAGTCTGTATGAGCGGTCGATAGATATTGCTCCTCCAATGCAGAGTAATGTGTGTTCACATGCTTTTACGATGGAGTAGTCTGGGATGGAAATAAATCTTTTATGCTTGAATGTGCAACCGTCATAATAGGCAGGATTGTCGTGATTACCTCTGACGAAAAGGATCCAATTGTTATTATCATTCATACGTTTGGCGTTCTTCTTGACGATATTTTCATAATAGCCTCTATTTTCAAAACCAAATCCACAGTCTCCGGCAACTATGAGAAGCGTATTCTCCATACTGTATTGTACGCACATTTTGTTCACAAGAAGATTGAAATCTCCGTGAATATCCCCAGAAATGACTATGGATTTACATTCTGGAAATTCATATATTTTATAGTCTGTATTATTCATGCGGTATGTTTTCCCAATATGGACGAAGTGTTTCCTGAATGAATGCCACAACTTCAGAGAAGGATAGATCAGTGGCCTTTGTGATTTTACGCATAAAAGCTTTCCATCTTACTTCCATTTGTTGGTTGATTCCAAAATCTTTACGAAAGAACATTGTGTTCTCATCATAAGGTGTATGTCTGTTTTCGAATGTACGGATTATAGCTTCCTGTAAAACTTCTGAGTCATATTTTTCTTCCTTCAGTATTCTATGCAAGTCATAATAATCTTTCATACGACTGCTTTGATCTGCAAGGTCTATTATTGCATGCATCTTTTCTGCAATAACTGTTTCCAGAGAATATGCCAGGATATTAGCACAAGGCAGATGTTCTAGCAAAATAGGAAAATCCAGATTGACAGGTGAGGGAGTAACCACATCGCCAAAACCAAGATCCATAGTCAGCACTTGTGCTATGGAATCCATTTTTACCGGTATGCTTAGGTGTATTCCATGATAGTCTTTGAACTCAGTGATATTTTGGGCAGTAATGTGCTCAACGTCAAATATCACTCCATCTTCTTCAAAGGGTACGGAACATATTTCCTTGAATGCTGCTATAATTGAAGTACCTTCATTGCTTATATTGTTACCCAGAAAATCAATATCCAATGTAGGACGTGCAGCAAAACGTTCATAGGCATACATAAGAGCTCCACCTTTTAGGTAGAAATTGTTGCGGTAGCGTGTTTGTGACATCCTATATAGTAATCGCTCCTGAAAATATCGTATCAATATAGTCTGATAGAATATATTTTCCTTTTTGGCTACATTCAAGAGCTTTGTACGAATTGATTTTCCGTAGTTTTTATTTTGTTCTTTACTCATAGTTTGACTTGCAGATAGTTTTCAAGGATTGTGCCCACACGGAGTTGTCTGGCATAATCCAGTAGTTTACTTATATTTCGTTCCGGTCGTGTAAGATAGTTATCTATGATTTCTGAGCAGACATCAATACCTATCTTATTTCTAAACTTAATGGCATCACATACGCATCGCTCTATATCATAGATCCTGATATTGTAACCCTCCAAAACCATCTTGCTTACCCCAATTTCTAGTATAGAAGCAGTATAGTGGTGAAGTTCTATTGAGGGAAATGAAGGTGTTACTACTTTTCTATCTCTTTTTATGGCTACATGATAGGCTTGTGGCATAGAAGTCGTAAGTTGGTGTATGCTCCATGCAGACCAGAGACAAAGAATTCCACCTGGTATAATCGCTTCTATGTCAATCATGCTGCTTGAAAGCTGGTCAATGTTGGCATACAGCCCTCGTCGAACCTGTATTAGTTCACCTTGGCGTACACTTTCCAACATTTTGTAATAAGCTGCACGCCCTTTTTCCTTCATGTCTGATGATGATATGTATGAATTAAGTTTCTTCATTGCTTACTATCTAAATCTGTACAAAGGTACCACAAATATTTATAAGTGTGGTACGTTTGTACAGAAAATATTTAGGGGACTTTATTATTGGGGTAATACATAAAAATAAACTAATTATATATTAAATCCATTTTTGTGTTTAATACCTCGAAGTATTTATTCGGATTGTTCTTGTCTTTCTTAAGCCTATATCCATTTTGTAACTAATTCTCATAGTAAAATACGTACTTAACCGGAGGCTTACGAAGCATTTTTTGAAGAATCATTTATTAGATATGAACTTACAGTGGCATTGAAATTACTTACTCGTTCTTGTTTTTCCGTAATCTGTTAAATATCCTTTATGAACTCTCTTTCATATTGAGGAATGTATGTTTCTGCTCTTGCTTCAGGTTTGAAGTAACTCCTTCTGTATGTATTGTAGGTGGTATCAAGCATGTTTTCCATATAGCCGGGATACATGAATTCTATAGCTTCCTATTTTTCAAATTCATATGGATGAAATTCAGTTTTTCCCTCTGACATCAATTCCCGTAAAGCGTTTGGGAAATGAAAAAGGACGGCATTATTGTCCGTCCCTTGTTTTTTGATTTTCTTACGCGGTAATCTTTCTTTCCTTCTGATTTACATAATCGGCTAACGTGTTCCATTTTTGTTCATATTCAGTAATCTCTAGGGGAGATGGAACATGATATTTTAATATATCTGTTTCTTTATGCATAATAGTCTATAATTCACCTTTGTAAGTAATGTCTTTCCAGTGTTTTGAAAAAGCGGTTTCACAAGCGTCATCCAGATATTCCTGAAGGAACTTGAAGGGGAAGGGATAGGTCATTAATTCATTCCATCTTCCGAAGCCGAATTTTAACATGGAGGTGATTTCCATAATTTCGTTTTCTACTGTTTCTGGATTCGATTTGTTCAAGACAAATATCCTTCGTGCGCGAGGCATTTTATCCATTTTTGTGTTCTGCATTATTTGCATATTCTCGCTATTTGTGCCTGATATGTACGAATAGGAGCCATTTGCTTCTCCATTGATACCATCTGACTTCCACAAATGGAAACCGATATAGCCTCTTAAGTATTCATGCGCAACTTTCTTGCGTTTGAACATAGAGATAGTTTCTCCTTCATTGACCACCTTCCCATATCCATCATCAATCAGGTTAGCATCGAGTATTGGTATCTCTTCTGTATCGATAATCAGATACACGTTGCCGTTTTTCTCCATGGCCATATAATCCCGTCCACCACGAATCTTATCAGGGTCGTTATATTTTAATTTATCGCGGACAAACTGTTCGAATTCTTCTCCTAAGTTGTTTTGAGACAGTCCGTATTCTTCTATACTCATTGTGCCTGAAATATTAACGGCTAATGAAGCGCCATGCACAAAGCCTTCATTAATCTTGTATCGGAAGAATTTCCAATCGTTTATCAGTTCTGTCAATTGGTTGGGCATTTTTCTGTTGATTAACGAATCTTTTACAAGTAATTCAATGAGGATCCTTCTTGTACTAGCTTTGCTTATTATATCATCCTTTTGATTACCGTAAAATGTGATATGTTGAAGTGCTTTACCAGAGTGTGACATCCGATAGAGGGATTTTGTATAATGGGTACAAATTGCATCGTCCTCTTTAGGTTCACACAGTTTTATTACCATATCACTTCTAGAAGCTTTTCGCGGAAAAACGAGTTTGCCATCCATTAACGAAAGAACTTCGTTCTTTAATTGATCAATCAGTTCTCTTGATGTGGAAGTATCAAAGGGGTCTTCAACTAAAATGCATTTTCCTGATAGATATTCTTTCAGGAGTGAGAGCATATCATCACCAGTCTTACATTCATCATAGTGCAACACTTCAAAATCACAAAAGTCAATTTTGACGAGACCATCAAAGTCTTCATTGACGGATTGTACTACTTGCCAAATGACAAATAGTTTTCCGTGAGTATAGTTTTCTTTGTTATATGGCCAATAGGGAACATTGTTCTTATTGTCATTGAATCTTTTCTTCTGCACATACAGTTTTTTCAGGTTGAAGTCACCATCCTTGAAATCCTTTATGACTATAGGTTTCACAGATTGCCCTTCCCATAAGTACCCCTCTATGTCTTTCCCGACTTTGAAGACGCAGTTTTTGCGTTTTCTTAATTCATTGTATGAAGATGGGTTAGAGAATGATGTAGTCTTGGCTGTAAGATTCATATATTCATTGATTTCTATCTTCAAACAAACAAGCTCTTGTCTGGATTTGGGAACATTGAAATTCTTATCATCGCATATGAGTAGCGTTCCATCATTATACATCATCTTATCACTTCTCTTTTTCCCAATCGAGTTGATGGCTAGAGAGGCAATAATCCTTTTCTGTAGTGTATCGTCGTACTCCTCCAATGTATCGACTTTAGAACGGATATGCTCATATGTTCTTAAGCTATTTAAAACCTGTTCCTCTTTACCTTTGGCTATTAGGATAAAGAAGTGAACCATAGGAAAACGTAACCCTGACCATCTTGCCCTTACGCCAGTTACAGACAGACAAGGTACGTCTGCTAGTTGCTCGTATGCAAGATTCTTTAGTTCCTTATTAGTGCCATAGTATGACACGATGGAATATCTCGAAAAGAATGCTTCCCTGTCTAAAATCACGTTAATCTTGTTGGTTATCAGTGGTAGACTTTTAATATATTCTTCGTTTAACTTCATATGTTGTTTTTATTTACAAGTTTCTGAATGCGTTCGATAGCACTAGGAATGATGTTGCCATTCACATCTATAACTCCATGAATTTCACGTATTTCATCCATCCCGGCAGCATCCATGTACAGCATGTTAACCGTAATCAGTTCACATCCCAATCGTTTGCGTTTGATTTCTCGTTTTTGTGTAGTAGGCATGTCGCTTTCTTTGTCGTTATGGTCTACTTTGGGATTCATATTTTTTACGTCAAATGCGATTCTATAGTTTCCGTCCTCATTCGTGATAACGAAATCAGCCAGTTCGTAATCTTTTCCTTCCAAATGTTTGATGTCTTTCTCAGTGCAATCTGTATAATGTAACAAGATTGCCTTGAAAGCCTCTTCTCCAATTTCTCCAGCATAGTCTGTGGCAAGTATTTGTGGGTGTAGTATCATGCCCTCCTTCTCCCAAGTTGTTGCAAAACCATTTTTTTCAAAATGGGATTTGATAATAGGATTTTTCATTAGCACATCAAGCCTGACGTAGGATGGTGAGATAGGATAGGGGAACAGTTTCCCGTTTTCTTTTGGACAAACCTTGAGTCTTTCATCACAATAGTAATTTAATTCAGATGCGGAGTTACGCTTCCAGTTGCCATAGCATTTTGGCATAAAAGTCAGTCGTTTGTCGTTCTCATTCAAATCCTCAATAGTAGCGATTACAGGTTTTCTGATAATGGTTTGTTTGTAGTTCTGGTACATTATCTGACTGATTTTTACGTTGTAAGGCAGTTCGTCCTCTTCCTCAATGTCATCATCATATTCATCCTCGTCTTGTTTGTGAGGAGTATAGCGAAGCGCAATCCTGCGTAAGCGATCCAATTGTGCCTGTGCATAGTTGGCGTCATTGCATCGCATGATTTCTTCTAGGTCGATTCTTTCTTCCTTTTTATCTTGATGTGATAAAATGTAGGTCGCCAAAGCTCTGAACTCCTTTGTGAGCGATTTCTCCATATTTGAGGCATCAAAGAAAGGTTTCATGGATTCATCGAAAAGGATGTATGTTGTATAAGGCTTATTCCTTGTCCTACATAATCTGCCAATAGCTTGTTCCACTGTCGTTTGTGCCCATGCCGCTTTATCCTTGACTATGCCTGGATTACGCTTCTCACTAAACATAAAATTATTGGACAATGCATAATAGAGCCACTGAGTGACATCAGCTTTGGAAAGGCATCCTCGTTCATACAGCATCATCAGTGTAAGCATGGCATTGTAAAGGCTTTTTTCAAATGTCATCTCATTGCCGTCTTCATTTATCATAAGGTATGAGGTGGGTGATTGTACATAGATGGCATCCCAGTCTTTTTTTAGCTTTTCTCCTTCATTAACCCAGTTATCTCCACTTGTATATTCTAGACCTTCGGGTATTTCATACTGCATGTTGGCACCCGCCTTGAAGCTTCCATAGGCAGAAATCAGCATCAATTTTGCATCTTTGTCCTGACTAAGTTCTGATAGAATATTGGATTCCACATCTTCCCAGTCTTTAGAAATACGGATGTGTTTATTTTCCCAATCTGACGGGATTTCATCTTCCAAAGTACAAGTCATGTTTTTGAAAGTTCCGTCTATCAGGCAGCTAAGGACGTTAATTTGATCTTTGTCTTTATCTCCTGTACGGTTTTGGAAGAATATCATGCTATGAATATCATTGTGTGTGAAAAACCAATAATATGCTTCAATAAACTGGAAAAGCCTGTACAGTTGGAACTGTATGTCATTTATGTTCTTGGTGGTCTTTTTCAGTTCTCTATATGTAATTTTGAACCATCTGTCTGCCAATCCTCCCTCCAAAGCGTCAGGAGAGAACATCTGCTTGTATTTGTCCGGCAACACTATCGCATTCTCTCTTTTATCATCATATTCATACCTCTCTAGAGGAACAACTTTAATCTGGTGTACTGAGGGGTATGTTTTATCAACAAGGCAGTCAAAAGTCTCACGTTCATCTTTGGAAAGCACATGAACTTTTTCTCCGAGTGTTTGCTTTAAGTACTTGATGTCATAATTACTTACCACAGACCAGCATGAAGCAGTTGCAGAGCATAGAACAACAGAAGTACCGTCGGTGTTTACGAGATCAATCAGTATCTTTTCAGGGGTTGTTGAAATCTCTCGGCATGACAATCTGACCCTGTGCAGGTTATCACGCTCATCAATTTCTTCTTGATAAAGTTGCACTCCTTGGGAATACACGGAGAAATCGGGTAGCTTCATTTTGCTACTACCATCAGAAACAAACAAGTTCTTTCTGTTTGTCATGAATTCGTTAATCTGCTGCTCAAATTGATATTCTGATGTGGTTTCAAAACGAGAGAATAAAGTATGTATCTCCCGTTCCAATGTAGGATAGCCAAGATAGTAGTTTGTTGTTGCTGTATTCGCAGAGACCTTTTTTTTCCTCTGCCTCGAATTGCTCCCGGCTTTTCTTCAGTGAATCAGAAATGACTTTTCTGAGTTGTGCTTTTATTGACGTTGTGTTACTGATGATGAGAGAAAGGAATCTGTCTAACGGAATTGCCATAGCATATTCTTTTGTAAGCATACTGGCATCTTTTACATGAACGAGATAGAAATGTCGGTCGTTTTTCTTATAGCAGATATACGAATTGGTATTGTTTCCTTTTGGGGAGATATTTATTTTCAGTGCAGGGCCTGAAAAGAACACCCCTCTTCTGTATGTTTCTAGTTCTTCATAATTGCTTAAGAAAATATTTTTATAAGGAAGAATGTCGCCAACAGCTTTTTTCCAGTTTGAATTTGTAATATCCTTAGCTTTGTTAAGACATTTTTCTAACAAATCTCCGTAATACTGATTGGCTATTTGTTCTGGATTATCAATCAAATCCTTATATTGCAGATAACCATTATAGCCCTTTGCAAATCTCTTGCTACCTCCAGCATTATCAATAGCTTGGTCGATGATTGCCGTACGCATAGCTACTGCAGCTTGGTCGGATTCGTCAAAGAGGATAAGCGTCTTTTTGTTCTTTTCTGCAATGTCTTGTAGGTAAATCTTCTCAGAAAGAATAGGATCAATTCCATACATTGCTTTATGAACAGTCATAAGAAGTACCTTTTTCCGTCTGTAATCTACCTGAGGATAAACTTTAATGAGAGACTGGAATTTATTTAAAATAGTTTTGAGAGAGACTTTTTTCAGCTGTTTAGTTTTTTCGAGGTGTCTTTTATAGGTGTCGAAGAATCCACGAACAACCTTACGAAGTTTTGCTTCTCCTTCGTTAATATGATTAAGAATATAGTCGTTCTTTCCACTTTCGTCAAGAGTCTTTATCAACCCTGTCAGTCCCTCATATATCTTTTTGACGGCATTGTAACTGTATTGTATTTCATCGACCTTGTAATTTGCATTTTTCTGTTCTCCAATCTGATAGCACATTTCTTCTAGAAGTTTCTTGAAGTACCCGTTTTTGATGGCTTGAGTGATAACTTCGGGGTTGTTCTCTATTACCATCTTGTCAGACGAGGATATAAGACTTCCTTCAGAGTTAATGAAATGGTCTATTTCACGGTTCATGCTGTTCACCAGTTTATTTTGAACGCAGAGGATAACAATGCGATCAAACTTTTCAGGGTAGTATTGGCATGTCAGTTTACCTATTGTATATGATTTTCCACCACCTGTAGCAATGTCACAGATGTGAAGACCATGTTTCGAATATCCCATGAAGATGTTTTCAACATGCTTACTTAATTGTTCTTTATATGTTATATTCATATTTTATCAAATATCATTATTGGCTTGAAATTAATTCTACTTAAAATTGTAAAATATATTTGATATTCTCAAAAGTGTCCATTTTGAGAGCTTACGTGTCACATTAATAATACGTGGTCTGAAATCTTCAAGCATACTCATACCGTTGCTTTTAAATAGTTTTATTTATATTTTCAAGTAAACCGCATGGTTCACCATAACCAACCATATAGACGAGTTGTCTTGCTCTCGTTATTGCAACATATAATAATGAACGTTTAGATGAAAGAAATTCTTTTTTCTCAAGTACATCCATTCCATTAAAAGGATAGCTGTCTGTCGCCTTTGATGGAATATTCCGTTCATTTACTCCCATTAAAATAACAACTTTAAACTCAAGTCCTTTAAGTGAATGGAATGTACAAAGTGAAATGCCATTGTTAGATCCAACTTTCGATGTCCCTTTTAAGACCTTATATGCAATACCATTAACATGCAAGTGTGATTGTAAGTCCTTCATCAATCCCATGCTTGGAGAAGCGATACATATGTCTTTTAAAAGAATATCATTCTGAGTACATTGGTTCACCCATTCTACAATTTGCATGACTTCATCGTTTGCATTGTCAACAATTTTATATAATGGTGTTTCTCCTCCATGGATGAGAGAGACATATCCTTTTATTGACTCTGTTCCGCCATCCATATCATCATATACTTGGCCTTTTATCACTCCTACAGCGACACGTTTTATAGGTTCTGTAGTTCTATAATTAATCTTAAGTCTTCGGCTTCTGACACCTCTCACGTTAATACCGGCTGCACTGAAATTGATCTTTCGTCCACTGTATATTCGTTGCATAGGATCACCTGTAAGGAAAAGGTCATTTTTTCCTTCTGCTACCAATGAACGTAAGAATTTAAGTTCTGGATTTGAGAAATCCTGGAACTCATCTGCAATAATATGCGTATAAGGACGAATATTATTGTCGTTAAGATATTTCGTAGTTTCATTAAACAACTCAAGTCTGTCAACTACTTTTCTTTCATTTTTTAGTGCCACATACTTTTCAACCAATTTCCAAATATCAATTCTTTGTTTACGACTTAATGCTTTAGTACGTCCTACACGCTGTTGCATCATATACGACTTAGCATCAGTATTTCCAAAATAGATAATAACGTCTATATACTCATCATACAAGAATTGTTCATCAAATTCTGTCACTTCTGTTTCAAGAACCTCACGCCATAATTTTATGGATTCTTCATTACCGGAATAATCCAGAACCTTATATCCGTCCTTTATTTTGTATTGTTTGGCTATTTCAATTAATACCTGGTCAATATTACTCAGTGTACATCTGTTTTGATTGATGTCCATCTTTTTTATCAGGTCCTCAAGGTTTTCTTTAAGTGTTCTTGTATAAGTAGTAAAAAGGATTTTTGCATTAGGATTGGCACTCAAAAATTTAAGTCGATGCAATGCAGCAACGGTTTTTCCTGTTCCTGCACCACCGCTAACTTTTATAGTTCCTTTATAATCAGCATTCACCAACTTCTGTTGACTTGGGTGTAGGAAAATTTGCCATTTTTCCATATCATTATCAAGAATACGTTGAAGGGCTTCATCATCAGTGAGTTCAACAAATCTACGTTTGTTATTATTGCTGAGAAGTTGGTCTTCGTTCTCTTTGGCCTGGCCTTCCTCTATTTCAGCTATTATGTCATTAATGGATACCCCATCCAGCAAATTAAAGATATTCTCGTATGCATCAGATGGTAAACAATCCTCCAATGGGTCCAAATCATCAAGAGAGGTAATCTTCATTACCGTAGGAATTAAATCCTCTGGAACTCCAATTTTTAATATTTGTTCTTTCGAAATATCTTTAAATACAGAATCTGAAGACGTCATAGATTCTGTCTCAGTCTTTTCTGCAATAGGTTCAGTTGTTTGCTGAACTGAAACCAATTGACAGGCTTGAGTATGATCATTCCATACCAGACGTTTTCTAATGCCCCAATTGTAGGCAACTTCATGCGTACCAACAAACAATAGATATGCATTATTATCAATAATTCCAATCACAGCACGGTAATTGTCATCAATACGAGCTGTTCGCATCGAGCTGTCATTAAACTGTGCTATTGGCTCTAAGTGCATACCATTGGAAGTTGTGCATTCACGGAATTTTTTCTGGAAATTGACCACCTTTGTCTGTATTCTTTTAGGCAAATCAAAAAGTGATTCATAACAAGTGTCTGATAAAAACAGTCTCATAATTTTATATGTTTGTTATTTCATTAATATCAAAGTTTTCTGCTGTAAATATTTTAAAACCAGCTGCTTCAAAAATAGATTCAGAGTTGTCATCAGCAGGATCAATTACTATCTTTAAATCACGGATAATCATTCCGGCTGACGCTAAAACAATTCCGTCAGAATCGGTTAAATCTACATCACCGTCTGTTCCGAATGGAATCTTATGGTCCAATAGAATATCTACAATATGTTCCAGTCCAGGATAGTACATCTTTATCTCATCCCGGTCAACAGAAACCATATCCGCATCTATAACAGATTCAATCTTTGTTGTATTGGAGAAGAATTGCAGTAAATTATATCGTCTCCAAAATCCGATCCATTCATCTTTATCAATATTCGGATAAATCTGTTGCAGATTCCAGTTATATGATATACCCTTATCAATTTCTTCAGCAACTTCCTCGTCTGTTGAGAAATCGGTAAGTTCGTCATAGCAACTTTCATCTATCGTTATTTCACCTTGATAAAGTGCACCTCCATGTCCCATAAAGTTTTCTGCATCGGCGATACATCCAAAAGCGGTTTCTCTGATATATCCCATCTGAGGATTTTTTAAGAACTCAATTAAACGGGTAATTGAATTAAGTCCCAAAGAATCCTCCTTGTCATTTTCAAATAGCTGAATATCTTCCCATGTCATCGTCCATGAAAATATCCTATGCGTTTTAGAATCACGTATTCCATCGCGTTTTTCTTTATCGCCATAGAATCTCATGTTCGGAGCCTGAGCATGATAGGTGTAACCATCAAGAAATATAGCCCACATAGGCAATTTATCAATCTCCTTAAAATCATTGCCGTTAATTCTTGCAGACATGCAAATAATCTGAAAATCTGCAACGGTATAATGTTTTACTCCATAGTGACCACCAAGTGCAAACTGAGGAATGATATAATATCTAATATCATTTTCTTCATCCATAATTCTTAATTCATAGCGATAAGAGTCAGCGTCTGGTACTTTCTCAAAATCCCATTTATTGGTGCGGGCTACAGTCTTAATGGAATCAATAAATTTCAATTCCAATTCACTGTCTTCAGCCACGCCAGTCTGTGATATGGTTCCTACAGAACCCGGCAGCGTTTCCCATGATTTTGTATGTTCTATGAGTTTTTCAAACAAAGCTTCAGCCTGTTCTCTGCTGAACAACTCTCTATTGTATTGGTTTCCGTATGTAAGAATACAATGATAGCAACCGTCTTTACCTTCATATTGGCATTGACAATCGTGAATTTTATCGTATGCATACTGCAACAATTTGGAAAATTCTTCTGTATTATAAAGCGTTGAAAGGTAACCGGTACCACCGGGTATTGTGTCATACATTACCAGATAGTAATCCTTCTTCATGGTAGCCAAATTCATTTCTGAATATGAATCTATCCTGATATGTTCAGGCGACGATTTATAATAAGCTTTCAACCCTAATTGAATACCTGACTTAAACATCTCTATAGCCGATGATGCATCCATTATCTGGATAGGTAGCAAAATCTTGATAGCTTCAGTTTGCATGTGACGGTAAAGATAAAGAGTTTCAAATACCTCGCTTTTTGTATCATCGGCAAAAGAAATGTCTTTATGCGTACAAAATCTGTAATGTTGCTCTTCCGTTGCCGTTCCACTCAGTACCGGTGTAGATTTGCCACAGTATCGGCAAGTTATAAAGCCATTCTGAGAAACATTGGCATCATTATTGACTTCCACTTTACTTCCCGATTGCATCTTCATTCCATAGTTCACCTCAAAGAGTTCCATATTATTGCAGAACTCAATACCAAACCCAACTCCTCTAATGGCATAGGAGGTGGTAGCTCCCATATGATGGAACATATAATGACGCTTTATAATGTAGTTTTCACTTTCTCTTTCTTCCTTCGAGTCGTCCAATGCTGCATCATTGTTATACATTACACTTCGTGCGCCGGTAAATTTCAATATATTATGCTTGTTTATACCCCACGAAGGATCACCACACTTAGGACAGGCGGTCTGATTAAATCCATCTTCTCCTTTCAGTGAAATACAGTCACATTTGGAACAGTATTTCATTTCTGTCAGAGAATCCTTCCAATCAAATGTATTGAGTCCGCTGACATTCAGTTTAAATCTTTGAGTATAAAAATGATTACCTGGCGCCAGTTCTTTAATACCTTGGGATGCAGACCGTGTCAGTTCAAAAGCCTTTGGCTCAGCTATATTTCCTTCTTTATCACATTTCTCCCTCGAAGCATATACATTTGCCTGTAACTTGACTCCAGTTTCAGGAAAAGCATAATTGGGCAGAAGACCGATATTTGTCATGAACTCAATGACACTATCGTTCATTAGCAGACGATACTGTTTGTTTGAAGTAGAAATCAATTCTTTGATCTGCCTCAATTGTGGATCATTTGCCTGAATATGTTTTTCTTGTTCCCTGTACTGTTCGAGCTCTTTTCCAAGGAAGTGAAGCTTGTTTGACAACATTGCGAAATCAGAAATGATCCGATTATAAAAAGTACCATCATCCAATGTCTCAAACAATTTCTTAAGTGCGTCCTGAGTCTTATCCTCATATTGGAAACTGAATTCAGAACGTAATATGGTTTTATGGTTTTTAATAAATTCAATTATTCTATTGATAACAAATGTAGGGTCATTGAAAATGTTATCATTCAGTAAATGAAGTTCACGAATCTTTTCCGGTAAAGTATTGTTTACATCTGATGAAGTCCAAGTATCAATGCAGTATGCTAAGAAATGTCTTCTAAGAATATCTTTTGCTTCAAGAAAACATCCAGGCGTACTGATTTCTCCTTGCATCATCTCCAATGGGTAAGTATAATAATACATATCATGTGGTTCGGCAACATGACTATAGTTCAATACTAATGCAGCACCTTCTTTACGTCCAGCTCGTCCAACACGTTGTAAGAAATTACTTGGTTTAGGTGGTACATTCGTATTACCCATTACATTCAAATCACCAATATCTATACCCATCTCAAGAGTGGAAGTAGCAGAAAGGACATTTACCGAATTGCTGTGCGGATGCTCTTTGAAGTCTTTTTCTAAAGCTTCTCTGTCATGTCTGTCAAGCAATCCAGTATGCTCGTGTGCATGGACACGGGGTGAAAGGTTTCTATTATAGACCTGCTGATAATAGTTTAATTCAGGTTTGGTTTCTTCAGAATATGTTCCTTTACATTTATAATCCAAACAATGTGTTCCTTCTGCACACTCATCTTCTGCAGCGACACAGAGTCTAGACTGACACAGGTCGCATTGTATATGTTTTACATTTTTGCTGACCCATATATGCTCCGGATTTATAGCATAATTACCTCCACCTTGTTCCTCTTTGTTGAGTAAACCGACTTCAGTCATTGCGTCGAACAATCTGCGCATAAAATCATTGAACAGAGAGGAGTTTTTTGCTATCCATGGGTCGTTAAATACTTCGATAAAATAGTTGCTATACCAGGTATTTTTGCTGTCGGAACGCATTACAGCCATATCAAGCATCTCGTGGTTCTTACCAGTATGCACAACTCCTACAAGTTTCGGAAACTGCATACTACCGCCAAGAGTCTTATTCAGGAAATGACGGCCGTCACGATTCCAGTTCAAGGCCCATTGTGTGAGATTTTCCTTACGGTATTTTTCCAGGAAAGGATGGTCAACTGCACCATGAGTCCTCATTCTCTGCAATATGCCATATACAAAGTGGATGAATCCAGATTCATTGCCCCAGATGTTTTCCATGTTATTATCCTTTAGCCAATGCTCCATAACTTGATAAACATGTCGCAAAATATTAACTTTGAAATAAGTCGCAGAAGCTCCTGTTTTTTCAAGCGTTCTACCCAATTGAGCTGTCAACCCAAACTCACTAAGAATCTCCCAGTCAACACGCAAATCAAACTCCTGCTTGAAACTATCCATAAAAAGACTACCTTCTCCTCCAGTTCTATAGTTCTTCCGAAGGTCAATATGTTTAGCCAGATCAGCCGGTAAGAAACGATTATAATAGTCGTCATCTGTTAATCTGGCATGCCAATACGATTTAAAACCCTTCTGTAGTTCAACCAAATTTACAGGCTTTTCGAGCGTGTTAATATATTTCTGCATTGACTGACGGAACAGGAAACGGTAAGTACGTGCTTCATAGAAACCAGCCTGATAAGCGGCATCCTGTACACTATTGGTAAACACCAATATTTTACGTTCGTAAGCATTGGCATTATCAAAATCACTTGACAGAACTTGACTTATTGCCACACTAGATAGGGTAGATGTTCTACCACCGATTTGACAGATCGTATCACTTCCATTACATTCGGGACAATTTCGGGTGAATTTTTGATTCCCGTTTTTGTTGGATGTGGTCTTGCTGCATACTCTTAACCGTATGGTGTCACTGTCGCTGAGACTTACTTCAGTAAGATCTTTTAGTTTAACATATTTTGCAATATTAACTGCATTCTCACTAATATAGTCATCCACAGCCTCATGTCTTTTCATCTCAGTATTGAGCAGATAAACCTCTTTTTCCCGTTCTGCAAAAGCCTTATTGACGGTTTTTACATCAGAACAATACCTGTCATCGGTAGCAAGCCTGCGACTTATCCAGCCACTTGCACCACAATCTCTGCAAAAATACATTGGAAGAGCAATCCTCTCATTATCTTTATTCAGATTTCCTCTCCAAACGAACTCTGGTTCTTTTTGTACGTAGCGTAGTATTCCACTCAATTCACGTTGCCATAATTGGACTTGAAGATACATTAAGGGTATAGTTTTTCCATTATGCAACGGACGTTTAGAATAGGCAATTAAAGCCAAAAGATTTTCTATTGCTATTTTGCAGGTCTTTTCATTGTGTTGCTGTCGAAGTCTGCGAAACTCAGTATTATCCTCAAGTCTGTTTTGAATTTCATCGATAGACAAGATTCCGTCTTTAAGAGCAAAAAGAAGATCCCGCACGATACCCATTTCCCGAAGAGATATTCCTGCTTCAATAGGAGAGGCTTCACTATTCTTCAGCCAGTATTTGCATATACGTCTGATATAGGTGCAGACCGTATCATTATTTTGGAAGACGCACTCTTTTATCAGTTTTCCGTCTGGAATGCCATTTGAAACAACATCCACATAATCATCCACAGCAATACGATGCTCCTCAATGACATTTTCTTCAAGAAATGTCTCACTAAAAACATTTGTAGCGTACTCGCATAAACGTGCCTTGCTGTCGGATCCACTGCCAATTGTTGCAGATGTACCGATTGGGCATAATGTGCCTTTAGGAATGTGAAGCTTTAGTTTCAATCTTCTTATCAGATTCGCCACGTCAGTACCTTGTGCACCATCGTATGTATGTAGCTCATCTAACACGATGAATCGGAGTGCCTTCTGTTCCGTGTCAATATTTCCTTTCCATAGCGACATGAATTTTTGCCGCATAAGTCCGTAATCCAACATTTTGAAGTTAGTGAGAAGTATATCCGGAACCGTATCAAGGATAGCATCCCTATTTTCAATAATATGGTCAGAGCCCATTGTGCGTGGATATTCTTTCGCATCAACTCCTTCACCCACAAAAAGACCGGCTGTTACCTTATCCTTTAGGCGAGGGTCATTCCATATTGTCTCAGCCAAACGTTTAGCCTGGTCGCTGGCAAGTGCATTCATCGGATACATGATAATGACCTTTACACCTGTTTGGCGTTCATACTGATTACAGTGATAACAGTAATCCAGAATAGGATACAAGAAGCACTCAGTCTTACCAGAGCCCGTACCTGTTGTAAGAAGTGTAGGTTCCGGACTATGACCGTTCTTCATGCTAAGCTGCCTAAAAGCCTGTAGCTGATGCTTGTAGGGAGGGAATGAAGGAATTATATCTAATGGAATATTGGCACATTCCTCTTCTGTAGCTGACACAAAAGGGGTTTTCAAAGAGACGAAAGGCCCTTTGAATAATCCATCATTCTTATCTTCTATAAAGCGATAGAACGCATCGCTTACATCCTTTTCCTTAAAGCGGAATGTCGCTTTTATATACTCGATTACAGAGTCTCGAACTTCGCGTGCTTGTTGTAGTGGTAGCATAATAATTTACTTAATTGATTCAATGATTGAAATTAGTTCCTTTCCCATTTCAACATAGTCCATATTATTATCTTTATCAAAATTCACGGTGATAACCTGTTCATTCTCACTCTTTTGCAAAATCCAGTCAGGATATTTCTCTTTTATAACAGGCACAATATCCAGCATTGTTTCTATATTCCACTTTCCTTTATAAAAACCTATAGACGATGCACTTTTAGTCAAAAGAATAGGGTTACATCCGTGGTCATCAAGTTGATAAGAATTATCAGTCTTTATTAGATTCCACAGTATATTAGTAAGCATCATCCACTCCAGATTATTCTTGCTATGCTGTGAACTATTAAGTATAATTAAATCGAGAGGATATTTTTCCTTATCATCCCATACTCCCATTCCATATCTTGTTTTTTCGCGTAAACAATAATTCGTATATTTCACATGATAGTATTTCCAGTCGTTTATGCAAAACTTATTATTATCCTTCAAATTTGAAAAATTCTCAGGCAATTCTATTTTGTCAAGAATCTTAAGAATATTCTCCTGTTCCTTTCTTGTATTGTTTTTAATAAAGAAATCACTAAGTAGCGAACTGTCAGACAAGAAATATCTTTTCTTTTCTGTGTTTTGACTGTTGTCTGTTCTCTCCATATATGGATCATACTGCATATAATCAATATCTGCATCTAAGAACAGGGTCCTTATATATTTAAAATTACTAACAAATTTATCATCAAATAATGTTTCAAACTTTCTCAGAAGTTCAATAAGCCGTTCAGGGTAGAATGGAGTCAATGATAATGAACTTTGAAGTTCATTATAGTCCAAAGTATAGTCCATGAAAAGAGAGAGAGAACAACGTAATATGTCATGATTCTCGTACCTCATAAGTGCTTCGTATCCTGTATCTGAGAAATAATTCTGTTTTATAAATTCCTCATTCCATACATTTTGCAGGAAACACAATTTATGGTCAGCCCCGTCAATTATCAATCCTTTTTCTTTATCATAATATGTATCAATTCCTTTATGATCTATAATATATTCAACCTCTTGAAGGAATCCCGGAAGTTTCTCTGTACGTGCATCTACAGCTCTTACATTACCGGTCATTAAGTTATGAATTATCCTTAAGCAACGTTTCGTAGTATTTTCATCATAGTTTTTTTTGTACAAGAGGTATTCTGAGTACAAATATACAGTCTCTGGAACAGTCAGTAAACCATTTATGGCAAGTTCAAATACAGACATTCTTTTTTGTTTCCAAAATAACCTGATAAGATCATCGCGGCCAACAATAGCATCATCGAAGTAGAAATATTTATACCATAGGCCATTAAACCCTTCTGCTTTATGAATTTTATAAAGAGTATCAAAAATATCAATTACGCAATTAATACTTTCTTCATCACTGAGTATGTCTTGAATAGAAGGTTCTTTATATCCCACTGAAGGCAAATCCCTTCTATAAAATTCCAGCCTAAAGATATTCTGAAACAGAGTAGCATATTTTTCATCAAAATCATTTGTTATGTCAAGAGTCTTCCTTTTATATGTAATGGTTTTATCAGTATAGTCCCATGGAATATCTACCCATTCAGTATCCATTTTTTTGGAAAAAACATCCTTAAGTTGTTCTGAAACATTCTTTATAGCAGCCATCATGTCTGATTTGAATATTTCAAATACAGTCAGCTTTTTGCCTCTGGCATTCATTTTGATGAACAAATCATCAGTAAGTCCAAAGTTCTCTAATGACAATTTATAAAACTGAATATCAGTGCCATCAATAAGTCTTCTCCATAAGCATGGAGATAAATTAAGCACACTCAATTCCTTGCATTTCTTTTCTATTACATCCAGTACATTCAACATTGATATGATTGTAGGGTCACTGTTATATGTACTCAGATACATAGCGTCGTCAATAATCAGCTCCTTAATATTCTGATTTTCAGGGTTGTAATTGTGTAAAAGATTATCCCGTATATTAATCACAAGATTATAACAGAATTCAGTAGCCGATTGACGGGTTTCATATCTGAATTTGATAAGTTGGCTCACTTCCGACTTATCAATGTCATCACCTTTTTCATCACCAATAAGAGAGGCATAAAAATGTAAGAGAAACAATGTTGTTAAGCGTTGTTGACCATCGAGAGGTATCAATCCGGAAACAACCTTATTTTTTTTTACATAAGATCCACCGTATACAAAATCAAGAACATTTGACTTATTATCACGTACAGCCTCTAAAATACCAGTCAGCATTCCATCAAGAATATCAGTCACCTTCTGTTCATTTCGTCCATAAGCATAATCTCTCTGAACCTTAGGTATAATAATAGTATTTTCTTCATTCAATAATTGATGAAATGTTTCCAGTTTTCCAATTTCGTTATTACCCATTTGTTTATATTGACTTTAAGGTTTCTAATTACAATCTTTAGCTTCCAATACAGGTTTAAGAACCGATTTTATGTTTTCCAGATAATTCTTGCGGTCTTCTTCACTCCAATAAAAAGATTGTTGTACACTAAAGTCTTCTTTTTGCTTATTATAATACTTCAGGAAAACCAACCGCGTACAATATGGTATATACTCACCATTTGCGTCTTTTTCAAGAATCAACTGTCGCTTTACTTCGAATACCGAGTTGCTGATTGAAGAGTTTACTTTACTACTGAGCAATGCCATATTCGAAATATTGTGAATTTCAGGAGTACCACCCTCTGATAAAGCCATATTATTATAATAGGCATTAACACTGTCAAAACAACGAGTGAAGTCATCGAACACAAAAGTATTTGTTTTCATTATTTTTTTCTTTTCTTCAAGATACTCTATAAGAGGCCTTGGGTCGTACTTCTCTCCTTCAGAAAATCTGTTGGTAAGATGTCTGAGAGCCTTTATATTCTCATCCGTCCATTCTGCCCATTTTGCTTTATCCGTACGGTCTATTCTTTCAGAATTTTGAGCATGAATATGTTCAAGAGTCCATACCTGCTTTTTATATAGTTCAAACGGGAATTTATCTTGGGAATCTGCTATTCTGGTGGATTCTACATTAAAATAGAAGAGAATACGTTTTAATGCAGCAGCCTGTTTGTTGTCATCATAGCTGTATGTATATATGTCATCATCTGTATTTATCATTATATGTCTTTTAATCATCAAATCAATATTCCCGGCAAATTGCGATTTTGTCTGTTTGGTTGATTTATCAAGTAAATCCATTAAAACCAGATTACTCTTTTCTGCAATTAAAAAACCAATCTTATGATAATATTCACGATTCTGGAACCACGCAAGCAGAGTAGAAAAACTACTTTCCACTCTCAGCCATAAATCCCATAATCCTTTTACCACAACCTTTGCCTTTACCATTTCTTCAAAGCGTAAGTATGTGAAAAGTTCATCTTTCTCGTTTATGTCTCGCTTGGATATAAGGTCAAAGAGATATTCTATTCTACTACTATATCCAGCATCGGATGCATCATTCTTTACAAATGCCCAAAACGACGGTTGTCGCAACTGCTTCTCTATTATATCCCATTGCTCTATAATATGCGACTGTTTTCTTGCCTGCTCACGTTCCCTTACTATTTCTTGCACTTCTTCCGGATATCCTTCAATAATATTTTCGTCACATTCGTACTCAGCAGAATCAGACAAGAACATTGCCCTGATAAGTTCGGCATTATTCAACGATACCTTCTTGTCATTTAGACGCTTGAAAGTCTCATTCGGGTCACTATTATCTCTAAGCTCATACCATATTATCTGAACGGATTTTTTCCCTTCAAGATTTTTCTCATGTGTGAAGTTCTCCAAGAATGTTCCCTCAAAGAAATTCAAACCATTACCTCGTTGTTCGCCATTTTTCAACCAGTTTAGAAGACACCTTGTTGCCTGAATTATATGCCATGAATCAATATCCAGATGTGCTTCATTCTCTATAGTTACTTCGTATGGATCGGCTTCATCATCATAAATAAAATTGTCAAAAATTTCACCAAGCGATGGACGTGTTTTATACTTTATAGTAAATCCAGACTTGAATCTTCTCTTTATTTTACTGAACATAGCCAATATGATACGAATAGTGGTTAGACGTTGCTGACCATCTATTACTTCATACCAGCAGTTATTATCATTTTCTGAAATTAGTCCATTTAACTTCACTTCTTCTTCACTCATGGCTTTCACTACAACTGGCTGAAGACAGTAAAATTCACCTTTTCCTTTTTCAAAGAAATTTGTAAGGTCATCGATAAATTGTTCTATTTGTCTTGTACCCCATCTATATCCCCTCTGATAGTCTGGGATAAAGAAATTTTTATTATATAAATCTGGAATTGCTAGCAATTCCAGCGTGTTTTCATTATTTATCATATTCTTAAAGTTTAAATATCTTTTTTATCTTTTCCGGTTAGACATCAACTTATTTATATTAAAGTCTTTTGTTTTATGGCTTTATTAACTTATTATAATTTTTAGAATCACCATTAATGAACTTAATTGTAATCTTGTTCTTTATCTAAAATTGGAGCAATAGTTATAATAAAATCCGAACGGTTTAAAATAGACATCATTGTTGGCTCGTAATTCCAATTTTCCAATGAACGCAATGTCTCTCTAGGATACTGAGCGATTCTACTTTCAAAGAAACTTCCACAACAATCTGCTTCATTTACTGTCAAATTAATAATCTTTTCAAGATTTTGAGCAACTTGCATGGCATCCTCTTTGGTCTTGTCAATTATTTCAATCTTTCCACATATTTGATTGGGATGTAGATAATTTTCCATACGTTTTAAATCTTGAAAGTCAGATACTGGACCTCTATATCCAAAGAAGGTTATCATTTGTGAATATCTCATGTAAAAATCTAATATTTGCCACTGTGATTTAATAAATAAGTTGTTTTGATAATCTAATTCATCAACTGGCATATTAAGTGGAGAAGGTCTCAACCCATAATTATTGGGATTTCTACTGCTTCCATATCTATGTTCGTTATAACATGCTTGTACATTTCCATGAGGGAAAACAATAATTGGTAGTAGGATACTTGGAATGTATTGTTTCGCACGATTGTATGCTTGAATGATTAAGTCATCCCAATTGAAAGAAATAATTGCATCATCCGAGGTTAATGACATAATAAGTCTCTCTAACAGATTAAACTCATTAGGCAATTCAAGGTAAGCATATTTTTTACGAATTAATCCCTCAAAGGACTCATATAGTTGTCTATCTTCAGAATACATCTTAGTGCACATTTCTTCTATATTTAAATTCTGATATTTAGAATCTAGTGAGGCCAAGAAATCAGCATAGAAAGGATCCTCTAAAAAATTATTTAGAGTATATGCACGCATTCCATTCCTATCACCATTCGGAATTGCCGCAATGGTAGAACCTGCACCTAATATAACCAAATGTTTAAAGCCCATATTCTTAATATTATTTGAATATTTTTTCAAAATGTGCCCATGCTAGACGATAATCTTCCACTCGATTTTGACGTTGATATGGTGGATAATATATTATTTCTTCACCTCCGTATAAAGTGTTCTTATATACATCGACTGTGTGTTGATGTGTACGATTATTTCCATCATATGTATCATCATCAAGTTTATTTCCACAAATTTGTTCCCATGTAGAAGTCTCTACGCCTACCCCTAAAAGGCCTGCGTTCTTAGTATAAACGATGTTACCTTTTGTATCAAAAAACGTAAGCTGTTCATTTTTCTGAAGAACGTCAAACTGACTTTCATAAATGGTTATAAGTTCCTGTAGCGTGAATCCCATTGCCATGGCTACTATTACATCAATTTCAACCAGTGCAATTCTACGTTCAAATTCATTGCGTAGTGGTGTATCAATAGTCCACTTTTCATCTAAATTACAGAAGTCATGCAAACGTGAATCGTTTAATGACCACTTTTCTTGTTTAAATGTTTTGTCGTAATTGTTTTCCCATAACTCTGCATACTGCTTTGTTAGACAATTAAGCATAAGAGTACGTGAAAACAAAGCTGATTTATATTTGTCCTGTATTCCGAGAGGGAACTCCTTTAATCTGCTATCAGTCAGGTTAGCAGAAGCAATTGTCTTCATTAAAAAATCCATCACTAATGACGATGATAATCCAGCTAATTCTATCATATCAGACTCACTCTTGAATATAGCACTGATTACACCATTCACATGAGAAGACTTTTTAATCAAGATACCGGCATTTAGAGTTCTGTCACCTGTTTGGTTTAGCATTTTACGATAACCGACTTTATAGTAGTCCTGCCATGAAGTTCGCTCTGAAAAAGACTGAAAAGTTGATTTCAGTTTTATTAAATCAATATTTGGGACGTACCGAGTCCTAAGGATATAATCTTCATCAATTTTTGTTAGATCAACAATGTCGAAGTCTGATTTTTTATAACCACCAATTCGAGGCGATTTATAGAAAGCTGTTCCAACATAAATATTTGGACCCGAATAAATCATTTCATATTTGTTGACATCTACTTCCTTAATTTCAAACCGCAGAGTACCATCCGTAATAGAATTTGTTGAATGAAATCCCTCTGTAATGATAGGGTTCTTTAATTTTACAGATTTTGGAAATAGAGCCAATTTCTCTAATGAAGAGATAACATCACGTACATAAATCGAGCCAAGCTTTGTTGTTTCCCACTCTTCAGAATCTTCAAATATCCTTGAAAGTGTAAGTAACGCATCATGATTAAAATGGATTATACGATTTTTGTGGCCTCGTAGATTCCAAGTTAATTTGCCATCTTTTCCTTCAATTTTGATACCATAACATTTTTCATGTCCATCTGATGCAAAACATGCATCTATGGTAGAAGGGTGGTATAAATTGAATATACAATCAAAATCTGGCTCATGCGAATTGCCTGTATATACATTGATACTATATTGCTTTTGGTCACGTACCTCAGCAAACAACATTAAAGAATTTCTGAATCTGAAATGATATTTTAGACGTTTGTAAACTTCTTTGCGAAGTACTTGTCCATTAGGTTCATCATATATTGTTTCAGGATGTAATATCCCCATTATGCCATTATTGGATAACAAACTAAATGCATTTTCCAAAATACACTTATATAGATTAGTTTGTTGCCCAACTAACAAAGGATAGTTACATTTAGAGTTCATGAAAGCCCCAGATGCAGCAACTTCCATTTGTTCTGAACGATATAAATTTAGCATATAAGGGTTTTCCCTGAACATTTCTTCCTTGGTAGGCAATTCACTTGTATGTTTATGAATAACTACTTCAGGATATTTTTCTTGTAAAACATCTTCGTCTTTAAAAGTGTATTTCAGCCATGGTGGGTTACCACAAATAATGTCAAATCCATCGCGTAGCCAGAATACTTCAAGGAACTCCAGCATCGGGTGGAAGAAATGATAACGTTCTGACAGACGAGCTACTATTTTGAATCGCATAGGGTCATCGTCAGCAAAAAGAGAACGGCTTCCACGAGCCTCAGTGAGAAGTTCTTCTTGGGTACGAGCCACAATCTGAGCTTCTTCGTCTGTAATTCGATTAAACTCTGTATCATCTTCAGCTAGCATACCTTTTCCTGTACGCTCCAAGGCCAAACGTGTACGGCGATCTAGTCGGTCATTATCAACAGCCAAAAGAGCTTCGATATCTTTCCAATATTCTTCACGGGTAGGCAGTGATATAGTATCGTCATAACTCCAAAACCAAAGAGCACACCAATAGTCCATCACAAGTTTGAGCTTGCGATAAGCATTGTTGTGACCATAGCGGGTGTCAAACAGTTTTTGTTTTTGAGCATAGCTATCAGCTTGTTCTTTATTTTTAAATAACGATTCTTGCGCTGAATGGTCAATACCATCCCACACCTCCTTACGGTTGTTGGTATATTTCTCAATAGTAAGCTGGTCTATAAAATATTCTTTCAGTAAGATGTCAATCTTTGCTGAAATACGCTGTAGTATCTGAAACTCATGTGCACTAATAGGAGCTGTCCAGTCTTTCAGAATAGTTGTCATGCGTCGGTCTTCATTAGGGTATAGTTTTTTTTGTTCCTTGATGCTGCGTACGCCCAGCATATTGGCATCAAGTAAAAGAAAATGATACACTTCGTTCACCGAACGATTTACACTGTTCTTGAAGAATTTCACCTTATGTGGAGCACATTCCCACCACTTGTTAGGTTTTAATTTGGAACCGTAACGGTCGGATATGCCATAGAACTGGTTCTTGCTATAAACTTTCAGCCAGGCGCCAATCACGGCGTTACCAACTGTAAGCCGATTAGCAAAGAAGGGAGTTTCCATATCCTTATGGATGACGTTAAGCCAAAGAGATAGCTTACCCAACTCGATTGCAGTCGGGTTTAAGTCCACTCCATAAACATTATGAGTTGCAATGTAAGCCTTTACCTTTTGCAATTCATCACGGTAATGGTCTGGGGCAATACGCCAGTTGTGGATTCCTTTTTCCCGTAGCTGACGTTGCTGATGAAGCAGATAGGCTTCAGACAATTGGTTTATTACTTCATTTTGAAAAGCAGCAGCACCCATAGCCGGTTCCAGAATCTTCAGCTCCAGCAATTCAGTAGCATTGCGCTTGTTCTCGCGGACCTCATCGATAATTGACTTCAGTGTGTATTTTACTGTACTGCGGGTAAGCACTTCCGGCGTATAGTAACTGGCCGACTTCTGGCGGTCACGACCATTTAACCGATATACAAACGTTCCCTTGGGTAGGATAATCGGTTCGCCCTCTTGATTACAAAGAACCTCTGAGATGTCAAAATCGCTCATGCGGCTATAAGGAACAAGGAATGTTCCATCCTGTGGCTCATTAGCCTTGTGTACTTCAATATAATCTTCTTCTGCATAGAAACCACGATAAGCAAGCAGGCTCTCGTACACACTTCCTAATTGGTTTACACCTAAGTTTGCATAACTGATTCGGCCACAATAATTCTTTTTCTTTGACAGGGAGAGCGCACGGATTATCTCCTGCCATTTGATATTTCTGATTTTTACATCTCCCAAATGATGTAGATTCTTATCGTTAAATAGAGGAGAATCAATGGGACGTACTCGGAAGCTTTTATTGTTCGATGGTGACAGATCAACATGATGACCTTTTGCAAGCAAAGAGAACAGATGGTGTATACTATCATCAAAGAAATAACCATCGCGACTGGACTGAGAGTTAAGGCGCATCATTTCGAGGTCTCTTAATGATTCAAGAGAATATCCCTGCTTATACACCTCATCTCCAGTAGGCAGAATTTCCAGTTCTTCACGACTTTCTGCATAGAAAAGGAAAAGCAAACGATAGACAATGGTCAGACAGTCGTCTTTAACTTCTGCCTCAAAATCATCGTCGGTTTCATCATAAGAATCTGTTTCCTGAATATATTTACCGAAAGGTTTGTTTGCCACATGATGCATATAGTAGAGTGCTTCGTTTGCTAAGGTCTCAACGGCAAAGATTACCCCTTCCTTTAGGTCCTTAGTTACCTCGTAAGCATTCTTATAGCTTTCTTCAATAAGTGTATCCATCAAAACCGTCTGACCATACGCCGCAAGTGTCTCTTTGCAGCACAGCAGATGGAAGAGGGCATAGTAAAGTCGATAGTTCTTTATTTGAGCTTGAAAATATAGTTCGTCAAGGGAGAGCTGTAGATATGAACCTCTGGCCCATTTTTCCTGGTCGAAAAGGAAAACCGTATTACCTGCCAGCATCAGAATATAGTGAGGACGACGATCTTCCGGCATCAGGAAAATCTGTGTAATTGCTTTGTTGATAATGGCTGGAGAAAAACGATACTTCTCACGATCAAGGAATCGGGACGGAATTACTTGTCTCCATTGTCCTGTATAATATCGTTGCTCGTTAGAAGCACGTTCATCTTCATATTGTTGTTTGAACAGACCGTCCGGTTCTGTATCGTTGACCGTTATCAAGTTTTGCATCTCCATGATAAGCATGGAAATTTGGTCACCGCTGCGAATAATGTGGCGCACAGGGATAATTTCTGTAGGTGCGTCAGGACCTCCCTCTTTCACGACGTAAGGTTCTTGATAGGCATTCTCTGTATCGTAACCAAGCTTTTTCAAAAGCATGGTATGCCAGTCATGTGTATGCTTAATTTCATCTTCTTTACGGGCGTGCGCATTGATAATGAAATTTTTGTATTCTTCGTATTCTCCACGTATCTGTACATAAGGACTACACAACGCTTTCATATCATCAGCACTGTATCCTGCACAACTTTGTACTTTGTTTATAAAATCATCAGTGAAATAACCTGAGGGGAAGTAGTCTCCCACGTTCTGTATAAACCTGTATGTTATATTATCTGCCATAACTATCAAAGATTATGAAATACGGCCAAAAGGCGCATATATGGTTCTGCATTATCAAGAGAGAACAGGTCCTGATAAAATTGACTTGATTGGTCGGTAATTTTATGAATCTCTTCTTGCTCTTTTTTGTATAAATTCTGACGTGTCAGGGTGACATCCTCATCCGGGAAAAGTGTGTTGGCGGTATTAGCCCAAAGTTTTAGTTTCTCTTTATATGCATTGAGTTGTTTCTCCATTTCATCACCAACTTTGGCTTGAGCATCGTACATATACTTCACTAATCCTTCATCTATTGCATTCTTTAGATTTGACTCAATCACTTTTATGTCTTCATCAGTCGAGCCCTGCATGAATTGTGTCAGTATAGGATACTTTTGAGTAAAGTCATAGAGTGATGAGGGACGTTCACGCAAAGCTCCTTCTTTATCTAACGGAACAATAAAGAATTTGCTCACTAAATTCTGCCCCAATCCGTTTCCATGACTTCCATAGAACAGATAATAACTCATCCCTTGTGGCAGAGTTGTACTGCGCACACACATGGCCTGTGTCTTCGGGAGCGATGCTGTAAATTTTGTTAGCAAATAATTGATAATAGGGTGAATGTCATACAGTGGTAAGAATTTACTCCACTCACTTGTGGTGCTCTTTCGTGACTCAGCAATACTTTTATTCAGCCATGCTTTATCCATTGTTAAACGGAATATATTATCACGAGGAAAAGCTTCTTTAGGTATGTCGTAAAGTACATCTCTTAACTCCTCGTTGTTTTTCACTTCAACATAAGGAACAGTTGCATCCTCATGAAGCACAACATCACCGTGATGTATGCTACCAACAGCCTCAAGCTCTGCAAACAAGTCTTTATAGTAACTTAAATCATCGGGATATAAAGAGAATCTTCTTTCGTAAATATTACTTGACAAACGTTCTGTTGCAGGAGTCGTAACTACAGCATCGGCTTTCTTAAAACCGCCACGGGCACGGCGACGAGTTGCAGAAGGTTCAAGAACTTCTGTATCACCCGTCATGATAGCTTTCTTAATTTCTTCTTCTTCCTTCTGAACATTATAAAGTTCCATTACACTCATAGCATCCCCCAGTGTATCGTGAACTTCTTGTTCTTTCGCTCTGAGTTTGTCTATAATCGTGAAATCAGAACGTAAATCTGTATTATCACTTTGGGCAACCATATAGTAGATGACAGGTGTTTGTTTCTGGCCATATCTGTCAATACGGCCATTACGCTGCTCCAATGTTATTAAACTCCAAGGAATGTCATAGTTGAACATGATATGACAGAAATAGTGGAGGTTGACACCTTGTGAGCCGCTGTCGCTCGAGATAAAGACTTTTACCTTGCTGTCTTCTTTTGCAAAGTCGCTCACCATTTCCTCTTGTTCGGTATCTGAAAGTGAACCATCGAAACGTACTACTTGTTCGGCAGTCAGTTTAAACTCACTGCAAATGCGTTTTTGCAGATACTCCATGGTTGCAATACGTTCTGTGAAAATAACAATTCGTTCCTTGGGGTTTGCTTTCCACAATTCTGCTAACTTAGCTTTAAAAGCATCGTATCGGCTATCTTCTTTTCTATCGACCAATGATCTTACCTGCTCAGTCAATTGCATGAGTTCGTCACTGTCATCTTTTTTTGAACGTTCCTCCAAGGTTCTGAGTGCAGCGACAGGAGAGGATAGATAACTCTTAAACACGGTTAAGGCAAACAATGCATCATTCCTCTGCTCGTCATGCAGTGAACGGAAACGTGTATGCTGGAGGCTTAAAATGTCTTCTTCCTCTGAAGTGAGTTGTACGGGAATACTCTTTACTTCACGGGTTTGAAACTGACTACGGATACGTTCATCGGATATATCATGTTTGAAGCGACGAACATAATAAGGTTGTATGTCTTCCTTGGTGTATTCTCCGTTCCTTGGTATGGATATAGGTTCAAGCATACGCATCAGGTTGGCAAATGACTCGGCATTTCCATTGTGAGGCGTAGCTGAAGTAAGTATCATTGAATCGCACTTCTGTGCCAGGAACTGAGCAAGGTCTCCACGAAGACTACTATCGTTTGCCACTTTATGGCATTCATCAATCACAATGATATCCCAATGGGTTTTCTCTAACCATGCGCGGAAACGTCCATTGTTTTTAAGTGTATCAATGGAGATGATGGTCTTATCGTAGTAGTCAAACGGATTTTTGTTAAGAGGAATTTCGTTTTGAATTTTTGCGACGCCAATACTGTCAAGACGTACTAAAGGTATAGCAAAACGATTCCAGATTTCTTCCTGGAATTGTGCCAATATACTTTTCAAGGCACAGACCAGAATCCTTTTGCCACGCCCACGGCGAATCATTTCTGCCAAGAATATACCTACCTCTATAGTTTTACCTAAACCTACACCATCTGCAATCAGAAGACGTGGACGAGGTAATTCAAATGCTTTAAGAGTAGGTGTCATCTGATAATCTGCGATATCAAAGGCACCTCCTTGTGCAATAGTTATTTTCTTTGAGAAGTATGCATTACTACGTAAAGCTGATTCTATCAATAAACGGGTCTTTCGCCAACGTGGGTCATTATCACTTACAATTTGGGCATTGGCGGGATTAACAATCTCAATGTTGTCGTCTAAATCAGTATCGAATATGAAACTATGATTTCGTACTAATTCGCTAAGACCTTTTACATGCAATAAATGACCGCCATTATAATTGCGGTCTACATTGGTTATCAGGAAATCCTCACCACGCACTGTAATGCGCTGTCCAGGAGAATAATTTATCATATAGCTATTTCTATCTTGATGGAATTAATAATTCTCTGACATCTACTTCAAGTAGGTCAGCAATTTTACGAAGTGTCTCAAGTGAAGGTTGAGAGGTGTTACTGTTCCATTTGGAGATTGTAGCAGCATCTTTACCTAATTCTTGAGCTAACCACTTAGCAGTTCTTTTCTTTTCTACAAGAACCACTTTTAGCCGATTCAGTTCTTTATTCTGTTCCATCTTAAATCATTTCTATGAGGAAAATACATTGGCAACAGTTTACAACGCTGTTTTGTATGTGATTTTCCATATGTTTATGTTTTTATTACTTCAATAATGCAAATCTAATAAAATTTGTCGAGATAACGTCCAAAATCTACGAGTAATATGCAAATCGATTTGCGAATTAATCCAATTATATTGTACTATATATTAAAAAAGCATTATATCTTTCTGTTTTATTCGTATTAAACTCTGATTATCCAAATAAGTCCATCTATAATGTATATTTGCGGATTCTATAAATAAACAATTAAATTGTATAGAATTTTTACAACAAATCGATTACTCTCTATAGATTAGTATTATTGTAGTAAATGTCACATTATCAGTGTTTTATAAATATTGGATGTTTTGCTTGTAAATGATAGTAAAATTTAGTAAAAATACCGAGGCGTTTTGATTAAAATGTCTCGGTATTTTATCTTGAAATATAGCAAGATAAAATCTTGTAAAAAATATTACTGCTTGGTGCTCGTTGTTCTTTATAATTCTTTTTATAAGAAACTGAGGTTAGAAGCTATTACGTAATTTTAGTCTGTAAGACCATATGCTCAATGTCTTTATTAGAGGGTATAGCATACTGAATATACTTGGCCATTTTTATTTCTTGTCTTTATCAGAACTAATATTCCTCATAACCATTTCATGCCTTTCCTTTAACTCATTATACCTTTGATTTAAATCCATGTAAAGAAAATTTCCCAATATCCAAAATATACAAGTAATAATAATCAACATTATACAGAGAAATCTGTGATTGTTGGTATTACCTATATTATCTTTTGGTATCTTCTGTATGTAATTTTCGATTCCGTAAAGCCTTGCATTTATGGCATCAACCTTTTTATTGATTTGAATAATAGGGGAAAGATTGGGTAATAACACATTATCAACCAGCTTGGTTTCCCTTTCAATTGCAAAATCAATAGTATTCTTATATCTTCTACTGACTTCATCTGCATAGTTTTCTCTACTTTTTATATGGGCATTTATAGTGTCGTTTACAGCATTGACAATCGTTTCCTTCAACATGGAATTTAATTCTTGATTGTTCTCTGATTGCTGGGGCTGTTGAATACTCAAATGCTGAATGTCTGTCCGTATGGCCTTTATTTCATCTTTAAGCTCATTGTATATGGATAGGAGAGCGGCTCCTTCTATTTCTTTTTTGATCATCTTCTTCTACTTCTAATATGTTCACGATTTTTCCTTTTTCTTTCATCATCATCCAACTGGTTACTGTTTCCTCCACCACCTCCTGAAGAAATTACCGCATTAGGCTGAAGGAGTAAATCTGCAACAGCATTTATGATAGAATTACCAGTAGGAGAGATAACGTCATTTTCATATATTTCATCATGCTCTGTTGGTGTGACTGTATCCTTTTCTTGTTCCTGAATTTTGTCTTGCTGGGTATTTCCTAAGCAGTTCGATGTATCCAGACTGTTCTCATATTTGTTTAGCATATTAGCTATTTTAAAATAACTCAGACTACGGTCTATCCTGGAACCACTGAATGTATATTCGCCACGTGAAAAGACTATACCACATGGCTTACCTTTGCTGTCTGTTCTTATGGTAAAATGAATTTTGTCTCTGCTCAGCTTCTTTTTAAACTCGTTCCAATTATTACTTTTCTCTAAAGCCTTGCGTATGGTAAACATCATTTCATACTTATGCTTGTCTTTGCCACGAAGCCTGTCATACTTGACATTCTCTTTACCTTTCGGCATATACAAGCCATATTTTATTGTCAGTTCCCTGCATACCTTGTTGTTTCTTATGCGGTCATTGCTGTCGCTTATGGTTTTACCGTCATTGTCCACACGGTTTATTACAAGATGTATATGAGGATGTTCTCTGTCGTAATGCCTTACAACAATATATTGTGTGTTTTTGATATTCATCTTTTCCATATATTCTCCGGCAATCTTTACCATAAGGTCGTCAGTCAATTTTCCGGAGTCTTGCTTTGAAAAGCTCAATGATATATGATAGACCGGAGTTCTGATCCTTGTATTTAAACCTGCCTGACAACTGAAACTTTCAGCTATATGCTGTTTGCTGTCTGAACGTACACCTTCGGTAGCAAGCAGCTTGGATTTATTGTTGCCTTTCATCGTATAATTTACAATCTTACCGAAGTCATTCCTTTTCATAATCTTTCCCATCATGTCTTTATCAGTTTAATGATTTTGTCTATTTCATCAGCCAGTTCTGATACGGATTCTGACACTGAAACATATCCGAAAGTATTTGCGTTTTTTGCAAGCTGGTTTAGGTTGTTTGCCATGCCTGAAAGACTCCTTATCAGTTTTACATCTTCAGGTGTAAGACGTGCTGTTATATTTCCGTTTATGGCCGTATTTCTTATATACTCACCTAATGTAACACCGGCTGTCATGGCCTTACCGTTTATGATATGCCTCTCCAATACGGTACATTTGAATGATAATATCTCTGTACGTTTTTCCATTTTGTCCAGAGGAGGTCTGCCACCGATAGCCTTATTTTTGTTGTTGCTTTTTTGTTCCATTTTGTTGATTATTTTTTTTCGGTTTATAATTGATTCCTGTTGGGTACTTCCCGGATGGATTCAGAGGTTTTGGTATTACCAAAACATAAACTTGCCAACCGAAAAAACTACATTCCTTTTGTCATTCCGTTTTTTCCTGAATATTGTTGGATATGGGTAACGTAGTTTTATTGAGTACCGAAACCTGACAGCTCCAGGTCGAAAGTCTCGATCAAAAGTTTTAGGGCAGGATTCTTTCTTGTCATGGATTGGAGAACGGCTTCACCTGATTTTACCCTTATAAGATAGTCGGCAATGTCGTATCCGTTCACCCTTTCAACATCATTTGCATTTTCTTCAAGATACTCGGAAATCTCAGTACGGATGTTTCTTTTTCTCATCTGCATACACTTTTCTTTCCATTCCTGTGTCATTCCGATATCAGGGAACAGAACAATATTCCGGCCTTTTAGTACGTCAAAATTCTGCTCGTTAAAGCATCCGTTTTTACCGCCCGTTGCAAGCCAGATATATTCCGGTATATAGAATGAAGCAATGATAGCGGTCTTTTCGCTTTCCACTATGGCAACGGGTTTTCTGCTGTTGTATAATAGATGTTCTCCAAAGTAGCATTGTTGTAAGTGGAATTCCGGTATATCAAGCTCTGTATGTACCCATGAAACATGGGCATATGGTTCTTTTATACGTTTTCCTGTCTCTGCATTATACTGCATGATTTTCCCGGTTCTTATTTTTCCGGATATGTCTGTTTGCCAGAATACCGTAGCATTTTCCCATTTCCTGGCGGTACCTACATGGTAAGTCTTCATCAGACGCAGTGCTGACTCATATCCCAGATGATTGGCAAGATACAGAAACAGGTTATTCTGTTCATAGCATTTCATTGTCTGCTGCATAATTTCATCTGGTATAAAAGATGTGTCGGTAAGCCGGCGTACAGGAGGGAGTCTTGGATGACATACAACAGGGTTCTTGTCTTTTACAACAGGGAATGATTTATTGTACTCTTTACATTCCGGATGTTCATCAAAATACATTGCAGGAGTATAGTGATAACCACAATTATTGATTCTGTTACATTTTCCTACATATTCGGGAAAGGAGATAGCCCCTTGGGTATCGATATAACGGGTGAACTCACGATGCTTTCCGCACGAGGGGCAGGTGTATCTGTTCCTCTGGTGCCTGTTGTACGGCTCCAATATAAATCTGAAGTTTTCCATAATTTTCTGTTTTTAGTGATTGACAAAGTGACAAAGTGATAAAGTCAGCCTTAGTTTGTCACTTTATCACTTTGTCATTGTGCTTTTTTATAATTTCCATATTCGTGATAAAGGTAAGTTCCTGTTGCTTTTTTCAGGAAACGGTCATACGTGCTGGTACTCCAGTTCATTGAGACGGCTACTTCCAATCCTTCAGAACGTGTAAACTTATCCGGCAGCTTTTCCAACAGTTCTGTCTGCTTGGGAGTGAGCATCACGCCTTCAATCATGGAGCATATCTGCAGGGCAGTATTTTTAAAATAGGATACCAGACGTATGGATTTCAGTACACTGTCAAGATCGATGCAGTTTTTATCACCTTCATTACATACCCATTTGCACAGTTGTATAATCAGACAGAATCTATGAATGTAAGTCTCAAATTTGCTGTATATACTGCGTCTTTTATCCGATTCCTCCATGTTCAACATATCTGCCCATTGATGCTGCCATTCCATAATCTTTCGTCTGGCTCCAGGTTCATATTCCAGTCTTGTAGGATTTATGTTTCCGTGCTCATCATGTTCTATTTTCATCCTGATGAACGATTGCATAATCGTGTTCCATTCATTGAAATGGCTCATGTCAATATCATCATCTTTCCAGTATAGCTTATCCTGAATTTCAGGTATGGCAAAAAGAATACGGTCAAGGAAACCATTATTGCTTTTACTTCCTTTGAATGTATCGATAAGTATTTCCGGCTGGATTGTACCTATCACATTGGAAAACGGAGAGTCAATCATGATATTGTTGGTATTCATTTTGCGGTCGGAAATATACATGTACCCATTGAACAGTGATATGTAGAACTGTTCTTCCGAACCTTTGTTATAGCGTGTGAAATTATTGATCCATCCTTGCAGTTCATCCATGTAAAGACAAATGCCGCGCGGATTCTCTGATATAGACTTTGCCATAGCTTCCTGTGTGATATCAGAAACCAGAAATCTGGTGCGCACAGGTTCCTTGGGAAACATATCAAATCCCTGTTCCAGACGTTCCTTTTTACTCAAGCTCATTATTGATTCATACTTTCTGTACTCTTCGTTATATATTTCCTTCTGCTCCTTATCAAATCTGAACAGAGGTTCGAAGGCCGTTTTCAGAGGATGGCTTTTATTAGCACCCGGCCTTCCGACGAGAGCCATATATATGATACACTTGATATCCCATCCCGTTTTGAAATGAAGGATATGTGTATTGCCTATACAAGTGGAAATGGCTGTCATCATGCTGCACGCAGTGTAGTCGATAGGAAATGCCAGGTACTCATACATATTCAGAATGATGTTTCTTATCTTATTGGGGAAAACATCAATAGGAAATGAAGAGTCGTTCATTTTGCCTATCATGCTGACAGCATCATTTATTATACCACTTGGAGTTATTCTACTTTCTCCCATACCTGTTAATCACGGTTTAATACCCTGAAAGACTCAATATGTGCTTCATCAGAGAGTTCATTAATACATTTCTTCTTGTGCATCTTCATCCATTCGAGAATCTCAGACCGGTAGAAATGGAGTGTATTGCCCTGCTTAGAATGAGGAATACTGTTTTGACAAGTATACCGGTAAATGGTACTCACGCTTTTCTTTATAAGAGAACTTACTTCTTCGATGGATATCTCATCATCTTCCACCGACATGTTATTTTTAGAATTCTGAGCCTGTTCCTCCATCATTTTTATGAGGTGCTCTACAGCCTGCGGCAAGTTATCATGTGTAACTTTGCCAAAAACATTGTTTTCGTTTTTCATCATTTGTAAAAATTTGATTTCTCTGCAAAAGAATGGCAAATGATGGATAAAAAAGCATGTCCTCATGAATTCCTCATGCGGTCCTCAAACTTTTAACAACTACAATGTAATATACTGTAATTCTGCGTGTTTATACTACGATTTATATGTATCCGGCTGACATAAAAAAAGATTCCCATAAAACTTTAAATTCAGTTTTACAGGAATCTTCAGTAATAAGGATTTTATTTGTTTCTACTGGATTTCTTTCAGATATTCGCTGAAGAAATTGCTTTTTTTCATATTTATGGCCTCAATACGGGAATTGGTTGCCAATCTTGTACTGTTCTTGAATAATACATTGGCAGTGCAGAAAGAAGCTGATATGAACTTCTGGCACCCATTGAAGAAATCGGTTTTCTTTAGGTCTGTTCTACAATAGTGGCACATTATATAGAGGTTATGAATGAAAGCTCCCAAGTCAGTCTTTGACATTCTGTAGATTTCAGAAATCGGGTATTGTATATCTTCCTCTATTGGCATACCTGTAATTTGAGCAAAGGCATACTTTTTAAAATATTCAATTTCATAGGGCTTGAGACAATCGCCCAATTCCGTGCTGATATAATTATAAATAAAAGAAAACAGTTTGCATAATCTTGTAGATCTGTCATCGGCCGGATTATCATTGCCGTTATTCTCTATTGCATCCAGATAATACTGTAATGGCTTCTGGTCATTTACGAGAAGTTCCTCAATCTTTTCGATTTGCTGTTGATGGCGGTTTTCCTGTTCTTTAAGTCGTATCAGTAGCTCTTCGGCTACACTTTCATTGTTTGCCTCATTTTTGTATTCTTCCAGCAGTTTTTTCTTGCACCGGTATAAATGTCCGTTTGTCTTGTTATATATCCTCAGATTAACGTAAGTAAGTTCTTTATGTAACCATTCCTGATCATCCTTATGCTCATTCAGCACAAGAATATATTTGTCCAGTTCACTTTGAATCTTCATATCGGAGATTTTCCGCACTATCATAATAATTATCGCTATAAGACTGATAGTGGCCAAAGAGTAGGAGACAACCGAGAGTATGGGACTGTATTTATACACCTTTGCTCCTGAACAGATAACACCAACGACTAATAGCAGAAGTACTGCTATTAGCCAGATATGACCGATATGCAACTTTTTTGCATATCGGAATGGATTGATTTTAGAAATTGCCTTTTTCATATTGTTCCGTGTTTTGACTGATTGTATTAATGCTTAATCGTTTTGCAGCTTGTTCCTTTAATGGGTTCACGACTTTGGTATATCGCATTGTGGTACTTTCCTGTTTATGTCCGAGTACATTCTTGATAGTAATGATATCTGTACCGAGAGCCAGTGACAGGGTAGCGTATGTATGACGTGTACAATGGAAGTGCAAGTCTTTCTTTATGCCTATGCTTTTGAACCATCTTTTCATCGGATAGGTCAGCATATATGTGGTCAGTCCGTTAAATACGAGTCCTTCACCACGTGGCCCGATAACTTCCATAAGATCGTCTCCGATAGGAACGTTTGCCATGTTCTTTGTTTTCTGCATACGTTTAAATACACACCATCCGCCTTTGGGCAATTCCTTGATGTCCTCCCACTTCAAAGCAAGTATGTCACTTCTTCTGAAGCCTGTTATACAGGCGAAAATGATAGCCTTTCGCAATACCGGAATAGGGCATTCATTATTTATGATCAGTCCTAATTCATGTTCTGTCAGATAATTGATTTCTGTTTCCTCTTCCGGAATCCTGTCAAGAAAATCATTGATATTCTCTTTGAGCATCCGTTTCTTATAGGCCTCTTTCAACATTCCTCTGAATGTGGAAAAATATCCGGCAGCAGAGTTCTGTTTCAGCTTTTTACTTTCGTCTCTCAGCTTGGCCGTATTCAGCAGATAGGAACGGAATCTCTGGCAGAGAGCGACATTGATATCTGCAAAAGTACATTTGTTATTGGTGAAAGCAGCAAAGTGCTGATACACATAAATCCACTTCTTATTGTGTTTGAGTGATTCATTTTTGAAATAATCAAGAAAATCTGTTTTCTCAACAATCTTATCGTAAAAGTCGAATTTCTCGTTTATTATCTGCTCCAGTACTCTCAGACGGAATATTTCCATCTTCTGCATAATACTTTTTACATGTTCACGTTCCGCAAATGATTTGGGCTTTTCCGGAAGATGTACATTGAGAAAATAGCGGCGTGTTGTTCTGTTAGTTCCAGGAATGAGAATAGGAGGGTAGAAGTCAAGATATAATGAAACTCTTCCCTTACTTATTTTCTTTTTTCTAAGATATACTTTTGAAATCATGATAATTCGGATTTGATAGGTGATACATTAGCGTTGTTTGTCATAGATTGCCGTTTACTCATGTGCGGCTATGGCAGGTTCATTAACATTATTTACGGCAATGTTTCCTGTACCAAACACCTTTCTGAGTCCTTCAATGCTTATAATGACATTCTTTCCCTTTGTCTTCTTGGGAATGTTGTACCATTTGCATCTGTTGTAGATAGTGTCACGATCTACATTGAACAATGCACAAGCTTCGGGGACGGTTATATATCCGTCCTCTCCAATCCGGGCATTTTTGATTTCATCAACATGTTTCTTGGAATACAAGGTAGTATTCCCGGTCTTTTCCTTTTTCTTGGGAATTTTATACCTTGAGGTAAAGCTGTGTACGGCCTTTACCGTCATCTTGTAGATTTTCTGGATCTGTTCGATTGTGTACCACTCTGTTATTTCTTCAGCTTCCTTATATCCCAACTTCCTGAAATAGCGGTCAATATGTTCCATACTGAACAGCCTCTTTCCTGAAAGAGTAGCTGAAGGAATGTTGTTTTCTTTAGCAATCACATAAAGTCTGCTATAAGAAATCTGGTACTTTTCTTCTATCTCTTTTGCAGAGTAGAAATCAGTAATTGTTTTTGTAGACTTAACAGGTCTTTCTTGCATTGTTTTTACGCTTTTTAAATTCATCATAACCGTTTCAACCTCTTTGCGTTTAACAATAATTCTACTACCAATTTGTGAAAATGGAATTTCATAAATCCGCATGTAAGTATAAATACTTTTTCGGCTTACCCCCAGATAAATGGCGAGTTGTTTCAGGCTGATAAATTCTCTCGCCTGTATAACTTCCAGTTCATCCACAGCCAGACGGATTCTTTTCTTCTTTTCCTCTTTCACTTCTTTTGTGACTGCATTATAGCGGTCACTTCTAATTAACTCCTTGTAATACTTGTCGTTACAAGCCTTACAACAGAAACGTGTCTTGCAGGTCTTTGCTATGAAAGTTTTCCCGCAAAATTCACAGATTCTTTCAATTCTTACCTTGTTACCCATATTTTACTCTCCAAAACTCGCTGCGAAATAGTGTGTAAAGGTGTGTAATGATGTGTAAATACCTTTTGTACTTCGCACACGTTGTTAGTGAAAAATTACTCTAATGAGTCAACAGGTACTTTCGGGGTACAAAAATATGCAAAACCGTGAAAATAAACAATGTTAGCGTAGATTGCTAACATTGTTTAATATATTGATTATTAGACTTTTATTTGTTATCGTTTGCTGGCGTTTTTCATTGTTTTTCAGTCCTTATTTCCCGATGCAGAAATTCTTAAATATATTCCCTAATACTTCATCGGTAGTAATTTCTCCACCTACAATTTCGGCGAGGTGAAACAGGCATTCGCGTAAATCCTGGCTGACAAGATCACCCGATAATTGCATTGCCAGTCCATCTTGTACACGGTGAATAGCTTCCAGTGCATGAGTTAGAGCTTCGTAGTGGCGTATGTTGCTTACCACGACATCATTTTGGGATAAATCTGGTAGGGTAGTGATTTCTATCAATTTATTTTGCAGTTCCTGAATTCCTTCTTTCCACTTGGCAGAGAGAGGAATGACACAACTGTTTTGTGGCAGATTCGGAAAATTTATATTTAGTGGCGATGATATTTCGGCATCAGAATCCTGTTTGATAGTTTCTCGAAGCAGATCAGCCTTGTTTAGTACAATAATCAGTTGTTTGTCTTTACATCTATTCAGAATCTTTCCGGAAAGCTGTAAGTATTGCTCTTGGGCATGTGTTGCATCAATCACCCAAAGTACGATATTGGCTTGCTCCAGTTTCTGGAAACTACGTTCGATACCCAGACTTTCGATGGCGTCGTTTGTTTCACGAATACCGGCGGTGTCTATAAACCGGAAGGTGATACCGTTCAGATTCATCGTGTCCTCAATGACGTCCCGGGTAGTTCCATGAATATCACTTACGATGGCTCGTTCTTCGTTGAGAAGTGCGTTAAGTAGGGTTGATTTGCCAGCGTTGGTTTCTCCTACAATAGTTACCGGTACACCGTTTTTCAGAGCGTTTCCCATACTGAATGTGTCTGCCAAATGTTTGATGACCGATTCTATCTGGTTGGCGATTCCTTCCAGTTCCGAGCGGTCTGCAAATTCCAGTTCTTCGTGATCGCTGAAATCTAACTCCAGTTCCATAAGTGAGGTAAGATGCAATAGTTTTTCGCGTAATATGGAAAGTTCACGACTGAATCCTCCGCGCATCTGGTTCATGGCCATACGATGAGTTGCAGTTGATGTTGAAGCAATAAGGTCGGCCACTGCCTCCGCTTGGCTTAAATCTATTTTTCCATTTAGAAATGCTCGCTGGGTATATTCACCAGGGCCAGCAGCTCTGCATCCGTTTTTGATGAGAAGTTGCATGATTTGTTGGAGGATGTAGGATGAACAATGGCAGGAGATTTCTATGGAGTCTTCGCCTGTATAGGAATGAGGAGCATGAAAAAGACTTATTAGTACTTCGTCTATTACTTCGTTCTGTTCAGATAAGATATATCCAAAAGTCAACGTATAGGGTTGGCGTTCTGCTAATGGTTTTCCATTGGCAGGTATGAAGATACGGTTGGTGATGGAAATGGCTTTTGGCCCTGAAACACGTATGATGCCAATTGCTCCACCCGGAGCAGTAGCGATGGCACAGATGGTATCTTGATTCATTCTGCTATTTTTTTTGCAAAGGTAAGCTAATTTTTTATCTTTGTGGAAGTTCTAAATACTAATGAAAAATAAAATGAAAATTGGGAGCCTTTTTTACCGTTTGATGCCTTATTTATTGGCTATTGTATTTTGTTTGGCGCTTGGAGGTATAGCTTCCTTACTGCAGAAAGAAGCATTATCCGAATGGTATCCTTTCTTGGTTAAGTCATCGCTGACTCCTCCTGGCTATGTTTTTCCAATAGTGTGGGGAATATTATACGTACTGATAGGATTTACTTTCGGAGCAGTTTGGCATGCAGGTGAAAAGAGAAGTATGCATCGGTGCATATTGCTCACCTTATGGTTTATACAATGTGCATTAAATTTTTTGTGGAGCGTATTTTTCTTTTATGGACGTTTACCATGGATGGGGTTGTTGGTAATCCTATTGCTTTTGGTTGTGGTAGTATTTTTCTTGTTTAAATCTCTAAGGTTTAGCAGGCTGGCTTTTATTTGTTTTTTACCATATGCCATATGGTTGGCGCTGGCTACTTATTTGAATATTTATATTTGTATTTATAATTAATTCTTCTGTTTCCCGATAGTTTGATAATAAGTAAGTAGTGGCATAAAAGATGAAATTTTTCAATAAAAAACCTTTCATAGAAAGCCTATTGAGTTCAGGGAAAGAAGAATTTTTAGGCGTTATGTTTTTCTGATTGTAATAATTGTGACGTAACGCCTATAACGTGTAGACACATTATTTCATAGTGGGGATATCGTTCGATTAGTGAGTTCTATTTATCTCTATAAAGGATAAGCTGTGTTGATATATTTTTTGTGGGTATATTCAGTAAATGTCTCTACCACATAATATGGCATATGAAGTGATTATGTTCTA
>ENA-UONS01000394-UONS01000394.1-human-gut-metagenome-genome-assembly--contig:-CS19-NODE-394-length-51128-cov-38.087972_pt1 | contig 51128 bp, 45 predicted proteins | sample MGYA00242458_ERZ724005 | MGnify/ENA metagenome assembly ERZ724005
CCCTTGCGGAGTCCAGAGGCAGCGCCTCTGGTCGCGTCCGCAGACGCGAAATCCCTGCATAAACACGCGGGCATAGCCTGAAAGTGTCACCGACTGAATCGCGCGAAAGGGTCAAGGGACGAAGTCCCTTGCGGAGTCCAGAGGCAGCGCCTCTGGTCGCGTCCGCAGACGCGAAATCCCTGCATAAACACGCGGGCATAGCCTGAAAGTGTCACCGACTGAATCGCGCGAAAGGGTCAAGGGACGAAGTCCCTTGCGGAGTCCAGAGGCAGCGCCTCTGGTCGCGTCCGCAGACGCGAAATCCCGCATAAACACGCGGGCATAGCCTGAAAGTGTCACCAACTGAATCGCGCGAAAGGGTCAAGGGAGGAACTCCCTTGTGGGGTCAAGGGGCAACGCCCCTTGGGGCTCTTCCTAAATAAAGGAGAAGTTATGTTTTTAGCGAATACATGGGAAGATTATGAGGTGCTGGATACGGGCGACGGGGAGAAGCTCGAACGGTGGGGGAACGTCATCTTGCGGCGGCCTGATCCGCAGACGATTTGGCCCAAGGCAGACCCGGCGCTGTGGAAACAGGCGCAGGCGCATTATCACCGCTCGGAGAAGGGCGGCGGCGAGTGGGAGTTTCTGACCCGCCTGCCGGAACGCTGGACGATTCAGCATCAAGATTTGCGGTTTTACGTCCGCCCGACGGGATTCAAGCACACGGGGCTTTTCCCGGAACAGGCGGCGAACTGGGTGTGGATGGGCGACCTCATCCGCAATAGCGGGCGCAAGGACATCCGCGTATTGAACCTGTTCGGCTACACCGGCGGCGCGACGCTGGCCTGCATGGCGGCGGGCGCGCACGTCACCCACGTCGATGCCGCGAAGGGCATGATTCAGTGGGGCAAGGAGAACCGCGAGTTATCGAAGCTGCCGGAGGAAAGGAGCCGCTGGATTGTCGAGGACGCGCTGCGGTTTGTGCAGCGGGAAATCCGCCGCGGCAACACCTACGACGGCATCCTGATGGATCCGCCGAGCTACGGGCGCGGGCCGTCTGGCGAGGTGTGGAAGCTGGAAAACGAGCTGTTTGGGCTGGTCGATACGAGCGCAAAGGTACTCTCCGACAAGCCGCTGTTTTTCCTCATCAACAGCTACACGACGGGCTTTCAGGCCAGCGTCCTCAGCAATATGCTGATGAAGTGCGTCAGCAGCCGCCATGGGGGCATCATCGACGCGCAGGAGCTTTGCCTGCCGGTGACGACGGGCGGCGTGCTGCCCTGCGGCGCAAGCGGAAGGTGGTCGGCCAAATGAACGAATTCCCGCTGCATCAGCTGGCGAATATCGACGTGCAGTACGAGGATAACCACGTCATCGTCGCTGTCAAGCCGCCGAATATGCTCTCGCAGGCGGACAAGACGGGCGATACCGACATCCTTTCGCAGCTGAAGGAGTACATCAAAATCAAGTACAACAAGCCCGGCGCGGTGTATCTGGGGCTGGTGCACCGGCTGGATCGCCCGGTTGGCGGGCTGATGGTCTTTGCGCGCACGAGCAAGGCGGCGTCCCGGCTGTCTGCGCAGATGCGTGAGCACGAGATGGGGCGCGAGTACCTCTGCGTCGTCGAGGGGCGCGTCAAAGACCGCTTCACCTGCATCGACTACCTGAAAAAGAACGAGTACCTCAACAAGGTCGAAATCTGCGACGCGGACGAGAAGGGCGCGCAGCTGGCGATGCTGTCCGGCGAGTGCCTTGCGCGCAAGAACGGCACGGCGCTGTGTGCCATCCGCCTGCAAACGGGGCGGAATCACCAAATCCGCGTGCAGATGGCGAACATGGGCGCGCCGCTGTGGGGCGACAATAAGTACGGGCGCGGCATTGCGGGGCAGCAGATTGCCCTGTGGGGCTACCGGCTGGTGTTCGAGCATCCGACGCGCAAGGAAATCATGACCTTCCAGAACCTTCCGTGCGGCTCCATCTGGAACTGCTACGCTGAAGAACTGACCGATATGGCCATCCGCTTCAACAACTCTGCCGAAGCGATTTTGAACCCCGACATCCCGGACAACGGAGGAATTGAGCCGTGACACAACCTTTTTCCTATGAACTCAAGCACATTTGCAAGCAGTCCGGCGCGCGACTGGGCGTGCTGCATACGCCGCACGGCGACATTCAAACGCCGATTTACATGCCCGTCGGCACGGCAGCGTGCGTGAAAGCCATGACGCCCCGCGAGATGGAGGAAATCGGCACGCAGATTCTGCTGTCGAACACCTACCACCTGCACCTGCGCCCCGGCGAAGACCTCGTGCAGGAGGCGGGCGGCCTGCACAACTTCATGGACTGGCACAAGCCGATTCTGACCGATAGCGGCGGATTCCAAGTATTTTCGCTTGCCGGCATCCGCACGATTAAGGAGGAGGGCGTGACGTTCCAGAGCCATCTGGACGGCTCGCGCCACTTCATCGGGCCGGAAGAGTCGATGGATATCCAGCAGAAGTTAGGGTCGGATATTTGCATGGCGTTTGACGTGTGCAGCCCGTACCCCTGCGATTACAATACCGCAAAAATCAACATGGAGCGCACCCACCGCTGGGCGGAGCGCTGCAAGAAGCACCACACGAAGGAAGATCAGGCGCTGTTTGGCATCGTGCAGGGCGCGTTCTACAAGGATCTGCGCATTGAGAGCGCCAAGACGCTGGCGGATATGGACTTCATCGGCTACGGAATCGGCGGATTGTCTGTCGGTGAGCCGAAGCCCGTGATGTATGAGATGCTGGATGAAATCGCGCCGTACATGCCGGTCAACAAGCCGCGCTACTTGATGGGCGTCGGTACGCCGGACTGCCTGCTGGAGGGTGTGCTGCGCGGCGTGGATATGTTCGACTGCGTGCTGGCGACGCGAATCGCCCGCAATGGCACGGTGCTGACGAGCAAGGGACGCGTCGTCGTCAAGAACGCGCAGTACGCGCACGATTTCGGCCCGATTGACGCCGAATGCGACTGCTACGCCTGCCAGCATTTCTCCCGCGCGTATGTGCGCCACCTGCTCAAGGCAGGCGAAATCACCGGCGGACGGCTTGCGTCGATTCACAACCTGCGCTTCCTGATTCACCTGATGGAGCAGATTCGCGAAGCCATTGCCAACGACTGCTTCCTTGATTTCCGCAAAGAGTTCTATTCCAAGTACGATATGTCCCGTAATTTTTGATGTTTCCTTGCACTCCCGCGCCGAACGTGGTGCGGGGGTGTTTGTCGTTTTTGGAAAAGTGGCGGAAAATCGCGAAAAAGTGGACTACCGTGCAACCGCGCTTCGTGGTATGCTAAAAATGCCGAAGAAATTCGGGACAGGCATCGAATACACCGGTTACGCGACGCCTGCCGCGGAAAGCCCGCCCCCTTCCACTTATTGCGGTTTACTTTCCGCCCCACAAAAGACACGCTCCGGACGCAGCCTGCACCGCTATGCGTCCGGAGCGAATTTATTAGGCGGATAGGGAGGAAATAGAGGATGTACATTCTGATTGAACTGGTGCCGGAAGCGTGTGGAACGGGGTTTGGCGTTTTCTGCTGCGTTGTGCTGGGACTGGCGCTGCTGTTCATCATGGCGCAATATGCCATGACATGGCTGCTTGCGCCTGTGGCTATTACCATGACCCTGCTGCAAAATGAGACGCTTTGGTGGATTCTCCCGGCAGTACTTGTCGTAGGCGTGATTGTGAATTGGCTCTTCGCGACGAGTAAAGCGTGGTTTCCATTTATGCCTGCGCTGCTGACGTTGGTGCTGGTGGCGATTTTTTGGGTTGTTGGACTGATTGTTGAGTTAATTATCAAAAAGTTCCCGACAAACGAACTCTGGACGCTGCTGCTCCTGCCGATTGGTATTGCGTTTTATGCAATTTTGGTTTACCCGCTATTCAATATAGTCATCGCCACTTCATCTATAACAACTTTGCCGTGCGGTTACAAACCATGTTTGGGGGCGCTTGCTTCGTTTGTGGGCATGGTAGGCGGCGCACTTTGCATTCAGGGTATGGTGGAGGGTGTCGTTGGCTGGTTTGGTGAGTCAAGTTTCTTGGAGAGCCTTCGGTTACAGCTGGATATAAATTTTATGGAATTATCGGTTCTGAACACTGTGGATATTGATGAGACGACTATATTACCGCAGCTGCAAGGCGTTGTGGATGCTGTCAAATCCATACCCGTCGGCTTGCGCTTTTTGCTGGGGCTGGCGGCAGTCATCGGCGGCGGATTCTGCGAACATTACTGCGCCGATGGCAACTCGCTGCTCTGATAAAAATTTTGCAATCTCCCCCTTGTCAACCGCCACAAAATGCGTTACAATAAGTTTGACGCAACAAACTTATTCGCGAATGCAAGGGGAGGCAAGCTCATGAAGTATACAGGAATGCCGATGGGCATGTGGATGCTGTTCCATCGCTCGTTTACGCATCAACTGACGGCGGTGCTGGGGCAGTCGGCGGAATCCGCCAAGGCAACGGAGAAGGCAGCGAAGCAGGAGTATCGGCGGATTATCGCGCGTGTGCCGGATTTTGAGCCGGGCGACCGCTTCCAGATGAACCTCGTCAACTGCGCGATGCTCTGCGCGTATGTGCTGCATATGCCCAAGCGCCCGACCGTGCAGACGCTGACGGATTACTACGCGAAGTCCATGATGACGCCCGCGATGCGCTGGTTCTGCCGCAAGAGCGGGAAGAACAAGTTCTCTGACAAGGACATTGCGGGGATGAAACAGGCGGAGAAGTTCCGCGCTGCCGACCGAAACCCCTACTCGTGGAACATGGACTATCTGCCCTACGCGGACGGCAGCGGCTACGAGGCGCGGTTCTATAAGTGCGGCATCTGTGTGCTGACGAAGGAGCTGGGGCTGTATGACCTCACGCCTGCCATGTGCCGACTGGATTACACGATGGCGGAAGCAGGTGAAACGTCGGACTTTGTGCGCGAATACACGCTGGCATCCGGCGGACCGTACTGCGACTGCGGGTATCATAAGAAGCAGAAATAACGAAAGCGTCCCTTTCCAATGGCGGAAGGGGACGTTTTTTTCGCCGTTTTCGCTTTCTGGAAGTAGTATTATCGGCATGGTTGACAGTGAAGAAACGTTGATGGTAGAATATCGGTAGTACGCATACTTTTCATATTTGGTATGGTGGTACAATTACTTATTGAAATTGGAGGTAAAAACAATGGTTAGCATAAAGGAAATTGCGCACTATGGACGATGGTTTCCATATTGCAAAACAGACCATGATCTTTGGTGGTTTGACAAAAAAAAGTCTCAAATGATTGATGCTGAAAAATTGGGGAGTGTATTTGACTGCGATGTTCATTCGCTGCCGAGCGTCATTGCTCAATGCTATGGACACTATGTTCCTTGCTTTCGTGTAGATATTCCGGCATTGGAGATGAAATATGCGCAGGTTTATTTATCTCGAAAGACGGTTAAATTTTTATCTCAATTATCTGCAAAGGATATGGATCGTGAGTTCCTAATTGCGATTGAAAAAGAATTCCTTGATACAGATTGGTATAGATATGAGTTGGCACATTTAAGTTCAGCAGCTGAAGAGTGGTGCAAAGAAAACCATATCCGTTATACGGATTGAGAAAATACACCTTTTTATGTTTGGTAAACTGTGTGTGAAAAATGTTCGTATCGTATCAGGCTTCGTCAAGTATTTCGGGGATGATATGATACGATTTCCAAATTCACCGGCACCCTTTTGATTCGGAAATAGTATCAGGGCTTTTTCCCTTAATCGGTTGACGTTTCCCTTATTTTATGGCATAATTTAAGGGAAAGGAGTGGGAGGTAAGGCAATGCGAGAATTGTTGCCCGCTGCATTCCACTTACGTTAGCCAGCACGAAAAATTCGCGGCACATATCCCCAAATAGTAAAAACGTCCCGTTCCATTGCCGGAAGGGGACGTTTTCGTTTGCTTATCCGCGCACGAGCGCCTTATCAGTGAATTTGGGGAATACCATATGCACCAGCGCGAACAACCCGCCGCCAATCATTCCGCCCGCGAAATTCAGCAGCAGGTCATCCACATCCGTCATGCGGCGGATGAACAACTGGCACGTTTCGATGCTCAAGGGCAGCAGCAGGCACATCAGCGAAAGCCGCAGCGGATGGCGATACCGCTTCCACAGCAGCGGCAGGAAGAAGCCGTAGGGGATGAAGAGCAGGATGTTTCCCCAGATGTTAATGAGCATCTCCTCATGCCGGGCGTACCGCAGCTGCCGCGTAATGGTGCGGAACAGCCGCAGTTGAATGCCCTCGCCCGTCCGCAGCCGATGCAGCGCGGACGCCAGCATATCTCCCGGCGCAGCCCATGTGCCGCGCAGCACCAGGCACAGCAGCGAAAACAACAGCGCCGCGAACGCCATCAGGCAGCCTTCGTGCAGGCTCCAGTGCTTCCAAGGGCGGCGAATGATGCACCATAGGGGCAAAAACACCGCCATCAGCAGGAAATATCGGTTGATGTACGCGCTCATGCTTCGATGCCGGACAACGCCTGCGCAAGGTCGGCAATCAGGTCGTCCTTGCTCTCCAGTCCGACGCTGATGCGCACCATGCCCGCCGGAATGCCCGCAACTGCCAGCTGCTCCTCGGTCATCTGCCGATGGGTGGAGGTCGCCGGATTCAGGCAGCACGTCCGCGCGTCGGCGACGTGCGTCTCAATCGCCGCCAAAGTCAGCCGTTTCATGAATGCCTCCGCCGCGGGACGTCCGCCCTTCAAGACGAACGACACCACCCCGCAGCCGCCGTTCGGCATGTACTTCATCGCGCGGGCGTAGTACGGGCTGGACGGCAGGTGCGGATAGCTGACGGACGCCACCTGCGGCTGTTTTTCGAGGAACTGCGCGACCGCCATCGCGTTCTCGCAGTGGCGCGGCATCCGCACATGCAGGCTCTCCAACCCCAGATTGAGGATGAAGGCATTCTGCGGGGACTGCACGCAGCCCAAATCGCGCATGAGCTGGCTGGTGCATTTGGTGATGTATGCCCCTGCATTGCCGAATTTCTCGGCGTAGGTGATGCCGTGGTAGCTTTCGTCGGGCGTGCAGAGCCCCGGATACTTCTCCGCGTGCGCCATCCAGTCGAAATTGCCGCTGTCCACGATGACGCCGCCGAGCGCCGCGCCGTGACCATCCATGTACTTTGTCGTCGAGTGGGTCACAATGTCCGCGCCCCAGCGAATCGGCTGGCAGTTGACGGGCGTGGGGAAGGTGTTGTCCACAATCAGCGGAACGCCGTGCCGATGCGCCGCCTGAGCGAATTTCTCAATGTCCAGCACGGTCAGCGCGGGATTGGCAATCGTTTCGCCGAACATGGCGCGCGTGTTCGGGCGGAAGGCGCGGTCAATCTCGTCGTCCGTCGCGTTGGGGGAGACGAAGGTGGACGCAATCCCCATCTTCTTCAGCGTCACGGCAATCAGGTTGAACGTGCCGCCGTAGATGGAGGACGACGCGACGATGTGGCTGCCTGCCTCGCAGATATTGAACAGCGCCATAAAGTTCGCTGCCTGACCGGAGCCGGTCAGCATGGCTGCGCTGCCGCCCTCCAGCGCCGCGATTTTCGCCGCAACGTGGTCGCACGTCGGGTTTTGCAGGCGGGAATAGAAATACCCGGACGCTTCGAGGTCAAAGAGCTTGCCCATGTCCTCGCTCGTGGCGTATTTGAAGGTGGTGGACTGGATAATCGGAATTTGGCGCGGTTCGCCGTTGCCGGGCGTGTAGCCTGCCTGAACACACTTGGTTTCAATGCGGTAATCGGACATGGGAAAAGCCTCTTTTCTTATGATTGTGGGTTATCGCAGTTCAATGTCTTCTACCGGGTAGATCTTCTCGTTCGGCTGCACCGTCCCTGCCGTCAGCAGGGGCAGGTGATGGCGCGTGTCGCCGCCCGGACGCGGGTCACGCCGCGTAATCGGCAGGTGCTTGCGCCGGTCGGGCTTTTGCAGGCGACGGTTGTACAGCTCCGGCATGTCCTGTGTCACCATGTCATGCGGCAGCTGCTCCACCGTCATCCGGCACGGCGGATCGCCCGAACGCCAGATGAACGGCACAAAATCCTGAATTCCGTTCATGACGATATAGAAATATGTGCCGATGTACCCCTCTTCGGGATGCGCCATCATGTAGTGCGGGCAGGTCATCAGCGCTTTTGCCGCGTCGATGAACGAAAGCAGCCCGAAGTGGTCGATGATGCGCTGCATGGCGTTCGCCTCGTCCGACACTTGCCCCATGTCAATCGGATGCCCGGTCACGGACTCGTATGCTGCCGCTGCCTTCTGGTTCAGCCCGCGGACAAAATCCTCCGCATCCGCCTTTTCCAGCGCGCGGTCAAGCGGCAGGAAGCCGCCCAGTCCCAGCATTTTGAGGAAATCCGCCCCGCTGACGCGCCCCAGCGCCATCAGCAGCGCCATGCCGCCGATGATGCACGTCGGCGTATCGACCATCTTCCAGAGAACGGGGCGAATTGCCAGCCGTGCCTGCACGGATTTCTCGTCGCGCTTCCAGTTGTAGCAGCTTTTGCGCAGATCCTCCGTCGCCTGATATTTCAGGCATATGCCGAGGTGCACCGCTGCGCCGCAGTGGGGGACAAGGTCGTCGCTGTTGAGGATGTTATACAGCGGATAGGCGGATGGGTCGCGAACCGCTTTGCCCGCCATCACCGTGGGGGACGCGAAGCCGTAACCGATGAGGTTGCGCGCGGAGATGCCCGTCTCGTTCATTTTCAGGTGCGCGTACACCTGCATCATCGCCGCGCCCTGGCTGTGCCCGCAGACCCAGAGGACGAAGCGGCTGTTCGGGCTGCGCATGTTCTGCAGAATGTCGCGCAGGGTGAGCTTTTCCAGCCCCAGCTCTTCCGCTGTTTCCGGAAAGGAAATTTTCTCCTCATTCGCCTCGAACTGCCGCGCGAGTTCCAGAAAGCCGCGGTGCATCCCGTCCTGCGTTGTCATGCGGAAATTGCTGAACCAGTCGTAGAAGCGCGAACCCGTGCCCATGAACCCAACCGCGACGACGTAGCGCCCGTCCAGCGCGGGATGGAGCATCACGACCGCCTTGCCGGTGGTGTTATTGCTGCTGCTCAATCGCAGCGCGCCCAGCATCTGTCCCAGCGCGCTGACGGGTTTCAGGCGCGCGCGCACCCAGTATTTCCGCCACTCGGCGCTCAAGGGGTTGTTCGGCGGCAGGGCAGTCAGTTCGCCATCCACCTGAATGGTCACGTCGCGCCAGCCGGCTTCGACCCACGGCTCAATCGCCATGCCATACGCGGCGCTGGCGAGTTCGGCGCTCATGCACAGCGCTTCCTCGGACAGCGGCGGGCGCAGCTTGCCCCACGGGTCATGCGTCCATGGAAGCAGCAGCGATGCTGTCTGGGACAAATCGACGCCGGTCAGTGTCGAGGGTTTCTTTTCCTCTTGCTCCATCCTTCGCTCCTTTCCTTGCTTTCAGCATGGTGTATGCTGGTGATGATGTATAAGCAACTTGTATTTGTTTGATGCAGGGGTTTCGCGCCTGCGGGCGCGACCAGAGGGCTTTGCGATCGCCCTCTGGACTGCTTCGCCCGCCTTCGGAAGTTACAGTTTGGTTATGTTAGTTGTTTTATTTTGATGACCCAAAAGAACACTAACTAAAAAACTTTCGGTAAAGCTCAAGAAACATGGGAGTGCGCACCGAAGGTTTCCAAAGGGCGATCGGAAAGCCCTTTGGTCGCCTCCGCAGAGGCGAAACCCCTGCGCCGAATGCAATCCTGCGCCACAGGATTACACAGTTTGCCCATCATCCCCGCGGCGGAAATCCACCGCAAGCAGCTCCTCGCGGCTGATGACCTGCGTCCGCGGCGAACGGGTCGTCACGAACGATACCTGCTTGTCGTCGTAGCGCACAATGTGCGCATTGACTTGAAACAGCCGCCCATCCCGCATGAACATCAGGCGTATCACCCGGTCATGCTCCACCGCGAAGCGCAGCAGACGCTCCATTGCCCATGTCCTCCGTTTCCGATGAGGGATGCACGGCGTAAATCGTCGCTTCCCAGTTGCTGAATACGCGCGTGAACAGGCGGTCAAGCGTATCCGTATCCACCGCATAGCTGCTCCGCTCGTAGCTGCTGACGTAGATGTAGTCCACGTCGTACTTCTCCAGCAGGTCGAGGTTTTCCGCAGGGTCGGTGTAGAAGCTCGCAATGTCCATCTTGCGTTCGCTCGTGTCCAGCCCGTGGTAGTACAGCCACAAATCCGGCCCGCAGACGATGTTCTGCCCGGCGATGGACGCAATCGGGTTCAGGTGCTGCGTCCCGGTCATGTAGGTGGAATGCTCCGGCGTGTTATCGCGGGCAAATTCCCCCGCTTCCACCGCCGACGCGGAAAAAGCCTGATAGTTGCTGACGCACTCGCGCCAGAGCGTCAGCCCCGCGGACAGAAACACCGCAATCGCCGTCACAACCGCCAGCGCCCCGCGCCCACGCATCCCTTTCAGCCGATGCCAGACCTCCCGACACCAGTCCGCCACAATCATGCAGCAAAGCAGCCACGCCAGATACATCAGCTTGTTGTTGTCGTAGATGTTCGGCTGAAAGCGCACCAGCTCCACCGCAAGGATAATCGGCAGCGCGCCCGCGAACAGCCGCCGATGCTTCGGATTTCGCTCGAACAGCGCCAGAATCAACATCAGGAACGGCAGACCGATGTTCTTCAGGTAGAACCAGAAGTACAGGTCGCGAAACGCAAATTCACCGTTTGATTCATACCCGTTGACCCAGTTGAGCCAAATTTGCAGGAAGCTGTTCCCACTGCCCGTGCCTTGGAACACCTGCTCGAACGTGAAGCAAATCAGCTGCGGCGCGCTCAGCACCACGGCGATTACGCCATACGAGAGATACCACTGCAATTGCGTCCAGCGCTCTTTGTCGTGAATCAGGTCGTACACCATCATGCCCAGCGAGCAAAGCCCCAGCGCGAGGAACGAGTGCGTGTGAATCAGCGGCAGCGCGCCTGCCCAGACCGCCAGCAGTCCTGTTTGCCGAATCCGCTGCGCAAACGCCGGGCGCTTTTCCGGCGCAAAGGACGTAAACAGCAGATAAAAGCACGGCAGCGCCATGCACCACCCGCCGAGGAGCGTCCTCTGCGGAACCATCAGGTCGGCAATCACGTTTGACCAGCGCAGGTTGTACGGCGTGGGCTGATTCGTCGGCGTGGCGTAGTAGCCGTCAAGAATTTCGCGGATTCGCTCGATGACCGTGCCGAACGGATTGTTCACAGTGCCGCCCGCAAGGTCGAAATTGTACAGGAAGCCCAGACCGCCGTTCAAGAAAAACAGCAGCGTCGCGAGGATAATCGTCTTTTTCCCGGCGGTCATCTCCCGCGCCAGCACCATCACGCCCATGAAGCACAGTGCCATCATCAATGTACCCGGCACGACAATCGCCCATTTCAGCGAGAAGCCCATCAGGTACAGCGACGTAGATAGGCTGTCCGTCAGGAAGGGATATGACAGCCGCTGACCGGGGAAAAGCGCGTAATCCGGCGGAAAATCCGCGTTTTTCAGCGACGTGATGAACGACATGTGCATCGGCAAATCGCCGTAAGTGCTCTGCCCGACCCACCAGCCGCCGTCATTCCCGACGCGCAGGCAGTGCGTGTATTGCAGATAGGCGGAAAGGAGCGTCAGCGGCAGCACAACCATCAGCATCTGCCCGGCCAGCTGCTTTTCCCGCGCATCCCACTTTTTTACCGGCGAAGGGTCGCGCAAAAAGAAGCACCCCGCCGTCAGCCCTGCCAGCGGAATCAGCGCCAGCAAATGCGCCGTCCATGTGAAATCCACCGCGAACGCAATCAGCGCCGGCAGCCACATCATCAGCAGCAGCCCCAAGCTGACACCGAGCCACACGCGCGTGAGCAGCGACTTCCGCGGCAGCAGGAATCGCACGCATGTGCACCCCGCCGCGAGGAACAAAAGCAGATACAATACGCCAAGGAATGCGGTCATGAAGGAACTCCCTTCCAACAAAATGGTATACCAAAATAAAAAAGCTGCGATAAAAACCAAGTAACAGGTATGAGCCGAAGCCGAAGGGGTCGAGGGGGCGACCGCAGACTTCGTCTGTTTTCACTGCCCCCTCGTCGCGACCGCAGACGCGATTTCCCCTGCGGCAAAAAAACACTTTATGCTGAATGATTACGCCTGAAAATACTGATTCAGCAGCTTGACGCCACCTTCGACATCCCGAAGGTCAACCACTTCGCACGCCGAATGCACATAGCGGCACGGAATCGACAGCGTGCACACCGGAATCCCGCCGCGGCTGGTCTGCATCGCCGACGCATCCGTCCCGCCGAACGGCAGCACCTCGCGCTGGGTTTTCACACCCGCCTGCGCACCCGCCGCCAGCAGCGCTTCCCGCAAATCCGGATTCGAGATGCTCCCGTGATCCATCACCTTCACGGCAATGCCCTCGCCGAGCTTGATGTCCGGCTGCTTCGTGCCGGGGGTGTCGCCCCACGCGGTCACGTCAATGGCGATGCCCTTGTCCGGCGCTTTCGCGAACGACGCCACCTTCGCGCCGCGGCAGCCGACTTCCTCCTGCACGGAGAAAACGGCAATGATGGTCCGCTTCGTCGCGCCGACGGTCTGCAGGAAGCGAATCAGCAGCGCACACGCCGCGCGGTCGTCCATTGCGGGGCTTGCGACGCGGTTCGCCCCCAGCTGGAAGCAGTCGTTCGCGTACACGCACACGTCGCCAATCTGCACCATCGTCTCGGCGTCCGCCTTGTCCTGCGCACCGATGTCCACAAACAAGTCCTTCATCGCCGTGTCCTTGCTCACTTCGGACACCACAACACCCTGCACGCCATTCGGGAACGACACATGCCGCGTCAGGCTCATGGTCGGGCTGATGCCGCCGACGTTCGTCACGCGCAGAAAACCCTCTTTCTCAATGCCCGTGACGATGTAGCCGATATGATCCATGTGCGCGGACAGCATGATTTTCTCCGGATTCGCCTCCGTGCCGTTCTTCACGCAAATCAGATTGCCCAGCGCATCCGTCTCGATGCTGTCCACATACGGCGCAACCTCTTCCCGGATGACCGCCGCTACCGGCTCTTCCAGTCCCGACGGCGCGACCGGTTTGAGCACCTTCTTCAACAATTCCAACATTATTTTTTACTCCTTTACTTAGGGGGAACCCAAGGGGCGCTGCCCCTTGACCCCGCCAAAGGGTCTTCGACCCTCTGGACTCCCATTTTCGCGATTGAGTTGAGCGCGACTGCATACAGCTCCCGCGTGTTTATGGGGGGAACCCAAGGGGCGCTGCCCCTTGACCCCGCCAAAGGGTCTTCGACCCTCTGGACTCCCATTTTCGCGATTGAGTTGAGCGCGACTGCATACAGTATGCGCGTGTTGCTCCTAAAAAAGCCACGATAAAAGTCCTGTAATATGGTGGTGCACTGCGAAGGGGTCAAGGGGGCGATCGCAGACTTCGTCTGTTTTCGTTGCCCCCTTGTCGCGCCCGCAGAGGGGAAATCCCTGCGTTACAGTGCCTTCACCAGCGCCTTCATCAGCGCAAACTGGCTCTCCACATCCGACAGCTTCACCACCGACGACGGCGAGTGAATATATCGGCACGGCACGCTCAGCACCACCACCGGCACACCCTCCCGCGCACGCTGAATCGCGCCGCCGTCGTTGCCGCCGGATACGCTGTGCTTCACCTGATGCGGAATGTTCTCCTGCTTCGCCACGTCCAGCGCCTTGCGGAACAGCGCTCGGTTCGCAATTGACGCGCCATCCATGAACGACACCGCGACACCCTGCCCAGCTTCGCAGACGTGCGCAGTCTCCGGTACGTCGCCGAGGTCGTTGCACGTTGTGCCTTCCAGCACAATGCCGACGTCGGGTTCCTGCTGGAACGCTGCCCCCTTCGCGCCGCGGCAGCCGACTTCCTCTTCGGACACAAAGCAAGCCACGAGGTCAACCGGCAGTTCTTCTTGCAGCAAACGCAGCAGCGACAGGCAGCCGACGCGGTCGTCGAATGCCTTGCCGCACGCGAAGCCGTCGCCGTATTCCACATAGGGCGTATCGAAGGAGATGTACGTCCCCATCGGGGCTTTGCACTCGGCTTCGTCCTTGTTCTTCGCGCCAATGTCCACCAGCAGCTCGTCCATCGAAAGCACATGCTTGCGCTCAGCGGCGGATTGCAGGTGAATCGGCACAGCGCCGATGACGCCGGGCAGCTTGTCGTCCCCGACGGTGACGCGCTTGGAAACCAGCACGCGCGGGTCGATGCCGCCTGCCGCGGCAATGCGCAGGTAGCCATCCTCCGTGGCGGAGGTGACAATCAGCCCCACTTCGTCCATATGCGCGCTGACCATCACGCGCTTGCGGGGCGCGTCGCCCGTGCCTTCCTTCACGACAACGACGTTGCCCATGCGGTCGAGGACGGGCGCGAAGCCCAGCTTTTTCAGCTCATCCAGCAGAAAGCGGCGAATCGCCTGCTCATGCCCGGAGGGAGCGTTGATTTCCGTCAGTGTCTTCAAATCCATAGGTCATCCTCCCAGCTTTCGTCGAGTTCCGCGACGAAATTCGCCAGCAGACGTGCGCCCTCTTCCAGTGTGTTCAGGTCAATCGTTTCCACCGACGTGTGCATGTACTTCTCCGGCAGGCTGAGCAGCACGCTCGGCACACCCGCGCGGGACAAGCCGATTTCGTCCGCGTCCGTGCCGGTGGAGCGGCGTGCGACGTTCGCGTTCAGCTTCACATGGTGCTTTTTTGCGCAGTCGATGAGCCGCTGATTGAGCTTCGGCTGCACAAACGGCCCGTGCGTGACAATCATGGCGTCAATCGGCAGGGCAGAGCGCGGCGGACAAGTCGGCGTTTCAGCAAAATCGACGTCCAGCACGACAGATAAATCCGGGTCAATCGCGAAAGCGGAGGTCATTGCGCCGCGCCCGCCGACTTCCTCCTGCGACGAGCAGACGAAATACACATCCGCGTCGCAGACCAGCTTTTGCAGCATTTCCGCCGCGCGCAGCAGAATCGCCACGCAGGAGCGGTCATCCAGCGTTTTCGATGCGAACTGACCGTTGAGCAATTCGCGGGCAGGCCCGTCGAAGGTTACCAAATCGCCGATGCGAACGAGTTCCTTCGCGCGTTCGGCGCTCATGCCAATGTCTACATGCAGGTTGTCCAGCGTGTAGTTGTTCGCGCGGTCGGCGGCGCTCATCAGGTGCGGCGGCAGCGCGCCGATGGTACCGAACAGCTTCTCGCGCCCATGCACCCACACGCGGCTCGCGGGGAGAATGCGCGGGTCAACCCCGCCGACATTGCCCAAGCGCAGGCTGCCGTCATCCTCAATATGCGTCACCATCAGGGCGATTTCGTCCAAATGGGCGCACAACATAATTCTCGGACCTTTGCCCTTTTTGTGCGCAATCACGCTGTACATCGCGTCCACCGTCACCTCGTCCACCAGCGGACGGAATTGTTCGGCAAAGTACGCGCTGACCTGCGCCTCATGCCCGCTGACACCCGGCAGCGCCGTCACGTCAGCAAGCAGCTTCTTGACATCCATCATATGCCTCCTTCGATTGTGAAGAATCTACCGATTATATTATAGCATATTTCCTTTCTGATGTGAAGAGGAAGATGATTAGCCGCGACAAACAGCGATTTCTTGCCCGTTTGTCTTGCATGACGCGGCAGGGTGTGCTATACTGAAAGTGATTATTTTCCTGCTGCGAGCAAAGGAGTTTGCCATGCCAACGATGGATATGCAGGACACGAATCGCCGCGCGATGACGGCGCTGAACTATGCGAGCTTTCTGGACGACCGCCATTATTTGTCGCATCAGGGAATTACGGCGTAGCTTGTGCAGCGCCAGCGGTTGGCGAAAAGCCGCGAAGCTGCTGGATGAACTCGGCGAAATGCTGGAACTGACGGATGATTTCCTTGGTGCCCTTGCGCGTCTGGAAGATTTCAGCCCCCTTGTCGCCTCCCCAGAGGCGAACCCCAAATGGAATTGATTGCAAATGGCATAGGAAACAAAACAAGAGAGGGGTGCCCACAACGATGTACGAAGAATTGCAGCAGTGGATTGACGAGAGCCGCCGCATCGTGTTTTTCGGCGGCGCGGGTGTTTCGACGGAGAGCGGCATTCCCGATTTCCGCTCGCAGGACGGATTGTATCATCAGCAGTTCGCCTATCCGCCAGAGGAAATTCTGTCCCACACCTTTTTTGCGCGCCATCCGGAGGAATTTTACCGCTTCTACCGCGCGAAAATGCTCCCCTTGGACGCGCAGCCGAACGACGCGCACCGTTTTCTGGCGCAGCTGGAAGCCGGCGGACGTTTGACGGCGGTCATCACGCAGAATATCGACGGCTTGCACCAGAAGGCAGGCAGCAAAACGGTGCTGGAACTGCACGGCAGCATCCACCGGAATTATTGCCTGAAGTGTGCGCGCTTTTTTCCGCCGGAGTACATCCGGGACAGTGAAGGCGTGCCGAAATGCCCCTGCGGCGGAATCATCAAGCCGGACGTTGTGCTGTACGAGGAAGGGCTTGATGATGCGACAGTTCGCGCAGCGGTGCGCCAATTGCAGCAGGCGGAACTGCTTATCGTCGCAGGAACGAGCCTGACGGTGTATCCGGCGGCGTCGCTGCTGCGGTTCTTCCGCGGGCGGCACATCGTTCTTATCAACCGCGACGCAACCCCGCTGGACAATCAGGCGGATTTGGTGCTGCATGAGCGCGTGGGCGAGGTCTGCCGCCATCTGCGCCCGACACCATTGGAGGTGGGGGAATGACGACGTTGGAGACGCTCTTTTCGCCCATGCAGAAGGAGAAACTGCGTCAAGCGGCATTGGTGCGCACATCCTGCCGGAGCTTTGCGGGTGCGCCCGACACGGCGGCGTTCGCGGCGCTGTCCTACGTCGTCGGTCGGTGCGCGCTGCCCGGTGCGCGCTTGGTGCTGACACCGGTGGACGAATCGCTGTTTACCGGCACGATTCTGGGCATGGGGCGCATCACAGGCTGCAAAATGGCGGCAGTGGTCATCGCCTGCGGGACGGAAGCGCTCTGCCGCGTGAATGCCGGGATTCTGGGCGAAGCGTTCGTGCTGGAAGCGACGGCGCTGGGACTGGGGACGTGCTGGGTGAGCGGCACATACCGCCGCAAGCAGATTCGCCTGCCGATGCAGGAGAACGAGACGGTACTCGCGGTGATTGCGGTCGGTGTGCCGGAGAAGCCGCTTCAAGCGCCGGAGAATCGCCGCCGGAAGCCGCTCGACAAGCTGATGAACGCCGTTCCCGCGGATGGCATGATGCTGGATGCGGCGAAGCTGGTGCAAATCGCACCGTCGGCAATGAACATGCAGCCGTGGCGGATGGAAGCGCTGCCCGGAGCGTTTGCGCTGACCATCAGCGACCGTGCCCTGCTGGACGGCGGCATTGCGCTATGCCACGCGGAACTGGCGCTGCGCGGGGTACATCGGTGGGTGTACAGCGCGGCGCACGGTGGAATCACGGCGGTGGCGCAGGGGAAGTTTGTCCCCTGACGGAATCCTTCGGTGTGCGTGTTCTGGCTTGATTTTTCTATTGAAATTGATTGCTTTCACGCAGGGGGAATCGCGTCTGCGGAGGCGACCAAAGGGCAGTGGAAACAGACGAAGTCTGTGAGCGCCCTTTGGAAACCTTCGGATGCACCCTCTCGTGTTTCTGGGCTTGTATTGCAGCTTGGGGAACGAATGGTGTACCGTTGCTTGGTGGCAGAAAGGCACACTAACTGAAATCAGCCGCGATACAGTTCAACAAACTTAGATGGGGATGCGAAGCAGTCCAGAGGGCGATCGCAAAGCCCTCTGGTCGCGCCCGCAGGCGCGAAATCCCTGCTTCTCACGCGGGCAAAGTATGCAGATGCAACCAACTCAATCGCGCGAAAGGGTCAAGGGAGGAACTCCCTTGCGGAGTCCAGAGGCAGAGCCTCTGGGGAGGTTGTAATTATGGAGAATTGGTTGTTGAATCTGATTTGGGTGTACCTGCTGGCGGTCAATACCCTCGCGTTTTCGCTTATGGGGATAGATAAGCGGCGCGCCAAACGCGGGGCGTGGCGGATTGCGGAAAGAACGCTGTTTCTGCCGGTGGTGCTGTTCGGCAGCCTCGGAGGAACACTGGGGATGTTCTGCTTCCATCATAAAACGAGGCATTGGTATTTTCGCTATGGCTTCCCGATTCTGCTGGTGGTGCAGTTGCTGCTGCTGGGAGCGGGAGCGTATTTACTGTTGAGGTGAAACAATGACGGATCTTTTTTCCGGCCAGGAGGCGCCGCTGGCGGATCGGATGCGCCCGCGGACGCTCGCGGAGTTTATCGGGCAGCGTCATCTGCTGGGGGAAGGGCGGCTGCTGCGCCGCGCGATTGAGGCGGATCGGCTGACTTCCTCCATCTTCTTCGGGCCGCCCGGCTGCGGCAAAACGACCCTCGCGTCGATTATCGCCAATAGCACCAAGTCCGCGTTTGTGCAGCTCAACGCTGTCACCAGCGGCGTGGCGGACGTGCGCAAGGTCATTGCCGACGCGCAGGAGCGCCGCGCCTACGGGCAGTCCACCTATCTGCTGCTGGATGAATGCCACCGCTGGTCAAAGGCGCAGAGCGACAGCATCCTGCCCGCCATTGAGCGGGGTATCATCCGCTTTATCGGCTCGACGACGGAAAACCCGATGGTGTCCATGACGCCCGCTATCGTCAGCCGCTGCCGCGTATTCCAGTTCGAGCCGCTGACGGAACGGGACGTGCTGACCGCTATGCGCCGCGCCATCGACGACCCGGAGCGAGGCTATGGGCAGATGAACATCATCGCCGATGACGATGCGCTGCACCATATCGCGCGAATCGCGGGCGGCGATACCCGCGCGGCGCTCGGTGCGGTAGAGCTTGCTGTGCTTACGACACCCGCCGACGCGCAGGGCATCATCCACATTACCCTTGCTGTTGCGGAGGAATCCATCCAGAAGCCCATGATTCGCTGTGACGAAAGTTTGTATTATGACATGCTCAGCGCGTTCTGCAAGTCCCTGCGCGGCTCGGACAGTGACGCGGCGCTGGCGTGGTTCGCACGGCTGATTTATGCCGGCGTTGACCCGAAACTCATTGCGCGGCGGATTATTGCCCATGCCAGCGAGGATGTTGGGCTGGCGAATCCGATTGCGATGCTGCAAGCGGAAGCCGCGGCGCGCGCGGTGGAATTCGTTGGGATGCCGGAAGCACGCCTGCCGCTCGCACAGGCGATTATCGCCATCTGCGAAAGCCCGAAGAGCAACAGCGTGTGCGTTGCGATCGATGCGGCGATGGCGGACGCGGAAAAGGGCGGTTACGGCGCTGTGCCCGTCCACCTGCGCGACACGCACTACGCCGGGCACGACCGAATCGGCAGCGGCGACGGCTACAAGTATCCGCACGACTATCCCGGACACTACGTCCGCCAGAATTATATGCCCGTGGAATTGCAGGGGAAAAAGTACTATTTCCCATCGGACATGGGGCATGAGGCGACAATTCGGAAGAATCAGGAAATCCGGGAGGGACGCAAATGAAGCGTTTGACGCGGTTTCAGGAGAATATTTCCGTCAAGAAGGCGACGAACTACGCCATCATCATCAACAGTCTGGAAATTTTGCTGATTCTGGGCGTGATGGCGCTGGTGGTAATCTCGCCGCAGTAAGACTTCAGCCCGCGCATGATGCGGCTGCTTGTCGGCGTTGCGGCGGCGGTGATTATCTGGGGCGCGGTGATGGACATCCGCGAGGCTATGTCTACCCGGCGCCTGCTGAGTCAGCTGGACGCGATGGATGACACCATCGACGCCATGGAAAAACTGAACAACACCCTCCGCACCCAGCGGCATGACTTCCTCAACCACCTGCAGGTGGTGTACAGCTTGATGGAGATGGAGGAGTACGGCGAGGCGAACAGCTACATCGAGAAGGTTTACGGGCGCATCACCGCCGTCAGCCGCGTGCTGAAAACCGCCAGCGCGCCGATTAACGCGCTCTTGCAGGTGAAACTTGCCGCGTGCGAAAAGGCGGGCGTGCAGGTGACGCTGAACATTACGTCCACATGGAAGGAACTGCCTATTTCCGGCTGGGAAATGTGCAAGGTGCTGTCAAACCTGATTGACAACGCCATTGATGCCATGGCGGATTTGCCCGATGGAAAAAAGCATCTGACCATTACCTTGACCGAGAACCTCAAGGAGTACGTTTTTTCCGTTGCGAACACGGGCACGCCGATTCCGCCCGACGACCAGCAGCGCATTTTCGAGCCGGGCGTGACGACAAAGTCCGACGGCCATGGCATGGGGCTGTTCATCGTCCGGGAAACGCTGCGGCACTACGGCGGTGACATTCAGGTCACAAGCGACGCGCAGGAAACGGTGTTTTCCGGCACTGTGCCGAAGGACACGACAATTCCGGAAGCAAAAGCGGCACAAGAGAACAGCACAAACACATAATCATCCCCCTCTCATCAACAGGATTGGTGAGGGGGCTTCTTTGGCACGCGCGTCGAGAAATGTCGAACATTGTGCACAACCTTGTGCATAACAAAAGCAAACGGACGGTATCAGCAGACTTATCCACAGAATCGGGCAAAAAATGCTGATTCTGTGAATTCTGTGTGCATAACGGACGAGAAACTCCCAAAGGACACAGGATGATGCAGGAGAAATTCAGCTGGATTGCATGGCTGTCGCAGGAAATCCACGACTTATCCACATCAATCCACAAGGTTATCCACATAAATCACAGGCGGTTGGGAAAAAGTCAGTGGTAAACATTCGCCTTTTCCGGCGAAAAGCGCAAAAAAACGGACGATTCATTGCTGAATCGTCCGCGTTGGTCGGTCGGGTTTGTCAGCCAAAGAACGAGATTCCGTGTGGTCGGTCGGGGAAATTCCGAAAGTGCGTCGGTCGGATTCAGTTCCAAACGTCGAACAAGTTCTGTCCTATGAAACGAATGATCGGTCGAGTTGGTTCCGAAATGTTCATCGAGTCCAGCACCGAAGAAACGAAATGTCGGTCGCTCTGTATGGAGGGAAGCGGGAGAGGAGAGGAAGAAATCAGTCCTCGTCATCCGCCTGTTCGTCATCATTGAGCTTCAATGTGGCAATTTCCATCAGTTTGGCTTCCAGCTTCTGATCCTCCACGGGAACGAACTCTTCCAGCTCTTCGCCGGATTCGTCCGTCGTGGGCACGATCTTCATCACGTAGCAGTCCACGCGGTCTGCGCCGGTCGTGTCCTCGTCGATGGAGTCGGTCAGAATGGCGTACTCGTCGCCGTTATAGAAGAAATAGTCCAGAATCTTGAAGAGGGTCGTGTTGCCTTCCTCGTCGGTCATTTCGATCATGTCATCCGCCATGTCGTCGATGCTGTCCGCATCCGCTGCCGGAGAAAAATCCTTCTGCATGTCGTCCATATCCGTGTACCCATCCTTACGGCGCTCTCACTCAGGGGCGCATCAGTCAAAGAGGACTGTCACTCATGATGCGGTGCGGAAACAGGAAGACACTTCTATGACCGTCTGACGCAACACGCCCGACAGCTGCTGTTCATCCTGGTTCATTGGAAACGCCTCCTTTCCTGTTCCGGCGGTCGCGCTCACCGCGATGCCTTGTGCTGCCGCCTGCCAGCGGCTCTTCTCTCTCTTTGCACCTTCATTATACACGAAAAGTGCCGGAAATACAAGGGGTCGGCGAAAAGTTTTGTTGTTGACTTTCGCCGACCGAATGTGGTATAATTATTTTGTTGGGGTCTTTTTCTGTAGTTTCGTTTTCGTACCGTCCGGGCGCTGGACGTATGTGTTTTCCAGCACCTGACGCATATTTTCGCGGAATCCGGCGATGTATTCCTGACGCAGGGCAGCGTGTTCAGCCGCTTCCTCGTCGGTCAGACCGTCGGACTTTTTTTTGCGCGCCAATTCGTTGATTCGGTCAATCTTGTGCTTTTCCATTGCAGAATCCTTCCTTTCAGGAGTGTTTACACCTTGTTTGCCATCCGGCGGAAGCGCAGCCCGCACCACGCGATGAGCACCAGCGCCAGCGCCATCATCCCGTAGGAGAGCAGCGGCTCACCCAGCCGGTCTACGGCGAACTCCATGCCGATGCCCAGCCCGATGCTGATGATTATCAGCGCCCAGAGCAGCCCTGCTTTCTTGCCCGTGCAGGTTTTCCCGCGAACTGCCGTCACCGTCCAGCGGATGATGACCGCGACCGCCAGCACCAGTGCCCCCACCTGATTGACGCGGACGAAGTGAATCAGCAGCATGTGCGAATCGTTGCGGAGCGATTCCAGCACGACCTGCACGCAGCCGTAGAGCAGCAGGAACAGTGCCATCGTGTCGCCGTCGGGGTGATTTTTGCGCTGGGCAAGCAGCACGACCGCGAACAGCACGACCATCGCGACCGCCTCATAGAGGAACACCGGATGATTGCCGCCAGTCAGGTTGCCGAGGAAAGCCAGCCATTCCGTCTCAATGCCTTTGCCCATGCCCATGATTTCGTCGAAGCACCCTTCGCCGATGCGCTCCACCGCAATTGCCAGCGGCGCGCCGAACGCAATCGCGTCCATCAGCCGCCCGACGGATTCGCGGCGGATTCGCCCCGTCAGCCAGCCCGCCAGCAGCACGCCAAGCAATGCGCCCAGCAGCGACGCGCCGCCGTCCCAGAAGTGCAGCATCAGCAGGGGATTGCTGAGCGTGTTGACGTAGAGGGGGATGTTCGACAGCGCGAACGTCAGCCGCGAAAGCAGGAATGCCAGCGGCAGCGACAATGCGCCGAAGGTGATGAACGTGCGGTAGGGGATGCCCTTCCTGCGGCAGGAAAAACCCGTCAGCAGCAGCAGGAGCAGCATCGCGCCCGCCGCCGTCAGCCCATAGGGAGTCAGCATGTTATTCCTCCGTGTTCGCGGCGTCAATTGCCGTGGCGAAATAGATGATGTCGGAGACGGAGCGCTCCGCCTTGACGGTTTTCTCGGAGTAATTTTCGCCGCCGAACCACATCAGCGCGCTGTTGCCGCCGTCGAGGTTGTACGCCATCGTGCAGCCCTGCTTCGCCATGAAATCCGCCAGTTCCGCGCAGGTGCAGCCGTCGGAATCCTTGCGGCGGCCGTCAACGACCACCAGCAGATACTCCAATTCGCCGATTTGCCCGATGGCGCAGCGCGGTTCATCCGCAAAAACGTTGTACTTGTTCTTGTAGTAGTCCGGAATTTCGCAGACATTGCCGTCGACGACCAGCGCCGGACCGAAGTTGAATACGTTCGGGAACGTCAGCGTGTCAGAGGAAAGCAGCACCTTCAATTCGTCCGCGTCGGACTGGAGGATGATGTGGAAGTCACCGTTGTTATCCACCAGCAGCATATCGCGCTGCTTCGACGGCTTCTTGCGGAACACCTCGTTCATGCGCACAACGTAGCCGTAGTCATCCTTGCCAAAGTAGTCGCCGCCAATCGCCACGACAGCGTTGTGCTTTTCGGCAATCGCGGAAATCTTGTTGTCCGTCCGCGCCTTCGGGTGATTCAGCCCCGTGCGGAATTGCGACGGGTCGACAATCTTCACGCGCGCGACGTTGTAGGTCGCGTCCCCGACGGTCTCCCGCCAGAGCGTGACGGTGATGGAATCGTCCTGATAGCCTTGCAGTACGCCGTTTTCCTCGTCCGCCGCGATAAAGGCGTTCGGGTCGGGCGTGTAGCCAGTGTCGGTCAAGCCCATCGGCAGGGGCGTAATGACGGTTTCTTCCGCCAGCGCCGGGGTGAGCATCAGCAGAGACAGCAGCAGCGCCAGAATCTTGCGCATAGAAATTCCTCCTTGCGGTTCATTGGATCAACACGCGAGAGCAGTATGCAGATGCGCTCAACTCAATCGCGCGAAAGGGTCAAGGGGCAGCGCCCCTTGGGCTCCCCCAATCAACACGCGGAAGTTGTATGAAAAAGTCACCAACTCAATCGCGCGAAAGGGTCAAGGGACGAAGTCCCTTGCGGGGTCAAGGGGCAGCGCCCCTTGGGTCACTCAAATAGGAAGTCGTAGTCGTCGTCTGCAGCCGCGCCGTCGTTCATGTAGGCTTCGAGCGCATCGTCCGTAATCGCGGGATGCGGAACGGCGAAAGCAAAGCCGACGAGCAGCGCGACAGTCAAGAGCGTCAGCAGAATTTCGGATAAGTGCTTGCGCATGTCAGCCCTCCTGATTTTCGGCGGATTTGGCGAAAATCCACTTGTTCTGGATACGGTAGTTCACCAGATACAGCAGCGTGTCCATCAAAATCTTGGGGAGGAACGCGAGGCCGCCGATGAAGACACGCTGGTGATCCAGCAGCGAGACGCCAAGGTTGGACAGCGTAATGGTGACGATGCAAAGCAGGGCGTATTTGAGCGCCGTTTTGCCCGTGTCCTGCTTGAAGTTGAAGACGAAATTCCGATTGAGGACGAAGTTCAGCGGCGAAGACACCAGACGCGCCAGATAGCCGGAAATCTGAATCGCCGTGTCGCCCCTCAGCCCCAGCAGGGGCAGCAGCGCGAATCGCAGCAGGTCCGCCACGCCGTTGTCCACCAGAAAGCAGATCACCGACGAGCTGGCATAGAGCAGGAAGTTTCCGAGAATCACCTTGTAGATGCGGTAGCTGTCGCGAATCGGGTGAAAATGCGTTCTGGCGTTCTCGTTTTCGTATACCGTTTCGATTTCAATCGGAATCATCGGCAGCTTCGCGCGCGCGCAGGCAATCAGCACCTGCATCTCGTACTCAAAGCGCTCGCCCGGCACGTCCAGCATGAACGGCAAATCCGCCATGCGGAAGGCGCGAAGCCCCGTCTGCGTGTCCGGCAGATACACGCCGTAGAGCAGGCGGAAAACCGCGCTCGTGATTTTGTTGCCGTGGCGCGATTTTGGCGGAACGTGGTCGAGGTTGAAGTTGCGGCTGCCCAGGTACAGGGCGCGCTTGCCCTCTGTCAGCACCTCTGCCAGATGCCAGCAGTCTTCGACTGTGTGCTGACCGTCTGCATCGGCGGTGATGACGCCGCTTGCCGCCGGGAAATGCGCCTGAATGTACGCATAGCCAGTCTTGAGCGCGCAGCCCTTGCCGCGGTTTAACTCGTGGTGCGTGACGGACACGCCGTCCATCGCGTCCAGTTCGGCAAAAATCGGCTGATAGGCAGCGCTGCTGCCGTCATCGACAATCACAACATGCTGGAAACCCTTGTCCAGCAGGCGGCGGACGTATGCGGGCAGGCGGTCATCCGGCTCAAGGGAGGGAATAAGCATCACAGCGTCTTGGGGACGCAAAGGCGGCTGTGCCATGGAAAAAATCAACATCCTTTCGGAGTATCAATGCGCGTGATGGGGCAGAATACCCCTTGCGCAAGAAAATCAACTTCCTTATTATACACCATTTCCCGTCAAGAAACAATGATTTCCGGGCGCGGAAGTTGTAAAATTCATCATCTTGTTAGCTGTGCGTCACTTTAGCCCCGGCACAGGTCGGCGAACTTCGCTTTCGTGCAGGCGACGAGCGCGTCCACCGCCAGAATCACCTGGCACCCGCGCACGCCCGCGCTGACGCTGACACGCTCCAAATGCTGCGCGGCGCTGTCCACGAAGGTGGGGAACGCTTTCTTCATGCCGATGGGGCTGCATCCGCCGCGCAGGTAGCCGGTCAGCGGCAGCAAATCCTTCTGCGGCAGCATGTGGACGCTCTTGCACCCGGCGGCGCGTGCGACGGCCTTCAGGTCGAGTTCCAGTTCCACGGGGATGACGCAGACAAGGTGCGGCAAGGTGTCGCCGACAAGCACGAGCGTCTTGTAAATCATCTCTGCGGGCAAATCGACCTTCTCGGCGACGAGCTTGCCGTCGAAATTGTCGTCATCGACGGTATACTCGCGGGTTTCGTAGGGGATTTTCAGCGCGTCCAGGTGACGCAGCACGTTTGTCTTGATGGCTTTTGCCATAAAATCGCATCCTTTTATCTGTATGGCGAGGAAGCTCCAAGCCATCGTGTATCATAGCACATTCAATGGAATTTGACAAGGCGGGTATTTTCCTTGCATTTTCTGCCCGAAATCGGCAAAATCCCCCGCTGGAAATTTGACAGAACTGGGAAAGCGTTGTAAAATAGACGCGTGAACCGAAATTACCGCAACACCGACGGCATTTGCGTCGGAGAGCGAGGAGGAAAACAACATGGCATCGGAATCCCGTAATCTGGCGCAGCAGCGCCGGGAAAAAGACGGTATCGTATATTTTGAGCGCGGCATCCTGACGGGCAGGGACGGCCGCCGTTACCAGCGCTATGCTATCCAGACGCACTTCGTCGAGGTGGGGGAAAGCGCGGCGGAGCTGGTGAAGAAGTATGTGCTGCCGCTGGCACAGCCGGGCGACGTGCTTTCCATCACTGCGAAGGTGATGGCGATGTGCACCGGCAATGTCCGCCGCATGGAGGACATGAAGCTCGGCTTCTTCGCCAAGCATATGGCGAAATTCGCGGGCATTAACTCCACCGGCGTGGGGATGCACGAGCCGTACAAGCTGCAACTGGTCATCGACATGGTGGGTCTGCCGCGCGTGCTGCTGGCGGGCTTCGTCAGCGCCGTTACGCGCCCGTTCGGGGTCAAGGGCTTGTTCTATAAGATCTGCGGCCATGGCGTCGCAGGTATCGACGGCTTCTACTTCCGCTCCAGCTTCGACCGCTACAAGACCCTCGCGCTGATTAACCCCGAACACCCCGTCGAGCTGTCCAACGAAATCGAAAAGGAATGCGGCATTCCGATTGTCATTATGGACGCGAATGATATCGACCAGAATCAGCTGGGCAAGTGCGATGATTTCCCGCTGACGGACGACCAGATTCAGGACGCGATGAAGGATAACCCCTCCGGGCAGGGCGGCGAACTGACCCCCCTCATCCTCATCCGCCCGCTGGCATAAAGATCGCGGCGATGAAGAAACAACTGCTGGCGGCACTTTTGCTGCTGACATTGCTGCTGCCCTTTGCCTCGGCGGAAAAGACGGAAGCGGAGCAGACATTGCCCATGCTGGAGCTGCATCAGGTCAATCTTGGCTGCGCCGACGGCTATTTGATCCGCTTCGGAAACACAACCGTGCTGATTGACGGCGGCGAGGCGTGGCCGAACAAGCCGGAGCGCCTGTTCCCGCAGTATCTGGAAGCGGTGGGCGTGACGCATGTGGATGCGTACATCGTCACGCACTGGCATCTTGACCACTGCATGAACGTCAACCATATTTTGGAACGCTGGGGGGTGGATCGACCGTAGTATATGGCGCGTCAGCGGAGGTGAATCCGGACTACGCGCCCTTGGCGAACGGCGCAATCTACCAGCAGATGAAGGACGGCGATGAGCTGACCATTGGCGGATGGCTGACGGTGAACTGCGTCGGGCCGGAAACGGTGAAGAACAACGGCAATCAGAACATGGATTCGCTGAATTTTGTGCTGATTTATGGGCAGAAGCGGATGCTGTTTACTGGCGATTACGCCGCCAGCGGCAACATCAACCGCAAGTACCAAGACCTCGTTCGCAACATAGATGTGCTGAAATTTCCCCATCATGGGATTCTGGATGATAAAACAAACACCTATGAGATCGGCGTGGTGCTGATGCGGGTGCTTTCGCCGACTTATGTGCTGATTCCCGGCGCAGCGTCGGTGTGGGAAATATGGAACTTTATTGCGGCGTACAGCGCGGAACAGAATCTGACCCGCGACCATGTGTACAACAACCGCTTCGGCAACGTCGTCCTGCTGACTGACGGCGAGACGATTGAAGTGTGCACAAACGTTGATCCGGCGGATTTCAACCCGTATCAGCCCAGCCGCGAAGTGACAGCGCAATAATGAAAACCTGCTCCCTGCAAACGAGGGGGCGGGGTTTTTATGATAGAAGACTCGATGGAAAGCACTTATTCCGAATTGTTATCAGCGCCCCGTCCGGCAGAAATCTACCAGCTGCCGGGTCAAGTCCGCCACGCTTTCGGCGCGGAGGGATGCCTGATTGTACTCCGCGTCGTTCCCGTAGCCGTAACATGCCGCAATCGTCGGCAGGCCGTTCTCCTGACCCGCGCGGATGTCGCCCAGCCGGTCGCCCACCATCACGGCGCGTTCCGGGCGCAGGGCGTCCAGCAGTGCGCGGAGATTCTCGCCCTTCGTGCGCCCCGGCACGGATGTCGCCGTGCGGACAAACACGTCCGTCAGCCCGAACACTTGCAGACACAGCGCGATATAGTCATGCTCGCCGTTGCTGACGATGCACAAATCCGCATATTCCCGGAGCGTTTGGAGCATCTCGCGCACGCCGGGGAAGAGGCGGTTGACCGTCGGTACGAGGGCTAATTCGGCGGTCAGGCGCGTGGTCATGTACTCCTGCGCGCGGTCATGGGGGATGTGCAGAATGTCCAGTGACTGCTCGAACGTCGGGCCGTTGCACTGGCGGAGGACGTCGTCAGGGAGGTCAGGGAGGCGCATGGTGATGAGGGCTTGGCGGATTTCGGCGACGCAGAGGTTCATGCTGTCGGCGAGGGTTCCGTCCCAATCGAAGAAAATTACTGGTTTCATGGGGAATTTGCTTCTCCTTGATGGTTGAATGATTCGCAGGGGATTTCGCCTCTGCGGAGGCGACCAAAGGGCAATGCAAACAGGCGAAGTCTGCGATTGCACTTTGGAAACCTTCGGCGCCGCCGCTCTTTTGAGGGCATGTTTCTTGGTTTGTGCCGGAAGTAGAAGCCGGAACATCCAACTCGAACCGAAGGTTCATTGGATAAACACGCGGGCACTGTATGAGCGTGTCACCAACTGAATCGCGCGGAAGGGTCAAGGGAGGAACTCCCTTGTGGGGTCAAGGGGCAACGCCCCTTGCGTCACTTCTTCTTCAATATCAGCCGCTTTGTGAAGTAGTTCCAGACCATCACCAGCAGGGTCGCAATCGCCTTGTTCAGATGGTAGACTTTCAGCTGGATGCCGAAGAGCGTCAGCAGAATGCCGTCCTGCCCGAAAAGCGCGGTCAAGAGCGCCATGATGCCCCAGTTCAGGAAGAAGCCGATGCCGCTTGTGAGCACAAAGCCCGCTTTCGTCCTGCCGCCGCTGCCGTCCGCGCCGGGGAATACCCACTTGACGCACAGCAGATAGTTTGCCACCACCGACACCAAGAACGCAATCGGCGTGCCGATATTTACATCCAGCCCGAAAATCTCCTTGAGCAGCGACAAAACCGCCTGTTCAATCAGAAAGCACACGCCGCCCGTCACGACGAAGCGAATTACTTCGCCAAGACGACCTTTTTTCTGCTGTTCACTCATGCAATCACCTGCTTTCTAACAATTTCACATTTTCCGCACCCAGCAGCGCGTTCAGCCGATTCAAACACCCGTCGCTTGCGTCGCACCAGCCGGTTTTCGGCGCAAGGAGCGTCATCTTCTCCGCCGGCAGGTGCAGATACACCGGCACAGAACCCGGATACAGCGACAAAGCCGATGACGCCGCGTCCATCTGCGGGCGATTCAGGCGCAGGTACAGCTTCCGGGGCGCTTTCGCCGCTGCCTGCGCGTCGGTCAGCTTCGGCGCTTCGGATGCGTGGCGCTTCGGCGGCGGCACGGGGCGCGCGGTGTTCGGTCCCATCGGCGCGGCGGGGGCGGATTCCTCCGGATGCCACGCCTCCAGCGGAATCAGCTTCTCCACCAGCAGCTTCGGCGCTTCCTCCTCGCGGATGGACAGCCGCCCGTGCAGCACCACCAAATCATCCACCGCCATCATGCCCTGATAGCGCTCGTACACCTTCGGGAACACAAGGCACTCAATCTGCCCCGTCAGGTCTTCCAGCGTGATGAAGCCCATGTACGCGCCCTTTTTCGTCGCCTTGCCCTTCACTTCGGTCAGAATGCCGCCCATGTCGACAATCTGCCCGTCGAGGGACAAGCCACGGTCCTCGCGCTCCTCCAGCCCATCCAAATCGGCGGTGGAGAACGGCAGCTTGCCCAGCACGTCGCGGTAATCATCCAGCGGATGTCCGGTGATGTACACCCCCGCAATCTCCTTCTCCAGCGCCAGCCGCTGCCGCAGGGGATAATCCGGCAGATTCGGCAGCGTGTGATTCTCCTGAACCAGCGGCGCACCGCCGAATGCCATGTCGAACAGGCTGATCTGCCCGTCTACCGTCTGCTTGCGCAGGGACGAGTTCGCATCCATGGCGGATTCAAACACCGCCAGCAGCTGCGGCCGATTGCCGCCCATGCCGTCGAACGCGCCCGCCTTGATGAGGCTCTCGACGACGCGCTTGTTGCATTCGCTCGTGTCGATGCGGCGGCAGAAGTCGAAGATGTCGCGGTACGCGCCGTGCTTGCGCTCGCGGATAATCGCGTCCACCGCACCCTGACCGACCGTCTTGACCGCGCCTAAGCCGAAGAGAATCCCCAGCTGTCCGTCCGGGGCTTTGGCGACGGTGAATTTCCACTGCGAACGGTTCACGTCCGGCGGCAGAATCGCAATGCCGCGCGAACGGCAGTACTGGATGTATGCCGCGATTTTCGCCGGATTGCCGTATACGCTGTTGAGAATTGCCGCCATAAACGGCACGGGATGATAGCGCTTGAGCCACGCCGTCTCGATGCAGACAACGGCATACGCGGCGGCATGAGATTTGTTGAAGGCGTAGGACGCGAACGCGGTCATCTCGTCGTAAAGGTGTGACGCGACTTCTTCTGGCACGCCGTTGCGCACGCAGCCCGGCACGTCAATTGTCCCGTCGTCGTTCAGCTTGCCGTGGATGAAGTATTCGCGCTCCTGCGCCATCACCTTGTGCTTCTTTTTCGCCATCGCGCGGCGGACAAGGTCGCTTCGGCCGTAGCTGTACCCTGCCAAATCGCGCACAATCTGCATCACCTGCTCCTGATAGACCATGCAGCCGTAGGTGACGTCCAGAATCGGGCGCAGCTTCTCCGTCTCGTAGTGGATGCTCGACGGGTTCTGCTTGCCCTGAATGTAGCGCGGGATGGACTCCATCGGGCCGGGGCGGTAGAGTGAAATCGCGGCGATAATGTCCTCAAAGCAGGTGGGCTTCATGTTCGTCAGGAAGGTGCGCATTCCGCCGCCTTCGAGCTGGAACACGCCGTCCGTGTCGCCGGCGGAAATCATTTCGTACACCGCCGGGTCGTCGCGCGGAATGTCCTCCGGCTTCATGTCGATGCCCTGCGCACGCAGCATATCCAGCGTATCGCGGATGACAGTCAGCGTCCGCAAGCCCAGAAAGTCCATCTTCAGCAAGCCGAGGCGCTCAATCGTCCCCATCGGGTACTGCGTCGTGATGACCTCATCGTTGCGCTGCAGGGGGACGTATTCCATCACCGGCTTGCCCGTAATCAGCACGCCTGCCGCGTGGGTGGAGGCGTGGCGTGGCATACCCTCCAGCGTCATGGCGGTGTCAATCAGCCGATGCACTTCCGGCTGTTCGTCGTACATGGTTTTGAGAAGCGGCGAGAGCATCAACGCTTTTTCCAGCGTCATGCCGAGGTCGAAGGGAATCGCCTTCGCGACCGCGTCCGTATCCTGATAGCTCATGCCTAAGACGCGCCCGACGTCGCGGATGCAGCCCTTCGCCTGCAAGGTGCCGAAGGTGATAATCTGGCTCACATGGTCTGCACCGTACTTGCGCGCCACATAGTCGATGACCTCCTGCCGGCGCTCGTAGCAGAAGTCCACGTCGATATCAGGCATGGTGACGCGCTCCGGGTTCAGGAAGCGTTCAAACAGCAGCTGGTATTTGAGCGGATCCAGCATCGTGATGCCCAGCGAGTACGCGACGATCGACCCTGCGCCGCTGCCGCGCCCCGGCCCGACCATGATGCCCTGACTCTTGGCATAGCGGATGAAGTCCCAGACAATCAGGAAGTAATCGACATACCCCATCGACGAGATGACGTTCAGCTCATAATTCAACCGCTGCCACGGCTCGTCGGTCTCCTTTGCGTCGGGATAGCGCTCGCGCAAGCCCTCATGCGTCAGGCGGGTGAGCATCGACAGCGCGGTTTCGCCCTCCGGCACGGGATAATGCGGCAGACGCGTCACGCCGAACTGGAATTCCACATTGCAGCGGTCGGCAATCTCCTGCGTGCGGTCAACAGCATCCGGGCAGGCGGCGAACAGCGTGCGCATTTCATCTTCGCTCTTAACATAGAGCTGGCGCGTGTCCATGCGCATCCGGCTCGCGTCATCAAGCGTCTTGCCCGTCTGGATGCACAGCAGCACTTCCTGCGCGTCTGCGTCCTTTTCCTCCAAGTAGTGGCAGTCGTTCGTCGCCACCAGCGGCACATTCATCTCGCGGGCAAGCGAAATCAGGCGCGGCATGACGATTTTCTCCTCGCGGATGCCGTGATCCATAATTTCAACATAGAAGTTCTTCTCGCCGAAAATATCCTGCATTTCGCGCACATACGCTTCCGCGTCGTCGTAGCGCCCTTGCAGCAGCAGCTTCGGCAGGTCGCCGGACAGGCACGCGGAGAGGCAAATCAGCCCTTCGCTGTGCTGGCGAATCAGGTTGTAGTCAATGCGCGGGCGATAATAATAGCCGGTCAGGAAGCCCTCGCTGACTAGTTTCATCAGGTTCTGATAGCCTGTGTTGTTTTCGCACAGGAGGATAAGGTGACTGTACTCGCGGTTCGCGGCGGATTTGTCCAGCCGGTCGCGGCAGACGTAGACCTCGCAGCCGATGATGGGCTTGATGCCTGCATCCTTCATGGCGGAATAGAAGTCGATGCAGCCGTACATCACGCCGTGGTCGGTGATGGCACAGGAGGTCATGCCAAGCGCCTTGATGCGCTCGACGAGCTTTGGAATGCGGCACGCGCCGTCCAGCAGGGAATATTCCGTGTGCAGATGCAGGTGGGTGAAACTCATGGCACATCCTCCGACAAAAATCAACTTCCTTTCTATTATACCACCGTTTTTCCACCTTGACAAGTGCGCCGAAAAATGGTATTCTGATAAACAGCAACGCGCGAAGGAGGCTGATCCGCATATGCGTCTGTGATTTCTGCACCTGTTGACTGAGCAGGGAAGCAATGAACCGCAAGCAAGCGGTTTGTTCGTGATGGCAGAAATCACCGCATAGCGGGTCAGCTTTTCTTGTGCTTATTTTGAATTACCTAAAAGCGTAAAACCGTACTTACGCCCACGCTCAACGCCAGTAGTGGAAGCCAAAGGGGTCAAGGGGGCGAGCGCAGACTTCGTCTGTTTTCATGCCCCCTTGTCGCGTCCGCAGACGCGAAACCCTCTGCGACACAAGAAAAATAGCAAGAAAGACAAAACCAGCCTGCCTATGCAGAGAAAATTCTACCCTTCCTGCTGACCAAAGCGGAGGAAATTCATTTTGCAGCTGAAAATTGAACATCTATCATTCACCTACGACGGCGCACCGGAGGCCGTCTTTGCGGATTTGTCCCTGTCCCTCGACACGGCGTGGCGCACGGGGCTTATTGCCCGCAACGGACGCGGAAAAACCACCCTCCTGCGCCTGCTGTCCGGCGATTTGCAGGGCAAAGGGAAAATCGACTGTCCGCTGACGCCTGTGCTGTTCCCGTACCCAGTCGCGGATGGCACGCAGACCGCATGGCAAATTGCCCAAACCGCCGCAGCGACGTGCGAGGACTGGCGCTTGATGCGCGAATTATCCCTTCACAACGTGCCGGAAGAGGCGCTCAAGCGCCCGTTTGACACGCTCTCCGGCGGCGAACAGACCCGCGTGATGCTCTCGGCGCTATTTGCCCGCGAGGACGCCTATCCGCTCATCGACGAACCCACCAATTCCCTCGACGCACCCGGTCGTGCAATGCTCGCGGACTACCTGCGCCGCAAAGACGGCTTTCTGCTCGTCAGCCATGACCGCGCTTTCCTCAACCGCGCGATTGACCATGTGGTCTGCCTGAACAAGGCGAACACCTACGTCATGCAGGGAAATTACGACACGTTTGAAGCGCGCCTGAACGGCGAAAACGAAGCCGAAGCCGCCCGGAACGAGACGCTCCGCAAAGAAATCAAGCAGCTGGAAGCCGCCGCGCGCAAAACGGCGGAATGGAGCAATCGCGCGGAGGAAAACAAGCGCCACGCGGATAAGTCCTTTTATGGGAAAGTAGACCGCGGCTTTCTCGGCGCGGCGTCGGAGCGGATGATGAAGCGCTCGAAAGCATCGCTGGTGCGGCAGGAACGCGCCATCGAGGAAAAGCAGACGCTGCTGAAAAATGTCGAGCAGGTCGGTACGCTGCGCATGACGACGCTGCCGCATCCGAAAGACGTGCTGATTTCGGTGGAAAACGGCGCGGTTCGTTACGGGAATCGGACAGTCTGCGAAAACGTGCGGTTTACGCTGCGTCAGGGCGAGCGGCTGGCGCTTATCGGCGCGAACGGGTGCGGAAAGTCCAGCATCCTCAAAGGGATTCTGGGCGAAAGTGACGCGCTGACGGGGAGTATCCGCATTGCGTCGGGCGTGACGTTCTCGTCCGTGCGGCAGCGGGTGGATGATTTGCGCGGCAGTTTGCGCGACTTCATCCGCGATGCGCAGGTGGACGAAACGCTCTTCAAGGCGATTCTGCGGAACATGGACTGCCCACGCGAGTTGTTTGACCACGACTTGCAGGAGATGAGCCAAGGACAGCGGAAGAAAATCCTGCTGGCGCGGTCGCTGTGCGAGCCGGCGCATGTGTTTGTGTGGGATGAGCCGCTGAACTACATCGACGTGTTCAGCCGGGTGCAGTTGGAGACGCTGATTCAGCAGTATCAGCCGACGATGCTGATTGTCGAGCACGACAAGGTGTTTGTGGAGCGGGTCGCCACGGGGGTGGTGGAGGTATAATACTATTTCCAGATTCAACTGCGCCATCTGCTTGCGCCTTTTCCCTTCTGGCGTCCGTTCATTCCACTTAGCGTAGCGCTGCTACGCTGCGTTTCATTCACGTTAGCCAGAATGAAAAATTCGCGGCGCATCTTGGCGCATTTTCATCTGGAAATAGTATAAGAAAGGGGCGGCGCTGTGTGGATGCAGCGTCGCCCTTGCTGATGCGGATGGTTGTTTTTCTAAGCGGATTGCGCGATTGTGTTGCAGGGGTTTTGCCTCTGCGGAGGCGACTAAAGGGCAGTAAAAACAGACGAAGTCTGCGATCGCCCTTTGGAAACCTTCGCGCGTCCCCAACTCCATACTTTTGGGGTATTGTTACTTAATGAACCGTAGGTTCATTGGATAAACACGCGGGCACAGCCTGATAGCGTCACCAACTCAATCGCGCGAAAGGGTCAAGGGACGAAGTCCCTTGTGGAGTCCAGAGGCAACGCCTCTGGGTTCGCCACTTACCGATATGGGTTCTCCTCCGTCCCGTCGCCAGCCGTAAAGACGTAAGCCGTCAGGTCAAGCAGCGCTAAGGGGCGGATGCCGGGAACTTCGGTGTCAGCGGGGAGGGTCAATGCACCCGTTTCGCTGATGACGGGGTGGATGCCGCTTTCCAGCGTGTCGCGAAGCCAGTAGACGGCGGAAGCGCCCTGTGCGGCGGCGTAGGGGGTCGCGGCGCAGGTCAGGTCGGTCAGCGTCGCTAAGTCCGCGGCGGACGGCAGGAAAATCTCCGCGGCGTCTGGCGTGTCCGCCATCGGCAGGTCGCTTGTCGTCGCGACGCTCGATGCGTCAATCACCGAGCAGCACAGCAGCACCAATTGGTCGCCATCCACGCGCAGCACCTGCCACAGCACGTCGCTCTCCGCGCCGCTTTCGCCCATCGGGTACGTCCCCAGCAGCACATACGGATGTTCGCTCCGCGCCGCACGCAGCAGGGAGAGGTTCACGCCGAACTTCTCCGCCAGCGCCTGCCGAATTTCCGCAAACGCCGCGTCCGCCGAAAGCGATTCGAGCTGTTCATCCAGCGCATCCGCCGTTTCCAGCGTCACCGCCTGAAACGCTTCTTCCGCCTGCTTCAGCAGCAGTGAGCGGCATTCCTCCGCCCGGTGCGCCGCATCCAGCGTGTCGCCCATGGCGGCGAAGGCGTTCATCGCGCCCAGATAGTCGCCAGCACCCAGCAAATCCTCCGCAGCCAAGTACGCCTTGCGCGCTATCGCTGCTGTGCAGGCATCCGAAAGTGCGCGGGACTGCCCGTAGCCGTTCAGCGAGAGGAACAGGTCGCGCGCGCCCTCGTAGTCGCCTTGGCTCATCAGCTGCCGCCCCTGCCGGATGGCTTGCTCCGGAATCGCGGCTTCCAGCGTCTGCGCTCGTTCTGCGCAGTCCTCAAAGCTGCCCAGTGAGACGTAGATGTCCAGCGCGGAATCGAGTTCGCCCTCGTTTTCCGCGTCCAGCGCATCCAGATAGCGCAGATACCGGTCGGCGCTCTTGAACGGCGCGATTTCCAGCAGATTCGCCCGCGCCAATTCGATTTTGCCGCGTTGCAGAGCATCCAGCGCCGCGGCGTACAGCGCGTACTCCGCCGAATCCTCGTATTCGCCCAGCTGATGGAACAGCTCCGCCGCCTCCGCGTACTCGCCGCTGCCCATCATCAGCTGCGCCCGCTCGTAGTACCGCTGATTGCTGTACGCCGAGCAGCCCGCCGCTCCAATGCTTACGCACACGAGCAGCAGCATCGTCAGGAATTTCTTGCACTTTGCGTTCATGGTCATCCCTCCAGTCGTTGTGCTGGAAACAGGATGCACCGAACGCGGAAAATTTATGAGGGAAACGGCGGATTTATTTTCTCCGCATCAGGCGGAAAATGTCGCTGCGCTTTGCCGATTTCCAGTATGTCAGGCACAGCGCGCCATACACCGCCGCACCACCTGTTACCTGAACCGCGAGTTTCCCCCAGCCGTGCAGCGGGAGAACATGCCCCAGCAGCGCGACCACGCCTGCCATCACCAGCCCGAACAGGCAGTAAACGCCCGTCGTTTTCAGGTACTGCGCATACGGCAGTTCCTTGCGCAGATACACAAACTGCACCGCGGGCACGGAAAACTCCGCCAGCACCGTCGCCGCCGCCGCGCCCATTGCCCCGAACGGCGGAATCAGCACAAAATTCGCAATCAGGTTGATGACCGCGCCCGTCAGCACACTGTGGACGAAAATCGTGTCGCGGCCCTGCGGCAGTACCCACTGCGTGCGGATGACGTTCGCAAAGCCAATTGACAGGAGCGTAAATGCGAGAGGCATCATCAGCGTGCCGGAATATGCGAAATCGTCCCCGTAGAACAGGGGCGCGAAGTTCACCGCCACCGCCGCCAGCCCGAACGCCATTGCGCACACCATGCACATCACCAGTTCCATGCTTAGGCGGATGTGCCGCTTGACCGCGTCCATCTGCTTCATCCGCGTCATGCGGCTGACCTTGGGCAGCATCACCGTGCCGATGGCGGAAATGAAACCGGACAGGCAGAGGATGATTTTCTCCGCGTTCTCGTACAGTCCGGTTTGCGCCATGTCCGCCAGCGCGCCGATCATCACCTTGTCCATCTGCCGGTAGACGCTCACGGCGATGACCGAAATCGACAGCAGCGCGCACGGGGCAAGATGCTTCAAGGCTTCCTTCCATGTCACCTTCACCGGCGTGACTTTCCCGCGCAGGCTGAACATGCAGCTAAGGCAGCCAACGAGCGTCGAAAGCGACCACACGAAGGCGTACACCCACAAATCCTCCGGCTTGCGCACGAAGAGGAACACCGCAGCCGCCGCAAGCAGCTTGACCGCCGTGTTGCGCAGGGCAATGGGCTTGAACTCATCCAGCCCCATTAAGCACCAGTCGAGGTTGACCAGGCAGCTGACGCTCATCATCGTCAGGTTCAGGGAGATGATTTTCTCCTCGCCCGCGATGAAAAAGACGTACACCAGCCAGACGAGCAGCGTCACCCCGGCAACCAGGCGCTGCATCTTCCAGATGGCGGAGAAAGTCCGGTTGAGGGCGTCGCGGTCGTCGCGGACGCGGGCGATTTCGCGCGGGCCGTAGTTTTCCAGCCCCAGCAGACCAATCAGCACGAACACATAGCTGATCGCCCAAGAATAGCCGTACAGCCCGACGCCCTCCGTCCCGACGACGCGCGAGAGGTACGGCGCGGTCACCAGCGGCAGCAGCATCGAAAAGACGCGGTAAGCAACATTATAGAGCGTGTTTTTGCGCGTATTCATGGCAAGTCCTTTCCTGCCGAAAAACGGCATCACAAGACAATTCGCCATCGGACGGCAAAATCCTGCGTGATTGTGAAAACTGCCCCTTCCAGCGCGTGATTTTTTGTCGAAAAAACCGCCCTTCACAAGCAATCCTTTCCGTGCTATCATCATGACAGTGAATTTCGCAAAGGAGCTTGCACCCATGTCCCGCCTGACCTATCGCCATACCATCGCCGCCAGCTATCTGGGCTACATCACGCAGGCGATTGTCAATAACCTTGCGCCGCTGCTGTTTGTGACGTTCATGTCCGAATTTTCGCTGACGCTGGAACAGATTACGCTGATGACGACGGTGAATTTCGCCGTGCAGCTGCTCGTTGACCTGCTCAGCGCCAAGCTCGTTGACCGCATCGGCTACCGCGTCAGCATCGTTGCGGCGCATGTGCTGGCGGTATTGGGCTTGTCCGGCATGGCGATTCTGCCGGGCATTCTGCCGCCCATGACGGGGCTGATGATTGCGGTTGTACTGTACGCCATCGGCGGCGGGATGATTGAGGTGCTGATCAGCCCGATTGTCGAGGCTTGCCCGACGGAAGGCAAGAGCGCCGCCATGAGCTTGCTGCACTCCTTCTACTGCTGGGGGCATGTGGCGCTGGTGCTGCTTTCGACGCTGTTCTTCGCTGCTTTCGGCACGGCGAATTGGCGCGTGCTGACGCTTCTGTGGATGATCGTGCCGATTGCGAACGCGGTGTACTTCTCTTTCGTGCCGCTGTACCCGATTGTGCCGGAAGAAGCGCAGCAGATGCCGATGAAGCGGATGCTGACGAGCCGGGTGTTCTGGCTGCTGATGGTGATGATGGTCTGCGCGGGTGCGTCGGAGCAGGCGATGTCGCAGTGGGCAAGTACGTTCGCGGAGGACGGGCTGCACATCACCAAGACGATGGGGGATTTGCTCGGCCCGTGCGCGTTCGCCGTCACGATGGGCACGGCGCGCGCCCTGTATGGCAAGTTTGCGGATAAACTGCCGCTGAAAACCGCCATGATTGCGTCCAGCATCCTGTGCATCGTGTGCTACATCGTGGCGTCGCAGAGCGGCAATGCGCTGGCGGCACTGCTGGGCTGTGCGCTGTGCGGCTTCTCGGTGGGCATCTTCTGGCCGGGTACGTTCTCGCTGGCGGCGCTTGCGCTTCCGGGCGCGGGTACGGCGATGTACGCGCTGATGGCGCTCGCCGGCGACCTCGGCTGTTCCGCCGGCCCGACGACGGTTGGTCTGTTTTCCGGCGCGCTCGGCGGTCTACAATCCGGCTTAACCGTCGGCATGATTTTCCCGATTGCGATGCTGCTATTGTGTGTGTTCTTGAAGACGGAGAAGAAGAAGGGGTGACGCCAGAGGCTCTGCCTCTGGACTCCGCAAGGGGCGTTGCCCCTTGACCCCACAAGGGAGTTCCTCCCTTGACCCTTTTCGCGATTGAGTTGAACGCACTTTCAGGCTGTGCCCGCGTGTTTATCCAATGAACCTACGGTTCATTAAGTAACAATACCCCGAAAGTATGGAGTTGGGGACGCGCCGAAGGTTTCCAAAGGGCGATCGGAAAGCCCTTTGGTCGCGCCCGCAGGCGCGAAATCCCCTGCGCAAGGAGGAAATCAATCATGTATTGCGATACAATCAATCTCCCACACTGTCAGATGACAGTCTACATCCCCGATTTGGTCGCAGACCCCGCCGTCCGCCGCGCGACCATCGTCATTGCTCCCGGCGGCGGATACACCCACCTTTCCACCCGCGAGAGCGAACCTATTGCATTGACCTTCGCCGCAATGGGCATGAATGCCGTCGTCGTCCGTTACCGCGTTGCCCCGGCGGTTTTCCCCGCGCCGATGCAGGACATCGCCAGCGCCGTCGCCGCCATCCGCCAAAACGCCGATAACTGGCACGCAGACCCGAATCAAATCGCCCTCTGTGGTTTTTCGGCGGGCGCTCATGCTGTCGGGTTGCTCGGTGTGCATTGGCAGGAAGCGCATTGGTGGCAGGAACTGCACCTCACATCCGCCGACGTTCGCCCGAACGCCCTGATTCTCTCGTACCCCGTCATCACGGCAGGGGAGTTCGCGCACCGCGGCAGCTTCCGCAGCCTCACGGGGACGGACGACATTGCCGCCCATCAGCCGCATTCGCTGGAAAACCTCGTCACGCCTGAAACACCGCCGACGTTCCTCTGGCACACATGGACGGACGGCGCAGTGCCCGTGGAAAATACGCTCCTGATGGCAATGGCGCTGCACAAAGCGGGTGTTCCGGCGGAAGTACACGTCTTCCCGCGCGGCGGACACGGGATGGCGCTGGGCAATCAGGTGACGAACATCCCCGGCGAAGAGGCGCGCAAAATCGTGCCGGAAGCGACGGTATGGCCGGAATTAGCGGCGCGGTTCATCCGGCAGATATTTACGAAACCATAATAAAAATCCATGCTTCTAAACAGCCCGAAGCATGGATTTTCTTTATTTTCCGCGCAGCTCTTCCAGCACTTCATCCAGCGGGCGATAGTCCTCCTCGTCCTCCGGCAGCGTCGTCTGCGGCGGAATCACGTCGGTTTCGAGGGTGGTTTTGCGTGTTTTTTTCTCCTGCACGCGCTGCGGCGGCAGCTGATGCGCCCAGTCCTCCGGCAGCTCCACCGCCTTCTTCTTGCCTAACTTTTCGTCCACCATCGTCAGCACGTCGTTCCACTTCGCCAGCAGAATCGGCACGGACAGTTTCATCCACCAGCGCGGCGAATACAGCAGCATCAGCCGCTTGTCCGTCCATAGCTGCACGCGGGCAATGTCCTTCCACGCGAGGTCTTTTTCGCTGATGATGACGCGCCCGTTCGTGTCCGCCGTGTCCATCAATGCGGCGGATTTGCCGTGCATCCACAGCTTCACGCGATTTGCCCCCGGCAGCGCCGTCCGCACATGGAAGCCGCGGCTGTCCACCACGCAGTACAGCTCGTCCGCCCCGCCGAGCGCGAAGACGAGGAGCGTGACCGCCGCGACAAAGAGGAGCAGCATCCCCATCACCCACAAAAATCCGCTGTTCAATAATTGCCGAACGCCCGCGCCGCCGCCAAGCAGCAGCTCCAGTACAAGCCCCAGCACGGTCGCCGCGCCCAGCACCGGTACGGCAATGCGCATCACGGCGTTCCAGCTCATCCAGTCCAGTGCGCGCTGCCGGGCGTACATCCACGCGACGCGCATGGAGCTGGCGGGCGGCGTTTTGCCGCACACGGGACACGCTTCGCCCTCCGGCACGTCCATGTTGCACTTCTTGCAATACAGTGTTTTCGCCAAGTTGTTCACCTCGCGTCTATTGTACCACACGGGCGCGGGGGACGCAAGCGAACACGGCAAAAGTCATCCTTCTTCGAAAATCTTCCCGCCTTGCAGGGTAAGCCGACGTTCAGCGCGCGCGGCGACGGTCGGGTTGTGGGTGATGAGCAGAATTGTCTGCCCGGCGCGGTGCAGATCCTCCAGCAGGGAAAGGATTTCCTGCGTCGCGTCGGGGTCAAGGCTGCCGGTCGGTTCGTCGGCGAGGATGAGCGCAGGACGGCGGATGAGTGCGCGGGCGATGGCGACGCGCTGCTGCTGGCCGCCGGAGAGCGCCGCGGGCAGGTGGTGCATCCGCGAATGCAGCCCAACCCGCAGGAGCAGCTGTTCCGCACGGGCGCGGCGTTCCGGCTCGCTAACGCCTTGCAGTATCAGCGGAAGCATTACGTTTTCGATGGCTGTCAACCGCGGAATCAGCTGAAAACCCTGAAACACGAACCCGATTTCCTCGCCGCGCACCTTCGCCAATTCGTCAGGCGGCAAGGCTGAAACGTCCCGCCCGTGCAGACGATATACCCCGGAAGTTGGACGATCAAGGCAGCCGAGAATGTTCATCAGTGTCGATTTTCCTGACCCGCTCGCCCCGACCATGGCAGCATACTGCCCCGGCGGAATGCGCAGCGTAATGTCGGACAGCACGGGCAGCGGCGGCGATTTTCGCTCTTGCGCGGGGAAAGTGCGGGTGATGCGGCGCAGGTCAATCATGCGAATGTTCCTCCATGGGGGACAAAAAAGCCCCTGCCCGGGTAGGATGCCCGGACAGGGGAGAATTTATACTATTTCCAAATGATAAGGCGCAAGCAGATGGTGCAGGTGAATTTGAAAATAGTATTATGAGGGGCAAGGGGATTCCGCGTCTGCGGACGCGGGAGTTAGTGCGCAGGGACGCTTCGCTGCCTGCGACTAAGGGGGCATACTTGAGCACGTTTGGCATAGCGGGCGGCACGAGCGGGAGTTGGGGCGTTGCCCCAAGCCCCAGCAGGGACGCTGTCCCTGCACCCTGCAAGGGACAATGTCCCTTGACCCTTTTTGGCTGCCCGGCTTGAGTGCGCTTCCGTGACGGTTTTTTCAGTTACTTCAAACGTGCAAAGTACGCCTTCAAATTCCCGCCGCAAATTCTCTCGATTGATTCGTCGTTGTAGCCGTAATTCCGCAGCGCCGTCAGCAGATTCGGCAGCTCCGCCGGATTTCGCACGTCGTCAGGCGACACCTCGATGCCGTCGAAATCGCTGCCGAATCCAACAATATCCGAGCCGCCAAGCTGGCAGATATGGTCGATGTGCTGGGCAATCGTCACACTGTCCGCCTTGCAGTCCGCAGACAGAAAACGCGGGTAGAAATTCACGCCGATGTAGCCGCCGTACTGAATCATGGCGCGAATCTGGTCGTCGGTCAGGTTGCGCACATGGTCGCAGAGGGCGCGGCAGCAGCTGTGGCTCGCCATCGGCGGACGCTCACCCTTGGCGAACAAGTCCCAGAATCCGGCTTCGTTCAGGTGCGACACGTCCACGCTGATGCCCTGACGCTGCATCACGCGGGCAATGCGGATGCCTTCGGGGGTCATGTGCGTTTCCGCGTCCACGGCGGCAGGGGTGGCGAAAGCGTTCGGGTGATTCCACACCAGCGCGCCGATGCGGATGCCGCGCTGTCGCCAGAAAGCCACCATCTCGTCGCTCTTCTGGAATACCTCGCAGCCCTCGAAGGAGAGCATGAATGTACTTTCGCCGGGCTTGACATCCTCTGGGTCATCGACCTGCCGGATGCCCGCGTCGGTGAAGTGGCGGATAGCAGCGTATTCGGCGTCGGCGACGGCTTCATAGTCGCCGTTCGGACCTTTCGGACCGCTCCACAGGGCGAGGGTTTGGAGGCTGACGCCGCCCTGTCTCAGACGGTCAGGGGTAATATCGGTCTGGACGAAGGTGCGTTTGCCAACGCCAAGGCTGAAGAGGGTATCGGAGTGAGTATCGGCAAGAAACATCGGCAGATTCCTCGTTTCATGAGAAAATTGGCAGAATGCTGGGAAATAGCATTCTGCCGAAAAAAGCTGCTTAAGGTCAGCGTATAAACACGCGGGCGTAGCATGAAAATGCGCTCAACTCAATCGCGCGGAAGGGTCAAGGGAGGAACTCCCTTGCGGAGTCCAGAGGCAGAGCCTCTGGTGGTTCCCCTCACAGCTCCCTTCGTCCCTCCATCGCCTTCGAGAGCGTCACTTCGTCGGCGTATTCAAGGTCGCTGCCGACGGGGACGCCGTGGGCAATGCGGGTGCACTTGATGCCCATGGGCTTAATGAGCCGCGCAATGTAGGTTGCGGTTGCTTCGCCCTCGATGTCGGGGTTCGTCGCCAGAATCACTTCGCTGACCGGTTCGGTCTGCAGGCGCGTCATCAGTTCCTTGATGTGAATGTCATCCGGCCCGATGCCGTCCATCGGCGACAGCGTGCCGTGCAGGACGTGGTACAGCCCATGGTAATCGTGCATCCGCTCCATGGCGGCCACATCGCGCGGGTCGCGCACGACGCAGATTTGCCCGTTATGGCGGCTTTCATCCGCACACACGGCGCACTTTTCAGCGGAGGAAAAATTGCCGCACACGTCGCAGTAGCGAATCGCCTTGCGCCCCTGCCACAGCGCCGCCGCCAGCGCGTGAACGTCCTCCAGCGGCATCCCGACGATATGGTACGCCAGCCGTGCCGCCGTCTTGTGACCGATGCCGGGCAGCCGAGACAGCTCCGACACCATCCGCTCAATCGGTTCGATTTGTCCGGGCATCAGAACAGACCGCCCATACCGCCCATGCCGGGCGCCATCTTGTTCATCGTCTCTTCGCGGTTTGCTTCGCCCTTGCGCAGCGCTTCGTTCACCGCCGCCATCACAAGGTCCTGCAGCATTTCCACGTCGTCCGGGTCAACGACCTTGGGGTCAATCGTCAGGGACAGCAGCTCGCGCTTGCCGTTCACCTTTACGCTTACCACGCCGCCGCCGGACTGCGCTTCGTACTCCTGCGCATCCAGCTTTTCCTGCGCGTCCGTCATCGCCTGCTGCATTTTCTGCGCCTGACGCATGAGCTGCTGCATGTTCGCGCCACCGCCGAAGCCAAAGTTCTGTCGTGCCATAAAAATCGTCCTCCTAATTATTCGTTTTCTGTCAGTTTCTCCGGGGAAATCCGCCGGATGGTCAGGTTGCCCGAAGCCGTCGTCACGCGGACAGACGGTGCGCCATTGACGATGGATACGCCGTCCGTCAGCAGCCGCCCGGACACCGAGCGAAGAATGGCGTCACACTGCGCGCCGGGAATCTCCAGACTGATGCCGCCTGCGACCGAGCCGCCCTTGAAGGTGGAGAACATCTCCGCAAAAGAGAACATTGCGCCCCGGCTGACCGAGGACAGCGAGATGTTCAGAAACGCAAGGCGCTCCAGACAGAGCATCCCCGTCGTCGTGAACAGGCTGCAATCCTGACCGGACAAGTCGCTGCCGGCAATGTCGCCGCTGCCGTTCTTGACCTTCAGGCTCAGGCTACTCAAGTCGGAGAGCATCACGAAGCCGGAGAGAGACTCCACGGACAGGTCACTGACCTGCAAACCGCGAACATGCACGCTGCCGGACGTCGTGCGAATCTCGACCCGTCCCTTCCACGCGCGCGGAATGCGGATGGTCACTTGCAGCCAGCGGGCGCTGAGCGGCAAGGGCGAGAGTGCGGCGGCGGACTGCTCCAGCGTCAGCGTATCGCCGTTCTGGGCGAGCGAAACCGCCTTCATATCGTGGTCGTCGCCGGATGCCATGACTTGGATTTCCTGTGTGTCATCGGCATAGAGTTCCAGCAGGGCGCCGGTGAGGTGAATCACCAGCTGCGTAATGGTCAGCGAGGAAAAAGAGTTGCGCGAATTCATACGCGTTCACCTCCGTCATTCGTCCTCATCATATCACGTTTTGGCGCTTGTTGCAAGGGGAAAAGCCAACTATGAAGCAGTTGGATGCTTATGCGGATAGGCATAGTTGACTTCATTTCCATCGTGGTAACTTCCGCGAGTTCCAGAGGGCATAAAAACAGACGAAGTCTGCGATCGCCCTCTGGACTCCTTCGGCGTTCGCCTCCGGATGCTACTTGATTTTTATTGGAAGTTTTTTAGTTTGTGCGCAGGGACGCTTCGCTGCCTGCGGCGAAGTTGCCGGACTTGTTTTTCCTTTTTGAGTAGGTTTAACGGAGCAACAGTTGGGGCGTTGCCCCAAGCCCCATAAGGGGCGCCGCCCCTTAACCCCGCAAGGGGGATTGCCCCTTGACCCTTTTTTCGGCGCCATGCGGGTGCTGTTATTCCAGCAGCTCCGCCCCCGTCACCACGTCGTCCATCACCGCGATAACCAGCGGCGTTCCGCGATCCTGCTTGCCTTGCAGGCGCACCGCGTCGCGCTCCACCAGCGTCGCGGGGGATTTCGCCTGCTGCACGCGAATCAGGTGATCGTCCTTCTCCAACCGCACCACGCCCGCAAGCTGTTTGCCGTTGCTGCCATTCTTGTTGAAATAGAAGGACTTCACGCCCTTGCCGTTGCGGTTCTGCTTCTCGAAATCGACGGAGAGCAGGCGTTTGGCGTAGCCGCGGTCGGTCAGCAGCACGATTTGGTCGCTGTCTTGCAGCTGCCCGCACCAGATGACCTCGTCGCCGTCCTCCACCTGCATACAGCGCACCCCGGCGGCGACGCGCCCCTGCACCGGCACGCTGTCGAGCGAGAAGCGGATGCACAGGCCGCTGCGGGTGAACAACAGCAGGTCGTCGCGACTGGCGGCGGAGAGAATTGTCAGCAGACGGTCGCCGTCTTTCACGTTCACGGCGGCGAATTTCTTGCTGCGCACGTCGTAATCCGCAGCGGCGGTGCGTTTTACCATGCCCTGACGGGTGATGAAGAGAATGTCCGGCAGGTGCCCGACGTCCGCCATGCGGATGCACGTCATCCACAGCGCCTTCTCGTCGTCCTCTAAGCCCGCCAGAACGCCCGAAAGCAGCTGCCCGCGCTCCTTGGGCTTGACTTCGTTCAGCGACGCAACGGGCAGGGGATAGCAGTTGCCGCGGTCGGTGAAGATGAGCAGCGTCTCGTCTGTTTTGGCCATGAACAGGAAGTCGGCGAACTCCTTGTCGTCCTCCGCGCGGGTTGGGAGCGGCGTTTTCTTGTAGAGCGCGGGATTCATGCGCTTCAACTGCCCCGCGCCCGTGAACGCCACGATGACCTCTTCCGGCGCGGCGGCCTCTTCCTCAACTTCCAGCGGGGATTCGTCCGCTTTTTCGATGGTTGTGCGGCGCTCGTCGGCGAATTCCTCGGCAATCTCCTGCAATTCCTTGCGGATGACCGCCAGCAGCTTTTTCTCGCTGTGCAGGATGCCCTCCAAGCGGTCGATGAGTTTCAGAATGTCCTCGTACTCCTTGCGCAGGGCGATGATTTCCAGATTCGTCAGCCGCTGCAGGCGCATGTCCAGAATCGCCTGTGCTTGTGCGTCGGACAGCGAAAAGCGCTCCATCAGGCGAGCTTTCGCTTCTTTCGGGTTCTTCGAGGAGCGAATCAGCGCGATGACCTCATCGAGGTTGTCCACCGCAATCATCAGCCCCTGCAAAATGTGCGCGCGGGCTTTCGCCTGCTTCAGGTCGTACTCCGTGCGGCGGGTGATGACGTTCTTCTGATGGCGGATGAAGTGCCCCAGCATCGTTTTCAGCCCCATCTGCACGGGCTTGCCCTCGGCGATGGCGACCATGTTCACGCCGAAGGTGACCTGCAAGTCCGAATACTTGTAGAGCACTTTCAGCACTTTGTCCGGGTCGGCGTCCTTCTTCAGCTCGATGACGGCGCGCATTCCCTCACGGTCGGATTCGTCGCGGATGTCGTAGATGTTTTGCAGCTGACCCTTCTTTTCTTCCGACAGCTTCAAAATCTTCTCCAGCATCGCGGCCTTGTTGACCATGTAAGGAATTTCCGTGATGACAAGCAGCTTGCGCCCGTTCACGCCGTCCTCCACATGCACACGCGCGCGCAGGGACAGCTTCGAGCGTCCGGTCTCATAGCCTCTGCGGATTTCCTCGTTTTTCACCAGCACGCCGCCGGTGGGAAAGTCCGGGCCGGGGATGATTTTCATCAGCTCATCCAGCGGAATGTCCGGATTCTCCATCACAGCAATCGCCGCGCGGATGCTTTCGCCCAGATTGTGCGGGGGGATGTTCGTCGCCAGCCCTACCGCGATGCCGCTTGCGCCGTTGACGAGCAGATTCGGAAAGCGCGCGGGCAGCATGTCCGGCTCTTTGAGCGTGTCGTCGAAATTCAGGCGGAACGGCACGGTGTCCTTCTCAATGTCACGCAGCATTTCCAGCGCGAGGGGCGTCATGCGCGCCTCGGTGTAACGCATGGCGGCAGCGCTGTCGCCGTCAATGGAGCCGAAATTGCCGTGCCCATCGACCATCGGCCCGCGCATGGAGAAGTCCTGCGCCATGCGCACGAGCGCGTCGTACACGGAGGAATCGCCGTGCGGGTGATATTTGCCCAGGCAGTCGCCGACGATGCGGGCACACTTGCGGTGCGGCTTGTCGGGCGTCGTGCCCAGTTCCATCATGGTATAGAGAATGCGGCGCTGCACGGGCTTTAAGCCATCCTCGACGCGCGGCAGGGCGCGTTCCAGAATGACATGCTCCGCATAGGGAATCATGGACTGGTGCATTACGTCCTCGACGGTCGTTTGCAGGATGCGCGACGGGTCGTCCTTGGGAATCGGGCGGTTATCGCTTGTTTTCTTTGCCATAACTTACTTTCCTTCCCCTCGCTGACCTTCCGGCAGCTCGAAATTATCCGGCTTGTTGAAGTCGGCGTTCTCGATGATGTAGTCGCGGCGCGGCTCGACCTTGTCGCCCATCAGGATGGTAATGCGGCGGTCAGCCAGCGCTGCGTCCTCAATCGTCACCTGCATCAGTTTGCGCTGGGAAGGATCCATCGTCGTCGCCCAGAGCTGTTCGGGGTTCATTTCGCCCAAGCCTTTGTAGCGCTGGAGCGTATAGCCTTTGCCCGCTTCCTTGATGCACTTCGCCAGCTCCTTGTCGTCGTAGGCATAGAGGACTTTGCTGCCCTTTTGAACCTTGTACAGCGGTGGCATCCCAATATACACATGCCCCCCAGTGACGAGCTCCTTCATGTAACGGAAGAAGAAGGTGAGCAGAATGGCGCGGATGTGCGCGCCGTCCTGATCGGCATCGGAGAGGATGATGACTTTGTTGTATTTGAGGTTGGCGAGGTTGAAATTCTCGTCGATGGATGTGCCGAGCGCGGTAATCAGCGAGCGGAACTCCTCGTTGCTCAGCACCTGATCCAGCCGCTTCTTTTCGGCATTGAGGGGCTTGCCGCGCAGGGGGAGAATCGCCTGATAGCGGCTGTCGCGCCCCTGCTTGGCGCTGCCGCCTGCGGAATCGCCCTCGACGATGAACAGCTCATTGTCCTCCGCCTTTTTGCCGCGGCAGGCGCTGAGTTTGCCGACCAGCGGCGCGGCGTCAAGCTGATTTGCTTTGCGGGCGTTGTCGCGGGTCTTGCGCGCGGCTTCACGCACCTGCGCGGCGCGAATCGCCTTCTGCACAATCTGCTGGGCAATCTCCTGATTCTTGAGGTTCTCCAGCCAGTCCGTCAGCTGCTGGGTGATGATGCCCTCCACCGCGGGGCGCACTTCGCTGTTGCCCAGCCGCCCCTTCGTCTGCCCCTCGAACTGCGGATTTTTGACCATCGTCGTCAGCACGCAGCTCAAGCCTTCGCGGAAGTCCTCGCCCGTCAGGTTGCTGTCCTTTTCCTTCAGGAAGCCGTTGCGGCGGGCGTAGTCGTTGAACATCTTCGTGAACGCCGCCTTGAAGCCCGTTTCGTGCGTTCCGCCTTCACCCGTGGGGATGTTGTTGACATAGGAAAAAAGGCTTTCGGTGTAGCCGTCGGTGTACTGAATGGCGACGCGGCAGATGACGGAATCCTTCTGTCCTTCGAGGTAAATCGGCTGATCGTGCAGGACGGTTTTGCCGTCGTTCAAATACCGCACATAGTCGATGATGCCGCCCTCGTAGTGGAAGGTCGTTTCGCGGCGGGCGGGGTCGCTCACACGCTCGTCGAGAAAGACAATTTTCAAGCCCCGGTTCAGGTACGCCAATTCCTGCAGGCGACGGAACACCGTGTCGTAATTGAAGCGCACGTCCTCGAAAATCGCGTCATCGGGAAGAAAACGCACGAGTGTGCCCTTCTTGCGTGTGTTGCCGACTTTTGCCAAGGGCGCGTCCGGCTTGCCCGCGATGACCTTGCCTTTCTTCTCGTCGAACTGACTTGTGAAGCGCATGGCATAATGGCTGAAATCGCGGTAGATGTCCACGGTCAGCCACTTGCTCAGCGCGTTGACGACCGACGCGCCCACGCCGTGCAGACCGCCGGAATAGCTGTAATTCTCGTTGTTGAACTTGCCGCCCGCGTGCAGCACGGTGAAAATGACCTCCGCGCCGCTGACGTGCATGGTCGGGTGCTCATCCACGGGCATACCGCGCCCGTTGTCGTACACCGATGCGGAGCCGTCCGTGTGCAGCGTTACGCGCACCTCATCCGCAAAGCCGTTCGACGCCTCGTCAATTGCGTTATCCACAATTTCCCAGAGCAGGTGATGCAGACCGCGTGTCGAGGTGGTGCCGATATACATGCCCGGACGCATCCGAACCGCTTCCAGCCCTTCCAGCACCTGAATATTGCCCGCATCATAGTGATTTGCTTGATTTGCCATGAAAAAACTCCTCTTATAATGAAGGAAGTATATCAAAATCGCAACGGTGACAAAGCACCAATTTTCATTATATCACAATTCCGCCGATTCATCAAGGCGAACAGCAAAATGACGCTCGAACAGTTCGGCAGAGGGAAATCGGCACAAAAAGGCGCTGTACGCTCAACAAAAACGTAACATTTTATCAAATATCGGAAACATGTTCATGGGAAAACAAAAAAGATATTGAAAACGGGCAGATAATTGCCGAATCAAACAGGGGAAAATCCGCGAAAACGCCGCAGAATTTACAATTCACAGGGAAAAAGCCTCTTGACAATGAAACAATTTTGTAATAAAATCAGGCTGTACGGAAAGGAGTGATTTCCCCATGATGAATTCCGGTTTGCGGCGGCTTCTGTCCGGCGCGGTGGCGCTGATGCTGCTGGGCTGTTCCTCCGCCTTGGCGGATACGGCGACGGTCACTGCGCGCAAACTCATTCTGCGCGAAAAAGCATCCTCGACCAGCGATGCCCTGCAAACCCTGCCCAAAGGCACGAAGCTGGAGGTTCTCGGCAAAAGCGGCAGCTGGTATAAAGTGACTTACGGGAAATACACCGGCTATGTCTATAAAACGTATGTTAGCGTGACCAAGACGGCCAGCAGTTCCAGTTCTTCCAGCAGCACGACGCGGCTGGAAAAGGGGAGCACGGGCAGCGACGTCAAGGAGTTGCAGACAAAGCTGAAAAAACTCGGCTATTATGATGCTTATGTCGATGGCGATTATGGCGACACGACCGTCGCGGCGGTCAAGGCGTTCCAGAAGAAGTATAACCTGACGGCGGACGGC